>ENA-OQEX01000037-OQEX01000037.1-human-gut-metagenome-genome-assembly--contig:-NODE-37-length-69387-cov-9.054996_pt1 | contig 69387 bp, 63 predicted proteins | sample MGYA00242802_ERZ504649 | MGnify/ENA primary metagenome ERZ504649 (study PRJEB26092, sample SAMD00036194) | human gut metagenome | host: Homo sapiens | study: EMG produced TPA metagenomics assembly of...
CTGTTCGCCGATTAAAGCGGCACGCGAGCTGGGTTCAGAACGTCGTGAGACAGTTTGGTCTCTATCCTCTGCGCTCGTTGGAATCCTGAGGAGGCCTGCCCATAGTACGAGAGGACCTGGGTGGACGGACCTCTGGTATGCCGGTTGTCGCGCCAGCGGCATGGCCGGTTGGCTACGTTCGGGAGGGATAACCGCTGAAAGCATCTAAGCGGGAAGCCTGCTCCAAGATTAGGATTCCTTGACGCTCCCCGGAGCGCCTGTAGCCCGCATGTTGAACACGTGTTCGATAGGCCGGAGGTGGAAGCCCCGCGAGGGGTGGAGCCGACCGGTACTAACGGGCGAACGCGGCACACTTTTTCCGACCCGCTTGTCGGGTCGGGTCTCGTCCTGTGGTGGTTTCTTTCGTTGGATGGCAAGGAGCATTGTTTCTTGTGGTCACGATGACGATACCGGTGAAGCGTTTTTGTTCGCGTCCGTTGTCCGGTTCCCGGACCGCCACGATCGGAATCGTGGCATGGTTCCGGTTCTGCCGGCCGATCCTTGTGGTTGGCCGTTGTACTGGTTTTGCGGTGGTCATGGCCCAGGTGAGACGCCCGGTCCCTTTCCGAACCCGGAAGCTAAGGCCTGGTCGCGGCGATGGTACTGCACTCGAGAGGGTGTGGGAGAGTAGCACGCCGCCGCATTCAACTTATGGACCTTCCGGTCGAGCCCCATCGGGGTTCCCGGAAGGTCCTTTTTTATTCCCGCGCACGGGTGTCTTCCTCCATTCGGTGGAGGAAAACGGACGCCGGGAGGCCCGTGGGCGGGAGGATTGTTCCAGTGAGTGGAGGAATCGGGACTACTGCTGATTCAACCAGGCGTGGAGTTTCAGATGATTGAGTGCGGTATTGGGATCATACGTATCATCCAAGCGTTCCTGATACATGGCAACCAGTTCGTCGCTGCGTCCCAGCGCTTCCAAAGCGGCCTCACGAATCGTCTCCACTCGTAGGGCACCACTTCTTCGGGGAACATCATCGTGACCTGATTAGGTTTGTCCCGCAACACCAGATCGACAAAATCGAGCAGATCCTGCCAACGTTCGGCAGCAATCAGACGTGCCGCATACGCATCGGCGAGCGGTTCGGAAGTATGATTGTCACGCAGGAAACGATCAGCCTCATCAATGTCACCACTAATCCGCAGCAAGTCATGTCGCAAAAACTGTACGGCATGATCGAACTGATTCTGCGCGGCCTGCGCAATCTCCTTTTCTGAAAGCAAAGCAGGATCAAGCATCGCGAGATTATTCAAATCTTCTGCGGATAAGGAATCAGCGTCTTCAAACAAACCCAAATCGGTTTTCACTTGCGCAACAGACTGCGAATCAGTTTGCATGTCGCGGCTGTCGGAATCATCTGCCGAGTTTGACAACCTCGAAGCAGACGAGGCGAAATCACTCATCGTGCAAAGCCCTTATTCAACGCATCGTAAGCGAACATGCGCGTATCGTCCCATTGCGCGAACGACAGGCCGCACGAAAGCAGTTCAACCATTTGCATGGCGTTAAGACGAAAATCCTCATTGCAGGCCACTTGCGTGATGATATTCAGCGCCTGTTCGCCGGTCATGGGATCGGCATTGCATGCCACGGCGTCCATGTACACGCGCACGGTCTGAATCAGGTCTTTCAAATAGTCGAAGCCCTCATTGTCTCGATCTGCGACGTTGCCAACGAATCGCGCGGTCATTTCCACTGCCTTGGCGAGATTGCCGACAGCATCCAGCCAACGTGTGCTTACGATGGCATTGCCGACCACCGCGTCCACGCCGGAAAGCGCCTGCGAATCAAGATGGAACGTTGGCATGTCGATTCTTGGAATCTCCACGCCGGTATCGGTGCGTTCGGCTGTGGGCACCATGGCGGCGATGGAATCGAAATACCATTGCATGGGCATACTGATTACCATGTCCGCGTCGGAAAGCTGTGCTACGGGCACATTATTGCGGTTTTCGGCATCTTCCTGACTGGCCTCGCGGATCATGTCGTTCCATAGGAACGTCGGGCCGTCGGATTCGCCGGAATGCAGCCATCCATTGTTGATGTACTCGGTGAGATCCTCGACTTCCTGCAGACGGTTGATCCTACCGTGTTCGTTGCTCATTGCATGCCTTTCCTTTAAAAACATGGATTGCATGTGCCGCGTTGACGACGGGTGCTTCGTGGAACAAGACATATCCTTATTCAGCCTATATCATGCTGCCGTTGTCGCGCATGTTTTTTTGCTCTTTTCACGGCGAAAAGCCGATGATTTTGAATAGTCGCTTGAATGCTGTTGCATTTCTTTTTGATCGAGCGAAAAGATTATGCCGAAATACTGTGTGAAACGATGTGTGAAACATGATTTGGAATGAGCGGCATGGCCGTACGGCGGCGCCCGGTAGAATGGCAGTGTTGCCGCAACAGGGCGGCTTTCCATCGAAGGAAAAGGGAATGATATGAAGGTTGCAAGCGGTAATGTTCTGTGGCGTCAGCGCAAGCGTAATTGGTGTCGTACGCCGTTCACGTTCACCGTGTACATGCTCACCGATCAGGAAATGAGCATCAAAACCGGCATCCTTAACGAGAAATTCAATCTCATCAAACTATTCCGCATCGTGGATATTAGTGTGGAGCGCACGTTCCTGCAGCGCCTGTTCGGTTTGAGCACGCTGGTACTTGATACGCGCGACCAGTCTTCCGGCAACGGTGTTGTGGTACTGAAGAACGTGGTGCATGGTTTTGAGGTTCGCCGGGTGATGCAGGAGGCCGTGGACTCATCCCGTAAGGAAAATGGCATGTCAGCGCGCGAATTCCTCGGAGGTCCGGGCGGTCCGGGGCCGGAAGGACCTGGCATGGGATTCGATGCGCCTGATATGGGCGATTTTTAGAGACGCGCGGTAGTTTCGTTTCAGCGCATACGAAAGGCGCTTGACTTGAGCTGGTTTTTCTGGCTCGAGCCAAGCGCCTTTCTTTTTCTGGAGAGTACCGCCGCGGCGGTATGGGAATCGTTATATGTCCTATGGGGCGCTCATACAACGTCCTCTGGGGCGGTCAGTACTTGTTGGCGCCGCTGCCGACGAAGTTGACCTGGAAGCCGCGGTGGTAGTGCAGGAACATGTCGGCGCCGTAGCGGTCGACAGGGCGGTGGGTGAACAGCATACGGATGGCGAAAGCGGTCTGCACGTCTTCCGGCAGGTTCATGAATTCCTTGTGCGCATCCCAATACGGTTCATGGTGATGGCTGCGTCCGGCACATAGGCGTAGCCGTAACCGTCTTCGTTCACGTAGCCCATGAACGGCAGGTCCCAAGCGTTATGCGCGGTGAGGGCTGCCTTGAATTCCTCCACCTGAGCGAGGGCTTCGTCGCTGATGCCGAGGCTCTTGGCAACCTCGTTGGCTGCGGCGGTCTTGGCGTCCGCGTCCTGGCCGAACATGTTCAGATCCACGTTGATGACGGTCTTTTCATCTGCCATGATGAATTCCTTTCCTGCGATGTGTTCGCATAATGTCATGAACATTAGTAGTGTTCGTTTTAATGTTCGTTTAGATAAGCAAACGAACATCATTTCTTGAAGTCTGGTTCATGTTGTTGATGGATGCTTGCTGTATCCGTGACTAACGATAGCACGCTTTTTTAGCTGTGATACCGCGGAAAATACTGTTTTTGCAATTGATGATGCTGAGAATCGTTGATGTTGCAATGATTGCAGGTCTTGAAAATGACATTGTAAAAAGTAACATTGAGCGTGTTCTTTTTGTTCTGCAAAAACATGTTACTTTTCTGTTCAAACGAACATCTGCATATGATTGTAGGGTGGATTGCACGTGTGAAAAGGTGGTTTGAAAAGGCTTGAGCGATCATCGACGATGCACTGTGTCACTTTTTGCGGATGAGGTGACATTTTCCATGTCTGAGGCGTGGCGGCCGTCGGTTCAACAATGACTTTCCGCCACGTCAGCAATTTTCTGGAACTAGAATGCTGGGTTGCCGGTGAGGTGACGGTAGAGTTCGGGGTCAACCGGTTTCGCGAGTTTCAGTGTGGAAATCACGACCTTTGATTGGGTTCCGTCTCTGCGATATTCACTGACTCATGCGCATCGTCTACAGCTACTGCCGAACCGACATAATAGTAGGATTTCTCCTTTTCCTCGGCCTTACGTCGAATAAAAATGGGAACAAAATGACGGTTTTTCCATTCCGACGTATGCTCGGTTCCATCAAGCAGCCATTTGAATTCCGGAGATTGCAAAGAACGATTGTTTTTGCTGAACCATTCAATTTCTCCAGGATTCAAGAAACGATCGCCATACTGGCTTGCCTCATATTTAATGAAGATCGGCAAAGAATTCGTGTCGGTGTCAAGCTTATATCCGCCCACATTCTGCGGAATCTGCTCATCCTTCCACGCGCACAATCGCATGACATCGGCAAGACTATATTTCTCGCCATATATGAACCCATGATCCGGCATGATGCGACGCTTGCGAGCTTCCCTTGACAGTGCAAGCGCATTGAACAAGCTGGCTTCGATGGTATCTGTAAAGAACGTTCGGAATGTTGCGTGATGCAGCATTGACTCGCATTCCTGGGTCAATGCATACGATTCATTGTCGCACATACAAACCAAAGAAGTATTGCCGAAACGAGTGCGATTCGCACTTGTGAAATACGAATAATTCAACGTGGAAAAAGCAGAACCGCACTGCTGAATATTATTATCGACATACGGAAACAGCGTAGACAATAATGTTTGCAAATCAAACAAACTCAAGCTGTGCTGTGTGGAAAAACGTTCAAACAGTGACGCATCATCGTCGGAACAATCCGGATTGATGCGACGCCAATCCAAATCGCACAACACCGCAAGAATCAGCGACTCATGCGGGCGCAAACCACGCAACTGAGTCGCAGTCAACATTTTCAGCACACCAGACTGCGCGTTTGACACCGGTTCAAGCTGCTCCACATACGAAGCCGACGCATGCTTGCCGCGCGACAGACTCTTCTCACGAGAGACCACGAACGACAGATAATCGTTATTCTTCGAAGCCAACGTGAACACTAAAGACGCATCGCGATGCGCGAAATCCATCAGCATCGGAATACGACCCAACTCATAGCGCATCTGCTGATACTGCTTGCTCAGCAGCTTCATATCCGACAAATCAGCGGTATCGAGTGACGCGAGCACGCGCTCGCGGGCGATTTTATCGAAACTGATCGAAGAAATGCCGATGGACTCGCGTTGAAGATTCTTACGGGCCACATCACGATCGCCAGTATTGCCATACAATGCGATCGGAATCAAATAATTATTGGCGTAATTGCCAATAAAATCAATCACTACAACCGAATCTTTACCGCTTGCCTTACGTAAACCTCGGCCGAGCTGCTGTGTGAAAATAATGCTCGACTGCGTTTGACGAAGCATAACAATTTGGTTGATATGAGGAATATCCACACCTTCATTGAATAAATCAACGGTGAAGATATAGTCAAGTTCGCCATTTTCCAGCTGTTTGACAGCTTCGTCACGTTCAGCTTGCGAGTTTTCGCCGGTAATGGCTTTCGTGCGATACGGTCGTTCCGCCTGCTGATTCACCTGCTCGTTGAACATGGCGGACAGACGTTTCGCCTCATCACGGCGAGAACAGAACACCAAACCGCGCACATCGGTTCCGGCTTCGCTGTAAATCTGGATTTTGTCGATGATATAGCGCACGCGATTAGGGTCGGTGAGCTGTTCGAGCCAACGGGAAAACTCAGTGCGATCCTTGTCTGTCATGGAATTAGCGGAAACCTGCTGCCCCATAAACTTGCCGTCCGGCGCTTCCTTGATATATTCGCCAACCCCGTAATAGTGGAACGGGCAGAGCATATCCTCTTCAAGCGCCTTCTGCAAGCGAATCTCATACGCAACGTTATTGCCAAATAATTCAAAAATATTCGCACCGTCAGTACGTTCCGGCGTTGCCGTCATACCAAGCATGAAATCAGGAGTGAAATAATCAATAATTCTCTTATATGAATCCGCGGCGGTATGGTGAACTTCGTCGATCAAAATATAATCGAAATCGTTTTTGCTGAATTGTGCAAGAATTTCCGGACGAGACATGGTTTGCACAGTGGCAAACACATATTTACGATCATGCTCTTTACTTGTTCCGGAAAATAATCCAAGCTCAGCATCGGTGCAACGAAGCACTTTCTGATATGATTCCCGCGCTTTTTTGAGAATTTGTTCCTGCTGGGCGATGTACAGCATGCGATTCGGCTTATATTGGCGCACGTCGAATGCGGACAGATACGTTTTGCCGGTGCCCGTTGCCGAAATAATAATCGCACGGCTTTCGCCCTGTTTGCGCAGTTGCACAAGATTCATCAACGCTTCGACCTGCATGGCATTCGGGTGATGGCTGCGTCGGAATCGTTGTTCTGCCTGCGATTCGGCTGACGAGGCGGTGCGTATTTCTTGAAATCTTCCTCGTATAATGCAAGCCAAGCGTCGGTGAGCGGCTTGGATTCGCTGATTTGCAAATCGATTTCCGCTGCGAGCTGCTCTGCGAGACCGCTATTGTCTGCGGTGGCGACTTTCAAGTTCCACTCGCGATTGGAATTCAACGCGTTAATGGTGAGATTCGAGCTGCGATATACGTGGCATACAGCGCTCATTGCCTGCGGAATGGCGGAATACATAGCCTTTCGGATGGTAAGGATAATCCGCCGTTGCACTACTTGCTTGTATGTCTGTTCCTTCTATGGTTTCTGAGGCTTCCGTGATTGCTTCCTGCTGTCCCGGCTGCCAGATCTGCACTTGAATGCCGGTATCCTGCTGTAATTTCAGCAGTTCTTTGAATGCTTTCGGAGAATTAAAATAGTTGAATGTCGATGTAATAATGCGACCTGACTCATGATTGTTGTTATCTGCAAAATCAAGAAAATGCTGTTTTAATGTCTGTACCGCACCCTGGCTGACGAACGCGACCGACATGTCAAAATCCTGACTGCGTTCCAGCTCCTCCTTGAGAGCCTTTTCCATGGTTCGTCCATCATGATTGACGATCAACGTCGGCTCATATTCGGAATTCGCGTTCTCTTTTTTCTCAACAAAACCCGATATGACGGCTTCGACCAGAGAGGAATCGGCCATGTAAATCACTTCCTTGTTTTCATGCAAGTCACGTGTTTTTCGTATCGCAATGCGTTGTGAAATTCGGTGCTTTCACGAGATGGTCGGTTTGGTTGAAGAAAAATCGGGTTTTCTCAAGTCCATGATGGAAATGCGTTGAACGGCATCGCGGTCGGCGGGAGCCCAATCCAGAGTCGGCATATCTTGGGGATTCAGCCAGCGGATTTCCTGATGCTCGGTCAGTCGGGGAGCGCCGTTAAGTAAGTGGCAGATGAACGTTGTGAGTACAACAGTGCCGAAGTCGTAATCATATGAAGCGGTGCACACCTCGCTGCCGATTTCGACTTCGCACAGCAATTCCTCTTCGATTTCGCGGTGCAACGCCTGACGTGCGCTTTCGTGAAGTTCGATTTTGCCTCCGGGAAACTCCCAATATCCAGCCAGCGACTTGCCTTCGCCACGGCGTGCGCACAATACTTCGCCATCTTTGATAATGGCCGCGCCCACAACATTGATGATCTTACGTGGCATCGTGGCTTCCTCTCTTGTCGGAAAATCAGATCCAGGATACAACGGGGGCGATCGCGCCAGGCCCAAAAGATTGAAACAAAATAGCAGTATAGGGCATGCAGACATTGACGAAGAGCTGGAAATGATCTTTGGAAGCAAAAAACTTTCACATCACGTATGCCACGCTTATTTTGCTTGTTGGGTGTAGCGGCAGTTTGGGAAGCCGGTGCACCCGTAGAATGAGCGGTTCGGATCGTTGCGATTGTGCCGCAAGCTTAGGGCTTCGCCGCAATTCGGGCATTGCGGAGGAAGCTTGACTCCTCGGAAAATGTTCGGGCAGATCTTGCTATGCAGTTCATACATGAATCGCGACGGGCGGGTCTGATCCACGATGAAGAACAGTTTCTTCTTGCATCGGGTCATCGCCACGTAAAACAGTCGCCGTTCCTCCGCATGCGGGCATCGCTCCACTTCCGGCAGTAGCAGACCAAGCAGCGGCTCTTCGGGAATCGTGCTTGGAAAGCCTTTCAATCCGCCGGAACAGCAGAGCAGAAATACGAAGTCGCGTTGCAATCCTTTGGAAGCATGAGCGGTCATGAAACGAATATCCATATCCGGTTTTTCGAGAAAACGAATATTTCCAGTGCTTTGGTCGATGGAGAACAGACCGCTTTGATCGCAACGAATCATGAGATTGATATCGCTGCGATACCGGCCAAGCAACAGTACGGACGCGGTTTTCGGCAGTTTACGCAACTGCTCGACGATCACATTGAATCGTTCTTCCTCAGTATGCCCGCCAAGTGCTTTCAACGAATAATCCTTCTTATCGCTGGGATTATTGAGATGTTTGACATACAGATTGGTATCGCGCATCACGAATGCTCCGCTTGCGTCAATAAGGCTTTGACGGAAGCGCCGTGTGGTGGTGATCTGGAACATGCGGGTCGGACCCAGGCGTGCCAAATTCGGTCGAAATCGAGAATGAGATGAAGGTCGCTGCCTGCAAAACGATAAATCGACTGCCAATCGTCGCCAACGCAGAATAGTGAGAAATCATGTTGCAAGCGAAGCGCACGGATTAGCTCATAACGCGGTCGTGACATGTCCTGATATTCGTCAATCAGCACATATTTATATGGATGACGGTACGAGCCATTATTGACGCAACTGATGGCATCAACGATCATTCCCGGAAAATCAATACCATTATTGGTTGCGAAATTCTGCACATAGGCGTGATAAAGCGGTTCTATAAGCTGCAGCATCTCACGATTGCGACCGATGTTTTTACCGCCATAACGTTCGTTAAGAGCTTGCATTCCAGTAGTGTCAATATTGTTTGACCGCATATGCTGGATAATGGTTTGTGTGGTATCGATAAGATTCTGACGATATTGATTGAATGCATAATCGTCTGTTGGAAGCTGGAAATTCTCAAGTCGTGCAGCTGTGGAATATTTATCAAGCAACTGTTGCGACATAAGTTTAAATGCCAGAAGACGATAGGAAACATTGTGTTCAAGCAGGTATTCAAATGCGTTACGCACCACATTGTTTGACGTGTGCCCGTCAATAATTGGACGATTGGCAATGGTGGAGGAACGGCAGATTTCCAGTCCGAGACTATGGAAGGTGCATGCGCGAATGACTTTGCCGGTGCTTTGCGTGATGCGGCTCGACATTTCGTCGGCGGAAGCTTTGGTGAACGATAGCACCAGAATCTCTTCGGGAGTGGCGGTTCCTGTGTTCAGCAACCATGCGATATAGCCGACGATGGTAGTGGTTTTGCCGGTTCCCGCACCTGCGAGCACTAGCGTATTGTGACCAGCTCCGGCGATGGCGCTGATCTGCTCGTCGCTTAACTCATGCTTTTCGATTTTGCCGATGATATTTCGCGCCCGTTCGATCTGCTCGGCAGGGAGCATTGGTTGCGGCATAAGCTTCTGAGCCGGTTGTGAATTGGCATGAGATTGCGCTCGCGAACGATTCGTTGTGACAGAAGTATTGCGAGCTGTGGTTTGTGTTTGCGCGCGGTATGACGATCGCGCCAACTGTGATGATTGGGATGGTTGCGTAAGCTGTTGCGTTTGACGTGATTGTACAGTGGACTTGCGTTGCGTCGTCTGCTGTTGCGTGGGATTGGGAACGTTTTGCCGCGCAAGCTTGGGCCCGGGCTGAGTCGCCGTTTTGGAGACGGGCGGTTCTCCAATAAGCGCGTTCATGAACTTGCTCAGCAATCCCATAATGTTCCTCCTCAACCAGTGCAAGGAGAAATTATATGTGCTGCCAATGAATGCTTCAGCGTCGGCTGTGTGAACGGAATCGCAATTCGCCGACGCTGAAACTAATATTGGAGCTTAACGTTCGAAGGGGTAGGTGAGGTTCCAGTCGCGGCGCAGGGAGTCCATGAGTTCCATGATGCGCAGGGTGTCTGCGTGGGGCATTTCCTCGCATTCGGTGCGACCGTCGATTACGGCCTGTGCGGCGGCCGCCACCTCGTATTCGTAGCCGGTGAGCTGGGCGGGAACATCGTAATGTGCAACAACCGTATGATTGCCGTCATACACGTCAATCGCCTCAACATTATTAATGTTCTGGCACACCATATAACCATCGGTTCCCCACACGGATCCCGTGCGGTCGCTATGGCACAGAATCGAACTTTGCGCGGTCGCCATCACACCGTTCTCGTAATAGAACGTCATGGAATTATGCGCATCCACGCCGGTTTCGTACGCTCGCATCGACGATTCAATGCGAGCGATCGGCGCATTATGCATGATCATGTCGATGAAATTGATCGGATATACGCCAACATCCAACAATGCGCCACCGGCAAGCGCGGGATCAGTGATTCGCGCCTTCGCGGTGGTGGGGTAACACAGGTTCGCATCGATCGCCTGTATTTCACCAATCGCACCGGAGGCGAGAATCTTATCGATAATGGCGCGGGACGGCATGTATCGCGTCCAAATCGCTTCCGCGCATAGCATGCCGGTTTCTTTTGCAACGGCTAACATCTCACGGGTCTGTGCCGCATTCGCGCCGAATGCTTTCTCCACCAGCACACCCTTGCCGGCTTTCATGCACAATATCGCCTGTTCCGCATGCAGATTGTGCGGCGTAGCGATGTACACCAAGTCCACGTTCGGATCGGCCACAAGTTCCTCATATGAACCGTATGAAACTGGAAAACCGTATTTCGCGGCGAAATCGGCCGCACGCACCGCATTTCGTGCGGCGACAGCATACGGTTCCACCAAATCCGCATAACGAACGTCTTCGGCCATTTTCACCAGCGTGTCAGCCATATGTTGCGCGATCCGGCCTGCGCCGAGAATCGCGACACGAATACGAGCCATATCAAACCCCATCTTTCGTAAACTGCATGAATAGTGTTGATTCATTTATATTTATTATTGCTGCGTTGCAAGTCCCAGCGTACGCCATGCATGATCGCAACGCGCGTTGGTCCGTCTCGCGCTTGCATTGCGTTTTGTCCGGATGCTTTTCTGATTTGCCGTATTTTGCCGGATCTTGCCATAATGGTGTGCTGTGGTAGCGCAGGAACACGTTAAGAAGACCGGAAAACCTCGGAAATCCGCAAAAAAAGAGAAATACGAGCGTGGCACGAGAAGCTACATCATGTCGCATATCCGAGGCAAAGACACCTCCATCGAAATGATGGTACGCAGTTTTCTTTTTTCGAAAGGCCTGCGATTCCGCAAAAACGACAAGCGGTATCCGGGACATCCCGACGTGGTGTTGCCGAAATACCGCACGATGGTGTTCGTCAATGGCTGTTTCTGGCATATGCATGAAAACTGCCCGAAAGCCACGCGCGTGCCGAAATCGAATGTGGAATTCTGGAGTGCGAAACTGCTGCGCAACCACGAACGAGATGTCAGACAGCATGCCGAACTTGAAGCGATGGGCTGGAAAGTGATCGTGGTGTGGGAATGCGAGCTCGCCAAAAAAGTGCGTGAGGAACGGTTGGAGAGACTGTATTGCGAAATCGTCGAAGCGTGATTCTTGCCGCTGGCGCATGATGCTCGTGGTTCCAGCTTTACACATGACATGTGATTTTCTGTTTTCGAAACGATACGCAACGGCGGTGAGACGGTACTTGCGATTTGTCGCGTCTGAAGAATACAAACGAACTATGGGAAATGCTGAGAACAGCGCGCTGCCGCAGATGTCGCACCGCGCCCAGATTGCTAATCCGTTCCGTGCCATGGTGTTTGGTGCGATGGCCGACGAGATGATCGCCGCAGGTGCCGATGTGGTCAAGTTGAGCTTGGGGGAGCCGGATTTCGGCGCTCCGCCCGCAGTGCGTGATGCAATGCGCGAACAGTATGATGGCCGTCCATTGCCGTATACCGCTGCAATGGGCTTGCCGGAATTACGTCAGGCGATTTCCGATTTCTACAAGGAACGCCACCATGTGGACGTCGATCCGAAACGTATCGCGATCACGGCCGGAGGTTCCACGGCACTGCTGCTTGCCGCCGCATTGACGGTGAACGAGGGTGACGAAGTGCTGATCGCCGACCCGTCGTACCCGTGCAATCGCGAACTGGTCCGCGCGTTTGGCGGCAAAGTCGTGGACGTGCCGACGAACGCGGGCACCCGATTCCATCTCACGCCGGAACTGTGCCGCGAATACTGGTCGGATCGCACCAAAGCGGTGATGATCACCTCGCCGTCGAACCCGACCGGCACCACCATCGCCTTCGATACCCTGAAATCCGTGTGCGACCTGGCAAAAGAACGCGGCGCATGGCGCATCGTCGACGAAACCTACCTTGACCTGGCCGACCGCGAACCGGACGGCTCCGACGTGAAATCCGTGCTCGCCTGCGACCCGGACGCCATCGTATGTTCCAGCTTCTCCAAGTTCTTCGGCATGACCGGCTGGCGACTGGGTGGATGGTCGTGCCTGAATGCGCGCTCGAAGCCATGGACGATCTCGCCACCAACTTCTTCCTGTGCGCGCATACACCCACCCAGCATGCGGCGCTCGCGTGCTTCACTCCGGAAACGTTGGCCGTGTGCGAGGAACGCCGTCAGGAGTTGCTGGAGCGTCGTCGCATTGTGGTCGACGGATTGGCTGAGATCGGTTTGCCGTTGGAGGTTGAGCCGAATGGCGCGTTCTATGCGTATTTCAATATTTCCGGCACCGGTCTCGACGCGTGGACGTTCTGCGAACGTGCGTTAAAGGAAGCGCACGTGGCGTTGACGCCGGGCCGTGATTTCGGCGAGGCCACTGCCGACACCCATGTGCGGCTTTCGTATGCGCCTCGCGCGAGGCGTTGCGTGAGGGTCTGAGGCGAATCGGAGATTTCGTAGCCGAACTGCACGGATGATGTTTGTGAGCGCTTTGCAATCGTTGTCGGCGCTGTGAATGTTGCGTGGCCATCCTAGGTGAATAGGATGGCCACTCGAATATTTGCAAAGGTTGTCAATGTAATGTCAGATGAAAGGGGGAGTGCGATGTCACTATGCTTGAAAGCATGGTTAGTTTACATTCGCATGTCACTCGTCTTGGCGTGCTTGACATTGGCTCCAATACCGTTCACATGCTCATCGTCGATGCGGCGCCTGGCGCCGTCCGGAACCTGAGGCCAGCACGAAAAGCACTGTTCGATTGATGCAATATCTCAAGGCCGATGGCACAATCAAAAAGGCCGGAGTCGAAGCTGTGGTCGCAGCTGTGGAAAAGGCCATGGGGCTGGTCAAAGAATATGAGATTACCCAACTGCTCGTGCTGGCCACATCCGCATTGCGTGAGGCTCCGAATGGCAGCAGGATCCTCAAACGAATCGAAAACGTCGTCGGCCAGCCGGTCACGGTGCTGTCCGGTGTGGATGAGGCCAGACTCACCTTCCTTGCAGCTCGCCGCTGGTATGGTTGGGATGCCGGTCGGCTGCTGGTCATCGATATCGGTGGTGGCTCTCTCGAGGTGGCTATGGGTTCGGATGAGGATCCCACAGTAGCGCTGTCCGTGCCGGCAGGTGCCGGTCGTGTGACCCGTGAATTCCTACCGGAAAATGGTATTGCGAATGATAGGGATTTGGAAGACGCGCGCAGGAACATCCGTAAGATTCTTGAGCCGATGGTCAAGGCGTTCCCGAAATCGAAGCACCCGATGCATGCCGTCGGCACATCGAAGACCATTCGTTCCCTGGCTCGTCTCGCCGGTGCGTGGTGCGTCAGCCCGGCCGCGTGGACACTTCGATCATGACGATTGACCAGCTTGAGGATTGGCTTCCCCGTCTTGCGGCCATCTCGCCGGACCAGCGTACCGCATTGCCGGGCGTCACGCCGGAGCGCACGTATCAGATCGTCGGTGGCGGCTTGGTGATCGACGAGATCATGAAGGCGCTTGACGTCAAGGAAGTGGAAATCTGCCCATGGGCGTTGCGGGAAGGGGCTATTCTGCGCTGGCTCGACCAGTTTGGCCGCACGAGCTTGGTTTCTAGCGGTTCCTAGGCTTCCAGCTTCCTCAGTTCCTCCAACTGGTTCTTCGCCTTGTGCAGCTTGGTGAAGATTTCGTTGCGCTGTTCGGGATTCTTTGCCCGTTGGTGATCGCGCGTGAGCTTATCGATCTGCTCGGTAAGCTGTGCGGCCTGCATACGCCGTGTCATGCGCGCGTCCAGTGCCGTGGGAGAGGCGCTGCCGAGCGTCACCTGCGAGCATAACGACTCCCACAGCGCGTCGATGGAATCGACCGCAGGATCGCCGATGTCCAGCATCGCTTCGCCGGCCGGTTTCCAATCTGAGACGAACACTTTGAATGTAGGTGTGTGACCGGCGCGTCCCGGCAGCGCGCGTCTCACGGCGAACGCGCACTCCTGCCGCTTCGTACCTTCGAAGTCGGCGTCGCGCACGCATACGAACACGATTCCCGACTTGCGTTGCATGGCAATCAGCTCGACGATATCCGTCGGTATGGCGGCGTTCTTGGCATGCAGGCGCAATCCGATTGCCAGTACTTCCGGAATGCGTGTTCCGACGGCAAGCCGTGTATTGCTTGGCCGCAGCAGAGACAACATGGTGATCGTCTCGATGTCGTTCGCCAATCGTTGTTTTGTTTTGGCTGAAACCGGTATTCTCGCACGAACAGGCCTTTCGGCAACGTTGCCTTTTCTGCGGGAACCGCAGAGGAGTTCGGCAGACCCAATGTGAGTGCGGAAACGGAACCGCAGGAGGCGATCGTCATTGCTGGCCTTCTTTCGTGCTTTCATATCGGTTATTGGGGCAACAGTAGTCGCAAGAGCCGCAAATTTTGATAACGGCGCGTCGGTATGTGACTGGCGGGAATCTATAAAACTGCGCGTGGATGATGTCTCCATATATTGAGCAAAAGAATGCATTTTTTCGGCCATCGCGGGAACCGGTATCGGCGGATCGTTCGTCAAGCCCGTCACCTCCAGTGTGCAAGTCGCCTCTTTGGTCAAAGCCGGTTGTGGCGATCCGGTCGACGATCGGGGAGCACCCAAATTCACCTCCTGTGCGGCCAACGGCGCCGACTGCACACGTGCCGCCACCACCGATCCGACATCCGCGACGCAAGTGGGATGCGTATCGGCGCAGGCGCACGCCGGAAGGACCGTGCGCCATGCCGTGCGGCTGCGATAGACGATTGCAATCTGCGACACGCCGTGATTTGGTGATTGAGGCATGTGTGCGTATTATTTCGTCTTGCGGTGATCAGAGCCTAGGTGAGACGCCCGGTCCCATTCCGAACCCGGAAGCTAAGGCCTAGCACGGCGATGGTACTGCACTCGAGAGGGTGTGGGAGAGTAGCACGTCGCCGCACTTAAACTTTTTTGAATCCCGAGTCGAGCACTGCTCCTCGGGATTTTTTTATTACGCGATTCTCCTAAGTCCAATTATGGTCCGGTTATGTGCGAAGGCGAATCCAGTGGTCACTGATTGCGGCGCTCAGGTAGCGAAAACCACCAACAGAACAATGCCGTTTCAATAAAAATGACAGGTAGCGGTATGAGCCACCACCAGCCAGTGGTGCCGAATTCGTTCGCGGGCGCAATAATCCAAGGATGCGAGCCCAGCCATCCCAGGAATACGGCTATGGTTGATCCCAACGACATGGTTATTCCTAAGGGTCTGAACAAACGCATGAGCTGGAATCGTGATGCACCGAATTCTTGAAGCGTCCAGCGTAATGTTGACTGCGTTTGACGTGTTGATATGGCCAATGCGGCGAATGTCAGGCCGCTGATAATTGTGGCCAAAGCTGGTATGGCAATGGCGCGTGCCATGTAGGAGCGGTAAGAGGTGGTGTCGTGTTCGGTAATGAATGCATACCCGCAACGGTTAATGATGTCGGATCGGATTGAATCGCGAACGCCGGAAGCGATTGACGGGAAATCGGTCATGATGAGAGTATGCCGGTTGCTTGGCGTAAGGCCAAGCGTTTTTGCTTGTGGTGAGTCGATTCCAAGAACCACGCCGGGCATGGTGTAATCATTGAGCAGCGAGTCGGTGCCCTCGGTGGATACTTGTGCTGCTTGAGTTATTTTTTGGGTTGCGGGATCGATGAGAATGATGCCAGTGTTGCCGCTTTCAGTAATATGAACGTCGTTGGTTTTACCGGCTAAAGACGAGTTGCTATCGACAAGCATGACAGTGGTTTCATTATCGGAATCTGAGTAGCAATCCGCATCGTCGGAACCATGTTGAATGACGCAATCGTAAGCATGGGAAGTCGCGGCGCGGACCAGATACCGGGATTCATCCGGTGCCGTGAGCACGATGGCTTTGTCTAGAGTCTCGGGATATTTGCCGGCAAGATAGTTCAAGTCATCCTGAGTCAAATAATCGGCGATGAACAGCCATTATCCGAATTGCCTGTCGCTATCATCATTTGCCCGCTAAACAATGAGCTGGCACCTAACAATAAGAGTGCCAATGCGCATACCGGGGCAGACAAACTTCGTGTACGTTCTATCGCATTGCATTGTGCTGGCGTGCGGAAAAGCCAAGGCAGTGAAAGGAGCATAGGCCCCAGAGCGCAAGCCCCCATGACCGAGCCCACTGATCCGCCAAACGGCCATGCGGCTGCATGATAACGTTCTATCGCCACACAAGAAAACATCAGAACGGCCGAGGAAAGAATGATGTACCATAATGCGTTTCTGGTTGTGATGTCATGCTTAAAGGACATGCGGAAGAACAAAACCAACCATGTCAAGCATAGCGAGCACAGCAAAATCGCTGCGACAAAAAAGATGGACAGCAGGGAAGTTGCTGATGGTTGCCATTCCCAATATTGGGCGAATATGTTGCCTATGGTCCTGTAACTAAGACCGAATACCGCATATCCGGCCGCGATGCCAATTGCGGCTCCGGGTATTGTGCAAATAAGCAATCCTCGGAACACTGTCCATCTGCTGGTGGTGAGGGGGAATCCGCAAGCTACCAGAGCTTCTACCACAGCATCTCCGGAACACTGACCCGCTCGGAAGAATGCCGTCATTACTGCGATATGTACGCACAGCAAGCAAAGGAACAGAACTATTCCGTACCATTGGCATCCTGGCAGATCGCGAGTACGAACCGTTTCTTCGGCATTTCGTATTGTCGATTTGATGTATCCGATATTGACATTGTTGGTTACGCTCTCTTTTGCGACTTCTCCCTGATTTACAGTAGCGTCATCGTCGGTGAGCCACATTTGTATGTTTTGGAGATTGTCTTTGGAAGACACTGCTGTTGCGTACACGGTGTTGGTGTTCGCAGCATCGACGGTGATGCCAATGAGCTTATAGTCGCTTGATAATGCGGAATCGTCACATTGCACGGTGACTATATCTCCCAGCTGGGCGTCAATTTGTTTAGCTGCGGCCCGAGACAGGGAGATTTCGTTTTTTGCGACGGCTGATGCCCTTCGATGAGCGTGCCATATCGTGAGGGGCCTGTTAGGAAAGTTATGTCTGCGATGGTGTTTCGTGAAGAGCCGCTGGCGGAGGTGAGGCCTACTGATCCTTGTGTGGATTTGACGCCGATGGCCTTACCGTTTTGGACTTGTTGCCTGAGTTCTTCGGCTACATCGTTGCTGCCTCCTGAAATTTGGTACGTGTACCCTCCGGATTGACCTGCTGCGCCTTCTTTGGCAGCCTGTACGTATAGATTCAAGCTGTTTAAGGCCACCACGGGTAGCATCGCCGACAATAATGCCACCACAAAGAGTGAGATGGTGAGCATCGGATGGAATCTCAAATATCCAGAGGTAACGTGCCTCGTGATTCCAGTGCTGTGGTAAGGCATGCCATTCATTGCTCCACCAACTTGTGGTCCTGAATGCGCACAATGCGGTCACTGTGCTGCGCGACCGTAGCGTCATGCGTTGCGATTATGACAATGGATCGCTCTTTGTGGGCAATATCTGAAAGCAATGTTGCGATTGCCTGCGTATTTTCCTCATCAAGCGCGCCGGTGGGTTCATCCGCGAGAATCACACGTGGTTTCATGGCGATTGCGCGTGCGATGGCCACACGTTGCTGCTCTCCTCCTGACAATTGGCCAGTCAAATGGTTTGCATAGCCTGCTAAATGCACTTCTTCAAGCAAGTTATCGATTGTGTTGTTTTCAGTGCGGGAAGTTTCCTTAATCTTGGTTTGTCCGAGGTTCTTATGCGCCGCTTCAAACGCCAACATGATGTTTTCTCGCACGTCAAGATATGGAATGAGCCTGTAATCCTGAAATATGCGCATGCATAAAGATCCGAGAAGATTTTTTCGATCAATGGAATTGACATTTGCGCCATCAATGGTGACGGAGCCAGTGTCTGGTTGTAAAGAACCGTCCATCAAACGCAGCAAAGTGGTCTTTCCTGAGCCGGAAGGTCCCATTATTGCCGTTGTCGAACCTTCTTCGAATAATGCGCTCGCATTGTCTAAAATCAGACGTTTTCCATACGAAAACCCCACGTGGTCAAGTTCCAGCACGGTATAGCCCCCTCTCGGTATACATGAGCAGCCATTGCTCTTGCGTAAGGCGTCGTACCCCCATTAGTTACGATTTCTTATGTGTCCAGCGTAATAGTATTTAATGGTTGGGGCAAGATGGTGATTTTTGTGTTTCGATTGTTTTTCGTTAAATTTATGGAGACGATTGCGACTATTTGCCAGCGAATGTGGAAGTTGGGGTACTATGAAGCCGCACTATTGCCGATGGCGTTCGTCATGAACTCGGTTTTGATGGCTGATTTGATGATTGATGTATTGACTGATGGAACGCAATGCCCATGTTGGAGGATGTATGGCACGGTCTGGTACGCCTACGAAACCGCGTACGGCGCAGGCGAAGGCTGTTAAGCCTATTCGCACGTTGAAGAAAACTAAGTCGCATCGCGTGCGCAATATCATTTGCGGTTTTCTGGCTGGCATTCTGTCGATTGCAGCTTTGCTGGGCACTGTTTCGCACATACTGCCTGCTGAGATTCAGGCGTGGCCGTATGTTCCCATTATCGTTTCATTGGTGCCTTGGTTTGCGATTCTTGCGGTGATTGCGCTGATTTGCGGCATTGTCTCGAAACGAACAATGTCGGTATTGCTGGCGATTGCGGCGATCGCGTTGCAAGTATGGTGGCAGTATCCGTTTTTCTACAATGAAACGAAGCTTCCGCGTGCCGCGATCGCAGCGGTTTCGGGAGCGTCCGCCAATACGCAGGATGATTATGCTCGTTTGATGACATGCAATGTGTTTAAGGGTCGTGCCGACGCGCAGGAAATTGTCGATGTGGTGCGTAGCGAGCGTGTGGAAGTGCTGGCATTGCAAGAAACGACCGATGCTTTCGTGGACGAGTTGAACAAGGCTGGTATTGGCGATTTGCTGCCGTATGCGCAGGTGGCAAGTTCAGACGGCGTGTATGGCAATGGTTTGTGGTCGGCGAGTCCGCTTGTTGATCCGGCTGATGATGATGTTGATTCGAGCGCGTCGTTCATGCCAGGAGCCACGGTTGCATTCAATGATGGTCGGACGCAGATCCGTTTCGTTTCGGTACATACCACGTCTCCGACCGATGGATATTGGCAGCAGTGGAAGCGTTCATTGGATGAGCTTGGTCGACTCCGGTACGATACGTCTCGCAGGTACGTGTTCATGGGTGATTTCAACGCGACCGACGACCATACGCCGTTCCGTAATTTCTTGGGAACACGGTTCACGGATGCGGCCAAACAAGCGGCCGGGGGATTGGTGTTCACGTGGCCTGCGAATATCGATTATGTGCCGACGTTTGCGGGCATTGACCATATCGTATTGGATTCCGGCATGTTGGCCGGTCGGGTCAAATCGTTGAAAATCGATGGAAGCGATCACAAGGCGTTGCTGGCAACCGTGCAATTCGACGTGTGAGAAGAGTATCGGCGCAACTGCATATCGGCTGCGCATCTGCATAAAACAAAGTGCCCCAGATAGGAATCGAACCTACGACACCTTCTTTAGGAGAGAAGTGCTCTATCCACTGAGCTACTGAGGCAACGAATCTTCATTCTACACACCATCCGGACGAGTGTGGTATCGAAATGAAGAAATTCGAAATTTATGCATGACTGTACGCCATATAACACCTTGTAAAAACGTGTGGCGCACAGTCATGGAAATGCTATATTGACGGTATTTTGAGATGCTCAGGCCAGATTGTCTTGCGTGCCAGCGGTATTGGCCGCAGTGGCCTGTTCCGCCTGTGCTGCGTCAAGCTTGGCACGCACTTCGCCGAGCAGACTTTGGGCGCGCTTGGCGAGGGCTTCGCCAAGCTCCCACTGGCGCATGGACTGGTCAAGGTTGAGTCCGCCGGCCTCAAGTGCCTGCACGGCCTGAATGAGCTGATCTCGAGCCTCTTCGTAAGGCATTTGTGCGATGGCTTCGCGTTCCTTGTCGGTCAGGCTGGATGCGGGGGTGGTTTCGTTGGTCATTGCTACTCCTTCGTTACGGTGGTGACTTCGGACACGATCACGCCGTGCTTCAATGTCATGGTGAGTTGGTCGCCGGTGTTCACGGCGTTCGCATCGTCGATTACATGGCCGTCCGCTCCCTGCACTACCGCATAACCTCGGTTGAGAGTGGATTGCGGGCTAAGCGCGGTCAGTGAGGCATGCGCTTTTTCGATGGTGAGGCTTGCGTCGTCAAGAATACGTGTCAGACCGATTCTCATGCGGGTTCTTGCATCATCGATGAGACGCTGATGCGGTTCCAGCATGGTGAGCGGCTGTGTGAGGCTTGGACGGTTCGCATAGCCTTCAATCAGTCTTGTTTCATTGTTGACGGTGGCGTCGATGCGCATGCGCATGCGTTCGATGTTCACGTTGATCAGTTGCATCTGCTCGCGCACGTCCGGCACGACTTTCTTCGCCGCGTCCGTTGGCGTGGATGCGCGCAGATCGGCAACCAGATCAAGCAGCGTCCAATCATCCTCATGGCCGATCGCGGAAATCAGCGGCGTATGGGCGGCTGCCGCGGCGCGTACCACGCCTTCGTCGGAGAACCCGATCAGATCTTCGAAAGCGCCGCCGCCACGGGCCACGATGATCACGTCGACATCAGGATCGGCATCCATCTGCGCGATCGCCTTGATCACGTCGGAAGGGCACTGCTCACCCTGCACATGCACATGCGTCACTTTGAAATCGACAACAGGCCAACGCAATCTCACGTTGGTGATGACATCGCCTTCGGCGCGAGCCTGCGGCGCGCAAATCAGACCAATGCAATGCGGAAACTCGGGCAGAGGCTGCTTGCGGTCAGCGTCGAACAGGCCTTCGCCTTTCAGCTTCTTGCGTAATTCGTCGATCATGGCCTTCAGGCTGCCTCCTGCGCCGGCCGCGATAATGGCGTCGCCACGTAAAGACAGTGACGTGCGCTTCATCCACAGATTCGGTTTGCCATGGATGATGACGCGGTCGCCCTGCACGAAAGGCGTGGCGGCTGCGGCAAACTGCCCGAAACCGTTGACTTCCAACGCAATGTCCTGATAATCATCGCGCAGAGTGATATAGGCGCTGCCCTGACGTCTGGTGTTGATCTGCGTGATCTGCCCGGCCACCCAAACCGATGGCCACCGTTCGACGGCCATATGGAATTTCTCGCTGAGCAGACTTACCGGCCAGGGGTTGTCAGCGGTGGTTTCGCCGGCCAGTCGTGGCAGCGGTTTGCTGTTCGGCTGCGCTGCCGGGGGTGTGTAATCCTGGTTCCAAGTCATAGTTCAAGATTCCATCATCTTGCGGACAAATGAAACACATGTTCGAATTCCGTGAGGGTACCCCGCCTTGTATAGTCCCTCTTCGGTGAGTGCGTCAAATCGACACTCGGGCGACACTCCGTGGCGAAATCGTTACCTTTGTCACACAAGTTAAGGAATGGCGGAATCAAGCCGAAAAATGGAATATATAGTTTTACTGCCGGCGTGCCGCTACTACATTTAGTGCTGGCTATGGCGTACAGTCATGGACGTAGCAACAATCTGGCATGCATAACGAAGCATGAAAACCTGGTCGGATGGGGTCCGACCCGGAAAGGATGATGAATGGAAACGCAGGCTCTGAATGCCATCTCCGCAACCGTTAAAACGGGAACCGGTAAGGTGCTCGTCGAGAAGCGCGACGGTCGTGTGGTTGACTTCGATCCGATCAACATCATCAGCGCGGTGAAGTCAGCCTTCGCCGACCTTGATAAGAAGATCGGGCCGCAGGAGGAACAGCTAATCCGTGATATCGCCAATCAGGTCGAAGCCGAAATCAAGGATCGTTACAACGGTCCCGCCAAGATCGAAGACATCCAGAATCTCGTTGAGCACGGTCTGATCGAAGACCACCTGTACGATGTGGCGCGCACGTACACCAACTACCGTCTGAACAAAGACATCGAACGTGCCAAGCCACCGACATCAACGAAGCCGTCAAGCGTCTGGTGAACCGTGACGAGGCTCTGGTGCGCGAGAACGCCAACAAGGATTCCAACGTCTACTCCACCCAGCGCGATCTGCTGGCGGGCGCGGTGTCCAAGCGTCCGCCTTCTCCATGCTGCCGGATGCGGTCTCCAACGCCCATATGAAGGGCGACATCCACTTCCACGACGCCGACTACTCGCCGTTCACCGCACAATCCAACTGCTCGCTGCCGAACTACTGGGATATGCTCGCCAACGGTTTCACTCTCGGCAACGCTCCGATGGGATCGCCGAACAGCATTTCCATCGCCGCCACGCAGATCACCCAGATCATGAAGGACGTGGCATCCAGCCAGTATGGTGGCCAGACCGCCAACCGTGCCGACGAGCACTTCGTCGAATACGCGCGCAAGGATTACGACAAGTTCCTTGAGCAGGCCCATGAGATCATGCCTGACGACCTGCCGATCGAAATCGCCGAACGTCAGGTGCGCTTGGCCAAGGATGTCGAACCGAAGCGTCTGCATTTCGAAAAGGACCGTCCGGCCCTGCCGATGGACGAGCCGTTCAACAAGGATGCCAGCCGTTTGCAGCAGTTGCGTGAGGTGTGGGCGAAGATCCAGACCCGCAAGGCCATCTACGACGCCATGCAGACCATGGAATACCAGATCAACTCCAATCGTGTGTCGAATGGCCAGACCCCGTTCGTGACCGTTGGCTTCGGTTTGGGCACTGACTGGTTCGCCCGCGAGATTCAGCGTGCCATCTTCCTGAACCGTATCCGCGGCCTCGGTTCCGAACATCACACCGCCATTTTCCCGAAGCTCGTGTTCACCATCAAGCATGGTGTGAACGCCGATCCGGGCGATCCGAACTACGATTTGAAGCAGCTCGCCCTCGAATGCGCCACCAAGCGCATGTATCCGGACGTGATCTTCTACGAGAACATCGTGAAGATCACCGGCTCCTTCAAAGCCCCGATGGGCTGCCGTTCCTTCTTGCAGGGTTGGATTGATCCGGCGACCGGCAAGGACGTGGAAGACGGACGCATGAACCTTGGCGTCGTCACCGTGAACGTTCCGCGCATCGCACTGGAATCCCACGGCGACAAGGATCGCTTCTGGAAGATCTTCGACGAGCGTATGGCCGTGGCTCATCAGGCATTGCAATTCCGTATCATGCGTTGCAAGCAGGCCGCGCCGGTCAATGCGCCGACCCTGTTCCGTTTCGGAGCTTTCGGTCGACTCGGCGCCAACGACAGCGTCGACCAGCTGTTCCGCAACGAACGTGCCACCGTTTCCCTGGGCTACATTGGCCTGTATGAGGCGACCAGCGTGTTCTACGGCAAGAACTGGATGCGCGATCACGGCTGGGATCCGCAAGGCAAGGAATTCGCACTGTCCATCGTCAAGCGCATGAACGAGCTGTGCAAGGAATGGAGCGACGCGGAAGGCTACCACTATTCCGTGTACTCCACGCCGGCCGAATCCCTCACCGACCGCTTCAACCGTATGGACCACGAGAAGTTCGGCGAAGTGGAAGGCGTGACCGACCACGACTTCTACACCAACTCCTTCCACTACCCGGTCTGGCTGCAGCCAACCCCAATGGAAAAGCTCAACTACGAGAAGGACTTCCCGTACTACGCGTCCGGCGGCTTCATCAACTACTGCGAGTTCCCGTGCCTGCAGTCCAACCCCAAGGCACTCGAAGCGGTGTGGGATTACGCCTACAACATCGGCATCGGCTACCTGGCACGAACACGCCGATCGACCGCTGCTACGATTGCGGATTCCAAGGCGACTTCGAGCCCACTGAGGAAGGTTTCAAGTGCCGGAGTGCGGCAACTCCGACCCGGACCACTGCAACGTGACCAAGCGCACCTGCGGCTACTTGGGCAACCCGGTGCAGCGCCGATGGTGCATGGACGTCACGAGGAGATCGCGCACCGCGTCAAGCATATGAGCGGCGAAACCGGTCATGTCACCTTGAGTGACGGTTCCGAACGTGAATGGTTCGAGGAAGCCAAGTAAGGGCCGCGTCGGTGGCAAACATAAACGAAATATGAAAGAGGGTGGGTTTCCACCCTCTTTCATTCTGTGACAATCATGAGGCAAGCAGCAATCGCAAAAACGCGACGTAACGGCAAAACGTGAAGGGACAACGTATGATCAGCAGCGCGAATCCAGCAATTCAACGTCGTGACTTTGCGGCGGACGAAACCAATCGCGGACCTTTCATCCCCACAACTCGTTCCAACAATCCCAAAGCAGGGCAATGGACCAACCGCATGAGCCGCAATATGATCGCCGACTACAAACGGTTCCTCATGACCGATGGAGAAGGCATCCGATGCTCGCTGTACGTGTCCGGCTGCCCGTTCCATTGCGAGGAATGCTACAACACGTCAATCTGGGATTTCCAAGCCGGCCACGAATACAACGACAAGCTCGAAGCACAAATCATGGATGACTTAAGCCAATCGTATGTGCAAGGCATCACCTTCCTCGGAGGCGAACCATTGCTCAACACGGGCGTGCTGTTGCCCCTTGCGCGCAAAATACGCGAACGGTTCGGTAATACCAAAGATATTTGGTGCTGGACCGGCTACACGTGGGAAGAGCTCATGCGCGAAGGCGAAAGCCCCGACAAGCGCGAGCTGCTCGAACTGATCGACATTCTCGTGGATGGCCGTTATATCAAAGAATTACATGATTCCCTGCTGCAATTCCGCGGAAGCAGCAACCAACGCATCATCGACGTACCGAAATCACTGGAAAGCGGACAAGTGGTGATTTGGCCGAAATTACATGATCAAACACGATTCATTCCCGAAATATACGGCAAAGACCGTTCTGCAGGGGAAGGCAGCGCATCCTGACATGGAAATGCTTGGAAGGGTTTGCGATCTCGACATTCGTCGAGCGTCCAGATACATAATTAGGCACGTTGACTGGATTAGTTGTCTAATTTGTGCGCTGTGTCGTGCATTTTATGCTGATTGCGAGCATTTACAAAGCACTTAGGCGTGGGCACAGACTACGATTACATGATTGGATAACCCGGGGTAGGGGCTTCCATGCCTGCCATGGAATGCAGCCCGGCGGATAGAACGATAGAGGTTGAGACATGGTTGAAGCAGCAGAAGCCGTGACCGAAACGCACGGCACAAAGCCGTTGCGTGTAGGTCTTGATATCGGTTCCACTACTGTGAAGGCGGTGGTGCTCGATCAGTCCGACGCGCTCGCGGACGCGCTGTTCTCCGATTATCGGCGTCACCACGCGAACGTGCGCGCCACCGTGGCCGGACTATTGGCCGACATCCACCAGGAGCTGGAAAAGCTTGGCCGAGGCGACGAGCCGATTCGCCTGGCCATCACCGGTTCAGGCGGTCTTGCCCTTGCAGACAGCCTCGACGTGCCCTTCGTTCAGGAGGTCATCGCCGAAACCGAAGCCATTGACAAGGAATATCCGCAGGCTGACGTGATCATCGAGCTTGGTGGCGAGGATGCGAAAATCACGTATCTCAAGCCGACTCCGGAACAGCGTATGAACGGTTCCTGCGCAGGCGGTACCGGCGCATTCATCGATCAGATGGCAACACTGCTCGACACCGACGCCGCTGGTCTGAACGAAATGGCCGCGCAATACGAAACCCTATATCCGATCGCATCACGTTGCGGCGTGTTCGCCAAAACCGATTTGCAGCCGCTTATCAACGATGGTGCGGCCAAGCCGGATCTGGCTGCATCGATCTTCACCGCAGTGGCCACGCAGACCATTGCAGGCCTTGCCTCCGGACGCCCGATTCACGGAACCGTGATCTTCCTGGGTGGTCCGTTGTTCTTCATGTCCGAACTGAGAGCCGCGTTCAAGCGGGCGCTCGACGGCAAAGTGGACGAATTCATTGTTCCGACCGACGCTCACCTGTATGTGGCATACGGTGCCGCATTGCAGGCCGATCAGGATGGTGACGACCTTGACTAAGCATTACGAAGCACGAACCTGCGCCGACCTTCTGGCACGACTGGACGAACTGGAAAACCTGCCGTCCAACACTCCGACCATGCCTCCGCTGTTCGCTACCGAAGCGGATCGCACCGCATTCAACGAACGACATCATCGCGAGCATATCCATCAAGGCACGCTCGAAGGAGCCCAAGGACCGCACTTCCTGGCATAGACGCCGGTTCCACCACCATCAAAGCGACATTGGTGAACGACGATCGAGAAATCGTATGGTCCTCTTATGCGACCAACGAAGGCAGCCCGCTGACGGCAGCCGTACAAATCGTCAAAAAAATCCAAGCCGAACTACCTGAAGGCGCATGGATCGCACGATCCTGTGCGACCGGCTACGGCGAAGGCCTCATCACCACCGGCCTGCACCTCGACGAAGGCGTAGTGGAAACCATGGCTCACTATCGCGGTGCCGAAATGGTCAGCCCGGGCGTACCGCCGTCATCGATATCGGCGGCCAAGACATGAAATATCTCGCCATCAACGATGGCGTGATCGACTCCATCGCAGTGAACGAAGCATGCTCGTCCGGCTGCGGATCGTTCCTGCAAACGTTCGCCATTTCCATGGGTCTGACCATTCAGGAATTCACCCAAGCGGCGCTCAACTCCACCCATCCGGTCGATTTGGGCTCCCGATGCACCGTGTTCATGAACTCGTCCGTGAAGCAGGCGCAAAAGGAAGGCGCGTCCATCGAAGACATCGCCGCAGGCCTGTGCTATTCCGTAGTGCGCAACGCCCTCTACAAGGTAATCAAGCTGCGTGATTCCGGCGAACTTGGCGACACCGTGGTAGTGCAGGGCGGCACGTTCCTCAACGACGCCGTGCTTCGCGCATTCGAACTGCTCACAGACCGTGAAGTGACCCGACCGAACATCGCAGGACTCATGGGCGCATACGGTGCCGCACTGACCGCACGCATGCACTATGCCGACGAAGCGGAAGACGAAGACGCCGATACCACCGACACCAAAGAAGCGGTGATCGCAGGCGTACGCCACACCGCATCGAACATTTTGAGCGGCGAAGAACTCGACAACCTGTCGATGACCTCCGAACGAGACGTGTGCAAACTGTGCCAAAACCACTGCAAGCTCACCATCACCACCTTCCAAGACGGATCCCGCTACGTGACCGGCAACCGCTGCGAACGAGGCGGAGACGCGAAAAAGAAGCGTTCCGATCGCCCGAACCTCTACGATTACAAGTACAAGCGTTGCTTTGCCTACCGCAGACTCACCGACAAAAACGCAACCCGCGGCGAAATCGGCATTCCGCGCGTACTCAACATGTACGAAAACTATCCGTTCTGGTTCACACTGCTCACCTCGCTGGGCTTCAAAGTGATGATTTCCGGACGAAGCTCGCATGAACTGTTCGAAACAGGCATCGAATCCATCGCATCCGAAAACATCTGCTATCCGGCCAAACTTGTGCACGGACACATCAAATGGCTGCTGAGCAAGGGTGTGAAAACCATCTTCTATCCGTGCGTCAGCTACGAAGAGAACCTGGTACCCAACACCGACAACCACTACAACTGCCCGGTAGTAGCCAACTATCCCGTGGTCATCGGCGCAAACATGCCGGAACTGCGCGAAGAGGGCATCCGTTACATGCGCCCATACTTCAACATGGCCAACCATGAACTCATGGTCGACCGTATCGTCGAAGAATTCGCTTGGGCCAACGTGACCCGTGAAGAAGCCGAAACCGCAGTCAAAGCGGCCTATGCCGAAAACGAAGTCTTCAAGCACGATGTGCAGATGGAAGGCCTCAAGGCACTCGCCTACATGAAGGAACATGACTGCCGAGGCATCGTGCTCGCAGGCCGCCCGTACCACATCGATCCGGAAGTCAACCATGGCATTCCGGAAACCATCTGCTCGCTCGGCATGGTGGTATTGTCTGAAGATTCGATCTGCGAACTGCAGCCGGGGGAGAAGCTCAACCTGAGTGATTTCCTCGCCGCGGACGAAGACGATCCGCGCAAGAAGAACGCGGACGGCTTCCGTCATGTGGAAGACCGCAAGGTCACCAAAATGCCGTTGCGAGTCACCAATCAGTGGGCCTACCACGCACGCCTGTACTCGGCGGCAAACTTCGTGGCCTCCTATCCGGGACTTGAACTCGTACAGCTCAACTCCTTCGGCTGCGGTCTCGACGCCATCACCACCGACCAGGTGGGCGAAATCCTCGCCGACAAGGCCGACGTGTACACCATGCTGAAGATCGACGAAGTCTCCAACTTGGGAGCGGCAAAAATCCGACTGCGCTCGCTCAAGGCAGCCGTCGAAGAACGCGAACGCAACAAGCAGCGCGGAATCGCCGCAGTCATGCCCAACAAGCAAGACAGTGCGTCTAACAAGCAGGGCGAATTCCGCAAGACCGGGTCTGAGGCGCCGACTCCGGGACGTCAAGTCATGCTTGACACCGTGATGAAAGCCAATCCGAAACTTACCGAAGCCGTCAAAGCCGCATCCAGGCGTGCCGCGGAAAACGGCATCGGCGAAGCGAAGAAATCCGCGCACAATTCCGCCACCATGTCGAAGTACGCCAACCGCGTGCCATTCGGCAAAGACATGAAGGACTACACCATCGTGGCTCCGCAGATGAGTCCGATCCACTTCTCCTTGGTGGAATCCGTGATCCGTTCCGGCGGTTACAAGTTCGACATTCTCGAACACGCCAGCCGCGAAAACGTGGAAACCGGTCTGAAATACGTCAACAACGACGCCTGCTACCCGGCCATCATGGTTATCGGTCAGCTCGTGGACGCGATTTTGGACGGCAAATACGATCCGGAACACACCGCGCTCGCCATCACACAGACCGGCGGCATGTGCCGAGCCACAAACTATTTCGGCCTGATCCGCAAGGCATTGGTCGATGCTGGCTATCCGCAGATTCCAGTGATCGCCATTTCCACGCAGGGCATCGAAGACAATCCGGGCTTCACCGCCACTCCGGCATTGTTGCATCGTGTCATCAAGGCGCTGATTATCGGTGATCTGCTGATGAAATGCCTGTATCGCGTACGCCCGTACGAGGTGACGCCAGGCAGTGCGAATCAGCTGTACCACACGTGGGACACCATCGTGCGTGAAACGCTCGAACACCACGGCTATTCCAAGACGGCACGCAAGTTCATCGGCAAGGGGTATCTGCCGTATCAGACGCTCGTTAAGGAGATTGTGAAATCCTTCGACGCGCTGCCGTTGAAGGACGAGCCGCGCAAGGTGCGCGTCGGTGTGGTGGGCGAAATCCTCGTCAAGTACCAGCCGGACGCCAACAACCATGTGGTCGACGTTATTGAATCGCAGAATTGCGAGGCTGTGGTGCCGGGCATCATGGAATTCATGACCACCCGCCCATACATTTCCGACTGGAACGAGCATTACCTCGGCATGGGCGGCAACAAGCTTGGCTACGCGCTGATGCGCAAGGCGCTTGACATGTACAACGCTCCTGTGCACAAGGCGATCGATTTAGCACACGGCAAGTTCTCCCAGGACCTGCCGATGCCGGAACTCGTGAAGAAGGCCGACGAGGTCACTTCCGTGGGTGTGCAGGCTGGTGAAGGCTGGCTGCTGACTGCGGAAATCCTTGAGCTCATCGAATCCGGCTGTCCGAACGTGATTTGTGCGCAGCCGTTCGCCTGCCTGCCGAACCACGTGACCGGCCGAGGCATGTTCGGCAAGATCCGCCGACTGCATCCGGAAGCCAACATCGTGTCCATCGATTACGATCCGGGAGCATCCGAAGCGAACCAGCTCAACCGCATCAAACTGATGATCGCAGCCGCCAAGAAGGCTCACAAGGCCGCGCAACAGGGTGAGACGACGCAAAGCAAAAAAGTCGCCTGATCATAGGCAGATAAATCAATAAGCACTGACTGGAATTGACCAAAATACCGACGCGGACAACATCTTCAGCGTCGGTATTTTTATTGATATATACAAACAATTCTCCAAATAGTGGTAATTGCTTCTGACTTTATTGACAGCTGTTAATTATTATTGGTCGGTCTTGCAGAGCATGTCTGTTGTAATTGAAAATGTGTACTCGATTCGGGATACGCAAGAGTTGGCTATCAGTTTTTCGTATAGCAATCGCGCCGTGCTCATCAATGAGTTTCGGTAGGATTGCCAACATGACAGCACCACGAATTTCTTACGCACACCTGCTTACTGAGCCGAATCCGAAGCATGTGGAAAGTCTGGTCAAATTCTTCGAATCAGGCTGCCAAGAGCGCGGAACCGGCGGTTTCGGCGTGGAAATCGAGCATCTGCCGGTGCATAACAGCGATGATACCGCCGTGAACTATTACGAGGAGAACGGCATCGAGGCGTTGCTGAACCGCATTCGCCCGTATTACGACGAAAGCAAGGAATACTGGGAGAACGGCAGGCTTGTTGGCCTTGGGCGCGAAGGTATTTCCGTGTCGCTTGAGCCGGGTGGCCAGCTGGAATGTTCGCTGGGTATTCTGCATAAGCCGGAGGATCTGCGCACGATTTACGGAGCGTTCCGCCGCGAAGTCGATCCGGTGCTTGACGAGCTTGGCTTCCGCTTGGTTAATTACGGATACCAGCCGAAGTCCGGCTATGCCGACATTCCCGTCAATCCGAAAGACCGTTACAAGGCGATGACCGCGTATTTGGGTCGTGTCGGCCAGTTTGGTCCGTGCATGATGCGCTGCTCCGCTTCGACGCAGATCAGCATTGACTATGTTTCGGAAGAGGATGCGATTTCCAAGTTGCGTTTGGTACGGTGATCGGTCCGATTCTTGCATGGTTCTTCCGTAACACCCCGTACTTCGAGGGGCGGGAGAATCCATATCCGCTGCTGCGCCAGCGCATGTGGGATTATTTGGATTTCCAGCGTACGAACGTTATTCCGGGACTGTTTGATCCTCGCTTCGGTTGGGAGGATTATGCGGTTGACGTGCTGAGCACGCCGATGATGTTCGCTGATCTGACGCACACTCCGGAAGCGTTGGAAACTCCCGGAACTGATCTGCATCATCCTGCATTCTATGAGAACGCGAACGACGTGTATCCTGATCGAGAACTCAACGCATACGAAATCAATCATGTGATTTCCACGCATTTCAACGATGTGCGTTTGAAGAACTTCATTGAATTCCGTCATTGGGATTCGCTGCCTGTGGCGCGTGCGGAACGGTTGACGGAAATCATCGGATCGCTGTTCTATGATCCGACGAATCGTGAGCGTCTCGAATCGTATTTCGACGGCATTCGCGAGGAAGACGTGCTTGAGGCGAAGGCGAACCTGCAGGCGCGTGGCCACCAGGCCGCTCCGTATGGCAATTCGCTGGAATTCTGGCAGGAATTCTTAGGACTCGAAGGTGTGCTTGCCGACGAACCTGGCGATCCGAAGCATCCTGACGTGTTCCAGAAGTAAAACTGTTTTTCGAATATTTTTGGTTGGCCGAGGCTGACTGAATGTGATCTCGAAGTGGTTTTGAATGTAATTCAGGGCTGGTCTGTTGAAGGTCGGCCCGTTTTTATGTGGCGAGTGGGAATGTTGTGGTTTGATATGATTTCCGCCTGTCTAATGGGTAGTAGATAGTACACTGTCCATATGGCTAATGAGGGGAAGAAACGTGTTCGTAAAACACCTGAGGAGCGTAAGCGGGAAATCGTCGCTGCGGCGAGCCGTCTTATCGGGGAAAAGGGGTATTACGGTACATCGTTGAAAGATATTGCTGATGCGATTGGCATGAGCCAGCCTGGATTGCTGCATTACATCGGCAACAAGGAACGGTTGCTGTCGCTGCTGGTCACCGACAATTACGATCAGGAGGGCACTCCGGCTGATTTCGCTGCGTCGGGACTACCCGGCAGTGATCCGGAAGGCATGCTGTTTCCCGCGTACTTGCGTTTTTTGGTACGTTACAATGCGAGCCGACGCAGCTTGCTGCAGCTATACATGGTGTTAGAAACTGAGTCGTTCAGTGAGGATCATCCGTTGCACGACTATTTCGAGAATCGTCCGAAATACGTGTGGGAACACTATTCCCAGTACACATGGAAATTGCCGCCTGAAATCGGCGGTTGGGAGAATATGCGTGCGATGGTGCGTCAAAGCTTGGAAGCGATGGACGGCATTCAACTGCGTTGGATGCGTAAGCTCCCATCGATTTCTACGATGAATGGCTTGCCTTCGAAAAGATGATCTTCCCCTCACCTGTCTGGGACAGCTACCGCTAAGCCGTGTGCAGTTTTCTTGCGAGCTGTGTTTCTATGGCCTTTTGTGTCTCAATTCCTCCACTAGCTGGAAGAATCGGGACTTTTGGAGGTGTGTTTGCGGGAAGCTTGCTCCAGTGGCTGGAAAGATTTGCTCGCTGGGATAGCTTTTTGTGTGGATTGCGGTGATTGGTTGGTTTTGGTCAAGGGGAAAACGCTGTATCTAATGGTTGTTAGGTAAGACACGCCTGAAATTTTGCAGTTCTTGACAGCTGAATCGGGAAGGTTTATATTTTTTATATCTAATGGTTGTTAGATACGGATACTTGAGAAAAACTCGGGGATACCGCAAAAGAACAGCCTTAGACGTAGAAACAGTAATAACTAGTAACAAGTCAATGAAGACGATGGAGGATCCGTGAGTCGTTACGAGGCAGATCACATTCTTTTCGGTGCCGCATATTACGACGAGTACCTCATGATGAAAGGCATCGACCGCGTCGATGAAGACATGAGGATGATGAAGGAAGCGGGGCTGAACGTCATTCGCATCGCCGAATCCACGTGGAGCACCTGCGAACCGCAGCCGGGCGTATTCGACTTCACTTACGTTGACCGCGCACTCGACGCAGCACAGCGCGCGGGCATCGACGTCATCGTAGGCACACCGACCTACGCAGTGCCGAGCTGGCTCGTCAAGCTTGACCCGAGCGTGCTCGCGGTCACCCCGAACGGTGAAGGCAAGTATGGCGCACGCCAGATCATGGACATCGTCAATGCCACCTACCGTTTCTACGGTGAACGCGTGATCCGCAAGCTGATCTCCCACGTTGCCGACCATCCGGCAGTGATCGGCTACCAGGTCGATAACGAAACCAAGTACTACGATTCCGTGTCCAACGACATGCAGCGCCTATTCATCAAGTATCTGTATGAGAAGTTCGATGGCGATCTGAACGAGCTGAACCATCGCTTCGGTCTTGACTACTGGTCGAACCGCATCAATTCCTGGGAGGACTTCCCGGATGTGACCGCCACGATTAACGAGTCCCTCGGCGGCGAATTCGACAAGTTCCGTCGCGATCAGGTGCGTGCCTTCCTGCAGTGGCAGTCCGATATTGTGCGCGAATACGCTCATGACGACCAGTTCATCACCCACAATTTCGATTTCGAATGGCGTGGCTATTCCTTCGGCGTGCAGCGGCCGTCGACCACTTCAAGGCCGCGACCGCAGTGGACATCACCGGCGTCGACATCTACCATCCGACCGAAGACGATCTGACCGGTAAGGAAATCGCATTCGGCGGCGATATGACCCGTTCCACCAAGGACGGCAAGAACTTCCTCGTGCTCGAAACCGAAGCGCAGGGTCAGCATGGCTGGGTTCCGTTCCCGGGACAGCTTCGTCTGCAGGCTTACTCGCACTTGGCCTCCGGCGCTGACATGGTGGAATACTGGCACTGGCATTCCATCCACAATTCGTTCGAAACCTACTGGAAGGGTCTGCTGAGCCACGACCTCGAACCGAACCCGACCTACCGCGAGGCAGGCGTGTTCGGACACGAAATCGGCAAGCCGGAAGTGGGGGAGCGCCTCGTTCACCTGAAGAAGCAGAACAAGGTGGCCATCATGGTCAGCAACGAGTCGCTCACCGCGCTCGACTGGTTCCTCATCGAAGCGGGCTTCCCGTTCGGCGGCAACCTCAAGTACAACGACGTGGTGCGCAACGTGTACGACGCGCTGTTCGAGCTCAACGTCGAATGCGATTTCGTGCCGTCCGATGCTCCGGCCGAACGTCTCGCCAAGTATGAGATGATCGTGACTCCGGCGCTCTACTGCACGTCTCAGGAACTACGGATCGCTTGCGTACGTTCGTTGAAAATGGCGGCCACTTGGTTTCCACCATGCGTTCTTTCGTATCCGATGACGAAGTGACCGTTTGGGCCGACCGCGCTCCGCACAATCTCACCGACGTGTTCGGCATGACTTACAGCCAGTTCACCCGCCCGAATGGCCACGTTTCCGTGGAATTCGCAGGTGCGCTCGCCGAAACCGCGTCCACCGATGCTCAGTCGCTGATCGAACTGTTGAACGCCGACGCTGATACTGAGGTGCTCGCATCCTACGGCCACTATGCTTGGAAGGATTACGCCGCAGTCACCCGTCACGCATTCGGCAAGGGCGATGCCGAGTGGATTGCTACGCTGCTTGACGCCGATTCCATTCGTGCGGTTATGCGCGAGGCTGTGGAACATGCTGGTGTTGCCGTTGCCGGAACCGCGCTCGCGGGCCAGATCTCGGTTCGTCAGGGTGTGAATGCCCTCGGTGAGAACGTGACGTATCTGCTCAATTATTCCGCCGACGAAGTTACCGTTGCAAGCCCGGTTGCAGGTGAAGTGGTGGTCGCTCCGGTCGTCATCGCCACCGACGGCAATATTGATGAGGCTGCAACTGCTGAAGTCGTACTGAAGGAGGGTACAGCCGTCAAGGAGGGTGATCCATTGGCAATCGGCCGCTGGAATGTTGTGGTGATCGCAGGCTGAAATCGCCGCAAAGAGAACGTTTAGGGAATGAGAAGGTCGATCAGGGCCTTCCATTCCCCAACGAAATCGATATCGTGAGATCCGTTGAGCCACCGCAATTGCAACCCTTCCATGGCGGATAGCACCTGCAGTGCGGTGCGTTCCGGATAGGCGACGTCATCTCGTTTGGCTGCGAACGTGTATTCCTTCAGCAGATTGATTTCGCGCTGTTCGAAATACTTGTGCACCGGATGGTCTTTGCTTAGGGCCTCGCTTTCGAGCAGAGTGTAGAGACGAACCATTTCGGGGCGGTCTGCGTTGGTTTCCACGGTTCCTGTGGAGATGGCCTTGAGTCCGAGAGCGCAATGGTATGCGATGCCGTCTTGCAAAACTTCGCCGGTCACGCCTTCAACGCCAAGATGCTCTGCAATGGCGATTTGGTTGGTGCGGTCGGCGTATTTGAGGGTTTCTTCAAGGAGTTGTTCTTTGGATTTGAAGTAGTAAAGGAGGCCTGCTTCGGTGATGTTCTGAGCTTGTGCCACGTCGCGAATGGTGAATCCCCAGAAGCCGAATTGGGAGATGAATGAAACGGTAGTTTCGAGTATCGCTTTTCTGCGATCTTCGGCGCTCATTCGTTTCCTGCGTTTATCTTCGATTCGGCGGCGCATGCTCTCTCCTTTTCTTGTACTTACTAAGTTACAGTACGGAGGAGAGGAAGTGTGGCAGAAACGTTGGAATACGCTGAGAAGTGACAGATAAAAGAGATTGTAATACGCTTTAACTAAGCAGTTACTAGGTAATAAAAACCGAGATTCTGCTTAAGAGTAAAACTAAACATGGAATCATGGTGTCGGATTCGCAAAATCAACAAATCGAACACGATTGACTTGCGCTTTTGGCAGAAATGATTTACGGTAACAAATACGTTAATTACTGATTGGTAGTTAATTGACTGGGCGGGGCAGTCCGTGTCACACAACAAAAACACTACTGAAACATGAATCGAAGGAGAGAGTTTCATGAGTGAAGCAATCGCAAGCAAATAGGAGCGTTTGGTGGCGTACAACGCCAACATCGCAGCCGCGGACAAGGATCCGTCGCTGTCTCCTGAAACCGGCAAGCCGCTGAGCAAGGTCAACACCATCCGCTTCGGCGCTGGCTTCCTGGTGTTCGGCATCCTGTGGATGTCAGGCCTCGGCATCGTCTCCGCCGTGCTGCTGCCGATGCACTACAAGACCATCGAAGGCGCCGATCCGGACGCCCTCGTCGGTATCGTCAATGCGTTCACCGCAGTGGCGTCCCTGGTTTCTAACCTGATGTTCGGCAACTTCTCCGATCGTTCCCGCTCCAGGTTCGGTCGTCGTACTCCGTGGATCGTTTTCGGTGCGGTGCTCGGTGGCGTCACCCTGTTCCTGACCGGCACCACGCATAACGCGGTGCTGCTCACCATCTTCTACTGCGCCTGCATGTTCGGCCTCAACTGCATGATTGCCCCGCTGGTCGCCGTGCTGTCTGACCGCGTGCCGTCCGGCATCCGTGGCACTATGTCAGCCTTCTATGGTGCAGGCTCCACGATCGGCGCCCCGATTGGTACCATGATCGGTGCATTCTTCATCGAGAACCTGACTGTCGGCTTTGCTGTTGCAGGCGTGCTCATGTTCCTCGGCGGTATCGTTGCGGTGATCATTCTGCCCAAGGAACGTTCCGCTGACTTCCTGCCGAAGGAAGAGGGCTCTTTCAAGGACATCCTCGTATCCTTCCGCCCGCCGAAGTTCGCTGGCGCCCACGACTTCTACAAGCTTTCGCCGGCCGTTTCTGCATGCTCATGAGCTACCAGATGATCAACGTCTACCAGCTCTACATCATCCAGAACTACATCGGCCAGTCCGTTAAGGAATCAGCCGTCACCGTGTCCGTCGTCTCCATGATCATGATGGTCATGTCTCTGGTCGGCTCCTTTATCTCTGGACCGGTTTCTGATCTCATCGGCCGCCGTAAGGTCCCGGTTGTCGTAGCTTCCGTGCTCTTCGCTATCGGCATCGCCATGCCGTGGCTGATTCCGTCCACCTTGGGCATGTACCTGTTCGCGGGCATCGCTGGCCTCGGCTACGCCGTCTACTACGCAGTCGACCAGGCTCTGCTCGTCGACGTGCTGCCGAACAAGGAAGAAGCTGGCAAGGATCTGGGCATTCTGAACATGGGCACCACCCTTGGCCAGATGTGCGGCCCGGTCGTCATGTCCACCATCGTGGTGTCCCTCGGCTACAACTTCGCCTTCCCGACCGCCATCGCCCTGGCCATCATCGGCTGCTTCTTCATCATGGCCATCAAGAAGGTCAAGTAAGTAATCCTTCCTTGAATGATTGCCCGGATCCGTCGTTTTCCCCTTCTCGATCGGTCCGGGGTTTTCCGTAAGGAAGCGAACAATTGCAAATTGATGAATCCGAAGGATTTGTGACGATGCCGAGGGTTTTGAATTTGCTGATCCTTGCAATGTCGATCGTGGTATCAAGGTGACGCTTGCTCCGTTTTTGTTTAACGCATTCGTGTTGGACTGACGGGGAGTTGCCTGGCTGACGCGGATGTGTGCGTAACGCGTCAGCTTGGCTGTGGCAACGGTTTGTTGAATGCCGGGTGGTGGATTTTCCCTTCTCTTCCTGCCACCTTCGCAAGCCGGTGTTGTGTTGCAGGGCGTTTGTCTGTGGTGATTGGTTACTGGTCGCCGTGGGCAAACGCTTTTTCGTTACAAGTTGCGCAGAGAAGAAAAATGTATTATCATTTAACTAAGTAGTTACTAAGTAATAGAAACTATGGTGAAAACGTACGAAGGAGTGCATATGGGTCTCAATTACATCAAGGGCGTGAACCTGGGTAACTGGCTGGTTCTGGAAAAGTGGATGAACCCGGCATTGTTCGATGGCACTACCGCCGACGACGAATATTACCTGCCGACGCAGCTCGACCCGGCCGTCTATGAGGCACGCATCAAAACGCATCGCGCCGAATACATCAACGAACGCGACTTCGCCACCATCAAATCATGGGGATTGAATTCCGTACGAATTCCGGTACCGTATTTCATCTTCGGCGATCGAGCACCGTTCATTGGGTGTATTGATGAACTTGATAAGGCTTTCAACTGGCTGAAAAATACGGTTTGACGATTCTTATTGATTTGCATACCGCTCCGATGAGCCAGAACGGTTTCGACAATGGCGGCATCTCCGGCGTGTGCAAGTGGCACAACTGCCGGAAGAGGTTGAATTCGTGCTTAGTGTGCTCGAGCGTCTTGCCAAGCGTTATGGCAATAGGGAAGCGCTGATGGGCATTGAAATCATCAACGAGCCGAACACCACCACGTCCTGGCCGATGATGAACGTGACCGAACGATACAAGGCCGTCGATGCCGAACTTGCGGAAGGCACCGGTCCGATTGAATTCGACTGGCTCAAGAACTTCTACATCACCGCATATCGTCGCCTGCGCGACGTCGACAAGGGTGCTTTGCCGACTGATAAGGCTGTGGTATTCCATGATGGATTCGATATCGAACAGTGGAAGGACTTCATGCGTGGCGCAGATGGCAAGCTTGCGTCAGAGTTCAAAAACGTGATCCTCGACACCCACCAGTACTTGATGGCCGCGGAAATGATGGGTTGCCCGCAGACCGTGGAAGGCTACGACGATTTCGTGCGCAACACGTACGCTCCGGTGGTCGCCGAAATGAGCGAATACTTCCCGGTGATTGTGGGCGAGTGGTGCCTGTTCAACTCGGTCGGCTGTGGTGTGGACACCCACGGCGGCCAGAGCGTGCTCAACGGCGAGGAAGGTGCGCAGGCGGAAACGCTCAGTGCCGAAGAAAAGCGTGCGCTCTACCAAGGCGTTGCCAAGTCGCAGCTTGAAGCATGGAGCAACGGCAGCGGCTTCTACTACTGGAACTACAAGCTGCTCACCGACACGGTCAACACCCCTGGCTGGATCGGCTGGGACTCTTGGACCTAGGCCGCTGCATAGCCCAATCCTGGTTCCCCCTCCCTCCCATCCTTTAAAAAAGGAAAAACTCACTAAAAACATCAACTTGCGTAACACAACGTAAGTGCAACGCAACGTAACGCAAAAGCGTTACGAGCCGGAGTCTGCGATGCTCTGTTGAGACCGTAAAGACTGGCCAGAGCGGCCTTGGAGCGTGTCAGCAATAGAGCATCGCAGACTCCGGCGGACACTGCAGTAACCAAATAACACTGCAGTAAGCGGCGGGCGCCGCAATAACTAAAGCAAAATCGCAATAAGTAAAAAACGAAAAAAGAAAAGCAGAAATCAAAGGAGAGATAATGCTGCAGAATCCTATTGTTAAAGGCTTCAATCCTGATCCGGCCATTTGCCGTAAAGGTGACGACTATTATGTTGCCGTTTCCACATTCGAATGGTTCCCTGGCATTCCGATCTACCATTCGAAGGATATGAAGCATTGGGAGCTGCTTACCCATGTGCTTACCGATGACACGAATCCGAACCTTACCAAGCTGCCGAGCGCTAAGGGCATTTGGGCTCCTTGCCTCACGTATTGTGAGGAAGAGGACATGTTCTACGTGATTTATGGTGTTATGAATTCCATGAATGCACGCTATTTCGACGTGAATAATTATCTTATTAAGTCGAAGAATATTGAAGGCCCGTGGAGCGAGCCGGTGTATTTGACTTCCTCCGGTTTCGATGCGTCCATTCTGCATGACGATGATGGCAAGAAGTACATCGTCAGCTTGGAGTGGGAGACCCGCGAAGGCTACGAGAAGCCGGGTGTGATCTGCTGCGTGGAATATGATCCGGAAACCAAACATGTGGTCGGCTATCCGAAGCGTATTTGGCGTGGTGCTACTGATCGTGGCTGCATTGAGGCTCCGCATCTGACCAAGCGTGACGGCTGGTATTACATTATGTGCGCTGAGGGCGGTACTGGCTACAACCATTCCGTGACCATGGGGCGTTCCCGCAATGTGTGGGGTCCGTACGAGCCGGATCCGAATGGCCCGCTGGTTACGTCACAGCCGAAGGAGTCGAACGAGCGTGCCGATGACGATCATCTGAAGCCGCGCTATTTCAACCCGGATTCCGTGCTGCAAAAGTCCGGGCATGGCTCGTATGTTGACCTGCCGAATGGCGAAACCTATCTGGTGCATTTGACGAGCCGTCCGTTCGTGCCGGAATTGCGTTGCACGCTTGGCCGTGAAACCGCTATCCAGAAGATGCAGTGGACGTCTGATGGCTGGCTGCGTATGGCAGACGGTTCCAATCTGGCGAAGATTGAGGTTGAGGAACCGAATCTGCCGGATGTGCCGATGCCGGAGATTCCGAACTTTGATGACTTTGATGGCGGCGAATTGGGCAACTGGTATTACTCGCCGCGTCAGATGCCGAGCACGTTTGCGAATGCTACGGAACGCCCGGGCTGGCTGCGTGTTCGCGGTGAAGAATCGCTTGCCTCGCTGAATCGTACGAGCCTGCTTACTCGCAAGCTGACGAGCGTGTATGCCACGGTGACCACCAAGATGGAGTTCGAGCCGGAAGTCTACCAGCACAGCGCTGGCTTGACCATCTACTACGACAACATGAATAACATTTTCCTGCGCAAGTATTATTCGCAGACGCTTGGTGGCAGCGCGATTTCGATCGTGCGTCTCGAAAACGGCGAAAAGACGGAAATGCTTGACACTCGTGTTGCCGTGGAAGATAAGCCGATTTACTTCCGTTTGAACATTGAGGGCCGTCGCACTTGGTTCGAATGGGGTTATGATGGCGAGAATTGGACCAAGATCGGTCCGGATTTCGATACCACCACGTTCTCTGACGAATACTGCAAGTTCGGTGAGTTCACCGGCACTATGGTCGGTATTGCCGTCACTGATGCTTCGCTGCATGAGAAGACCGCCGATTTTGATTTCTTCGATTATGAGGCGGACGAAACGAAGCCTGTCGACTGATCCCGCCCGGGCGGCCACCACGATCATTCAACGACCCTGATCCGGTCGTGATCCGATTCCGAGCGGCCGTGTGGCCGCTCGCGGGGCACATACAATGGACCAAGGAATGTTGCGAATGACGCACGGTTCCTTGGCCCATTGGGCCGAATGGGTTTTGCCATGGGTTGTGATGGACGGAAACGAAAAGTCGGGCAACCCCCGAGCGTAAGGGCGGTGAGACGCATGGTGCTAGGCATCGATGAGCGAATCGACGGCGTGAACCTCGGCAACTGGCTGGTGCTGGAGAAATGGATGGATCCGAAACCGTTCACCCGCAGCGCCGAAGACGATGAAATCTGGATGCACCGCACGCACGTATCCCTCTGGTCCGAACGGAATCTCGCCGAGGAACTGCGCCGGCACCGCGAAACCTACATCACCCTGGAGGATTTCCGTATTATCGTCGGTCACGGAATCAACCTCGTACGCATTCCCATACCGTATTTCATCTTCGGCGACTGGCCCGGGCATCCGGGCTGCATCACGTACCTCGACCGCGCGTTCCGTTGGGCGCGGGAGACGGGATTGAAGATTATGATTGACCTGCATACCGTTCCCGAATCGCAGAATGGTTTCGACAACGGCGGTCTGACGGGTGTGTGCAAATGGGCGCAGAATACGGACTTGGTGGAGTACACGCTGAACGTGCTGGAGCGATTGGCTCGCCGATACCGCGACGAACCGGCCCTGCACAGCATCGAAGTACTCAACGAACCAGTGAGCTGGTCGGTGTTCCATAGCACGTCGAACACGGCGAAAGACTCTCATGAGGCTTCCGGTAGCACGTATGTCTCACTGCGGTTTCTGAAGCGCTTCTACCGCGACGCTTACGCCCGGTTGCGCGCCGTGCTGCGTCCGGAAACCGTGATCGTATTCCATGACGGTTTCCGACTACTCCGCTGGGGCGGTTGGTTTCGTCGTGCTGGCATGCGCAACGTCATGCTCGACACCCATCAGTATCTCATCGCGATGGAGGATCCGTTGTTTTCGGGACCGGCACGCCGGCTGTACCTGCGATCGCGGCGACTGCCATGGCTGTACCGGATGCTGGTGGGCGCGAGTGGTATCGCCATTCGTTCGGCGGCTCGTCGTATTCCCGTGCTGGTGGGCGAGTGGTGCGTGGAGAATCAGTGGGCCCTACACAGCCAAAACCGATCGGCTGCATACCGCCAAGTGTCACGATTGCAACGCGCGGCATGGGACGTGTCGGCGGGACAGATCTATTGGAGCTACCAGCTTGCGCGCTCCGCGAAACCGGGTAGTGGCGAAGGGAAACCGCCGCGGGATCCTCGCAACGGCGGCAATCTTGAGGCGTGGGATCTGACTCGCGTATGGCGTCATGGATGGATTCGGGCGGATACCTCTCACGATGACATGCCATAGTCAGTCAATCAACGGCAATCGACATAAGGTGCATTAGACTCGGAATCATGGCAGAGGAAGAGACTCCGAAACGTATCCGAAAATCACCGCAGGAGCGGCGTGAGGAAGTGCTGGATGCCGCGGTGCAGCTGATCAGCGAGCGTGGGTTCAACGGTATTTCCATTCAGGATGTGGCTGATCGTGTTGGCATCTCCAAGCAGGGTGTGCTTCGGTATGTGGGTAATAAAGACCATATGCTGGCCATGGTGTTCAACGAGTATTACGGTGAAACGGGCACTCCTGAGGATTTCTTCGCATCCGGTATGCCTGGCAGTGATCCTGCCGCGCCGCATTTTCCCGCGTATCTGCGCTACCTGGTGAAACACAACTCGCGCCGACGCATGATGGTGCAGCTGTTCACCGTGCTGTCGGCGGAATCCCTGAACCCGGATCATCCATTGCATGACGAATTCATGGGACGCATGGAGGACATCTGGGAACGCTACTCGAAATACCCGTGGGTAGTTCCGCCGCAATTGGGTGCATGGGCCGGCAGCATGCGTCCGGTGGTGCGTAAGGCCATGGAAATCATGGATGGCGTGCAATTATGGTGGTTGCGCGAACCTGAAGTTGATTTGTGCAAAGAGTGGGCTCAGATGGAAAACATGCTGTTTCCATCCCCGTTGTGGGATGCGTATCGTTGATTTTGAATACTTGTTGAGATTGCATTGCGTGCGCGTGCGAAAAGGCGAGGGGCTGATGGTCCCTCGCCTTTTGCGTTGATGGGATTATGTCGAGTTGCGGATGCGTATATGATATACTAAACTACCAATTGGTAATTAAAGGAAATCGCTTCAATGAGGAAAGTGAGCAATCCATGGCCGAAACCACTGAAAATACGGTGAATCTGCCCTATAAGAATCCGGAACTTCCCACTGAGGAACGCATCGCCGATCTGCTTGGCCGTATGACCCTTGAGGAAAAAGTCGGACAGATGATGCAACTTGACGCGCGAAGCGGCGACTTGGACGATCTAATCGTCAACAAGCATGTCGGTTCCATTCTGCACACCTCACCGTCCGACCTGCCGAAAGCCGTGGAAACGGTGAACACCAAAACCCGTCTCGGCATTCCGCTGGTGATCGGTGACGACTGCATTCACGGCTATTCCTTCTGGCCGGGAGCCACCATTTCCCGGAACAATTGGGCATGGCGACCACGTGGGATTCCGAAAAAGTGCAGGCCGCGGGCCGTGCCACCGCCGAGGAAGTGTCGACTACCGGCGTGCATTGGACGTTCTCTCCGGTGCTGTGCATCGCGCGAGACACCCGTTGGGGTCGCGTGGGCGAAACCTTTGGCGAGGACCCGTACCTGATCGGCGAAATGGCATCGTCCATCGTCAAAGGCTATCAGGGTGGTGCCAAGGCGGGCGAGCCGCTTGCCAAAGACGCGATTCTCGCATGCGCCAAGCATTTCGCGGGCTATTCCGAAACCCAGGGAGGCCGTGACGCTTCCGAAGCCGATCTGAGCCACCGCAAGCTGGAATCCTGGTTCCTGCCGCCGTTCGAACGCGTGGCCAAGGAAGGCTGTGGCACCTTCATGCTTGGCTACGAATCCATCGAAGGCGTGCCGGTCACCTTCAACAAGTGGCTGCTTTCCGACAGGCTGCGTGGCGCTTGGAACTATCAGGGCACGCTTATCACCGATTGGGACAACGTCGGCCGTTCCGTATGGGAGCAGAAGGTTAAGCCGGACTATGTGCAGGCCGCCGCTGACGCGGTCAAGTCCGGCAACGACTTGGTGATGACCACCCCGAAGTTCTACGAGGGTGCGATCGAAGCCGTGAAGACCGGTCTGCTTGACGAATCGTTGATTGATGCCGCCGTGGCTCGTATTCTCGCACTAAAGTTCCGTCTTGGACTGTTCGAAGATCCGCGTCTGCCTGATCAGGAACGCATCAATGCGGTGATCGGCTCCGAAGAACACCAGCAGCTCAATCTCGAAGTGGCTCGCGAAGCCGTGGCATTGCTGAAGAACAATGGTTCGCTGCCGTTCAATGCGGCTGGCGCGAAGCGTATCGCGGTCGTTGGTCCGCTTGCCGACGATGCGCAAACTCAGCTGGGCGACTGGGCGGGCAGCTCCGGTCAGATCAACTGGATGCCTGACGGCCACCCGCGCGAGATGATCACCACCGTGCTTGATGGCTTCAAGCAGCTCTCTCCGGAAGGCTGCGAGGTCGTGTACTCCCGCGGTGCCAATATCGTGGATTTGGTGCCTGATCCGGAAGGCGAGTTCTACCCGGATGGCCAGCCTCGCCCGAAGATCGGCGTTTCCGCCAAGCTCGACCGCGCACTGCTCGATGAAGCCGTGGAAAACGCTCGCCAAAGCGACCTGATCGTGGCTGTGGTGGGTGATGTGATTCAAGCCATTGGTGAAGGCTGCTCCACCGCTACGCTTGAACTGCTCGGCGGCCAGAATGCACTGATCGACGCGCTGTCGAACGTGGCTCGCGAAACCGGCAAGCCGTTCGTGGTGGTACTCGTCAGCTCCAAGCCGCAGGTGCTGCCGGCATCCGTGATCGGTACCAACGGTGTGATTGTTGACGAAACACCGGCCGAAGGCACTTCGGCTCTGCTGTGGGCTCCAAGCCCGGGCATGAAGGGCGGCCAGGCCATCGCCGAAATCATCCTCGGCGAAACCGAGCCGAGCGGACGCCTGCCGATCACCTTCCCACGCCATGCAGGTCAGCTGCCGGTCTACTACAACCAGATTCGCGGCCAGCACGGCAACCGCTACGCCGACCTCACACAGAATCCGGCATTCGCATTCGGCGAAGGTCTGAGCTACACCACGTTCGAATACGGAGAGCCGACCGTCACCAATGTTCCGGAATCCGGCATGTTCGCCGAAACCGACACCGTGCATGCCGAAATCACCCTCACCAATACGGGCGATCGCAAGGGCACGGAAGTAGTGCAGCTCTACATCGGCGACATCGTGACCTCCTATAGCTGGACGGATCGTGAACTCAAAGCATTCCAGCGTGTGGAACTCGAACCGGGCGAAAGCGAGACCGTTGCCTTCGATATTCCGGTTTCCGATTGCACCATCGTCGATTCTGAAGCTAACCGAATCGTTGAGCCGGGCGAATTCGAAGTGCTTATCGGTCACTCCAGCCGTCGCGAAGACCTGAAGCGCACCACCTTCACCGTCGCATAAGCAACCAAAATAAACCGTGTCGCAGAACTCGATAATCGACACGCCAGACTGATATGAGCCGCCTACGAAATGCTGATCGTAGGCGGCTCATGCAATTTCACGTAACATTTCTGCCTTACATAATGTTCTGCCTTACGTAATGTGTGGTGTGTGCCGGCGCAAACTGTAGTCGCGCCGGCATGCGAATATCGTCGACAATTTCGAAGCAAGAACTATTACACAACCTTTCTATCGAAGGAGCAGAGTGTCTACGGATAAGAGGAACGCACCATCAGACATACCCATCGAACATGCCGAAAACGGCACGGTTTCCGCCACCAACGGCGTGCAAAGCGGCGCAATCAACGACAAGTGTATGAGCGAAGGCAAACTCACCATCGTGGTGGTGACACTCGCCATTCTCACCTTCCTCGGCATTCTGTCGGAAACTTCGCTGAACATCGCATATTCGGCGTTGATGGAAGAGTTTGCGATTTCCGCCGACGTGGTGCAATGGCTGACCACCGGGTATCTGCTGTTGCTTTCCGTGGCCATTCCGACGTCACCGTTCATGGTGCGCAAATTCCCGACCAAAGCGTTGTTTGTTATGGCCATCGCGCTGTTTTCCGTGGGAACGCTCGTCGGCGCGCTCGCATTGAACTTTCCGATGCTGCTTGCCGCACGACTGATCATGGCGCTCGGCACGGGTGTTTCCCTGCCGCTGCTGACCAACATCATTCTCGACAAGGCTCCATTCCACAAGCGCGGCATGATGCTTGGGTTGGTGAGTTTGGTGACGTGCGCGGCTCCGGCCATCGGGCCGGTGTTCGGCGGATTGGTGATGGAATTCCTGAACTGGCATTGGATTTTCTATGCCATGATTCCGTTCCTGGTGATTTCGTTCGTGCTTGGCGCGGTTACCGTGCCTGACATCCGTCACGGTGAGAAGGCTATCTGTCGGTGCCATCACTGCTGTTGGTGGCTGTTGGCTTGGCCGGCATTATTGTTGCGGCCAGTTTCTTCGCGCAATGGAATGGCGATTGGCGATTCTGGAGTGTGCTTATCGGTGCCATTGTGGTGTTGGCGGTGTTCGCCGTATTGCAGTTGCGTATGGCTCATCCGTTGGTGGAAGTGCGTACGTTTGCATATTCGGGATTCACGCTCGGCATGGTGATTCTGCTCATGTCTTCCGGCGGTGTGCTTGGTGTGAACTTCTTGCTGCCGATTCTGCTGCAGCGAGGATTGGGGCATACGTCGATGACGGCCGCTTTGATTTTGCTGCCGGGCGCTGTGATTGGCGCGGTGTCGGCTCCACTGATCGGCGGCGCGTTGAAAGAGCATTTCCCGCCGAAGTTCATCGCCTGCGGTTTTGTTGGCGTGGCGGTGATGGATGTGGCGATGATGCTTGGCGGCTCGCACGAAGGAGCCATTGCCGTGGCATACGCGCTGTTCATGGCCGCTTCCGGATTCGTGCTGGTGCCCGATCAGACGCATGCGTTGAACCAGTTGCCGTCTTCCATGAACGCCGACGGTTCCGCGGTGATGAATACCATGCAGCAGCTCGCAGGCGCCATCGGCACGGCTGTGGCATCCACGTTGATTTCCGAATTCTCGGCCGCCAACGTGAATGCCGGCATGCAGCAGGCTGACGCTTATGTGGCTGGCTTCTCCACCAGCATGTGGGTGTTCTTCGGCATGGCCGTATGCGGTGAGATTCTGGCGTTGCTCATGTTCCGCTTCTCGGTGAAGCGTGCTCAGGAGTAGCCTGCAAGCCGAACCATTTGGGGCATGACTGCCCCAAATCTCAGTCATGGTGACATGCGGCCAATCCTCAGCGTCGAGCGATTCAGCCAACGCCATGCCATCCTCAAAGCATTGCGCCAACGATTCACGCTCGATTACGCGACTTTCCGCAGGACCTCCGGGAGGATTGATAACAACGGTTCCAGTGGGAAAGTGGTAATCGTAGGTTACTTGCGAACGATCGCCGGAATGGAAAATATCAAGCATGCGCTGCGTTGGCGCGAACTGTTGAAAAGCGAACGCCTTGCATTCCACCAAATCCAACAGTATGCCTCTGCGCAGCAAATGCGGTGCCTGCGCATCGCAAATCAAGGTACGCAACGACGTCATTATGCGTAAATATCGTTTTATATCGCAAACATTACCGTAGAGGCAAGGTCGTGCAACCAGCCAAGTCGGCAGCAAATCGGCACGCACCAACCCATCTTCGGGGGAGAAGGCCTTGCGTACCAATTCCCCGGAATAATCGGTGATTGACGTCTGCAATCGTCGTAATTGCTGAATGCGCTCATCCACCTGCGACTGCGCTGCGGCAAGTAACGCTCGCCAATCAAGCGAACCGTCTTCGAAACGGAATTTCTCCAACGAATCCAATGGCACGCCGGCGGCGATGCAGATACGCATCACATCGACGTCAAGCATTTGATCGGGGGTGTAGTATCGGTAGCCGGTAGCCGGTAGCCGGGTCTACCGCGGCTGGTTTCAAGATGTTATGCGCATCGTAATAGCGCAACGCCTTGGCGGTGATGCCGTCCAATTTGGCCACTTCGCCAATCGTCAGCAGCTCGTCATCATCGCCGGCCACGTATTACCTCCTTGTCGTGGGCTTCACTGTTCGTGTTGACCTTGCCCTCGGGGCAAAGTCTATCATTCCGTGAGGTTGCTCCGTGAGGATGCGGAGCCTGAATGATATGCCGCTTCGACGATGAATGGTGGTAGGAGGTAATGCCATGGGCAATGAGGAACAGCGCGACTGGCTTGGTTCGGCCACACCGGTATTCGGTGACTTGCAAGACAAGTCCCGTGCCGCAGTCTGATGGTTTGAAATTTTCAAACGCTGCAGAATAGTAGTAAGGGTGGGTTTCGCCAGGTAAGGAGACCCACCTTGCCGTTGTATTGCGTCGAGTTGGGCTGTGCTAACAGTGTTCCGCATGCGATTATGCGCGTGTGGATTCGCGTCGGATTAGAGTCGGCTCGATAAGCGTGGTGCTGTGCACATGTGCGGCGGGATTGTCGATGTAGTCGAGCATCTGCGCCATGGCCTTGCGCCCCATGTCGATAGCGGGCGCGTTCACTACGGTCAGCGACATGGGGCATTTGGTCTCCAACCGTGCCCCCTCCATGCCGATGACGCAAACATCTTCTGGAACCCGTGGGCCGTTATGGTCATGGAATGCCGACAGCACGCCGGCGGCAAGCGCATCCGAGACGGTAATGATGCCGTCTGGAATGGCGTTCAGGCCGCTACGCTTCATTGTGTCGATGATGTCCAGGCCGAGCTGGTAACCGTCTTCAAACATCAGACCTTTGGAATTGATGAGTTCCAATTGCGTGCTTCCATGCGTGCGCGCAATGGTTTTTTCGACGCCCATCTGCCGATCTTGTACGGATTCATAGTCGAATGAGTGTGCGGCGAACGCGATGCGGCTGCATCCGATGCGAATGAGTTCATCGGCTGCGATCTGCCCGGCCGCCATATTGTTTTCAAGCACGCAGCACACCTGATCGGCGTGACGGGGATTGGTATGGTCGAGCAGGATGATGGGAATGTTGGCCGCTCGTGCCGCGGCCACGTCTTCGGGGGAGTCGGATATGGTGCTGAGCAGAATTCCGGCCACGTTCATGTCGATGAGTGTTTTCACCAGTTCGTTTTGCCGTTGCGCGTCGGATGATGCGTTCAAGGCGATAAGCTGCAGGTCGTTTTCTTCGCAGACCTCCTGCGCTCCTTCATGGATGAAGGTGAACAGGGAATGTTCGATATCGGTCATGATATAGCCGATGAGGCGCGGTCCGGCGTTCTCTCGCTGGGGGAGAAGCGTGTTTCTGCGGGGGGTGTAGCCCAGTTCTTTGATGCTTGCGCCGATTTTTTCTTTTAAGGTGTCCGATACGCGTTCGGGGTAGTTGAGATAGTTGGATACGGTGCCGATGGAGACGCCGGCATGTTTGGCGATGTCGGAAACGCCCACACGTTTTGATGCTGGCATGAGATTGCTCCTGTTCGTACATAAACCGGTTATTCCTTGATGTATCAATAGTCTACGCGCTCTCTTTTGAAATTGTATATTGAAAAACGCGCGACGATTTTGAAATTTTCAAAAACGAATGTAGTATTTCAACTACAACATCACTGGAGGTGCTACTGAGAACGGCAGGATGTTCTGGTGTATAAAACAATGGAATCGCAGTGTTTTCTGAATGCTGGACAGATCAAAGGAGACGCCTCGGCAATTTGAAAACGCAGTGAAAACCATTTGAAAAAAGAAGGACATACTTGTGTGAAAAAACGCATGCAAGTATGAAAAAGTAAGGAAAGAGCAATGAATACTTCAACCAAGAAGGGCAAAGGATTGGGCGAATACATGCCGCTCGCCTTCGCCGCAGGCATCGGATCGATGCTGGGATCCGGCATCATCGTCGGTCTGTCGGCAACCATTGTGGTCTGGCAGGAAGGCCTTGGACTCGATACCACGCAGGTCGGCCTGCTTTCCGGTATTCTGACCTTCGCCATCGCCTTCGGCTCGCTGTTCGGAGGCCGCTTGGCCGACAAGATCGGCCGCGTGCTGTTTTTCAACTGGATCAACCTGTTCTACGCCATCGGTGCCGCCATCTGCGTGTTCGCCCCGAACTTCACCGTACTGCTGATCGGCCTGATCATTGCAGGTTTGGCTTCCGGCGCGGATCTGCCGGTTTCCATGACCATCGTCTCCCATGATGCTCCAGACGAGGCCACCGCCGCACAGCTCGTCTCCACCACCAGGTGTTCTGGCAGGTGGGTGTGTTCATCTCCTTCATTTGCGCGTTCCTGGTTTCCGCCATGCAGGGTGCCACCGGTGGTCGTGTGGTGTTCGCCATCCTCGCAGTATTCGCTGTGATCGCATGGCTGTGGCGACTGCTTTCTCCGACCTTCCGCCGCTTCCATGAAGCTGCCGACGTTCGTGACGCCGCACGTCCGGCTGTTGTAGGCAACGGCAAGGTTTCCGTGACCAAGGTGCTGTTCGGCGCCGACAAGAAGGTGCTGCTCACCTACTTCCTTGCCATCGTGATCTTCTACGTCGGCTGGAACCTGCTGGCCAACACGTGGGGCCAGTTCCAGACCTACATGTTCTCCAAGGCTGGAGCCGCCCAGTCCCTGGCCACCGGCTTGGGCATCATCCTCAACTTCGTGACGCTCGTGCTCAACATCGTGTTCGCGTCCATCGCAGGCGGCAAATATCGTAACAAGGCGTTCTTCGCAGGCATCGTGATCTCGCTGATCGCCATGGCCGCCATGGCCATGGGAGGTGCGGACCTATGGGTCATCGTCGGCGCGACAGCTTCATGAACCTCGGATCCCCGCTGGCAGGCGAAGCACTGTACAAGGTGTGGACCCAGGAATCCTTCCCGATCGAGATTCGCGCCTCCATCCAGGGCTTCATCAACGGCTTCTCCCGCCTGTGCTGTGGCCTGTTCGCGCTCATCACCCCGGCTCTGGTGCTTCCTGAAACCATTCAGACCACTATGTGGTGCTTCTTCGGCATCGTAATCATCGAAGGCATCGCCGGTACCATCATGATCCGTGCTCAGAAGAAGTACGGCACCGACGAAGAACGTCAGGCACACAAGATCGCAGCCTGATTAGCAACAGCAATCACATAACAACTCAATATCTCCAATCGCAAGTCAGTTATGCAATACCTTGCGATTGCCAGCCAAAGTCCCAGCCATCGTCGCCGTTCGTTTCTCTCTCCTTGCGGCATGGCTCGGACTTTGGCTTCCCACCATCACAAACAAGTGATCCATTATTTTTGTAGACAAAGGGGTCATCATGGCCATTACTGATCCGCAGATTGTGCCCAGTACGCTGGCTTCGGATCTTGACATCATCAGCTTCACCGTGGAACACTACCCGGGAGATGCGCTCGGCATCGCCACCGCAGCCCCACGCATGACGTGGGTGTGCTCCGGCATGCTGCCAATCGACGCGCAGATCCTGCTCAAAGTGACACGACGTGTTCCCGGCGGGCAACCTGTGGAAGAACGCACCTACTGCCACTGACACTTCCGTGCTTATTCCATGGCAGTTCGCGCCGCTCGCCTCACGCGAAGAAGTGTTCGCCACCATGCAGGCCGTTTCGGCAAGTCACCAGCCATTGGGCAAACCGAGCGCAACCCTGCATTTCGAAGTCGGACTATTGGAAGAACATGAGCATGTCGCCGATTTCGTCGGACCATCGTGGAGCGAATCCGAAACTGACCATCGTCACCTGCCATTAGTGCGCACCGAAGTCGAACTGAAGGAACAACCCAAACGCGCACGCCTATATCTAAGCGCACTCGGTCTTGTGGAAGCCGAAATCAACGGCGTCAAAGTCGGCAATGACGCGCTCGTACCAGGCTGGAGCAACTACAACCAGCGCGTGGAATGCTTCACCTACGATGTGACCGACGAACTGCAGTCCGGTGCCAACGCATTGGATTCTGGCTCGGTGACGGATGGTACCGCGGACGCCTCGGCTTCGATGGCGGTTACTCCAACTTCTATGGCGATCGTATTGCCGTATTCGCGCAACTTGAGGTCGAATATGCCGACGGCAGTATGCAGAACATATATTCCAACGCATGGGACCGCCAATGGAAGGCGACGCTCGGACCGATCGTCTGCTCGGATCTGTGCGAAGGCGAACGATATGACGCTCGACTGGAACAGCCGGGATGGTCGAAACCAGGATTCGACGACAGCTCCTGGCAGCCGGTCGCGGAAGTCATGTATGACCCGGCACGTATTGAAAATCCTGAAACATCGCCGGTGCGCGCGCATGAATCGCATGAGCGGTCAGCATCGAACGCATCGGCAACACGGAAGATGGTCGTGGCATATGGCTGGTTGACTTCGGACAGAACTGTTCGCAGCGCATCCGCCTGCACATGCGCGATCTTGAAGCAGAACAAAGCGTGACGTTACGTCATGTGGAAGTGTTGGAACCGGACGGATCCATCGCCACGCGAACCTTGCGCAGAGGCCAGCAGTGCGATGTGTACACTTCCAACGGTTCCGACGCTTGGTGGGAGCCACGATTCGCGATGCACGGCTTCCGCTATGCACAGATCGAAGGTTTCGCAGGAGAACTGACCGCAGCGACATGGATTGCCGCGTCTACCATTCCGTGATGGAACGCACCGGCGAACTGACCACATCGAATCCGCTGCTCAACCGTTTGCACGAGAACGCCGTATGGTCGATGCGTTCCAACTTCGTGTCCATTCCAACCGACTGCCCGCAACGCGACGAACGCATGGGTTGGACGGGAGACATCTGCCTGTTCGTGCCTACCGCGGCTTATTTGTATGACGTATACGGGTTCCTGAAAAGCTGGCTGAAAGACGTGCGTGCCGACCAGGTCAAGTGGGGCACTGTGCCGTTCTACGTGCGTTCGTGCCGTTGGGCGTATGGGCGCATCCACAAGCCATCTCCACGTGGGGCGATTCGGCGGTGGAAGTGCCGTGGACGCTGTACATGGAAAGCGGGGACGTGCAGGTGCTCGCCGATTCCTACGATCTGATCCGTGATTGGATCGATGAAGTGGCAGGGTACCTTTCGCCCGATGGCGTATGGGATCGCAAGCCGGACTATCCGCTCGGGCAGCTTGGCGATTGGCTTGATCCGACCGCGCCTCCGGAAGATCCTACGCAGGCCATGACCGAAAAGGAACTGGTCGCCACCGCGTTCTACGCACGCAGCTGCATGCAAGGCACGCACATCGCGCATATTCTCGGCAAAACCGATGATGAAACTCGATTCGCCGCCCTGCGTGACCGTGTGATTGATGGATTCCTGCAGCGTTTCACCAACCTTGACGGCACCATGACATCCGACACCCAGTGCGCCTACGCGCTCGCCATCGCCTTCGGACTGCTTGACGGCGAACCGGTGCGCCGCGTGAAGGCCGGCAATCGACTCGCCTGCCTGGTGCGCGAATCCGGCGGCAAGGTAAGCACCGGATTCGCCGGCACGCCATTCGTGCTTCCGGCGTTGACCATGACCGGCCATAACGACGAGGCCTACGCGCTGCTTACCTCCACCGAATGCCCAAGCTGGCTTTACCAAGTGGTTATGGGGGCCACCACCACGTGGGAACGTTGGGATTCCATGCGGGCCGATGGTTCGCTGAACCCCGGCGGCATGACCTCGTTCAACCATTACGCGCTCGGATCGGTGGCGGAATGGATGCATGCGCATATCGGCGGCCTTGAAGCCGTTGAACCCGGCTGGAAGCGGTTCCGTATCGCTCCGGTGATCGGGGGAGATCTCACCCATGCCGAAACCTCTCACATCACCCCATATGGCAAGGCGGAAGTGCAATGGGAAGTCAACGACAATGTGCTTGATCTGACGGTTGCGGTACCTGCCGGAACCACGGCATTCGTGGATATCGTCGACCATGAGCGCGTCGATCTTGTTGCGGGAACGCATCATCTGCAGATGGCGCTGTAATCGTACGGAATCGTGTGAAATCGTATGAACGAAAGTCCTGCCGAAGCTGAAGCCAAATAAAAGTCGGCGTCGGCAGGACTGCGATCATACCAAAAATGAAAAAAGCTTTCTTCATCGTATATTTCAAATCATTTCAATATTTCAAAAAAGAACATGCTTCCAAAGGGGGAATCATGACAGCAAACGCATCACGCGAGCCAAGCATCGCAGTATTGAGTGATATCGCACCTGACAGCGGCCGCAAACTGACATCCACCGGAAAATGGCGATTCGGCGTCGGCTTCGTGCTCTTCTCGCTGATTTGGATGGTCGCAGGCACTTCCGGATCGGCCGTGCTGCTGCCGCAACGATTCACCGAACTGAACATAGGCGTGCCCGAAGTGATTCTCGGCACCATGAATTCCGTAGCTGCGTATTCGCACTGTTCTCCAACGTGATTTTTGGTGCGTTAAGCGACATCACGCGCTCGCGTTTCGGCAAGCGCACGCCATGGATTGTGGCAGGTGGTCTGATTACGGCAGCCGGCTATGTGCTCGCCTTCTCCAGTGCGCAGTTGGTGGGTATTGTAGCCGGATGGTGCATTGTGCAGGTCGGCGTCAACATGATGATCGCTCCGGCTGTGGCAGTGCTGTCCGACCGCATTCCGGAAAACGTGCGTGGTACGTTCTCCGCATTCTATGGTGGTGCGCAGATCGTCGGATCATCGCCGGAACGTTCCTCGGATCGAAATTCATTGAAAACATGGGCACCGGATTTGCGATCGGTGCGGCACTGTTCGCAGTCACCGGTATCGTGACCGTGCTGATCTGGCCGCGCGAACGCTCCTCGGCTGCTTCTGTGGCTTCCGTCGAGTCTTCGGATGCCACCGCAAAGCTCGACGTCAAGCAGTTGCTGCGTTCGTTCATTCCTCCTACCAAGAATTGCCGAGATTTTTACTTGGCATTGATGGGCAGATTGCTGCTTATCTTGGGTTGGAACATGATTTCCGGCTATCAGCTGTATATTCTGCAGAAATACTGCGGGTTGAGCGTAAAGGATTCCGCGGCGACGATTTCCACCATGTCGGTGATTTCCATGGTTGTGCTGATCGTCACGTCCATGGTGTCGGGTCCGCTGTCGGACCGTCTGCAGCGCCGCAAGGTCATCGTGGCGATCGGTTCGGTGATTATCGCGATTGGTGTGGCCATTCCGTGTTTCATGCCGAATGCTTTGGGCATGATGCTGTTTGCAGGCATCGGCGGTGCTGGTTATGGCATTTACATTGCCGTCGATCAGGCGTTGAACGTCGATGTGTTGCCAAGTCAGGAAGAAGCTGGTAAGGATCTGGGCATTCTGAATCTTGCCAACACCGTTGGTCAGGTGCTTGCGCCTGTGGTTGTCGGTGCGATTGTGCTTGCCACTGGCAGTTATGCGGCGCTGTTCCCGATCGCTGTGGTCGCGGTGCTGCTGGGTGCGGTGTTCATCATGCTGATTCGCAGGGTGAAGTAGCTGCGGTGATGCGCAATGTGCTGGCGATTGCGGCACAGGTGATTTCGACATTGCGTTCCGTGTTGGCGATCAACGTTGTAAGATCTGCTGGCCCGGGCGCAATGCCGAATGTTGCGATAATGCCGGTTTCGTTCAGCGCTTCGACGGTGTGTGGGTCACGGGTTACCGTTCCGCCGATGGCAATGGTTGGTTTTCCTTGCGATTGCGCCAATTTTGCAATGCCGCTTGGCACTTTGCCGTATGGCGTTTGACTGTCGATAGAACCTTCTCCGGTGATGACGACGTCAGCCCAAGCGCACGCTTCACGGCCATGTGCAAGATTAAGCACGAGTTCGATTCCCGGCTTCACTGTTGCGTTGAACAGGCCAAGCATGCCACCTCCGGTACCTCCCGCAGCGCCCGCTCCCGGAGTGTGCTCGATATCGCGGCCGTTATATTGCATGATTGCGCGCGCGAGATTCGCAAGCCCCTGATCGAGAAGCTCGACCTGTGTTGCGGTCGCGCCTTTTGCGGGGCAAACACATGGGCGGCACCTTCCGGGCCGGTCAAAGGATTGGTGACGTCGCAAGCGAGAACAATCGGAACGTTTTTGATGGAATCGGAAACTCTTGAATCGTCAATCCTTGCCAAATCAACAAGAGCGCCGCCACCAAGCGGAATGTCGGAATCATGCGCATCGAGAAAACGAAATCCAAATGCGTGAGCCAATCCGGTACCGCCATCCGTGGTGGCGCTACCTCCCAAGCCGAGCACAATGCGATCCGCGCCGGCGTCGATCGCAGCGCGAATCAGCAAGCCTGTGCCAAACGTGGATGCAGCCATTGGATCACGGTCGGCAGGGGAGACCTGCTCAAGTCCGCTTGCCGAAGCCAACTCGACCACGGCGGTACGGGAAGTGTGCTTATTGCCAAGAAACCCGAACTGCGCAATAATCGGGCGACCGACCGCATCAACCGTCTCAACATCATGCAACGTGCCGCCGGTGGCATGAACCAAGGCGTGCGTCAATCCTTCGCCACCGTCGGAAAGCGGCAAAAGCCGGCATTCGGCCTGCGGGTCGCCGCGCTTAATGCCACGAGCCATCGCCTGTGCGATTGCTTCAGCCGAAGCGGCCTCCTTGAACGAGTCCGGTGCCAGCAAAATCCGCATACATGCCTCCTTCTACGTCTGCATCCATACAGTAATGCAGTGCCGGGGCAGAGGCTTAGCGGTAGCCCTCCCACATGGGCAGGGGGAACAGGGAGTCTTCGCATTCCGCCCACATGGCGTTCAGGTCCTGACCGGGCGTGCGCAGCCAACGCAGCTGCACGCCATCCATCATGGCGAATCCCGCATTAAGCAGCCGACGCGTATTAACGCCTTCGGGCACACGCCAACGGATATTGAGCGCGGTATCGGCATTATGCAGCTCACGATTGGCGAAGTACTCGTGTGCAGGGTGGTTCGGGTCGATCGCTTCGGCACTCAACGTGGAAAACATGTGCACCTGAAGCGGTCTGCGTGCGTTCACCGCCACGATTCTGCGCCACATGTCGGCGATCAACGGTCGTGGCTCACGTACCATGTCGGTAAGAATGTCTTCCGTTTCGGAATCGTAGACTTCGTCCAGCGCGGCTGTGAGCAGTCCTTCCTTACTGCCGACATAATGCAGTACGCCAGCCTTGGTGAGTCCTACGCGATCGGCGATTTTCTGCAGGGAAGTGCCGTAATAGCCGAGCGTCCCAAACAGTTCGACGGCCGCGTTGAGAATCTCCGCCCTTCGGTCGACTTCTTCGTTGGCCATGATGATTCCCTCTCTTGCCCTTCATTGATGGCGATTCATGTGCGCTGCAATGCTTATGAATCGTCATTTCTCTCAAGTTGTAAATACTGCAGTTACTTTACGGTCGGTTAATTGATTTTTCAAAGAAGATTGGCGTGTTGCGGTGTTGGTTTTGATAAAGTACCTACCAACCGGTTAGTAGAGATTTCGGGGTTGAGGTCTCATGCAGATCGGTTAACCGATACGAACTCAAGAAAACGATGCGAAAGAGGAACGTATGAGCGAAAAAACCTATCCTTCCATCAATGATCTGACGCTTGAAGAGAAGGCATCCCTGACTTCCGGCGGCGACGCTTGGCATCTGCAGGGTGTTGAAGCCAAGGGCATTCCCGGCTATATGATCACCGATGGCCCCCACGGCCTGCGCAAGTCCAACTCGGCCACCACCGGCGAAGTCGATTTGAACAACTGCGTGCCTGCCACCTGCTTCCCGCCGGCGGCTGGTCTGTCCAGCTCCTGGAATCCGGAACTCATCCACCAGGTTGGCGAAGCCATGGCCGAAGAGTGCATTCAGGAGAAGGTCGCCGTAATCCTCGGCCCGGGCGTGAACATCAAGCGCAACCCGCTTGGCGGCCGTTGCTTCGAATACTGGTCCGAAGACCCGTACCTGGCGGGTCATGAAGCTATCGGCATCGTCGCCGGCGTGCAATCCAAGGGCGTGGGCACTTCGCTCAAGCATTTCGCCGCCAACAATCAGGAAACCGATCGTCTGCGCATCAGCGCCAACATTTCCCAGCGTGCGCTGCGCGAAATCTACTTCCCGGCGTTCGAGCACATCGTCAAGGAAGCCCAGCCGTGGACCATCATGTGCGCATACAACTGCATCAACGGCGTGCATGCCGCCCAGGACCACTGGCTGCTCACCGACGTGCTGCGCGACGAATGGGGTTTCCAAGGCATCGTCATGAGCGACTGGGGCGCCGACCATGATCGCGTCGCATCCCTCAACGCGGGCCTCAACCTCGAAATGCCGCCAAGCTACACCGACGACCAAATCGTGTATGCGGCACGCGACGGTCGCATCCAGCCGGCACAGCTCGACCGCATGGCACAAGGCATGATCGACCTGGTCAACAAGACGCGCGCAGCCATGAGCATCGAAAACTATCGTTTCGACATCGAAGCTCACGACGAAGTCGCACATCAGGCGGCCATCGAATCCATGGTGCTGCTCAAGAACGATGATGCCATCCTTCCGATCGCCGGCGATGCCAAGGTCACGGTCATCGGCGAATTCGCACGCACTCCGCGCTACCAGGCGGCGGCTCCTCGCACATCACCCCAACCAAGATGACCAGCTTCCTCGACACCCTCACCGAACGCGGCGTGGACGCCAAGTTCGCCCCAGGCTTCACCCTCGACCTCGAACCGGCCGATCCGGCACTCGAAGCCGAAGCCGTCGACGCTGCCAAGGGCGCCGACGTGGTGCTCATGTTCCTGGGGCTCCCCGAAGCAGCCGAATCCGAAGGCTTCGACCGTGAGACCCTCGACATGCCGGCCAAGCAGATCGCACTGCTCGAAGCCGTCGCAGCCGAAAACAAGAACGTTGTGGTCGTACTCTCCAACGGCTCCGTCGTCACCGTGGCACCGTGGGCCAAGAACGCCAAGGGCATCCTCGAATCCTGGCTGCTCGGCCAGTCCGGCGGTCCGGCGCTCGCTGACGTGCTGTTCGGCAAGGTGAGCCCGTCCGGCAAGCTCGCGCAGACCATTCCGTTCGACATCAACGACGATCCGAGCACCATCAACTGGCCGGGCGAAGAGGGGCATGTCGACTACGGCGAAGGCGTGTTCGTGGGCTACCGCTATTACGACACCTACAACAAGGCCGTCGACTACCCGTTCGGATTCGGCCTGAGCTACGCCACGTTCGAAGTGAGCGACGTGAAGGCCGTCAAGACCGGTGCCTGTACCGCATCCGTCAGCGCAGTGGTCAAGAACACCTCGAACGTTGACGCCGCCGAAACCGTGCAGGTGTACGTGGCTCCTGGCAAGGCCGACGTAGCCCGCCCGAAACACGAGCTTAAGGGCTTCAAGAAGGTATTCCTCAAGGCTGGCGAATCCGCAGAAGTCTCCTTCGAGCTCGACGATCGCGCCTTTGCCTACTGGTCTGAGAGGTTCAATGACTGGCACGTGGAGAGCGGCGAATACACCATCGAGGTCGGCACGTCCAGCCGTGACATCGCCGGTTCCGCGGTGGTGGAGCTCGACGGCGACGGCAAGGCCCAGCCGCTCACCGAATGGTCCAACTTCATGGAATGGCGTAAGGATCCGCTCGGTTCCAAGGTGCTTGAAATCCTGCGTGCCGAGGGCGAAGTCGGCCGCATGCCGGTGGTGCCCGACAACGACATGACCCGCCTGTTCCTCGATTCCATGCCGATCAACAGCATGTCGGTGCTGATGGGCGCCGATGGCAAGCAGATCTTCGAATACATGCTTGAGAAGTACGCTGAACTCACCAAGTAGTTTCGTAGGATTCAAGGCTTAAGGCCGAGGGATTCGATCCGTTAACGCTGAACCGGTGCGGATCTGATTCCTCGGCCTTTTTTGTCGCGGACGATGAGATGCGCGACACGCTAATCGTTGCATGTACAACAGTTGTATATGCAACGGTTTAGCATGTGTGGTGTGACAGAAGTGACGAATGAACAATACAAGGAACCGTCAGGTTCACGACTTGCCGAAGTCTGGGAAAGTGGCCTGACCAAGCCTCCCAGCGTGGCCATTCGCTCGCTGCACAACGTGGTCAACCGGTATTTGCGCGTCACCCGTCCCGAAGAGGCGGAAGACGTCAGCAACGGCAACGTTGACATCATCGTGTACTTGGCAAGACATGATAACGAGGAGATCTTCCCTCAAGACATCGAGCAACGTTTCGGCGTGACCCGATCCACATCATGCCGAGTGTTGGGACTGATGGAGCAGAAGGGGCTGATCGCCCGCGAGTCGGTGAAGCGTGACGCACGTCTGAAAAAGATCGTATTGACGGACAAATCGAGGCATATTGCCGAAGTGCTGCACGACAATGCGAAAAACATGGAACGAATCCTGTTGGAAGGTCTTGATGACGACCAGATCCGCCAATTCATGCACATGCTTGACGTCATGCAGACGAATCTGGTGAAAACAGGTTTGATCGGAGACGAAAGCCGATATTCAAGCTTGGAAATACAGGAACAGAATTTTGGCGAATCGCAGGTTTCGCAAAAGCCGCAGGTTTCGCAAGAATCGCAAGAATCATGCGATGGGCGGAATCCGCATAATCGCGATTCTCATGATGAATACGTTTCGCGCATACTGCGAATGTCGCAGGAAATGGCGATCGCAAACAACCTCAGGTAACACACGCAAGCAAGTAAGTACGAAAAAGAAAGGACAAGGAGTGACAGCGGCAAACGCAACGACGTCCACAACGTCAAAACCAAAGCAACACGTCATTCGCACACTGGGCAAATCCCTGCGCGAATACAAAAAAGCCAGCCTGCTCTCCCCGGTATTCGTAGCCGTGGAAAGCGTGCTGGAAATCCTTATTCCGACCGTCATGGCATCGCTGATTGATGAGGGCATCAGCGGTGGCAGCATGCCGGCGATTTTGAAATTCGGCTTGATTCTGCTGATTTGTTCGGCGGTTTCGCTGACATCCGGCTTTTTGGCCGGAAAGTTCTCGGCCATTGCGGGCGCAGGATTCGCCAAAAACCTGCGTCACGACCAGTTTGAGAAGGTGCAGGGCTACAGCTTCACCAATATCGACCGTTTCTCCACCGGTTCGATCATCACGCGACTGACCACTGATGTGACCAACCTGCAGAACGCATATTCAATGATCATCCGCATGGGTGTGCGCGCTCCGATCATGGTGATTGTGGCGTGGATCTTCTCCTTCCGCATCAGCCCATCCATTTCGCTGGTGTTCCTCGCCTGCATTCCGGTGCTCGCCATCGGCCTGTGCGGTCTGGCAGTACTGGTGCATCCGGTGTTCGAGCGCGTGTTCCACACGTACGACAAGCTCAACAACGTGGTCGACGAGAACCTGCAGGGCATCCGCGTGGTCAAGTCCTACAATCGCGAAAACCACGAAACCGAAAAGTTCAACCGCATTTCCGAGCGCATCTTCAAGGACTTCACCAAGGCCGAACGCATTATGAGCTTCAACAATCCACTCATGATGCTGTGCGTGTACGTGTCCATGCTGCTTATCGCATGGATGGGCGCCCAGCAGATCGTGGCATCCGGCAACAATGCGGCCTTGGGCTTGACCACCGGCGATCTGACCGCACTGGTCACCTACGCCATGCAGATTCTCATGGCCATGATGATGCTGTCCATGATTTTCGTGATGTGCATTATTTCGCAGGCCTCCGCCGAACGCATCTGCCAGGTGCTGAACGAGGAAAGCACGGTTACGAATCCGGAAAATCCGGTTATGGAAGTGAAGAATGGTGAGATTGATTTCAACCATGTCACCTTCCGTTATTCCGCCACTTCCGAAAAGCCGGTGCTTGACGATATTGATTTGAAGATCCGTTCCGGTATGACCGTCGGCATCGTCGGCGGCACCGGTTCCGCAAAGTCCAGTTTGGTGCAGCTTGTGCCACGTTTGTATGACGTGACCGAAGGCTCGCTGAAGGTCGGCGGCGTGGATGTGCGCGATTACGATTTGGAAGTATTGCGCGATCAGGTCGCCATGGTATTGCAGAAGAACGTGCTGTTCTCCGGAACCATTGCCGAAAACCTGCGTTGGGGCAATCCGAACGCCACTGATGAAGAGATTCGTCACGCATGCCAGCTTGCGCAGGCCGACGGCTTCATTCAGGAATTCCCCGACAAGTACGATACGTACATCGAACAGGGCGGTACCAACGTTTCCGGCGGTCAGCGCCAGCGTTTGTGCATTGCGCGTGCGCTGCTGAAAAAGCCGAAGATCCTTATTCTCGACGATTCCACGTCCGCGGTCGACACCAAAACCGATCAGCTGATTCGCGCCGCATTCCATCATGAGATTCCCGACACCACGAAGATCATCATCGCCCAGCGTGTGGCCTCCGTGCAGGAATCCGACATGATTCTCGTCATGGACCACGGCCGCATCATGGCGGCCGGCACGCATGAACAACTGCTCGAAAACTGCGACGAATATCGCTCCATCTACGAATCGCAAACCAAGAATCAGGCTCAACCTGAGGAACTGCAGTGAAAGGAGGCAACAGATGACTGAACAAACTTCCGCATTGAAATCCAAAGACAACAACAACGCGGCCGGCATGCAGCAATCGCACGGCAAACCGCCGATGCAGAAAGCCGCACCCGGCACCACCAAGCGTATCTTCGGTTACATTTTCCAATACAAGTGGCGTGTGGCACTTGTGGTAGTGTGCATTCTCGTCGGTGCCGCGGCCCAGGCCGGATCGTCGCTGTTCCTACAGTCGCTGGTCGATACGTACATTCTGCCCATGGTCGGTGCCACCAATCCTGATTGGATGCCGCTGCTGCGTGCGTTGACGCTTATGGCATGCCTGTATGCGGCCGGCATTTTCTGCAGCTGGCTGTGGCAGTGGGTCATCGTCACCGTGGAACAGGGCACGTTGAAGAAGATCCGCGACGACATGTTCGCCCACCAGCAGACCCTGCCCATCCGCTACTTCGACACCAACGAACACGGCGACATTATGAGCCGCTACACCAACGACACCGACACATTGCGCCAGGCCATCAGCCAATCGTTCCCGCAAATGTTCTCGTCCGCGGTGTCCGCAATCGCCGCGCTCGTCTCCATGCTGTGGCTGTCGGTGCCCGTCACCATTTTCGTGCTCGCATTCACCATGATCCTGTTTGTGGTGGTACGCAAGGTCGTTTCCCGCTCCGGACGTTACTTCGTCAAGCAGCAGATCGCCATCGGCGACGTGAACGCATTCGTGGAAGAAGCGGTCAACGGCCAGAAGGTCATCAAGGTCTTCAACCACGAAGACGCCACCCAAACCACCTTCGACAAGAAGAACGAAGAACTGTTCGAAGCTTCCGCCGAAGCGAACACGTGGGGCAACGTGACCATGCCAATCGTAGGCAACATGGGCTACCTGCTGTACATTCTGCTGGCTATTTTCGGCGGATTTGCTGCGATTAGCGGACTTGGAAACTTCGGATTGTCCGGTACTGGCCCGCTCACCCTGGGTACGCTGATCTCGCTGTTGACGCTGTCCCGCTCTTTCGTGAACCCGCTTGGCCAGGTGTCCATGCAGTTCAACATGGTGATGATGGCGCTTGCAGGCGCATCCCGCATCTTCGCGCTTATGGACGAGCAGCCGGAGGACGACGGCGGTTCCGTGACCTTGGTGAACGTGGAACTCGGCGAAGATGGACGCACCATGACCGAAGTTGACCATGAAACCGGTCACTGGGCGTGGAAGCGCGAGGAAGGCGATGACGGCACCCGTTCGCTCAAGGCCGCGCAATCCTTGAGCCCGCGTGCCGCCGAAGTGGCCATGAAAGCCCGTGAAACCGCCATTACCTCACCGGACGGTCGCCTCACCCTCCTGCAGGGCGATGTGCGCTTCACCGACGTGAACTTCGGCTATAACCCCGACAAACCGGTGCTGCACGACATCACCTGGTTCGCCAAGCCCGGACAGAAGATCGCATTGGTGGGCGCAACCGGTGCTGGCAAAACCACCGTCACCAATCTGATCAACCGTTTCTACGACATTCAGGACGGCATGATCCTGTATGACGGCATTTCCGTCAAGGGCATCCGCAAGCCGGATCTGCGTCGTTCGCTGGGTGTGGTGCTGCAGGACGTGAACCTGTTCACCGGTACGGTGATGGACAACATCCGCTACGGTCGCCTCGACGCCACCGATGAGGAATGCATCGCCGCCGCGAAGCTCACGAACGCCGACGGCTTCATCCGCATGCTGCCCAACGGCTACCAGACCGTGCTCGAAGGCGACGGCTCCGGCCTGTCCCAGGGCCAGCGCCAGTTGATTTCCATCGCACGTGCTGCCGTGGCCGATCCGCCGGCCATGATCCTCGACGAGGCCACCTCGTCCATCGACACCCGTACCGAAGAGGTGGTGCAGGCCGGCATGGACAACCTCATGAAGGGTCGTACCGTGTTCGTGATCGCCCACCGCCTCTCCACGGTGCGCAACTCCGACGTGATCATGGTGCTCGACCATGGCCGCATCATCGAACGCGGCTCGCATGACGAGCTCATCGCGCAGAAGGGCGAGTACTATCAGCTCTACACAGGTGCCGTAGAACTCGAATAATCTAATAGTCTCCTGAATTGGAGCGATGCGAGCACACGCTAGCGTTCTACACTAGCCGCGCTTCGATCCCTGTCGGCTGATACCGCCCTTATGGCCGGTGGCTTTGAACGGCACGGATCCTCTGGAAAATCCCTTGCTTTGAAATTGCGATTTTGAAGCAAGGGATTTCTTATTGTCTTTGCCATGCATGGTATTCGGCTGCGGCCAGCCCGCCTTCCGTGAAGGCGGTTCCGTCATACGTTCATGAGACTGCTGCATGAGCAGCGATTATAATTGGCTTGCGTAATCGTTGCATAAATCTCGCTTGGTTTGTCGTTATGTCAATAATAGGTTATCCTTTCATGGGTAAACGATTTACTAAATTGGAGAGCGAGACATGGCGACGATTAAAGAGATTGCGCAACGTACCGGGTTTTCTCAGGCTACGGTGTCTCGACTTCTGAACGGGGATCCCACCCTATCGGTGCGTGAAGAGACTCGTCGCAAGATCATTCAGGCGAGCGAGGACCTCGGCTATAGCGTGCAGACCAAGCGCATCGTCATCCCTCATGAGGTTGCATTGCTTGACAATGAAAAGTCCGACGAGGCGTTGCGGGACTCCTATTTCACCGATTTGCGTTCAGCGCTCGAATGCAATGCGGAACAGCAACGCATGGAAATGACGGTGTTCCACAATCTCGACGATATGATCGCTCGCAGTTCCAAATTCGACGGGTTCATGGCGATCGGCGCCGACCAGATCAGCGAGGAAGACTTGGAGCGGCTGCATAGGGCCATGCCGTATGGCGTGTTCATTGACGTGAATCCGGCGCCGAATCTGTTCGATTCCGTGCAGCCTGATTTGCAGCAGACCATGCATGATGCGGTCGCGGCCTGTGCTGCCAAGGGCATGAAGCGCGTTGGATTCATCGGAGGCAAGGGCTGCCTGATGAACTTTTATGAGGTCGATGAGGAGAATCGCGCCACATATTTCCGTCGTGAGGCAAGGCGTTTCGGTATTCAATCCGACGGATTGGTGTATTCCGACGGCTTGTTCACCGTGAGCAACGGCCGTGCGTTGGGGGAGCAATTCGTGCGCGACCATAATGGCGTGCTGCCTGATGCCGTGATCGTAGCTGCCGATGTGATTGCGGTTGGCGTGCTGCAGGCGTTCAATGCGGTTGGCGTGCTGGTGCCGCGCGATATCAGCGTGATCAGCATTAACAATCAAACGATTTCGCAGTTGACCTCGCCGCCGTTGAGCACATTCTCCATCGATCAGAACGAGCTTGCGCGCGTGGCGACGCTGATGTTGGGTGATGCCATTTCCGGCAAACGCACGATTCGTCAGCATGTGTACCTGTCGACGTCGCTGGTGGTGCGCGATAGTTTTGTGCCGGCAAAATAGCGGTTATTTCTTTACTTCTGTATAGTAATCGGGCTATTTCCAGATTGGCTTGGTTTCGTTTCGACGTGGAAGCTTTTGCATATCGTAAATATCGATTTTGGTAAAAGCTGCCACAAGATAATGTGACAGTTTGCCTATTTTGTTGTGTAAATGGCGGAAAAATAACGTTTTTGGCTATCTTTCGAACAGAAGCTCACAAAATATGACACGCCGATAGGCGATATGTTCGGTGATAAATTTTACTAACTTTAGGTAAGGGGATATACTGATAGTTAGGTCAAGGAAGGACCTGTATCTGACTTCTAAGGAGAAGCAAAGATGGGAAATGGCAACAACGGTTCCAAAGGCGGGAACCTCTTGTCTTGCGTGGCGTACTCGTTCGGTAACGTCGGCCAGTCCGCGTTCTACAACGCACTGAGCACCTATTTCATCGTCTACGTGACGAGCTCGCTGTTCTCTGGCGTCGATAAGAGCGTCGCCACCAAGCTGATTGGCATCATCACCGGCCTGGTCGTGGTGATTCGTATCGCAGAAATCTTCATCGACCCGCTGCTGGGCAACATCATCGACAACACCAACACCAAGTGGGGTCGCTTCAAGCCGTGGCAGCTCATCGGTGGTACCGTTTCCGCCATCCTGCTGGTGCTCGTCTACACTGGTCTGTTCGGTCTGGTGAACGTGAATACTACCCTGTTCATCGTGCTGTTCGTCATCACCTTCATTGTGCTCGACGTGTTCTACTCGCTGCGTGACATTTCCTACTGGGGTATGATCCCGGCATTGAGCTCCGACTCCCACGAGCGCTCCACCTACACCGCACTCGGCTCCTTCGGCGGCTCCATCGGCTACAACGGTCTGACCATCGTGGTCATCCCGATCGTCACCTACTTCAGCTGGGTGTTCACCGGCAAGTACGTCGAAAGCCAATCCGGCTGGACCTGCTTCGCCATCATCGTGGCCATCCTCGGCATCCTCACCGTGTGCTCCGTGGCGTTCGGCACCAAGGAAAGCACCACCACGCTGCGTGCCAAGGCCGAAGACAACGGCGGCCCGCTGCAGGCCTTCAAGCTCTGGCCCAGAACGATCAGCTGCTGTGGGTTGCCTTGAGCTACCTGCTGTACGCCATCGCCAACGTGGCCACCACCGGCGTGCTCATGTACCTGTTCAAGTACATCCTCGACAACACCGCCGCATACTCCATCGTGGGCGTCATCCCGGTCATCACCGGCTTGGTTATGGCTCCGCTGTATCCGATCCTGAACAAGCGCATTCCGCGCCGCTACCTGTACTTGGGTGGCATGGTGCTCATGATCGTCGGCTACCTGCTGTTCGCCGTCGGCTCCAGCAATCTGGCAATGGTCATCGTCGGTCTGGTCTTCTTCTACCTGCCGCAGACTTTCATTCAGATGACCGCCATCCTGTCGCTGACCGACTCCATCGAATATGGTCAGCTCAAGAACGGCAAGCGTAACGAGGCCGTCACCCTGTCCGTCCGCCCGATGCTCGACAAGATCGCAGGCGCATGCTCCAACGGTATCGTCGGCTTCATCGCCGTAGCCGCAGCATGATCGGTGACGCAACCGCCGCGGATATGACCGCCGCGAACATCGGCATGTTCAAGGTCTGCGCATTCTACGTGCCGCTGGGCATCATCGTGCTGAGCCTGCTCGTGTTCCTCTTCAAGGTGAAGATCACCGAGAAGATGCACGACGAGATTGTCGAAGAGCTCGAAGCCAAGCTTGCTTCCGGTGAAATCTCCGAATGATCGAACATAGTATGTTCTAAAAATACATATTGAAAATACGATTACAATGCCGATACTGATGGGCTGTCAGTATCGGCATTTCTGTTGTATGTAATCCTACATAAGAGCTATTGTGAATCGTCATGAAACCTATTGTGAAATCGTCCATAATCATGCAAAACAAGCGAAAATAGTTCGCGCTGCATGCTATAGTGACAACCGAAATGCGAGCGATGATCCGTTATCAGCGGGGAGCTTCCGGAAGAACGGTCGCGTGAGCGACTTATTAGACCCGGCGGGAAGGCCCGAATAGCCGAACATACAAGCGGTCGCACGTATATTTGAAAGTGCGGCAAACGAGGTGGTACCGCGGTGGCGGCGTCCAGCAGACGTTACGGCCATCGTCCTCGTAGGAGATAGATAGCAAGAACCTACGAGGAGATACGGTGAGCGAAAACAACGTGTATCCGAAGGCAGCTGCGGGTGAGCAGAGCGCCAATGTAGCGCCGAACCCCAGTTTCCCGAAGCTGGAAGAATCCGTCCTTGATTATTGGGAGAAGGACGACACTTTCCAGAAGTCCATTGAACGCCGTCCTTCCGGCGATCACAGCCAGAACGAATTCGTCTTCTTCGACGGACCGCCGTTCGCCAACGGCTGCCGCACTACGGCCACCTGCTGACCGGCTACGCCAAGGATGTGATTCCGCGCTACCAGACCATGAAGGGCCACAAGGTCAATCGTGTGTTCGGCTGGGATACGCACGGTCTGCCGGCCGAGCTTGAAGCCCAGAAGGAACTGGGCATCGACTCGGTCGATCAGGTCAAGGAAATGGGCATCGACAAGTTCAACGACGCCTGCCGCGCCTCCGTGCTCAAGTACACCAACGAGTGGAAGACTACGTGCACCGTCAGGCACGTTGGGTCGATTTCGAGCATGGCTACAAGACGCTGAACATCCCATACATGGAATCCGTGATGTGGGCGTTCAAGCAGCTGTACGACAAGGGCCTCGCATATCAGGCTACCGCGTGCTGCCGTACTGTCCGAAGGATCAGACGCCGCTTTCCGCGCACGAGCTGCGCATGGACGCGACGTGTATCAGGATCGTCAGGACACCACCGTGTCCGTGGCCGTGAAGCTGCGCGACGAGGAAGACGCCTACGCGGTGTTCTGGACCACCACGCCCGTGGACCGTTCCCACCAACTTCGCCATCGTGGTCGGCGCAGACATCGACTATGTGGAAGTGCGTCCGACCGAAGGCAAGTTCGCGGGCAAGAAGTTCT
>ENA-OQEX01000038-OQEX01000038.1-human-gut-metagenome-genome-assembly--contig:-NODE-38-length-69199-cov-9.631747_pt1 | contig 69199 bp, 67 predicted proteins | sample MGYA00242802_ERZ504649 | MGnify/ENA primary metagenome ERZ504649 (study PRJEB26092, sample SAMD00036194) | human gut metagenome | host: Homo sapiens | study: EMG produced TPA metagenomics assembly of...
ATCGGCCCGATCGGCGTGTGGTCGGCAACGGCCTCGGCGTCGGCTTGGCTGGATGAACACCCATGCCCCGTTCATCTTCGCCATCATCATTCCGATGCTGTACCCGTTCCTCGTGCCGCTCGGTTTGCACTGGCCGCTCAACGCCTGATGCTCATGAACATCCAGACTCTCGGCTACGACTTCATCCAAGGCCCGATGGGCGTGTGGAACTTCGCCTGCTTCGGCGCTACCGCTGGCGTGCTCTTCCTTGCTGTGCGTGACAAGGATAAGGACATGCGCCAGACCGCTTTGGGCGCACTTGCGGCCGGCCTGCTCGGTGGCGTTTCCGAACCGTCTCTGTACGGCATTCACCTGCGTTACAAGCTCATCTACAAGCGCATGCTGGTGGGCTGCGGTCTCGGTGGCGTCGTCATCGCCATCCTCGGTTGGCTCTTCCCGTCCGTCACCGCCGCCGGCCAGACCGTGCATGGCGTGACCACCACCGCTTTCGCATTCACCTCGTTGCTGACCATTCCGGTCTTCAATCAGATGTGGGTGTATGCAGTGTCCATCGCCGTGTCCTTCCTCACCTCCTTCCTGCTGATCATCACCTTCGACTACCGCACTCCGGAACAGAAGGCCGAAGTGCTGGCCCGTGCGGCTGCCAATCAGAAGACCGCTGTCTCGTCGGTCGAAGCCAAGGGAGTCGCTCCGGCTGCTGCCACCGCGACTGCCACTGTTGCCGCCACCAAGACTGAAGCCCCGGCTGCTGCTGCCACCACCACCGTGGTGAACGCTCCAGTCGCAGGCCATGTGATTTCCCTGGATGAAACCGGCGATCCGGTGTTCGCATCCCGCGCACTAGGCGAAGGCGTCGGCATCCAGCCGGCAGACAGCACCGTCGTCGCGCCGGTATCCGGCGTGCTGCAGACCGTCGCCGAAACCGGTCACGCATTCGGCATCAAAACCGATGATGGCGTGGAAGTGCTCGTGCACGTCGGCATCGACACGGTGAAGATGAACGGCGAAGGCTTCGATGTGAAGGTCAAGGCCAACGAACACGTGAACGCGGGGGACAACCTCGTTGTCGTCGACTTTGATAAGGTTAAGGAAGCTGGATACAGCACCACCACATTGATGACGGTGCTGAACACAGTGGCCTTCGCGTCCGTCACGCCAAAGACCGGCGTCGACGTCAAGGCCGGTGAGTCGGTGATCGACATTCAGCGCTGACCAATCGCATAGTCGGAAGGGGCCGACGTGGACGTTCTTCGCGTATTCAACAATAATGTCGTACTGGCAAAAGACGGCAACAGTGAGGTGATTCTCACCGGTCGAGGTATAGGTTTCCAAGCCAAGCCCGGCCAGCATGTTGACGACGCGAAGATCGTCCGTCGGTTCGTTCCCGCAGATGGCAAGGATCCCGACCATATGGCCCAACAGGTGGCCGGGATTCCGCCCGAAATCATTCGTCTCGTTACGGACGCCATGAACCGCACCGGTCTGAAGGAACAGGCCGACAGACAGCCTGCATTGGTGCTGGCATTATCCGACCATATTTGCGGTGCGATCCGCCGATCGCAAAACAAGCAGACCATCGAATATCCGCTGGAAGCCGAAGTGCGTTCGCTCTACGCGAGCGAATATGCCAAAGGCAAAGCTCTGGTCGATGCCATGAACACGTATCTGGCGGTGCGCTGCCGGATTGCGAAGCCGTGGCTTTGGCCCTGCACTTGGTCAATGCGGGCTTCTCTACCGGCGATCTTTCCGCCACATACACCATGACCGGCGTCATCCAGCAAATGCTGACGGTCATTGAAGGCTATTACGGCATCACTCTCGACCAGAACAGCGTCAATGTGGCGCGTTTCATCACGCATCTGCGCTATCTTTTCGTGCGCATCCACCAACATGAACAGCTTGATGACGAGCCTGAACCAATCGTGGAATCCATCAAAACCTCATATCCGAAAGCATCGGATTGTGCGAACAAACTTGCGATCATCGTCAAAATGCGATTGAACGTGAGTCTTTCGGAAGCGGAAATCGCCTATCTCACCTTGCATGTCGCACGAGTGACTTCTCATGCGACGGAATCGCATGAGAATGACGATACCAATGCATAATCTGCATAAAATACATAATCATCGTAATAAATAATTTAATAATTACGATAATAGTTACTGATTTACATTGGAAGTATTGGCTTCGGGCGCTTCCGGCACACGCACGCACAACGACTTACGCTCCACACTGAAACGAATATGCTGCGTTTCGGGAAGCATATCGCCATCCACCTGAGCCAACACGGGTTTCTCCAACTTGATTTCCGCGCTGACGCCCTGAATCTGGTCAACCGTGGAATTCGTGGACAGCGGACTCTGCTGGGCCTTGCCGGTGATCGTCTGATGCAGCACATCGCCGAACAGATTCGCCCAACCGATCAAACCGCCGGATGTGTCAATGATCTCGTAATCGAGAATGCCGTCATCGTACACGGCGTCGGGCATGAGCGAAAATACCGGAATCTGGCCGCAATTGCCGGCCATGAACGTGCGGAAGGTCAATCCGTGCGTGGTGTGCGTGCTGCCGTCGGCGCTGGTAATGGTCACATCACCCTTGTACTTCGGGGCGAACAGGTTCTTCACGCCCGACACGAAATAGGCGAGCCAGCTGATGTTCTTCTTCAACTCAGGATCGGTGTCGTCGATCATCACCGCATCAAAGCCGATGCCCGCGATAATAAGGAACGCATGGCCGTGATCGGCGGCTTCATCATCGAGCAGCGTCAGTCGGCCGACATCCACCAAACGCGAACCATGAGATGTGGCGACGGTCAGCGCCGCATCGATATCATCCACAGGAATGCCCATATTGCGGGCAAACAGATTGCCGGTGCAATAGATGATGCCCAGCGCGTGGCCGGTTCCCGAAAGTGCGCTCGCCACCGTGCGCACCGTGCCGTCGCCGCCGACCGCGACCACCACGTCGGCGCCATGCTCCAAGGCTTCCAGCGCGCAGGCGCGACCATCCTTATCAAGCTGCGTTCCGATATATTCAACCTGCGTGAGATGCTTCGCCTCACAGAACTCCTGAATATGCTGCTTGCGTTGTTCCGCCTGTGGTTTCGAAGGATTGATCACAAACGCGTAATGCACCTGATCATCGTCGCGCTTGTCGAGCTGTTCCGCAAGTTTGCGATGCTTATACGCGCGTACTGCGAAAAAGGCGGCCGCGCACACCGCTGCGACCGCAAGAACGACAATCAGAATGATAACAGGCATAGGCATGTCATCTATTGTTCACGGAAGATGCGAAAAAAGCGAATCAAGACTGATTTATTCGACGATTCCTGCACGTTGTATACAAAAATGAGAGGACTGCGGCGGGTGTCGGCTTTCAGCACTAGGCTAGGAGGCATGCTTGATATCCAATTCATTCGTGAACATGCTGACGTTGTTAAGGAATCCCAGCGCAAGCGTGGCGAATCGGTCGAACTGGTCGAGAGGTGCTGCGCTCCGACGAGGTTCGTCGTTCCTCTCTGAAGGAATTCGAGGCTGCCCGTGCGCAGCAGAAGGAAATCGGCAAGAAGGTCGCCGCGGCTCCGGCCGACGAAAAGGCCAAGCTGATTGCCGAAACCAAGGAACTCTCCCAGAAGGTTTCCGAATACAAGGCCGCAGCGGACGCCGCAGCCGAAGAATACACCACCGCCATGTGGAAGCTCTCCAACGTGGTTGAGCCGGAAGCTCCGGAAGGTGGCGAAGACGATTACGTGGTGGTCAAGAAGGTTGGACAGATCCGCGATTTCGCAGCCGAAGGTTTCGAGCCGAAGGATCACCTGACCCTCGGTCGTGGCGTTGCCGGCATCGATATGGAACGTGGCGTGAAGGTCGGCGGTTCCCGCTTCTACTTCCTGCGCGGCCAGGTGGCACGTATGCAGATCGCCATGCTCACCATGGCTGTGGACCAGGCCGAAGAGCACGGCTTCACGCTGGCCATCACCCCGACGCTGGTGCGTCCGGAAGTGATGCGCGGCACTGGCTTCCTCAACTCCCACGCCGACGAAATCTACCGTCTGCGCGAACCTGACGAGCAGTACTTGGTCGGTACTTCCGAAGTGGCGCTCGCCGGTATGCACGAGAACGAGATTCTCGACCTGTCTGACGGTCCGCTGCGTTACTGCGGTTGGAGCTCCTGCTACCGCCGTGAGGCTGGCGCAGCTGGCAAGGATACTTCCGGCATCATCCGCGTGCACCAGTTCGACAAGGTGGAAATGTTCGTTTACACCAAGCAGGAGGACTCCTACAAGGAGCATGAGCACCTGCTGGCCATGGAGCAGGAAATGCTCGGCAAAGTCGAGGTGCCGTACCGCATCATCGATACCGCTGCCGGCGATCTGGCTCTTCCGCAGCCCGCAAGTTCGACTGCGAGGCTTGGGTGCCGACCCAGGGTCGCTACCGTGAGCTGACCTCCACTTCCAACTGCACCGAATATCAGGCTCGCCGTCTGAACATTCGCGAACGTATGGAAGATGGTGGCACCCGCGCCGTTTCCACGCTGAACGGTACGCTGGCCACCACCCGTTGGCTGGTTGCCATTCTTGAGAACCATCAGCAGAAGGACGGCTCCATCGTCATTCCGCAGGCCATGCGTGCCTACATGGGTGGCAAGGAAGTCATCGAGCCGACCAAGTGGGAAGCCTGATAGAGTTTGGGTTTGCCTGGCAGAGTCTGATAGCTTGGGTTGCTCGTGGAGTTTGGTAACTCGGGTTTGTTTATCGGTTCCACTGAGTTGCTGAGCTACTAAACTGCTGAAACGGACTTCTGCAATACGAAATATGGAAGTCTGAGGATGCCTGGCATTTGGCATTTGCCGATTTCTGGCTTTTCTGGCTTATGGGAAGGGACTCGCGGTGAGCGGGTCCCCTCTTTTTTGTTTTCGCCGCGTTCTTTCCTTTGTCCTTGCTCGCTTTCTTCCCCTCGTTCTTTGGGTTGTGCTATATTAGCGTTTCGTGCGTGATGCACATGGGTAGGTGTCTGAGCGGTCTAAAGAGACGGTCTTGAAAACCGTTGAGGTGCAAGCCTCCGCGAGTTCGAATCTCGCCTTACCCGCCTATCAGGCTTACTGAGAGCGCTCTAAGCGCCCGGTAAGCCTTTTTTGTTGCTGCAATCCGGGTAAACTCCACCCAAGTTCGGCTCAGCACCGTCCAAGTCTCAATTCTTCCATCCACTGGAACAATCTTCCCGCTGTTGGCCCTGTGAGCGTCCAGATTCTTCCAGTGGGTGGAGGATTTGGGTCGCTGGGATGGTCTGTGGCGGGGTGATTCTTCCAGTGACTGGGGGATTTTTCCCGCTGGGGGGCTTGTGGGCGTCTGTTTTTCTCCAGTGGGTGGAGGATTTGGGTCGTTGAGAGGCTTGTAAATGTCCACTTTCTTCCAGTGACTGGAAGGATTGGGGAGGGATTGTGATGTTGTTCGGTGTACGATCAGGCTGAGTTGTGAGAAAGGCTGCTGTGACTATGCGTGAGAATGGGATGCAAATGAAGGAACGAGCGATGGGAGCTATGGCTGGGCTTGCGTTGGGCGATGCGTTGGGAATGCCTACGCAAAGCATGTCGGACAAGCAGATTCGCCGGTATTACGACGGTCCGATCACGAAACTTATGAGTGCCGTGCCGCAGCAGCCGATCGCACCGAATATGAAAGCTGGTGCCGTCACCGACGATACAGAACAGGCTTTCGTACTCGCACGGCGACTTATCGACGATAACGGCTGCATTGATAACACCCGATACGCCCACGATCTGCTGCAATGGGAAGCTGCGATGAAGGCCAAGGGATCGCTTGACCTGCTGGGACCTTCCACCAAAGCAGCGCTGCAAAAACTTACCGAAGGCGTAAGTCTGGAAGAGACCGGCCGATTCGGCACCACCAACGGCGGTGCAATGCGTGCCACGCCGGTGGGCATCGCATTCCGTCCAGGCCAAGCGCTCGCCGACGCGCCTGGCGATCCTGTGTGGTGACGCATAACACGGTGCAGGGCATTGAAGCGACCACTTTGGTGGCTGCGGCGGTGAGCTTTGCCATTGAAGGAGAACGTGACTTTTTGCACCTCGCGGTGGAATTCGTACGGAAGCTTCCACAGCGTGGCAATTGGTCGGCAAAGGCTTCGGTGCTTGCGCGTGTACAATATTTCATGAATTGGGCCGAAACTGATGGATGCAGGCTCAATGACAACGAATTCGCTGCTGTGCTGCAACGGAATTGCGGTACCAGCGTGGAATCGAACGAGTCCGTGGCCGCCGCTTTCGCCATTGCGGCGCGCTTTTTTGACGATCCCACGCATGCTTTGTGTTTCGCGGCTTCTATCGGTGGCGACACTGACACCATTGCGGCTATTGCGGGCGCGATGCTGGGGGCGTGGCATGGTATGCAAGGTTTCGACAAAACCATGCTTGATCAGGTGCTTTCACAACTTGCTGAAGATAATCACCTTGATTTGGTCGGCACTGTTACGTCGCTACGCGCGTTACGCGATGATAGTGCGCTTAATGATGTCAATATCGTTTGATCTGCAGGAACCGTAGTTAGCGAAACTATGACGGAAGTGCGAAAGGCATCGCAATGACTGGAAAAGTTATTTCTCTTGGGCAGGTTATTGTCGATCTGACCATGAATGTGGACGCGGTGCCGCGTGCGGGTGAAGATGTGTTCGCCGGCAATGTGCAAACGCAGGTTGGTGCCAGCTTCAACACGCTGTATGCCGTGCGCCGCATGGGCGTTAAGGCGTCTCATGCTGGTGTGATTGGTACGGGGCCGTGGGCTTCGCAGATTCTGCAAACGTTGGAAAATCAGGAAATTCAGCATATCGGCAAGCGGGATGCCGTGCACGATTCGGGATTTTGCGTGGCGTTGACCGACGCGAATGCTGAACGGACGTTCATTTCGACGAGGGGCGCAGAAGCGTACGGCAGTGCCGATGCGTTCGATTCTGTGAATCCAGAAAAGCGGGATGTCGTGCATGTGAGCGGATACACGTTGGTGCATCACACTGCGGACGCGCTGCTTGCTTTTGTGAAAAGAACGACTGAACATCGTGAGTTCACTGCGGTATTCGATCCTTCTCCGATGATCTCGGCAGTTGATGATGACGTTTTCCGTGTGATGCTCGCATATCGTCCGATATGGTCGTGCAATGAACGCGAGGCAACGTTGATTGCGCAACGTTTGGCGGCGCTCGATAGTGGCGATTCTTGCGATTGCAAGGTTTCGCGGGATATGCTGCAAGAGATTGAGAGTGCGAATGTCAATGAGGAGACGGTTGCGTGGCTGTGCGATCGATTGCAATCTCCTGTAATCGTTCGCGTGGGCGCGGATGGTGCGTGGTCGGCGATTCCCGGTGACGAAGTGCTGCGAATTCCAGGTTTTCCAATGAAAGCGGTGGATACCAATGGCGCTGGTGATTGTCACGCGGGTGTGTTGTGCGCCCTGCTGTGCGAAGGCGTGCCGTTGGAGGAGGCTGTACGTTGCGCCAATGCTGCTTCGGCGTTGTCTGTAACGCGATCAGGGCCGGCTACCTGCCTGATCGAAAGGAGGTTGAGCGGCTCCTAGGAAGGGCGTTCTAAGACTTATGGTACAAATGACTATAAGTGGTTATATCATGTGCACGATTGCGCTGACGCGGCGTGCATGTCGCTTGCCCGCGGCGTTGCTCGGCAGATTCAAGGAGATTAGTTTCACATGAGCAATGAGAAAGGGACCCTCTCCATCGAGGAGCAGGGTATCGACACCATATCCGAAGAGGAGCGTAAGGGCACGCCGGCCAGTCTGTTTTGGCCTGGTTCGCTGCCAATGTTTCCATGTTCGCCATGTCGTACGGCGCGTGGGCGCTCGGTTTCGGCATTTCGTTCTGGCAGGCCACCGCCATGACCATTATTGGCGTGGTCATCTCGTTCCTGCTGGTCGGCATCATTTCCATCGCGGGCAAACGCGGCAACGCGCCCACCATGGTGCTCACCCGCGCCACGTTCGGCGTGGAAGGTGCCAAAGTGCCAGCGGCTCTGAGCTGGATCGCCACATTAGGCTGGGAGATTTCACTGACCACCACCGCTGTGTTGGCATTATCAAGCACCATCGAAAAACTCGGTTGGGGCTCTGGTGTCGCGCCCAAGATCATCTCCACCATTGTGGTGGTCGGCCTTGTGGTGGTCGCAGGTATTTTCGGATACGACCTGATTATGCGTTGTCAGCAGGTCATCACCATCGTGACCGGTGTGATCACCGTCGGTTTCTTTATCCTCGGCTGGGGACATATTGACTTTTCCGCCATTGCCTCGGTTCCGGCGGGATCATTGCCGGCCATGCTCGGCTGCTGCTTCTTCGTGATGACCGGCTTTGGCTTGGGCTGGGTGAATATCGCTGCCGATTACTCGCGCTATCTGCCGCGCAACTCCTCCAATGGCGGCATTGTGTTCTGGACCACATTCGGTGCGTCCATTGCCAATGTGTTCCTGATTTTCTACGGTCTGCTGCTCGCGGTTTCCAATGCCGACATGGCGGAAAACGTTGGAAATGATCCGATTGGAGCCATGGCTTCCATTCTGCCGACCTGGTACTTGATTCCGTACACCATTGTGGCCGTGCTCGGTTTGATGTCCGGCTCCATTATGGACAATTATTCCAACGGGCTTGCGCTGCTGTCGTTCGGTGTGAAGTTGCCGCGTACCGTGGCTGCCGCGCTCACCGCCGCTTTGACTGTGCTTGGTGTGGTCTACGTGACTTTCTTCTCCGACACGTTCATTGGCCCGTTCCAAGGCTTTCTGACCACGCTCGGTGTGCCGATGGCCGTATGGGCCGGCATGTTCGTGGCCGATGTGATCATTCGCAAGAAGGATTACAGCACCGCTGATTTGTATGATCCGAAGGGGCGTTACGGTGCGTGGAACGGTAAGTCTTTCGCCATTCTTGTCGTCGGTACCGTGCTTGGTTGGGGATTGGTGGTCAACACTGCCGCCAGCTGGCTGAACTGGCAGGGGTATCTGCTGTTCCTTATCGGTGGCAAAGAAGGTAGTTGGGCTGCCGCCAATCTTGGTGTGATTGTTGCGCTGATTATTGGTCTTGCGGGATCGTTGATGTTCCAGCGTGGCGATATTGCCAAGCAGGAAGCTGATCTGCCGGTTTCGGAAGCATGAGTTGCTTATTGCGATAATACAAGGAAAGGAAAAGTCATGATTGCGGAAGATGAATGGCTGGTAGTTATCGACAGGCAGCGTGTTTTTGCGGAAAGTGAATGGTCCGCATGGGCTTGCCCGGACGGCTCCTATCACACTACTGATGAAGCGTTCGCACGATTGGCTAAGGCGTTCGGCGATCGTGTGGTCTATACGCGATATGTTGCGCCTGAGTCACCGCAAAACGCTTGGGTTGATTATTTCAAAGATTGGCCGCAGTTTTTGGTTGCTCCCGACGATCCGATGTACGATCTCACCGCGGATACCGCGGAATTGGCGCAAGGCCATGCCGTGGTCAGTTGCGACACTTTCGGCAAGTGGGGAAGCGTGCTGAGCGAAGCATTAAAGGCGCTAAAAAGATCACGGTATGTGGTGTCGCCACCGATTGCTGTGTGCTTACCACTGTGCTCGCCGCGGCTGACAATGGTGTAGCGGTACGCGTTGCTGCTGACGCTTGTGCAGGCAGTTCGCCAGAAAACCATCAGATGGCATTGAGCACCATGCATTGTTCACGCCGCTGGTCACCGTCACTGATACTGATTCCATCGTAGGATAGGTAAGGACTTTGATTCTGCGGGGTTTGTTGAGTTCTGCTCAGCAAACCCCGCTTTTTTGTATGTCGTGCATATTGCGCCAAAACTTGGATGATGCTCGGCTGGCATCGGTAATGAGCCATTAATCTTGCGGTGCGCTTTTGTAACTGCGGCGTAACAGTGCGGTGGTGATTGTAACGGACGATTCCGGCACAATCGTGGGTATCGACAGTTTCGTGAAGAGGTTTTACTGACGGACATGTCTCTCACAGGAAAAATCCCATGTATGAATCGAGGCCACCATGGCACAGCAGATCACTAGCTTGCTTGACGATCCTACGCAAGCGGTCAGTCTAGACACTTTCAGTGGGCTCACCAAAGGATGCCCCGCACCATTCTGGCTTTTCCAAGGCGTTTGCGCGGCTTGGGGCATCGACCACCAGCGGGCGCAACTCAACCTCATCACCGTATCCGAGAACGCGACGTTCCTGCTGTTGCTGGACGGCGAGCCCCAAGGCGTGGTACGTGTCTCGCAGCCGGGCTATGTGGGAGGTCCCGAGGCGGTGGCGTCGGAAATCAGCTGGTTGAATGCGTTGCATGATATCGAAGGTATCAGCCTGATCAATCCGGTTCCCACCATCCGTGGCACGTTCGTAACGAAAATCACCGATCTGAACGGTGTCGGCTGGACGGTGATCTCCACGAAATATGTGGAAGGAACCGTGCTGGAAGATCTTGAGAATCCTGCACCGTATTACGAGACGATCGGTGAATGGGCTGCGAAATTCCATGAGCAGTCGCGCACGTGGAGCAAACCGTACGGTTTCACCCGCTTCAATTGGGATCTTTCGAACATGGTTGGTCCGGCACCGCGTTGGGGACGTTGGGAAAACGCCAATCTCACCGACGAAGAGAAGCAGCTGTGCGACACCGCGCTGTGGAAGGCCATGGACGTGGTGATGAAAGTGCCGAGAACCAACGAAACTTGGGGCTTATCCATGCCGACTTGCGCCCGTCGAACGTGATTCGCGGCAATGACGGGAGACTGACCGTCATCGATTTCGACGATGCCGGATACAGCTGGTATCTCTACGATTACGCTTCATCGCTGAGTTTCATCGAACATGAACCGTATGCTCCGATCTTGCCAAGGCGTGGGTCAAGGGATACCAGCGCGTCGCAGGTTCGTTCACGGATGAGGAACTGCGTATCATGTCCGCGCTTTCCATGATCCGACGCATGCAGATGCTCGGCTGGACCACCAGCACCGTGAGGATGCCCTGCCCGACGGTCTCGCTGCACAGCAGGCTCCCGGCAGCGTGATGTGCGCAAAAAACTATCTTGAGGATCCGCTCTGGCTGCTGCATTAGGCAAGTTGCATGAAACAAGCGTAATTACGCAGAAACCAGACAATCCAAGAAATCCAATCGTAAGCACGTAAAAATACGCAATTACGAAAATCTCAATTTTTATAACTTAACAACATCTGACCGCAACCAACCAAACGAGGAATCAATGGCATAACTCGCCGAACAATAAGAGAGGAAGGCGATTACAATACTGCGTCAACTGTTTCGGGACGATCGATAGGCGGCGTGACCTACGTTGAAACCGACAAGGACTATTTCGCAAAACGACAGCTTAAACGAACCGCGGGAGCGTTCGGTCTATGGGCCATCGGCATTTCCGCGGTGATCTCCGGCGACTTCTCCGGCTGGAACGGAGGCATCGCCCAAGCCGGATGGGGTGGCATGCTGGTGGCCGCCATCGTGGTGTACCTCATGTACGTGCTTATGCTCAACTCCATCAGCGAAATGGCGTCGGCCATGCCGCACACGGGTGGCGCGTATTCCTTCGCGCGTGCCGCCATGGGTCCGTGGGGCGGCTTCTTCACCGGCCTTGCGGAAACCATCGAGTATGTGATGACCGCAGCCACCATCGTCTACTTCTCGTCGGCATACGCTGATGCGATCCTGTCGAACCTGACCGGATATTCGCTTGACGATCATGGCTTGGCTTGGGTTTGGTGGCTTGCCTTGTATGCGATTTTCGTAGTGGTCAATTGGCTGGGCGCCGAAACGTCGTTCCGTTTCGCCGAAGTCGTGTCGATCGCCGCGCTCGCCATCGTCGCACTGTTCGGTATCGGCGCTTTCGCCACTGGTAAGGCCGATTTCTCCACGCTGCTCAATATCACGCCTACCGAAGGCAACTCCGCGTTCCTGCCGTTCGGCCCAGGTGCCATCTTCTACGCCATGCCGTTCGCCATGTGGTTGTTCCTTGGTATTGAGCAGCTGCCTCTGGCTGCAGAGGAAGTGCGTGAGCCGGAAAAGAACATTCCGAAGTCGTCCCGCCTGTGCATTTTCACGCTGGGATTGTCCGCGCTGATCATCGTGTTCCTGAACCCGGCTGTGGTCGGTTCCGAAGCGCTCGCTGGTTCCGATGAGCCGTTGCTGGATGGCTATCGTGCGATTCTGCCGGGCAATCTCGCCGCGGTGCTGTCCGCATTCGCGTTGATCGGTCTGCTCGCTTCCATCCAAGGCATTATGTTCGCGTATGGCCGCAACCTGTATTCACTGTCCCGTGCAGGCTATTATCCGGCGTTCCTGTCGCTGACCGGTAAGAAGAAGACGCCGTACTGGGGGCTGGTCGTCGGCGCGATCATCGGTTTCGCAGCCCTGTTCATCATCGCGTACGGCGGTGATGGCGCCGGTTCGGTGGTGTTGAACATCGCTGTGTGGGGTGCGGTGCTGGCATATCTGCTGCAGATGGTTTCCTATGTGATCCTCAGGAAGAAGATGCCTGATATCAAGCGTCCGTTCACCAGCCCGTTCGGCGTGCCGGGCGCGGTAATCGCAGGTTTGCTTGCATTCTGCATTTTCGTTGCCGTGCTGCTGAACCCGGATTATCGACTGGCCGTCTACGCCATGGTGGTCATCTACGTTCTCGCGACCATCTTCTTCGCGGTTTACGGACGTAAGCACCTGGTGCTTTCTCCGGAAGAAGAGTTCGCCGCTTCCGGCGGAAAGGTCGCATATAAGACTGAAGACTGACTGATTTTCTGCGATTATCGTTTCGTTTTCTTGAAATAAAACGATATTGCCAAGGCCGTGTTCATCTGGGATGCGGCCTTTTTCAATCATCGGAAATATGTAAAAAGGTCAACCAAATAGGTGGAAAACATCGGAAATGGTTTGTTTCTGCGCTGTATCAGCCACTCAACATTACTGCGTTACCGTGTGGGTAACGCCACAGGAAGCCAACGAAAGAAGGAATCATGGCAACTCGATCAACCATCATGGACACCAATAGCTTCCGTCCGGAAATGGCGGCCGCGCTCGACCCAGAAACACGCAAACTAACCGAAGAGCGTGACGTGCTTGGTCCGGCCTACCGTTTGTTCTACCGCAATCCAGTGCATCTGGTGAAGGGCCGTGGCTCGCATCTTTGGGATGCCGACGGCGAGGAATACTTGGACGTGTACAACAATGTCGCATCCGTCGGCCACTGTCACCCGCGCGTGGTGGATGCACTTACCCAGCAGGCTTCGATGCTCAACACCCACACGCGCTACCTGCATGAGAACATCCTGCATTATGCGGAAGATATCCTCTCCACCATGCCTGACGAACTTGACCGCATCATGTTCCAGTGCACTGGTTCCGAAGCCAACGATCTGGCCATTCGCGTAGCACAGACCTACACTGGCGGCGAAGGCGTGATCGTGACCAGCGAGGCCTACCATGGCAATTCGGCACTCACCTCCAAGCTTTCCCCAGCGCTCGGCACCGCGCAAACGCTTGGCTTGACCATGCGCATGATTCCCACGCCGGACACTTACCGCTTGGTCATTGACGGCAAGCCTGCCGCGGAATGCGCCGCCGAGGAATTCGGCAACTGGATGGCTGGCGAAGTGCGCAAGGCCGTTGCCGATATGGAACGTCATGGCATCAAGTTTGCGGCATTGCTTGCCGACTCCATCTTCTCCTCCGACGGCGTGTACCCCGATCCGGTCGGCTATCTGAAGCCGGTGATCGACACCGTTCATGAACTGGGTGGCGTATGGATCGCCGACGAAGTGCAGCCGGGCTTCACTCGCACCGGCGACGCATTCTGGGGATTCGGACGCCAAGGCATTGTTCCCGATCTGGTCACATCCGGCAAGCCCATGGCCAACGGTCTGCCCACGTCGATGATGGCCGCCCGCCACGAAGTACTTGAACCGTTCGCAGGCTCCATTCCTTACTTCAACACTTTCGGCGGCAACCCGGTATGCATGGCCGCGGCCCAGGCGGTGCTTGACGTGATGCGTGACGAAGACACCATGAGCAACGCCAAGAAGGTCGGCGCAATATTCAAGGATGCCGTCGCGTCGCTTATGCCGGCACACCCCTGCATCGGCGACGTGCGTGGCGCGGGCCTGTACATCGGCTGCGAAATCGTCAAGCCGGGCACCAAGATCCCGACCAGCAGGCAGCGCTCGATATCCTCGAAACCCTGCGTGACAACCACATCCTCACCTCCGTATGCGCCGTTACGGCAATATCCTCAAGCTGCGCCCGCCGCTGGTGTTCAGCGAATCCGATGTGGATTGGTTCATGGATGGATTCATGAAGACTCTGGAAACATTGAAGCTGTAAAACGACAGATAACCATAAAGAAAGGGCGCGGATATGGAAGATCATACCGGCATCAGGCGCACGCGAAGCGCTACGAGCGAACTGGTCTACCGTATCCGCGCTCGCATTCGTGAACAGGAGCTTCTTCCCGGAGAGAAACTCGGATCGGAACGGGCGCTCGCCGACAGTCTTGGCGTCAGCGTTCCGATTTGCGCAATGCGTTGACCGTGTTGGAATCCGATCATGAAATCATCCGCAAAATCGGGCGTGCCGGAGGCATCGTCATATCGGACGGACGTTTGGAACGCAATATCAACACGGTGGAATCATTGCCGACGATCGCGCGAAGACAAGGCATGCGCGTTTCGTCGAAAGTATTGCAGGCGGTGATTGCCCCGGCTTCCGTTTCCGACGTGCGTTTGCTGCGATTGCCGGGCGAGCATCCGATGATCTACGACATTACGCGATTGCGGTATATCGAAAATCGGCCGCTTTCGTTGGAACGGTCGCATTTGCCGGCATATCTGTTTCCTCTGTTCCTTACACGCGATTTGACGACCCCGTTCTACACCATGTTCGAACGTGATTATGGCGTGTATCCGTGCAATGTCGACGAAACATTGGAATCGGTGGTCGGCGACGAGCAGGAGAACGAGCTGCTGCAGATCGAGGCGGGAACTCCGCTGATGCGCATTCACCGGATCGCCTATGCGTCGGATGGATGCCCGTTCGAGCGTGCCACTGACGTGTATATCGCTGATCGCATGCGATTCACCATGCATCATTCCGGCTATGTACGCCTGTCCGCAACGTCTACGCAGAATATGACGAAATAAGCCGGAAGATTCTTCGGTTATACGATGCGGCGGTCGGCGGCCCAGCGGGTGAGTTCGGTGCGGTTTGACAGCTGCAGTTTGCGTAGTACGGAGCTGACGTGCGTTTCCACGGTTTTGATGGAAATAAACAGTTCCGCTGCCACTTCCTTGTACGTGTAGCCGCGCGCGATCAGGCGCATGACTTCCTGCTCACGGTTCGACAAGCGGTCCAGCTCGTCATCGTGGATCGGTCCGCTTGCAGGGCCGCCCATGCCAGCCGGTGAGCCATTTTGGAAAGCGGAAAGCACGAATCCCGCCAATTTCGGCGAAAACACGGCATAGCCCTCATGCACTTGCTTGATGGAAGAAATCAAATCATCGCCGGAAATCGTCTTTGTCACATAGCCTTGCGCTCCGGCACGAATCACCGAACCGACATCCTGCGGCGAATCAGACACCGACAGCGCCAGAAACACGGTATTAGGGGAGTATGCGCGCGATTTCACGAGAATTTCAGCTCCGCCGCCGCCCTCGCCACCGGGAACATGCACATCAAGCAGCACCACATCCGGCTTCGTCTGCGCGATCATCGCCACCGATCCCTCGACATCGGCCGCTTGTCCGACGATGTCGAAATGCGGCTGCAGCGTTGCGATAACGCCCGCACGGAACATTTCATGATCGTCAACGATGGCGATGCGGATCTGCTGTTCCTGCTCGTTCATTGCTGCTCCTCGAAATGGTTGGTAGGTTGATTGCTGAATTGATTGGTACGTTGATCGTTGGATTGACGGTTATGGTGATTGGGAAAATCGGTTTGTTGTGAGTTGCTTTGCGGCTCGTGCGATTGCTGCGCATTCGTGTCGGCGGCTGTGGTTGCGGATGCGGGCATGTCTGCGATTGGCATATGCATGCGTACCTCCGTGCCCCATTGCGGTCTCGATACTATCTCCACTGTACCGCCACGTCGCTTGATTCGTCCGATAATCGATTCACGAATGCCAAGGCGATTCGCGGGAATCGCATTCACGTCGAATCCGTTGCCATGGTCGCGCACGAACACTTCCACCAGTTTGCTGCTTGCCTCGCAGTAGACGGAAATCGGCTCTCCTCCATGCGCTACCGCATTGATAAGCGCCTGTTGCGTGGCGTCAAGCAGCGCATCGGTTTGCGCGCTTGGACGTGCGTCGCCCACCGTCACCACTTCGATCGGCTTGCCATGCGTGTCTTCCACATGTGCGGCGATTTCTTTCAAGCCGGCGTTCACGGAACGGTCAGACGTGGTGCGTTCCTGATACAGCCATTCACGCAATTCGCGTTCCTGCGAACGCGCCAGCGAAAACACCGTCTGCTGATCGTCGGCATGCAACTGAATCAGCGCCAACGTTTGCAGTACGCCATCATGCAGATGCGCGGTCATGTCGGCACGTTCCTCTTCGCGTTCCTTCGATGCGCGTTCCGTACCCAAATCGCGAATCAGCGCCATGATCCATGGCACAATCGCAAGCAATACGCCAATCAGCAGTGCCAAACCGGCGCACAGTATGCGAATCATGGAAAACGCGTCAAAATGCATGCAGGAACTGACATACAAAGCGTATGCGGCGAAAATAATCGCAATGCCGCCAAGCATCGTCCATAACTGACCTTCTTCGGCATTGAAACGCAACCAGGAGACGCCGATACCGACCAGACCAAGCAGCAGGGGCACAATCAGAGTGCGTTCAACACCGCCTGCGAACATGACGAAACAGATGGAAAGCAGCATCAGACCAGCTAATGCAAGCAAAGCGGGTTTTGGTGCTTTCTTCAGTGTCTGCTCAAGACTTTCGCTGGAAGATTGCGTATCGCCATGCGTTCCGTCGTTGCATGCAGTCGTATCTTCAAAAGATGGTGGTTGCGGGTGCGGACCATCTTGCGTAGCTGTAAAAGATTGATATTCCGGGGAAACGGGATATGTCCCGTACGGCATGTTGCCCCGGGAAAGCGGTGCCTGCCATGGCGAACGCTTGCCGGCAATAATGTACGTCTGCTGTATGGGGTCTCCCACGGGAAGTGCCATCCACAGGAAAATGTAAGCGATCAGTCCTGCACCGAACAGACATGTGGTGGCGAGGAAAAACAGGCGCACCCATAGCACGGCAATGCCCAAATGCATGCTGATCGCCTTGCACACGCCAGCTCCCATGCGTCCGTATGGAGGACGCATCAACGGCAGTTTGGCCGGCTGCGTCGGCAGCGGACGTCCCTCATGCAGGGCTTGATCGCAGCAGTAGCGCATATATACGGCGCTCGCCTGGTCGTACTGGCTTTGCGTGTACCACGGTTTTCCTAAGGATTTCATACTTCTATTGTGCCTGTGGGGGGACGCCGTTTCAGGGCATTCATATAGTGTTCAGGGCAGATTCAGGGTGTTCCCCGATACATGTGGCATGCGCGAGTTGCTGTAATGGAACCATGAGCAATGCAAACAATGGTCCGCTGGGCGATCGCGGCAACGCAGGGCCGCAGCCTTCTGCTGGACAACCGTATCATCGGCAGCCTGCGTACGGTTCGCCGCAACCTTCCCGCGGCGGCCGTTTCTTCGCGTGGATTCGTTCCAGCCAGGTCAAGCGTGGACATGACCGTTGGATTGGCGGCGTGTGCGATGGCATAGCACGTCGTCTTGGTTGGAATACCACGTTGGTTCGTGCGCTTATGGTGGTTGCCACACTGTTTTTCGGCGCGGGTGCCGCGTTCTATGGCCTGGCGTGGTTTGTGCTGCCGGATGAGCGCGACAATCAGATTCTTGCTGAGGATTTGATTAACAGCAAGTGGGATTGGAATTGCATTGGCGCGCTGTTGTGCTGCCTTGTTGCCATCTGTTTGCCGGGGGCAGGATGGTTTGCTTTCGCGTTGGCCGCGTTGGTGCTGTGGCTTCTGCTCAATAGGCAGATTTATGCGCCGAATGTTCCTCCAAATCAGTGGCAGCAGCCCCCGTATGGTCAGGCTCCGTACGGTCAACCGCAATATGGTCAGCCTCAATATGGAAGTCCTTCGTACGGACAGCCGGTGCCTCCTGCATCGCCGTCTCCAGCGCAATCGAATCCTTATACTCAGCCGATGCAGGCGAGCGGCGCATATAACGGGGTGGCCAACACGGCTTCGTCACCGGAATCGCAATCGCTTCAGCCTCAGCGCCCTCAGCCTCAACAGCCTCAGTATCATGCCTACCAACAGCAGGCCAATGGTCCGGCCGCTTTTGCCACGGCCAATGTTCCACCAACATTCACCGCTCCGGTAGCCCCGGTGGCGCAGACGCTACGCAGCCAAGAAGGGGGCGCCGTAAGCCGGCTGGTCCACTGCTGGTATTGATGATGTTCGGTCTCACGATGATCGCATGCGCGCTATGCGTATGGTGCATTATGACGTACGGCGTTCAAGGCGGGCAGCGGGGCACCGAATACACGTTGCAGGCATGCGCGGCATTCGTCGGTGGCATCTGTCTGGTGACGGGAATCGTTATTGTCGCGCTCGGATTCGCGGGCAGAAGAACGGGAGGATTGCATCCTCTGACATGGATATCCGTATTCATGTCGTTGGTCATGGTGATGGCTTTGGCGGGTTATTCGCTGTTCAGCTATCGGATTGACACGAGCATTCCCTCATCCTACAAAAGGGTCAATGTGTCGGGAATGACCACCATGGGCTCCACCGCCAGTGAAATGAGCGAATACGAGCAGGGCATCGTCGCGCAAGGCGATGATTACGCCACCGACGTGCTGCATATCGACTTAAGCGATTACGCGAAAAACAACGGTCCGCACAAAGTGGATCTTCAGGATGGCACACAGGGCACGACTTCCTGCCCTACAGGAACGTTGAATGTGGTGGCCTCAAGCGCACAGGTCGTGGTGACCTTGCCGAACGGCTGCTGGTGGGCGTTCGGGTCTGACGGTAATTTCTACAACATCACCGATTTCGTCGGCAGTTCGGACGGGCTCACGTTGGATTCCGGCAATATCTATGTCTCGCTTATGGGCAACGATTCCACGAAATCGGTAGTGAAAAAGCGTGCGCTGGGAACTTACGATCGGAGTTGCGGCTCGTACGGAGACGAATCCGGCATCGAGGATTTCGATGATGAGACCGATACGGAAGATGGCATGGATACCGGCGCCGATTCCACTAGGACCGATTCCCCCTTCAAAGACGGGGATGTGGACAAGGCCTACCGCGAAATCTACGACAATCATCAATATTGGCCGTGCTTCACCGATGATGGCAAGGCTCCGGTCATGCCAGCCGGACTGCGGATCAATACTATGGCAACGGTCGGCGGCAGCGTCGCGGTGCAGTATGCGTCCGACAACACATTGGGCAAAGCGGGAAAGGAGTGACCATGAGCGACGACAAGACCCAGGAAATGCCGGTCATGGCTGATGCCGGAGATATGCCTACCGAAACGTTGCATACCGTGGATGCGCAGTCCACGTATGACCAGTCGCAGCGCAGTGGGCGTGCAACGCAGGATGATAAGCCGCGCGTGGAATCCGCTCCAGCGCAAGGCGTTCCGACCTATACCGCTTCGGTAGCCGGTGCGAATGATGGGCGCAAGAATCGGCAGACTGGAGACGACATCATCAGACCTTCCGGAAGAAGCGGTTCGACCATCGCGCTCGGCGTGTTCACGTGCTTCATGGGGGTGGTGACGCTGCTTTGCGGCATACATGTGCCAATGAATCTCTGGTGGTGGGCCAGCGATCCGAAACAGTTCTTCGTATTCCTGCTCGGAGGCATCGGCGTGCTGCTTATCGCCGTCGCCGTGATCTGGGCGATAGTCAGCGCGGTGCGTTCAAACCGATCCAAGAATGGAGGCGATGCGGACAGCGACGATCCATTCGACGCTCCCCATAGCTCGGATGCCACGGCCTTTTCGACTGATTCGGATAAGTCGCCGGTTTCGGAACGATCGTGAGAATCAGCTGAATAGCCCCTGATATCAGCCGCACCAACGAAATCGAGGCTGACATCGCAAACAAATACGTGGCCACCATGCATGACCAAATCCAACACTTGCTTTTCCATCTTGACGTTGGATTTTGGTCGTACCATGGTGGTCATTTTCATGGTGATGTACGGGGCTTACCGCAGTTTTCAGTAATTGTCACGGTGTGTTTTCACTGTGTTTACTGTGCGGCCTCAGCCTGTGCCAAATCCTCAAATCCAGCCAAACGAACCGTATTGCGAATCGTCTCTTCGGTGAGATTGCGCCGCTCATGCCGCAAACGCTCCACAAAATCGCGGTACAACGCCACGGTACGGTCGGAATAGGTGCCCAATTCGCCGCGCAGATACGTTTCGAACGACGTGGTCTCTGGCGTATCTTCGACAGTGGTCAGCACACGCATCGCCTCGCCGAGATGAGGAAAACGCTCACGAAAATCACGCGCCCACGACACCTGAACTGTTATGATGCCTTCCTGCAAGACGTTGCGATTCGCGGAAATCCGGGGAATATATGGCGCAATGTTTGCACAATACTCCTGTGGATATGTGGATTGCATCATGCGACCATACTTTTCCGTCACCAAATTACGTCCAACACGGTCGGCTTCCTGCAAGTCCGACCGGTAACTGCGCAGCAATTCCTCCGGCCACGTCATGAACTGACTGGCACGCATCTGATGGAATATCGGCCAATTGCCTTGGCAGGACGCGCGGCCGCCCTCATTATTGGTTTGCTGAAACTGATTCCACTCCAGTTTGATAATGGATTCAACAAGATTTGCTGTATCGTGACCGTCTATTACATCTGAAATTACGCTGCTATTCATATGATTTCGATTCTTGATTTCGTCTGATTATTGCTCTGATTTGCAATGCTTGCGATGGATTTTTTGATTGTAGGCACGTCACAGGCTGTGCAGACAACTCGCGTCGGACTTGATATGGTCCTCAACATACGGCCGCTGCCATTCCACAAACGTTTCGTGGGATTCGGTCAATCCCTCCCGCAGCAATTCATCCACAACATCACTGCAGATGCGCTCAACAGTGGCGATAATGCGCTCCGCCGCAGGCTTCGCACCCTTGCCGCCCTCACCGAAACCGACACCACCGAAACATGCGGCGGAACTCAATCGCAATATGTCTTCCAACTGTTCGCACACGCCGGCCAGCCTTGTTGCCATACGGCGGCTCAGCTTGCGCATGGCAGCAAACTGCCATTTGTAATACGGCAGATACCCAACGCTCACCGGCTCATTGATCAGAAACATCAACGAAGCCGTGGCGTTCACGAACTCATGAATGCTCAACATCGCAGCAGCACCATCGCCACGTTGCAGCATGCGCGGCAGATTGTATTGCCCCGCCTGAGCCATCATGCCCAAACGGCGGGAAATCAAGGAAAGTCGAACATCTTCCGGCATGAACTTGAACCCCTGCCGAGTCTTGGAAAACACCCCCAACGGATCAGCGAACACCTGACCGTTTGTGGCAGTGGCCAACGTATCTTCCTGCAAACTTAGCCAAGATGCAACATCGTTCTGCGCCGGAGCCTCACGAAACAGCGTGATCCGCTCGAAAAAATCGCCGATACGAAACACGCCATCACGGCGGAACTCGCCTTGCGCACGCGGCGTAAGTGGCGATTGAGATGCGGCAAGAGCGTCGGAATTGGCCGAACCATGCCCTGCAAAATGCGGCTTGCCCTGCTCGGCAACAGTGAAATCGCGACTCAACGCATCGTAATCAGCCTGCAATTGCTCGCCAATCGCATCATAATCCTCATCGGTAAGCCACAGGCAGAAACGCGGCGCGAAATCATGATCGCGCGACAACTCATCGTCGAAACCGAAACATTCCGAACCATAACCGACCAAACCTGCGGCAATCCGCCCCTGATATGCCGAATATGCGCCGGCAAGCAACGGTTTGCCGAGATCATTCCAGAATGCGCGAGACAAAGCAAGTCCTGAAATATGGTGAGAAATCGCAGGAATCGAAGATGCGCCGGATTCCGTCATATAGTGCGGTTCACTTGATTGCTGAGATTCGATTGATTTCGGTGAATGCTGAGATTCCAAGGATTCTTGCGATTCTTGATATTCTTGCGATTCCCGCGTTTTATGAGATGATGGCATGTGCTTATGCAACGCCTGTTTTGCCACTTCAAGATTGACTGCAGTCGTGTGATAGTAGTCGGTGTTGCGTCCGTAGCATTCCTCAATCACGCTCAACGCATGCTCATAGCCGGAAACCGCATCCTGCAGGCAGCCGGCCATATAGCAGGCCTGCGCATAGCCGGCCAGCGCCGAAGCATAATGCGCACTATGTTCCAAATGCCCGGTACGGTAGATTGTCAACGCTTTCTGGGCATGCTGTATGGCATCGCTCGCCCAATACCGGTCCATCTGCAGGAGCAGCAATGCAAGATTGGTGTGCGTGGAGGCAACGTCGATGTCAGCGCTCGCATCGGGGGAAGATTGCTCCAACAGGTCCAGCGCCTGTTCCAGCTCGCGCTTCGCCTGATTGAGACGACCGGTTTCGCTGTACAACATGGACATATTGTTATGCAGCGCGGCCAGGCGTCGGTCGGTGGGGGAGAAGGCGGACGTGGCCGCGTCAAGCGCCTGACGGTACAGCTGTTCGGCCTCCTCGTACTGGCCTGCGGCTCGCATGCCCGTGGCCGCGTTGATCAGCGTCGTAGCCCACGCCTGCGGGTCGATTTCCTGAAGATGCAAATGATCCGCAATGCTTAACGATTCGCGGATAATCGGCAGATTGTCGGTATGGCGACCTTGCGAACGGTAAAACCCCATCGTTTCGTTCAACACCGTCAGCAAACCGGCGTCATTATGACTGTGTTCGGCTTCGGTCCGCGCCTTCTGCAGATACGGTTCAGCCTGTTCAGGAGCCTTATGCGCATCGAAAATCGCATCAAGACCACGCAAAAATCGTTGTACATCAAATGTTGCGCATCCGTCATCGCAATTATTCATATTCAGATTGACATCACTGTCTGCCATCGCAATCCCTTCATCGGTGACTTCCATCATCTCCCGAACTGCAGACGGCATCGCAGACGGCGAAACAACGAAAGATGGGGAACATGCGATACGTCGTACAAAGAACAACGGGATATCTCATCACAATAATTGTGATGAGATATCCCGTTACATAACAGAAATAATCGAAATAACTGACTGTCGAATGTCAGACATGCACTTCGCGCATACGCTCCGTAGCACCCGTATGCGTTTCGTAACGACGCGAATAGGTGACCAGCATAATCACCGCGATCAAAGCGATCGGAGCACCGGCCAAACCGGTGTAATGGTAGTTCATGGTGTTTGCCGTCAATGCGGCACCACCAACGATCGAACCAACCGCATTGCCAAAATTGAACGCGATCTGCACGGCCGCGCCCGCAATCAGCTCGCCGCCGCCCTCACCGGCCTGCACCATCAGCAGCTGCTGTGGAGACGAGTTGAAGAACAGTGCGAAACCAATCAGGAATGTCAGCAGAGCGGTGGTCACATGATTGCCAGGAACAAAGAACACCAGCAACAAGCCAAGCGTGGCAATGGCCTGCGAAAGCCCGGCGGTGGCACCAGGCTTCCACAAATCAGTCAAACGACCGCCCGCAATACCACCGATCACCATGCCGAAACCGGCAAGCACCATTAACAGGGGAACCAGCGAAGAATCCCATCCACCGACCTTCTGCAGCCACGGTGAAACGTAGCTCCACCAGCAGAAAATACCGGAATTACCGCAGAACACCGCCATGAGAATAAACCACGGACCGGCGTGAGTGAGGAAACGGAACTGCCCCTTAATGCCAGCGTCCTTAATCGGCGCGACGAACGGCACCCACGCAATCACCAACATCATCGTCATCAACGCCCAAGCGGCAAGAATCGCAAACGCCAAACGCCACGACAGCATTTCCGAAAGCAATGTGCCCGCAGGCACACCCAACATATTGGCAACCGTCTGACCCGTCACCATCATCGACACGGACTGCGCTTCCTTGCCCTTATCGGCCAACGTCTTGGCGATCAGCGTGGCCGTACCGAAAAACGCGCCATGCGGCAAGCCCGAAATGAAACGAGCAGCCAACAACATGGGGGAATTGAACGAAACCGCGCTCAACGTGTTGCCGACCAGTGCGATGATCATGAACAGAATAATGAGATTCTTCGGCGGTACCTTACGGCCGAACACCAGAATCAGCGTGCCCACGCACACGCCGATCGCATATGCGGAAATATAATGGCCTGCCGCAGGAATGCTGACCTGCATGGCGGCGGCTGTCTGAGGCAAAATGCCCATCATCACGAATTCGGCGGCACCAAGAATAAAGGCGCCGGAAGCCAAAGCCAGAATGCTTCTTTTCACAGTCTCTCCTCCATGAACGGGAAGCGTGTTGGTGTGCGCAATTGTTTACGCGCTTGTGTATTACGTGCTTTTTGATTTTTCAGGTGGTTGCGTCTCACATATGCTGTTTTGCACCGCTGATGCGCTGGGAAATAAAAAAGGCGGAACCGAAGTTCCGCCTTGAGTTGTCGGGCTGGCGGGATTTGAACCCGCGGCCTCTTCGTCCCGAACGAAGCGCGCTACCAAGCTGCGCTACAGCCCGTTTGGCAACAGTTGGAAATATTACACGATTGCTTGAGTAATGCAAACACGGCGTGTCGCGTGTGGTGTAGTGGCTTCTCGGTACACTGTGGGCTTATGAGTGAGACCATCGAATCGCAAGAAAATCAGAATGAAGAGCTGCCGTTCCCGCTATGACTACGGTGGAGCGCGCCGAAATGCTGCTGCAGCAGGATGCGGCTATCTACGCCAAGATCAATGACGGCGCCACCCTGGATGAGGCCGTCGATCCGGGCAATAAGGAATTCGGCCCGCTGGCGCATCCGGAACAGGTGCAGATGCGCGTGGCCAAGCGTGCATGATGCTCAAGGACGGTATCCAGCCGTACCCGGTGACCCTCGACGTCACCGCCACCATCGAAGAGGTCCGCGCCAAGTATGACGGCAAGCTCGAAGCGGGTGACGAGACCGAGGACGTGGTCGGCATCGCCGGTCGCGTGCTCTTCCTGCGTAACGCCGGTGGCTTGTGCTTCGTGCAGCTTTCCGCTGGCGATGGCACCAAGATCCAGGGCATGATTTCCAAGAAGGAGATTGGCGCCGATTCCTTGAAGCAGTTCAAGCAGCTGGTTGACTTGGGTGATCACCTGTTCATCAAGGGTCGTGTGATTGCCTCCAAGACCGGCGAACTGTCCGTGTTCGCCACCGAATGGGCCATCGCCGCCAAGGCGTTGCAGCCGCTGCCGGCCCTGCACAAGGACCTGAACGAGGACACCCGCACCCGCAAGCCGTACATCGGCATGATTGCTGACGAGAAGATGCGCAATATGGTGCGCAACCGTTCCAAGGCCGTTGCTTCCCTGCGCAAGACCTTCGCCGATCACGACTTCCTCGAGGTTGAAACCCCGATGTTGCAGACCGTGCACGGCGGTGCTGCGGCCCGTCCGTTCACCACGCACATGAACGCGTTCGACCTTGACCTGTATCTGCGTATCGCGCCGGAACTGTTCCTCAAGCGTTGCCTGGTCGGCGGCATCGACCGCGTGTTCGAGATCAACCGTGACTTCCGTAACGAAGGCGTTGACGCCACCCATGCTCCGGAATTCACCATGGTTGAGGCCTATCAGGCTTACGGCAACTACGATACTATCGGTGCGCTCGTCAAGCAGCTCGTGCAAGACACCGCCATGGACGTGTTCGGCACCCACAAGGTGACGTTGCTCGACGGTTCCGAATACGATTTCGGCGGCGAATGGAAGACCATCAGCATGTATGATTCCCTCTCCGAAGCGCTCGGCGAGGAAATCGTGCCGAATGGCGGCCCGGACAATCCGGCACTTCCGTGGAGCATCTCGGTGCCATTGCCGACAAGCTCGGTGTGGAACGCGACGATGTGGAGAACCACGGCAAGCTCGTCGAACACCTGTGGGAGCACTTCTACGAAGACAAGCTGTTCGAGCCGACCTTCGTGCGTGACTTCCCGGTCGAAACCTCCCCGCTGGTCAAGGGCCACCGTTCCAAGCCAGGCGTGGTCGAAAAATGGGATCTGTATGTGCGCGGCTTCGAGCTGGCCACCGGCTACTCCGAGCTGAACGATCCGGTTGTGCAGCGTGAACGTTTCGTGGCTCAGGCCAAGGATGCGCTCGCCGGCGACGAAGAAGCCTGCGATATCGATGAGGACTTCCTCGAGGCTCTCGGCGTGGGCATGCCTCCGGCAGGCGGCATGGGCATGGGTATCGACCGACTGCTGATCGCCCTGACCGGCGCCACCATCCGCGAAACCATCACCTTCCCATTGGTGAAGCCGCTGAATTAAGGCAAAGCCTTAATTCAATATCGGCTTCACGCGAGGCTGAAAAGAGAACAGTCCAGTGGACTGTTCTCCAGCCGGAGCCATCCTTATAAAAATTGCCGCTGAATTAAGGCAAAGCCTTAATTCAATATCGGCTTCACGCGAGGCTGCTTGGGTACAACCAGGCAGCCCCGCGTTTTTTTATTCTCCAATTCTGTTTTATTCCCTGATTTCTGGCGCTGGTCCTGTGCTTCCGCGCACGACAAGCGTTGGTGGAAACAATAGCGTGCGCTGAGCGTCTTCGGACTGATGCTTGGATAGTAATGTGGCAAGTGTTGCTCGGGTCATTTCCGCCAGTGGCTGCCGCATGGTGGTCAATGGCGGTCCGAGATGCCGCGCGCTGTTGATATCGTCGAATCCGGTGACGGATAGATCTTCGGGAATCGACAGTCCCAACTGATGTGCCGCGTCATATATGCCGAATGCCTGCGTATCGCTACAGGCAAATACTGCAGTTGGACGATTCTTTTGTTGCAGTAGATCAAGCGCGTGCAAGCGTGCATTTTCCGACCAGTAGTCGCCTTCTCGCACTTGAGTGTCGTTAAGAACGATGTCATGCTGTGCTAGTGCCGCACGAAATCCAGCCAACCTGGCGGGGTAGCAGGTGGTGGACATTGGGCCGGTAATTGCCGCGAATTGGCGGTGTCCTAAGCTGATAAGATGGCTGCCGATTTCGAATCCACCTGTCCAATTGTCGATGCGCACGTCCATGCAATCTTTGCATGGTGTTCCGGATGGGTCGACTACCGCATATCGAGCTCCAAGTTCTTGGCAAAGCGTTCGATCTCGCATTGGCACGTAGGCGTTGTCGAAAATCACTACTTTGGGTCTGGCTCGGCGGATTGCTTGCCGGTAGGTGTCGTTGAGGCTGCCATCGGAGGCGTTTTTCGCGCAGATGGTCACGGTCATGCTTCGTTTGACGGCGGTGTCGGTTGCTCCTTGCATGATGTCGAGCACCCATGGGTTGTCCATGGATTCGAGCACCAACATGATGGTTGTGGACAGCGCGTGTTTGACTGGCGGTTTGCTGTATTCCATGGCTTTGAGCAGCGCTTCAATGCGTTGCCGTGTTTCGTCGGAGACTCCGGAACGTCCATTGATGACTTTGGAGACGGTGGATGGCGTGGTGTTCGCAAGTTTGGCGATGTGCGATAGTTTCGGTCGTTGACTGGCGGTACGCATATTGGTTTGCGATGAAGACAGTGTCATGATAGCAGTATAGTAGAGAAATTTCTTCTAATGATTGCTATGCAGTGTAATCATTGCATTGGAGTGCATGATAATTGCTGTTTATCTGCTGTATATTGACATTTGCAAGAAAGAAATTTCCTTATCATCTCAAGAATTTGCATTTCATTTTCTCTACTTTGACATCAGACGGCGGAAATGCAGCATACGCAATGAGCGCAGGTGCGAATCGGCCGTCAGGGATAAGAAGCATTGTCATCGCGTTGCTGCGAATGGCATGATGGCTCGTATTGCACGGGCTGTTCGGGATTCTCGACAAAGGAGTTGTTGTGGACAACGCAAACGTTAAGCTCTCCCTTAAGGAGAAGCTCAGCTATGGAGCGTCGGATTGCGCGTACAATCTGGTGTTCAACGTGGTCACCACGTACATGATGTTCTATTACACCGACGTGGCCGGCATTAGCCTGCTGTCTGTCGGTACGCTGTTCCTGGTGGTGCGTGTGCTTGACGCGGTTGCAGGTCCGGTGGTGGGTGCGCTTATTGATAAAACGCATACCAAGTGGGGCAAGGTGCGTCCATGGTTCCTGTGGTTCGGTGCGCCATTTGCCATTATTGGCGTCATGGCGTTTTCGGTGCCGAACTTCGGCGGCGTGACCAAGATGATCTACGTGTATGTCACGTACATCATGATGAATTTCCTTGCGGTCACCGTGACCACGCCGTGCACCGCACTGTTGCCGAACCTCACTACCAACACGCAGGAGCGTGTCAATGCGAACGCTTTCCGTAATGTCGGCGGTCAGATCGGCGTGATTGCTTCCGGTATGCTTACTCTGCCGTTGGTCAACCTGATCGGTGGTGGCAATCAGCAGTTGGGCTTTACCGTCACCATGATCATCTATGGCGTGATCTGCGTGGGTCTGTTGCTGCTGACTTTTGCCAATACGCGTGAACGTGTGTTTACCCCTAAGGAGAAGGAGCCGCCGTTCATCAAGAGTTTCGTGGCCATGCTGCACAATGGGCCATGGTGGATTCTTGTCACCCTCAACCTTGTCATGTTCATTGGTGTGGTAACCAAGGCCTCGTCCATCGTGTACTTCTTCAAGTACAACGTCGGCAACGAAACTCTTTCCTCTTTGGCTAATGGCATCAATTCGGCTGGCATGATTGCCGGTATGATTCTTGCTCCGTTCTTTGCAAAGAAGATGAAGAACCGCAATATCGCCATCATGTTCTTCGGCTTCGGCATTATTGGTCTGCTTGGTCTGTACGTTGGTGCCAAGATCATGTCCATTCCGCTGATCTTCGTATCTATGGCGGTTTCGGCATTGTTCCAGACTGGTCAAAGCATGGGCTTCGTGATGTTGGCCGATGTGGTTGACTATGGCGAATGGAAGACCGGTGTGCGTAGCCAGGGCTTGATTACTTCCTGCGCGGCCATCGGTGTTACCTGTGGTGCGGGCATCGCCGGCTGGCTCTCCAGTTTTGTGCTGGAAATCAACGGTTTTGTGCCTAATCAAGAGCAGACGGCGCAAGCTCTGAACGCCATCAACATCAACTTCGTGTGGATTCCGATCGCCTGCTGCGCTATCGGCACTGTGCTGATGCTGCTGTACAAGGTCGATGATCAGATCGGCACTATTCGTGAGGAACTCGCAGCCCGTAATCAGGTCGTTGCTGAGTAAACGCACCCTGCGTATCGCGCTTCGGGCTTCGAAACGGTTTGATCCCAATTCCCTTTTCCGTTCGAAGCCCGGAACATTCGTTTTACAAACCAATAAGGAAATCATCATGAGTGTTATGGAACCTGCTGTTTTCACAGTGGAACGTGCCGACGGTACTTCTTTGACGTTACGAGGTACCCGTTATCTGCCGGAAGGTTTTTCGGAAGACGGACATTCGCCGGTGGCGGTGCTTTTTCATGGCTTCGGGGGCAATCGCATCGACTTTTCCGGATTTGTCGTGCAAATGGCGCGAGAACTTGCTTCTCGTGGTCTCGTGGTCGTTACTTACGATCGTGCTGGTCATGGCGAAAGTGATGGTACTTTCTTCGATACCACCGTTAGTGGCGATGTCGAAGACGCCTTGCAGGTAGTGGAGCAGGCTCGTCATATGAGCGGCTGCGATCCGGATAATCTGCATTTCGCTGGACTGAGCCTTGGCGCGGTGATTTGCACGCTGTTGGCACCGAAGGTGCCTGGGCAGCCCAAGTCGATCGCTCTGTGTTCTACGGCCACTTCGTATGTTGATGAGATTGCCGGTGGGCATATTCAGGGTAAGCCTCTGTCTGCCATCGAAGAGCAAGGCTATCTTGACTTTATGGGTGTTGCCATGGGACCGGCCATGGTGGAGGATGCGGGTCGTACCGATCCTTACGGCATGGCTTGCGGATATCGCGGTAAGGTGCTTGCCATCCATGGCACCAAGGATTTCATTCCTGTTGACTATATTCGTCGGTACGAGGATGTGTATGGCGAAAATATGCAGCTCAAGGTCATCGAGGATGGCGACCATGGTTTCGGCAATGTGAAGCATCGCGAAATGGTTATGCCGGCTCTCGGTGATTTTGTGGCAGAGCAGGCAGGTCTGTAAGGCCGGAAGGCTTTGCGCTGTATCGGACTTCTTGTCAGTGCACGGCAAGAATAATCTGCGACCTGTAGTGTTGTGACCTGGTCGCAGATTTGGGGCATTCGTTCGCGAATGCCCTTTTCCGTATCCCTTTCGTACCACCCAGCTTGCCTACCGCAGAATACGTGGGCGTGAGGATGCTGAATCGCAGGGTGCGATTGAAGCTCTCCATGTTTTCAAAAAAGAAATCCCACGGGTTTCATGATATTTCGCATGAGTGACGTTCTGGGGCATTCTCCGGTATTGTATCGATTTCTGGAAACAGACGAAATATCAATGAGTATGGTCAGGTTGTGAATCTGGAATGCGGGTAGGCGGCTGGAATGCGAATCGTGAGTGTGATTCTAGAATGGCGTTCATGGGAATGACGATTTGGATTCGTGGGGCTCGCCCTCAAACGCTGCCGCTGGGTCTTGCCCCGGTTCTGGTCGGCGTTGCCGCCAGTTGGCGGTGGGAGGCTTTGGGTGGCCTGCGGTCGTGCCCAGCTTTTCCGGGAAGATTGCTGGAAGAGCATGATGCTGGTGATGTGCTGGGGTATTGTGCGTTTTCTCGGCCGTGGTTTGCGGTCGTTGCGATGTTGTGCGCCGTGGTGGCGGTCGGTCTGCAGATTGCTGTGAATTATCTCAACGATTATGCCGATGGTGTACGCGGCACGGACGCCCGACGAGGCAGTGACGCCGCGGGACCTCGGCGGTTGGTCACTTCCGGAGTGGATCCCAGTCACGTGTTGCTGGCTGCCGCGGTCGCTGCTTTAGCCGCCTGTGCCGCCGGACTGGTCGCTGTCGTCATAACTGGTCGCTGGTGGCTGATAGCGCTTGGCGCAACCTGTCTGGTGGCGGCCTGGGGATATACCAACGGTCGGCATCCTTACGGATATCGGGGTCTGGGCGAACTTGCGGCATTCGTATTCTTCGGGTTGGTTCCAGCCCTCGGCACGCAGTATGCGCTAAGCGGGTCGATCACCGTGACGGGGGTGGCCGGTTCGGTGATCTGCGGCCTGCTGTCCGTCAGCGTCATGATGGTGAATAACCTGCGCGATCTCGAAGATGACGCCGCGCACGGCAAGCGCACGCTGATGGTGCGCATCGGCAGTGGGAAGGGCAAATGCTGGTGCATGCGTGCGCTGGGATGGGCTGCTGGTCTGACGGTGGTTTTCGCCATGCCATTATCGGTGTATGCCAAACTTCTGGATCTGCTCATAAAGCTGCCTGCGGAGGTGGATCGCGACCGTTCATGCACGGAATATGGCATATGCGGTGACTGGTCGTGGGGAAACGCCGATTGGATGAGCCTTGCGGCGTTCGTATCCATCGCAGGGTGTGTGGCGATTGCTACTCGTGCCGTCGCGGCCGTCCGGCATGACCAGTGGCGTCGGGCGTTGCCATTGTGCTCGATGACCTCGTTGGTCGCAGCCGGCGCGTTCGTGCTCAATGCCTGTCAGGCCGGTTTCATGGCGTAGCTGCATCCTGCATTTACGATTTCGTCATTGAGCACCGGCGATTGCCTGATGATGCAAACGGCATGCAACAGAATGAAAATTGTTGCATGAACGTAACCAAATAATCGTCATCGACGGTTGTGTTGGGCGTGCTAGGCGGTAGACTGGCAGGTATGACTTACAAACTAGTACTGCTCCGTCATGGACAGAGCGCATGGAATAAAACCAATCAGTTCACCGGCTGGGTCGACGTCCCGCTGACCGAGCAGGGTGTCGAGGAAGCCAAGAATGGCGGTCGTCTGCTCAAGGAGAAGAATGTCCTTCCGGATATTGTCTTCACCTCGATGCTGCGTCGCGCCATCAACACCGCCAACGTGGCTCTGGATGAGGCGGATCGTCTGTGGATTCCGGTTCAGCGCAGCTGGCGTCTGAACGAGCGTCACTACGGCGCTCTGCAGGGCAAGAACAAGACCGAGATCCGTCAGGAGTACGGTGACGAGAAGTTCATGCTGTGGCGCCGTTCCTACGCCACTCCGCCGCCGGAGATCGATCCGAACGACGAGTATGCGCAGAACAACGATCCGCGCTACACCGGCGATCCGGTTCCGGAAGCCGAATGCCTTGCCGACGTGGTCAAGCGCGTTGAGCCGTACTTCAAGTCCGACATCGAGCCGGAGCTGAAGGCTGGCAAGACCGTTCTGATCGCCGCTCACGGCAACTCCCTGCGCGCCATCGTGAAGATGCTCGACAACCTCTCCGAAGAGGAGATCGCCAAGGTCAACATCCCGACCGCAATGCCGCTGCTGTACGAGCTGGACGAGAACTTCAAGCCGATCAAGCCGCGTGGCGAGTATCTGGATCCGGAAGCCGCCGCTGCTGGTGCCGCCGCTGTCGCCGCCCAGGGCCAGAAGTGAGTTTGTTGCGATTGATACGCAGGTAATCGCGTTCAATCGTACGGAACGTATATGAAAAGGTGGAAATCCACAGTATGTGGGTTTCCACCTTTTTGCGTCCGGTATCTTTGTTGGGTTATTACGTCCGTCTGCCGGATGGAATACGGAACATGGGATGTGCGGCAGACGGACGTCAATCGCAATCGGCTCAGATTACGCCGTATTCCTTAAGTAACATCGGAATATCGGTGGAATCGAGCTTCTTCAGAATCTGTTTCAACACGGTCTTTTCAATGGGGTTGAGTTTCATGTCGGTAATCGGCTTGCCGTCACGCAGCATTACCGTGGCGTTGAGCAGGTTGCGTACGTCGTAGACCGAACCCCACACTTCCGGCACGCCACGGTCCACATCGCACAAGGTGTACACCGCTTCCATGCCGGTTCGCATCGAATATTCGGTGGTGAAGATCGTGTCGCGCGGGGTTTCGGCGAACTGTCCGAGGAAGGCGAAATTCACGGCACCATCAGGCACCACGTCGGGGCGGTCGCCGGCGGAACGCGGCATGAAGAACGCGTCGATGTATGGCATCATCACCGGAACCGTGTTCGCGTGGTTTTTGGCCAGATCCTCGATCTTTTCGACTGGCACGCCCATATGGTAGAGCCATTCCTCGCAGATCTCCTCGCCAGTGCACTCCCGCATCGGCTTCTTCACATAGTTGCCAGGCTTGTCGGGGAACAGGCCGTACACCCATATGCTCAGCTGGTCCTTCGGCTGGTCGCGGAACTGCTGTTGACGGTTCAACGTCCAGCTCATCAGCCAGTTGGAATCCTCAACGGTTACGATGCCGCCGGTCACCACATGGCCGGTGAACGGGTCGCGCTTGCAGATCTTCTGAATATACGGCGGAATTTCCATGTCAAGCGTGGTCACGGTGGCGCTCATCCACTTCGAATGCTCCGGATCGCCGCAGAACACGTCCGGGTGACCGAAACTCGGGTCTTGCTTGGCAATGCGACGCCACATGTCCCAGCCGCCGCCGGGCTTGATTTCCGGAGCCCATGCGGCCGCTTCGGTTTGCGAGCCCATGGTCGAGTTTTCCACGCAGCCACCATTGGTGATGAACACCAAGTCGTTTTCGCCCAAATCAATGCTTCGCGCGGTGCCATCCGCTTCGGTCAGGTCGATGCGCGTAGCCATTTTCTTGGTTGGCGAACTGTACGGGTTGCGTACGAACACGCCGGATTCAGCCTGCTTCTTCAAAATCGTGTCTTGACCGGTGCCGGTATGCGAACGTACCGGTCCCATGCCTCCGCCAATCTTGAAATCGACATTCTCCACTTTCACGTTGTAGTGGAACTGCACGCCGAATCCTTCCAAATACTTGATCATCGGCAGAATCATCGACTCATACTGGTTGTAACGGGTGAAACGCAACGCACTGAAGTCCGGCAATCCGCCAATATGATGAATATATCGACGAATATACAGCTTCATTTCCAACGCACTATGCCAATTTTCAAAGGCGAACATAGTGCGCCAGTACATCCAGAAATTCGAATTGAAGACCTCATCGTCGAAATAATCAGAAATTTTCTTGCCGTACAGTTCCTCATTCGGCGTGAAGAACAATTTCATGATCTCCATCGAGGCTTTGTCTGACAGATTGAATTTGCCGTTCGTGCCTGCGTCAACGCCGCGCGCTTTCGTGGAGCGGCAGAGCGAGAAGTTGGGATCTTCCTTGTTCAGCCAGTAATACTCGTCAAGTACGGAAACGCCTTCCGTTTCGATGGATGGAATGGAACGGAACATGTCCCACATCACTTCGAAATGGTTGTCCATTTCACGGCCGCCGCGCATCACATAGCCAACGCCGGGAATATTTGCGCCATCGCAGGCGCCTCCCGGAACCGCGTCCTTTTCGAATACGTGAATGTGGCTGCCCGGCATTTGCGCGTCTCGCACCAGGTAACAGGCTGCGGTGAGTGCGGCCAAGCCGGTGCCGATGATGTACGCGTTCTTGCTGTCCATGCCTTCGGGTTTCTTCGGTCGGGCGAATGCTTCGTAATTGCCGTTGGAATAATACATGACTGCCTCCTTTGGATGTCACTGCACATATTGTGCCGCGACATTGCGTAAAAGTATATGGGCAAAAAATAGACAGATTGTTTAATTTTTCTTACGGCTTGACGAAAGTGAAATAATGCGGGAGATAGTGCTTGACGATTCGTGCTGAAAGATTGCAAAAACAAAACAAGAAGGCGGCTTCAGTGGGGAACGGAAGCCGCCTTCTCAAAAAGAAGATGAAAAAGAAGATCGCAAGAAAAAAATCAGGCGATGTCGGTGTCTTCGTCGCGGGTCGGCTCCTTGGACGGGTCGAAACCGGAGACGATGTACACCACGCGGCGAGCCGCGGACACGGCGTGATCGCCAAGACGCTCCATGAAGCGGCCGATCAGCACCACGTCGATGAGCTGCTGGTTGGTGCCGGACCAATCCGCGGACTGAGCCAGTTCAAAGGTCTTCTTGTGCAGTTCGTCGAGCTTGTCGTCGTTGATGATGATCTGTTCGGCGGTCTTGGTGTCGCGGTCAGACAGCATGGCCACGGTCTGGTCGGCGACGTCGTCCAGGAACGCCTGCATTTCGGCGAACAGCGGTTGGGCTTCGGCCGGCAGCGGGGAAGCGGGTAGGTGCGGCGGGCGGCTTCGGCGATGTGACGGGCCAGATCGCCCATACGTTCGAAGGTGGTGGCCAAACGCATGGTGGAAACAACCACGCGCAGATCGGTGGCAACCGGGTTCTGCTTGGCCAGCAGCTTCACGCACTGGTCGACAACGCTGGCTTCGAGGGCATCGATTTCGATGTCGCCGTCGATAACGGCCTGGGCGGCTTCAAGATTCTGGTTCAGCAGCGCGTCGCCGGCACCGTTGATCGCCTTGCGCACGCCTTTGACCATGTGGTCGAGATCATCGGCAACAGCCTTGAGCTCCTCGTTGAAAATAACGCGCATGTGACTTGCCTTTCAATGCTTCATATATATCTGGGTTCGATATAACCTCTCACAAGTCTATTAGACAAACGCCATATTCGTAACCACTGCTCGTGTTGTTCCGTCAAAGTTCACCAAGCGTTCACCTTGTGTTCACGAACGAGCGGTGGTGTCGCGAGTTGGGGAGCCTCAAGAGTGTGCAACAATGAAACCATGGTTGAATCTTTGGGTTCGTGGTGGCGTTCGCTGACGCACCGCAACGACGATGATGAGCATGATGCCGATGACGACACATTGGATGATGCCACCAACGCGTTGCTTTCCATGCTGCCGTTGGCATCCGTCGTAGTTGACGAGCATGACGAAGTGATTCGCGCGCACCCGTCGGCGTATGCGCTTGGCGTGGTGCGCGATGATGCCATCGCGGAAGAGACCGTGCTTCGCGCAGTGCATGAGGTGCGTTCCTGTGGCGGCAACAAACAATTTGATTTGACCACCACCACCCAATATGTCGCCCAGCAAGTGCCGAAGGCAGGCAAACCAACCACACGTGAAATCGCGCGCCAGGCACTGATAGGGCAGTCAAACCCCAATACTTCCGGCGCAACCGTTTCCCGACCCAACTGGCTGAAAATCATCGTCGGCAAACTCAATGAGAATCTCATGGTTGTGCTCATCAGCGATGTGAGCGAAAGCGTACGATTCTCGCAGGTGCGCGATTCGTTCATCACCAACGTTTCCGAACAATTGCTTGAGCCGACGCAATCATTGGAACAGCTGGCGGACATTGTGGAACGGGGCGGTGCCAGCCAACAGGACGTCGAACGCAACGCCACGCAGCTGCGTCAATCCTGTTCCCGTCTTGAGCATATGATTTCCGATCTGCTGCTGCTGATCAAAGCGCAGGAGCCAATCCTGCCGACCGCCGACAATCGCATCAACGTGATGGAACAGGTACAAGCCGTGGTGCAGGCGCATCTCGATATGGCTGCGCAACGCGGCATCACCATCGTGACCGGCGGTGACGAATCGCTATGCATCAATGGCGAAGCCGATCAGATTCAGCGGCGCTCGCAAAATTGATTGAAAACGCGATTACGTATTCAAAAGACGGTTCTACGGTGAATGTCGTCGCCAAAGCCAATGAGGAGCATACGGAAGCGGTAATCAGTGTTCTCGATCGAGGCAACGGCATCGCCATCGGCGAACAGAACCGTATTTTTGAACGGTTCTATCGCGGCAGCAATCAGAATGAGCATTCCGGTGACGGCATTGGTTTGGGACTTGCGATTGTCAAGCATGTTGCGTTGACCCACCATGGTTCCGCGTCGGTGTGGAGCAGCCCGGGGCAGGGAAGCACGTTCGCCTTGGTGCTGCCGTTGGGCGGGGAATGATGTAAGACATTCGGCAGATGTTGCAAATATCTCAAATGGAGATAATGCGATGCCCGTCTCGCTTTCGATAAGGCGAGACGGGCATCATATTTTTTTGAGGATTTTTCGGGGGTATATTGCCGATTACTCGCCAAGACGGCGATAATCCCAACGGTCGAAATGCTCCCAAACCAGCATGAGCACGCCGATGACCGTACCCGCTTCGCAGACGGTTTGCGCGCGTTCCGCGTCGATGCCGAATGCGATAAGTACGATGCAGACCACCAAAGCGATGGCCCATAGCGCGGTGCCAAACATGAATACCTTGCGTAGGTCGACGCGCACCGGTTTCGGCGAAGGTTTCCTCACGCTGGGATCAATAATCGGAGCAATCTTCATATCGCCACACCTTACCTTGCATCAGAGATGTTCCACCACGTAGTCGATACAGCGGGTGAGCGCATCCACATCGCTGGGTTCCACGGACGGGAACACGCCGATGCGAAGCTGGTTTCGGCCGAGCTTACGGTATCCGTTGGTGTCCACAATGCCGTTTTCGCGCAATGCCGCCACCACTTGGGATGCATTGATGCCATCGTTGATATCGATGCGACCACGGCGTTGGAGCGCGCGTTCCTGTCGTTTACGAACGGGGAGGCGTAATCGGACTTCTCCGCCCACTGGTACAGCAGGGACGCAGACCTTGCGCAGCGGGCCGAAGCCAGGCGAGCCCACCGTTGTCGTTGAGCCAACGAACCTGGTTTTCCAGCATGATCAGCGTTGCCACTGCCGGCGTGTTGAGCGTCTGATCCTTGCGGGAATTCTCGATGGCCGAAGTCAGGGAAAGGAACGGAGGAATCCAGCGGCGTGCGCCCGGAAGATCCACGCTTTTGGCGATGCCGTAGGCGCGTTCGATTGCAGCGGGGGAGAGTACGGCAATCCATAGTCCGCCATCGGATCCGAAAGCTTTTTGCGGCGAGAAATAGTAGGCGTCGGTCTGGCTGATGTCGACCGGCAGCGCGCCGGCGCCACTGGTGGCGTCGATCAACGTGAGCGCACCCTGCTCCTTGGTGCCTGCGATGCGTTTGATCGGTGCGGCAACGCCGGTGGAAGTCTCATTGTGGGCCCAGCAATAAGTGTCCACGTATTCCGTGAGTTCAGGCAGGCGATATGTTCCCGGCTCTCCTGCGAAAATCTCCGGCTCCTCAAGGAACGGTGCGGATTGCGCTGACTTGGCGAACTTCGAGCTGAATGAGCCGTACGTGCCGAATGCGGCCTTGCGGGTGATCAGCGAGGCGCAGGCGATATCCCAGAACGCGCTGGCTCCGCCGTTGCCCAGCACCACTTCGTAGCCATCGGGAATCTGGAAGAATTCGGACAGTCCTTCGCGGATTGAGCCGACCACCTGCTTGATGGGGGTCTGTCGATGGGAGGTTCCCAGAAGATTACGGGCTCCCTTATCGAGCGCTTGGATTTGCTCCGGGCGGATTTTGGTCGGCCCTGAGCCGAAACGTCCGTCTTCCGGAAGCACGTTGGAAGGAATGGTCACAGTGTTCGTCATGACAACCTAGGGTAGTCAGATGGTCGGATTGTGCGTGGTGATGACCGCTTTTCGGAACCATGACGTGGCGATGATGACTGCGATATCCCGGTGTCGGTGTAGCCTGAGCTTCCGTGACGGTTCTGTAACCACGCGGTCATAAGCCTGCTGTGGTTGAAGTAATCCGCAAGGAGTGTTGATATATGAGGCATGCGGCGCATAAAGCTGCCAAGGTTTCGAATGAGCGTTTCAGCGTTGCCAAGGCGCTGTTCACCTCGAGCCGCGGTTCCCACACCGCCAAGGCCGTTCGTATGGTCCAGCTGGCAAATGGTGGGGGTGCCGTTGTAGGTCTTGAGCCTGCGGTTGCCGAAAAGCTGAATGAAGTGGCTCCGATGAGCCGCCGCGCCATGCGTGAAGCCGCTCGTGCGGCCGGTCGTCGCTCCGCATTCATGGCTTCCGCATCGCTGGCTGCGTTGGTCGGCACCGCGGCCACTGCCATGGCGGTCGGCCAGCAGAATGCGTCTGAAATGACTTTTGCCGACAATGCCGCCACTACCACGCAGATGAAGCGTGTCTCCGACGATGCGGCATCCCGTTCCGAGTCCCGTAGCGATCTAGACGCTCTGGCCTCCACCAGCAATAGCGGTGATTGGCAGCTTGGCGAAACCAGTTCCTCCATGGACACGAATCTTCTGTCAAAGTCCATTGCCGACAATCCCAATGTCGCCGTTCTCATGGATCAGGACGCCGGTCTTCTTCCTTCGGGCTTCAATCCGAACCACGGCACCGGTGATACCGGCAATGACTATCCATACGGTCAGTGCACATGGTGGGCGTATACCCGTCGTGCACAGCTTGGTCTGCCTGCCGGAAGCCATTTTGGTGATGCGCGGAGTTGGGGTGATTCCGCTCGCGCTCTCGGCTATTGGGTTGACAATACGGCACGTCACGTTGGCGATATTGTGGTATTCGCTCCAGGCCAAATGGGCGCGGACAGCTATTACGGGCATGTCGCGATTGTCGAAGGAGTGAATGCCGACGGTTCGATTAAGATTTCGGAATCCAACGTCAAGGGTCTTGGCGTGATTTCCATCGTACGTTCACTGCGCAGGAAGCTTCGCAGTTGACATATATCCATTACTGATTTCTCTGTTTTCGTTAATCTGCGCTTGCCGTCACTTTTTTGGCGTAGCGTGATTGCGTCGGCGTGTCGCGTGATATGACACTGTTCTGGTTATCTTGCTGTTCTGCTGCGGGGGAACGTGTATGGTAGCTTCGGACACGATGAATATTGCTAAACGTTTCACGAGTATCTTCGCCGTTGTTGCTGTATCTGCCTTGTTGGGTGCGGCGGTTCCCGCCGCAAGCGCAGGCGGTGCTATGGCTGATACCACGGTAACCGCTACACGTTCTTTCCCGAAGACCACCGCGGCCAAGCGTGATTTTCTCGCCGAGCACACATCCACGGATGTTGAATCTAACGCCGATTGGGGTGGCATCGAAAGCTTGGATGTTCCCCAGACCGAGTCTCAGGCGGAAAAGGACCAGAAGGCTCAGGAGCAGGCTGAGGCCGAAGCTCAAGCACAGGCGGCCCAAGCTCAGGCACAGGCTGAATCTCAGGCTGCCAGTCGTTCTTCCGATCGTGCTTCCATCAGCGTTCCTACGGCTCCCGCGAGTGCCACTGGGCAGGCTCTGGCCGACTACGCTCTGCAGTTCCAAGGTTATCCTTACGTGGCCGGAGGCAATACTCCGTCCGGCTGGGATTGCTCTGGTTTCGTACAGTGGGTGTTCGCCCAGTTCGGGGTAAGCCTGCCGCATTATTCTGGTGCCCAGATGAGCGTTGGAACGGCAGTTGGAAGCATTGCCGAAGCAGCTCCTGGGGATATCATCGTCAATACTCAGCATGCCGCGATCTATATTGGCAACGGATGGTGATCAACGCGCTGAATCCGGCTCAGGGAACGCAGGTCACTTCGCTGGCCGTGTTCTCAGGTGGCTATGCGATTCGTCGTGTGCTCTGAGTGAACATACGGTTTGATTTTTTTAAGGCGTATCCTTTCGGGGATACGCCTTTTTGTATGGAAAAGACCGAGTCGTTACTGACAAAACCGCATGTCGCGCGGTATGGTGGAGCCTAGAGGCGACGCATGGTCGCGTTGCCGAGGTGATTCAAGGAGGTCGTCCATGATTAACGACAAGGCAATCCTCGTTGGTGTTGATGGATCCCACGCCAGCTATAAGGCCACTTGGTGGGCTGCGAACTATGCGAAGCATGCGGGACTGACGCTGCAGATCGTATGCGCATACTCGTTGCCGAGCTATGCCGCTGTTTCCTTCGACGCGACATACACCGCCATGGGGGATGACAATGCGGCCCATAGCGACGCGCAGGAGATTCTTTCGAAGGCCAAGGCCATCGCCGACGAGCAGGGTGTTGAGGCTACCACGCTTATTGTTACGGGCGATCCGGCTTCCGTATTCGTGGAACTGTCTCGTAACTACAATCTCATCGTCATCGGCAATCGCGGCAAAGGCGGTCTGGCGGAACGTCTGCTGGGCACGACCAGCTCCAGTCTGCCGGCGTATGCATACTGCCCGATCGTAGTGGTGCCGTACACTGACGATGACGGCAATCTGATGCACTTGAACAACACCATCACCAAGGTGGCCGTCGGCTCCGACGAATCCAAGTGGGGTTTGAAGGCGCTGGAGATCGCGGCGAATTTCGCCGCCGCATGGGATGCCGAGCTGGATGTTATTTCCGCGGTGCCGAACATGAAGGGTTCCGACGACGAAGGTGTGATGGCCTCGTTCAAGGATGATCTGGAAGTGCGTATCAAGCCGCTTGAGGAAGCCCATCCGGATTTGAAGATCAACAAGCAGATCGTGCCTGGCCCGGCGGTTGGCGCGCTGACCAAGGCCAGCTATGATCACGACGTCGTCGTGGTCGGTTCCCGTGGTCGCGGCGGCTTCACTGGCCTGCTGCTCGGCTCCACCAGCCAGGGCTTGCTGCAGCACGCGGTCGGCCCGGTGTATGTGGTGCCCCGCAAGTATGTCGAGCTGCGGAAACCCGTCTTGACACGGTTCCGAGCTCGCCGGCGGAAGTCAAGCCGAAGGCTCTTGACGATATCAAGGGTGTCGAGGAGGTGCCGGTTTCCAAGGCCGAGCCGGATGTGGTCGAAGCCATCGAAACCAAGATCGATCCCGATCGTCAGTAAATTCAACAGGTACATATAAAAAGGCGATTGCAACACTGCGAAAAGCGTTGCAATGCTTTTTTAAAAAAAAGAAAACGTCAGTGCTTGATGGTGACGTCCATGCGGACCGGAGTCTTCTCCACGTACGTATGCTTCACCGTGCAGCCCTTGTCGATATGACGAGTGACGCGTTCCTTAAGCTTTGCCGCATCCTCATCGCTCAGACCGGCGTCGGTGGCGTCGATGACCACCTGTTCGTCGAAACCGATGTATGCGTCATTGTCGGCGTCATAGGTGCCGTCCACAACGATTTTCGCGCCCTTGCCCTCGCCCAGCGTATGCTCGACGGCGAACTGGCTTGACAGTGCGGCGCAACCGGCCAGCGCGATCTTCATCAGGTCGCCCGGCGTGAACTGTCCACGACCCTTGCCGAACTTGATATGCGCGCCATCCTCGCCGAAAGCATCCCAAGAACCGTCTTTGTTACGCTCGACCCACAGTCTTTTGCCCATGGTGAACTCCTCATCGTCTTGCCGGGAGCGCCGTTCGCTCCTCGCCTACATACCTAATGTAATCCATTGATGCCTGTTCGCTAGGAGGCATTCCGAAAAGCGTAAACAATCAACGCGCGGGTGGCATATGCTTGACCTGCCGTTCTGTACTGTTAAGCTTGCAACCATGGCTTTGACACCTGAACAACTTGCAGATATCCGTACCCGTATTCCGGCACGCCCGGAAACCGACATTCCCATGCCATATGAAGACCTTGTGCGCAAGATCCTGACGGAAGGCACGTTGAAGTCCGATCGTACGGGCACTGGTACCGTCAGCCTGTTCGGCCAGCAGATGCGATTCGACCTGAGCGAGTATTTTCCGCTGCTCACGACGAAGACGGTGTTTTTCAAGGGACTTGCCTATGAGTTGCTGTGGTTCCTGAAAGGTTCCACGAACGTGCGTTGGCTGCAGGAGCGCAATGTGCATATTTGGGACGAATGGGCCGATGAGAACGGCGATTTGGGTCCCGTATACGGCGCGCAGTGGCGTAGCTGGCCGGCGCCCACGCCCGATGATCCGAACCGTACCATCGATCAGATCAGCAATGTGCTTGATCTTGTCGAGAATCACCCGGATTCTCGTCGTATGGTCGTGTCCGCTTGGAATCCTGCCGAAGTGGAGAATATGGCGTTGCCGCCATGCCACGCGCTCTTCCAGTTCTACGTGGCGGATGGCAAACTTTCGTGCCAGCTATATCAGCGTTCCTGCGACATGTTCCTCGGCGTACCGTTCAATATCGCATCCTATTCGCTGTTGACGTTGATGATCGCTCAGCAGGCGGGACTGCAGCCGGGGGAGTTCGTGTGGACGGGTGGCGACTGCCACGTGTACGACAATCACATCGACCAGGTGTTGGAGCAGTTGAGCCGCGATCCATACCCGTATCCGCAGATCCGTATTAACAAAGCCGATTCGCTGTTCGATTACGATTACAGTGATTTTGAAATCGTCGGCTACCAGCACCATCCAACCATCAAGGCGCCGGTGGCGGTCTGAGAGTCGTCGCCAGACGTTAGACTACTGACCCTAGTTCGACTGCAAGGAGTGAGTGAAATGGAGCATGACAGTAGCCGCAGTGGCTATCACGAACCCGAGCCCGGACTTGCCGGGCTTGAGGACGAGGAGGATTGGGGCGATGATTTCCCCAAGACGTTCTCGGTGAATCTGATTTGGGCGCAGGCCTGTGACAAGGAAGGTCATGACGGCGCCATCGGATTCGAGGGTGGCATGCCATGGCATCTGCCCGAGGATATGAGGCGTTTCAAGGAGCTTACCGTCTCGCATCCGGTCATTATGGGGCGTAAGACGTGGGAGTCCCTGAGCCCGAAGTATCGTCCGCTGCCGAATCGCGACAATATCGTGGTTTCGCGTGATCCGGCTTACACTGCGCCGGGAGCGACCGTGGTCGACAGTCTGGATGATGCGCTTGATCTGGCACGACAGGAAGCCATTCCGGATGACGGTCTTGACCGCAGCGAAATCTGGATTATCGGTGGCGGCCAGCTGTTCCGTGAGGCCATGCCATTTGCGGACAAGGCGTATGTGACGCAGATCAGCATGCATGCCGATGCCGATACCTACGCGCCCGACGTGAAGTCGCTGGTGGAATCCGGCGCTTGGAAGGTGCTTGAAGAGGGCGTGTGGCAGAACACGCGGAAGGGTTCCGGAGATATCGCCGGATTCCGTTTCATGACGTATGCGAAGAATCGCGAGGAGTAACCGTATGTATACCGTGATGACCGTGTGTACCGGCAATATCTGCCGTTCTCCCATGGCCGAAATCATTCTGCGCACTGAATTCGAGCGTCGTGGCCTTGCCGACAAGGTCAACGTCGAGTCCAGTGGCGTGAGCGACGAAGAGTATGGCAATCCGATCGATCGTCGTGCCGTCAAGGTGCTCCGTGAGCGTGGATATGAGCTGCCGGCACATCATTTCGCCCATCGCATCACCCGCGATGAGATCGAGCGTACCGACCTGTTTCTGCCGATGACCGCTTCGCATATGCGTGCGCTACTGCGTCAGCTGCCGCAGGCCAAGTGTGAGAACGTGCATATGTACCGTAGTTTCGATCCGAATCTTGCCAAGCCTGTCGCAGGCTACGAAAGTGAGATTGATTTGGTCGATCCTTGGTATGGCGGCGCCCGCGAATTCGAAGTGGCGATTGACCAGATTGAGGAAGTAGCCCCGTTCATCGTTGATTGGGTTGAGCGGCAGCTCTGACGATTGCATACGATTTTTCCGTCGAAAAGCCCGGTTCGCAAGAGCCGGGCTTTCTTGTATCCGTATGATTTCAATGATTTCGAAAGATCTTAAGAAATCGCAAGAGATTGCAAAAGTAATATTGCGCAATTGATGTAAATCAGAGAAAAATAGAAATGAAAAATAAAAAAGCGACCCCGGCCGGACTTGAACCGGTGACCTCCGCCGTGACAGGGCGGCGCTCTAACCAACTGAGCTACGGGGCCGTTGTTTCAGCCTTGCGACTGGCAACAGATAGATATATTACGGCAAAGTCGCTATCGTGCAAATTTCGGCGTGTCATCGATGAATATTCGTATGAATTGCTGAAAGAAGTATTTGCTTAAACTGCGGCAGTAGTAGGGAAGAAAAGCAACGGCCGGTCGCATATGAGGGGAAAACTTCTCATATGCGACCGGCCGTTACCGTTGCGGTGCCGTGTTGTCGCTCACGACACTACGAATTGCTGGTGGAATCAGTCGGTCTGTTTCCAGTCTCGACGTCGATGTGGTGTTCCGGATTGGCCTGCCATGCATCCCAAGCGGACTTCACGATGTCTTCGACGTTGTACTGTGCGTGCCAGCCCATCTCTTCGTTGATGCGCTTCGGGGAGCCGATCAGGTGCGGCGGATCGCCTGCGCGACGGGCCATGACGGTCTCTTCGAACGGCAGGCCGGTGACCTTCTTGACCTCATCGACGATCTGACGCACGGAGGTGCCTTCGCCGGTGCCGACGTTGAAGGCGTCGTACTTGCGTTCATCGCGGTCCAGATACTTCAGGGCGGCGATGTGGGCGTCGGCCAGATCGGAGACGTGGATGTAGTCGCGCACGCAGGTGCCATCCGGAGTCGGGTAGTCGTCGCCGAAGATCGCCGGAGCCTTGCCCTTCTTCAGGCGGTCGAACAGCATCGGGATGAGGTTCAGGATTGCCGGATCCTCAAGCTCGACCGGGCCGCAGCCGGCCACGTTGAAATAGCGCAGGCCGCAGAAGCGAATGCCGTACGGCTCTTCGCAGGCGCGTGCCATCCACTCGCCGAACAGCTTGGTCTGGCCGTACGGGTTGATCGGCAGCATCGGAACGACGTCTTCCGGAACCACGTCGACCGGCGGAACGCCGTAGGTGGCTGCGGAAGAGGAGAAGACGAGCTTCTTGGCGCCGGAGTCGCGCATGCCGATGAGCACGTTGAGCATGCCGTTGATGTTCTGCTGGTAGTACCACAGCGGCTTTTCAACGGATTCGCCGACCTGCTTGCGGGCTGCGAAGTGGATAACGGAATCGACGCCTTCGGCCTTCATGATTTCGGCGAGGCGTTCGCCGGCACCCGGTGCGGCGATATCCATGCCGTACAGGCGGGAGCCTTCGATGCGGGTTGGCTTGCCGTAGCTCAGATCGTCAACGACGACGACCTGTTCGCCGGCCTGGTGAAGAGCGTGGACGACGTGAGCGCCGATGTAGCCGCACCCACCAGTGACGAGAACTGTCATGTTCTGTCCTTTCCTCCAAAATGAGCGTTAAAGCGCTTTGGTTCGAAAAACAAACGTCCAACGAACGTTGTTCACTTTTGCTCTAGTTTGTTACCTTTTGAACAATTTGAGTATAACACATGAACAGGAACGCACATAATCGACCCTTTCCTGCGTTTCCTCTATAAATTAGGGTATGCAAGAAGATGTGAACACGCCGACTGAAAATCAAGTTAACGGCGAAAACGAACAAAGCATGTCAAAAACGCAAGATGAACAACGGGCTGATGCTGGCCAGCGTCCTGCCTTGTATGGGCGCAAGGTGTTGTCCTTCGTGCGTCGTTCCGCCAGGCTCGACGCACGCTTGCAGCGTGCATGGGATGCCTATGCAGATACGTATCTGCTGAAAATCAACGCGGGCGAGGGGTCGCTTGATGTGCGAGGCGATCTGGTGTTCGATCGGGCGTATATCGCGGATGTGTGGGGCAATGTCAATCCTCTGATTGTGGAAATCGGTACCGGCCAGGGGGAAAACGTTGTTGCGGCCGCTGCTGAACACCCCGATATGAACTTCCTGGCGCTTGAGGTCTATGATCCGGGCGTGGCGCATACCATGCTGCTCGCAGGCAAGCAAGGCCTGACCAATCTGCGCATCGCGCAGGTCAACGCTCCTGAGCTCTTCAAAGCCGCGGCGGATGGATCGATCGCTGAAGTATGGACCTTCTTCCCTGATCCGTGGCCCAAGATGCGCCACCACAAGCGTCGTATCGTGCAGCCGGAGCTTGCCGGCGAGATTCATCGCACGTTGCGGGATGGGGGAGTGTGGCGTATCGCCACCGACATCGAAGACTATGCATTGCATGTGCATGAGGTGATGGATGGTCTTGAAGGATTCCATAATGACGGCATGCTTACGGTGAGTTTGCCGGTCGAGCATGTTGGCAAGGGAAATGCCGACGAAGCGGCCGGTCTGCGACACGCCGATTTCACCGAATCCGAGCGTTTTTCCGGACGAATTCTCACGAATTTTGAGAAAAAAGGACTTGCTGCCGGTCGTGTGATTCATGACTTCACCTATCGCTGCGTATAGTGCCGGTTGGTCTGTTGTTGAAGTGCTGAAATGGCTTGATTTCAACGATTTTCAGCACTTTGGCAACGGGTTGATGGCGATTTTGCGACGCTGCGACACGCCGAGATTTGCATGTTCTGAGGATTCGCGTATAGTTAAGCGAGTTGTCACGCGGAAACGCTGAAAGCGCCCCCTTCGTCTAACGGTTAGGACACCAGACTTTCAATCTGACAACGAGAGTTCGACTCTCTCAGGGGGTACTTACCTTGGTAACAAGGTGGCAATGGCCCCGTAGCTCAGTTGGTTAGAGCGCCGCCCTGTCACGGCGGAGGTCACCGGTTCAAGTCCGGCCGGGGTCGCTCGAACAGGTTCCTGTTCATGGCTCTGTAGCTCAGTTGGTAGAGCGAACGACTGAAAATCGTTAGGTCAGCGGATCGATGCCGCTCGGAGCCACCATGGCTTTGAAACCTCGGAAACATCCGAGGTTTCTTTGTTTTGCCCACACGTATGACGATTGCGGCCGTATGTCTAGCGCCAAGCCACTGATGCCGGCTGTTGGTTGAATACGCGCTCGCATTGCGGGTAAGCCCCTAAAATGGTCGACGCAAGTCATGTTGACTTGCGAGTTACTGAGAAATGACTAAGAAAACCTCCGTTAGAGGGGGAGTCTGTCTGCTGTTTGGCTACACTGGAACACCGTAAGGCAGTAACAATGGGGGTTTGTGGGCAGAGTTATGCCGTAACCCCGTTAAGGGAGTATTCGCTGGGGTGGCGGCATGGAAGTGCTTCTGGTCGGCAACACCGACTTCATTACCAAGCAGTGGATTCAGCATTCCTTTCCCCGAGACCATGTGGTGATAGCGGAACGAGAAGGCACCGTAGACGGCAATGACCGTCTCAGAATCGTCAACATGTCTGACGCCAACACCCTTGCCGAAACTCTTACCACATACGAATTCGATCGCATCGTATTCTTTTCCGAAGGCCTCACCCCGCGAAGTGAGCGTGACGGCGATCTCGGATATCTTCGCAGATTGCTGCACGCCATACGTAACAGATCCACGCAAATGCTGATGGTATGCGGACCGGAATCCGAATTCACCTATCCGGAAAACGCCGACGTACGTGATACCAGCAAAAGTCTGATGTCTCGAGCGTCGGAAGAACTCTGCCTGTATTACGCGCGCACCTACCGTCTGGAAGCGAAAATCATTCGCTGTCCATACTTGTATGCACCCGAGCGCAATGGAGCAACCGCATATTTCGGCAGACTGTTCGAACAGGCATCGGCAGGGTCGATCTCATTCTGCGAACGCAAACAGCAACAGACATGCTTTCTCTGCGCCGACGATCTTGCCGAACTGATCTACCGCATGTTCGACGATTGGACCGCCGAAAGCGAAATCTTCCATGTGCCCAACGTGTTCGACTTCACATACGGTGATTTGGCTGATGCGATCAGCGCGGCATTTCCCGGATTATCGGTGACTTTTGGCGAAGACAGACCCCAACATTACCCAGCAGACGATCATGTGCTGCGATTGCGCTATGCTGGTCGCCGCGATATTCGCTCAAACAGGATCTTCCCCCTGTGCTTCAGCGCTGGAAAGAAGCGCGTGCTCAGGAACAATCCAAGAAGCACCCGGTCTGGGATTTTCTACGCAACCATTCAAAACCATGGATCGCAATCGAAATCTTCATCGCGTTCATATTGGAAGAACTGCTTCGCACCGCGTACAAGGCAACAGCCAGTTGGGAACCGTGGATTTGCGCCTGTTTTTCGTGGTGATCGTCGGCACGATGCACGGACTGAACGCAGGCGTGTTCGCGGCCGCGCTCGCATGTGTCGGCATGGCGTTGTCGTATGCATCGAAGGGCGTTTCATTCGCTCCGCTGTTTTACGACACGTCGAACTGGCTTGCGTTTGTGGTGTATTTCGTTGCCGGCGCAGTATGCGGGTATGTGCAGCTGCGTAATCGCGAAAACCTGCGATTCATGCGTGACGAAAACAGTTTGCTGCGTGAACGACTTGCGTTCCTGCGTGACCTGTACCACGATGTGCTCGATGATCGTCGTATGCTGCGCGGGCAGATTATCGGCAGGCGTGACAGTTTCGGCAAAATGTATGCGATGACACGTGAATTGGACGAAGTGCAGCCGCAAAAGCTGTATCACACGACCATTCGCATTATGCAAGACACATTGGGCGGCGATAGTTTCGGTGTTTACCGCATTGACAGCGGCGGTCGATTCGCGCGTTTGATGGCTGCGAGTCCGCAAACCGAATCCCTGTTCAGCAAGTCGGCGCTGCTTGAGAATTATGCCAACATTATTACAGCTTTGGATCATGGTGGATTGTGGGTGAACCGCAATCTCGAACCGGACCTTCCGATGTATGCGGCAGGCGTGCATGCCGATGGCAAGCTGGCCGTGGTGATTGTGCTTGCCAAAGCGCAGCCCGACCAAATGAATCTGTACTTCCAGAACCTGTTCACCATCATGTGCGGCTTGGTGGAATCCGCGATGGTGCGTGCGTTCGACTATGAGAATGTGGCGCGTCAGGCGATGCTGGTGCCGGGCACCGAATTCCTGAACACTCGGGCGTTTCTACCCAAAGTGCTTGCCGCCAACGAACTCAAGCACGACCATATGGGCGATCACCTGCTGCTGCGTGTGGATGATGCTTGGCAAGACAATGGCAGCCGTCTCATGGGGGCCATTCGTCAGACGGACGAGGCGGGTGTACTGCAAGACGGCAACGTGTATGTGTTGATGAACCAGGCCGGCAAGCATGAGCTGCCTATCATCAACAAGCGTTTGGCCCAAGCTGGATTGCATGTGACACGCGTTTCCGGGCAAGAGGAAGACGCGCTGCTGGATGAGGCTTCGGAACAAGTGGCCGCCGAATCGCACGAAGGCGGCACGGCATGAACACAACGGTAGTGACGATGCTGCTTATCGTCATACATGTGCTGGTATGCGTGCTGATGTGCGTATTGTCTCGTTTTGGCGTGCTTCGTGTGGAAGGGCGTCTGCTTCCTTTTATGCTGTTGGTGCCGCTGTGGGGGCCGTTATGCGTGCTCTTGCTGCATGTGCGTACGCTGATTCGTGCGGGCGAGCATACGGCTCCAGATCTCGAACAGATGCGCGTGGACGATGAGGAACGTCGAAGCATTCTGGTTGAGGAACGAGCCGATTTCGCCAATACCGTGCCGCTGGAAGAGGCGTTGATCGTCAACGATTCGAGTCAGCGTCGCAGTCTGGTGATGTCCATTCTCAACGACAATCCCAGCCATTATATCGATGTGCTGTCGCAGGCCCGACTGAATGAGGATGTGGAGGTCGTGCATTACGCGGCTACCGCCATGGCACAGATCAGTGCCAAGGAAGATCTTGCATTGCAGCGCTGCCGCAACGATTATCTGCAGCATCGAAATTCCGAAACGATGTTGGAACGCTATTGCGATGCGCTGGAACGATATATCAATTCCGGTATTGCGCAAGGACACGCATTGCAGTTGCAGAAGCAGCGATATGCCGAAGTATTGCAGGAACGACTTCGCAACATGGCGATTATTACGTTGCGTGCCGTCTTGCGCAAATGCAAATCGATCTTGGACTCTTTGATGATGCCGCGCACACCATTGACGGCGCTATGGAACAGTGGCCGGATCAAGGCGATGTATGCTGATGCGTCTACGACTCGATGCCGCACGCAATGATGGCGATGCGTTGCGCCACACTGTTCAGCAGATCGAAAGCAAGCATATTTATCTCGGTGGCCAAGGAAGACGTGTGCTGCGGTTCTGGACCGGAACCAAGGAGGCTGAACGCGCATGATCAGAGGATTCCTGTCAGACGTGTTGGCCAAGTGGAAACGATTCCGCTGGCAAGGTTTGGTCAAAGTGTGGGCCGTGTTCATGGCCATCGCATTGGTGTTGCTGGTGGAAAGCTTGGGCGTGCATTACGGTGCCACGCGGTTCGACATCACGTATTTGGATCGAAACAAAGCCATTCCTGCAGCCAATGCCATCGCTGGCGAAAAAGCTACGAATCTGTTGGTGGTCGACAGTTCGCAGGAGGGCGTCAGCGATGCCGAAGCCATGCTCGACCAGATTCTGCTTGATATGAAAGTCCCCACCACTACGGTTGACGTGGCTGACGAAAACGCTGAATTTCCAGCGTTGACTCACTACAGCACCATAGTGGTGGCCATGCCTAATCTCGACCGTCTGGGCGAGCATGTGCTGCAAATCATGCAATGGGCCAAAAAAGGCGGAGGAGTCATGTTTGCCATGACTCCCGAAAAACCGGCTATTTGGATGTGATCGGCCCGCAGATCGGCATTGAATCGTCCGCATACGAATATGTGCTGACTAAGGGCATTACACCCTCCAAGGATTTCATGTTGGGCGGCGGCCAGACATACACGTTCAGCGATCCGTTTGAATCGTCGCTGAGTGTCGCATTGCATGATCGCGCACAGGTCAAGGCCGTCAGCAGTAATGGGCGCACACCGTTGATTTGGAGCACGTTCGTGAATTCAGGTTCGGCGGTGGTGTGCAATATCGGTATTTACGGCAAGGTGCTTCGAGGATTTTACGCTTCGGCGTTCAGCTGCTCGGTTCTGCCACGGCCTATCCGGTGATCAACAGCGCGGCGTTCTACTTGGATGATTTTCCCTCTCCGGTACCGTCTGGCAATGGCAAATACATCAAACGTGACTACAACATGAGTATTGCTGAATTCTATTCTCAAGTATGGTGGCCGGATTTGGTGCGTCTTGCGGAACGGTACGGTATTCGTTTCACCGGTGTGATGATTGAGAATTACGGCGATGACACCAAGGATGATCCGGTACGGCAGACGGACGGCGCACAATTCGAGTATTACGGAGGATTGCTGCTTCGGCAAAACGGCGAAATCGGATATCACGGGTACAACCATCAGCCGTTGGTGTTGCCGAATACGGATTACGGTAAGGAATACGCGTATGTGCAGTGGCCGAATCGCAAAGCCATCGTCGATTCGTTGAACGAACTGATCGCATTCCAGAAAGACGTATTGCCTGCCGCAACATCGTCGGTATACGTGCCGCCGTCGAATATCCTCTCCCAAGAAGGACGAAAGATCATAGGCGAGGATGTGCCGCAGATTCGCGCCATCGCCAGTACGTATATGCCTTCCGACAGTTCCTTGACGTACGTGCAGGAGTTCGGTGTTGCGGCCGATGGCGTGGTGGAGGCTCCACGTATCGTGTCCGGCGGCATGGTGGGCGACATGTACATGCGTCTTGCCGCGGTTTCCGAACTGAACATGCACTATGTGAGCACGCACTTCATGCATCCCGACGATTTGCTTGATGAAGATCGTGGAGCGAAAGAAGGATGGAAGAAGTACTACCAGGGATTGGAAAACTATCTTGACTGGCTGGAATCGTCGGCACCGTCCATTCGTATGCGGACAGGCACGGAATGTGCCGCAGCCATCCAACGTTTTTCGGGATTGACCGTTTCGATGGAAACGTCCGACGATGGTTGGGATCTGAAACTTGGCAACCTCACCGATCAAGGGTGGCTCATGTTCCGTGCCAACAATGGCACGCCTGGCAGGGTTCGTGGCGGAAGCCTCACCAAGCTGACCGGCAACTTGTATCTGCTCAAAGCCACGAACGCCACGGTTCATATCGAACGCAAGACTGGGGGAGAGGCATGAGAATCTGCCTGGTTTTGGAAGGATGCTACCCGTACGTGCATGGTGGCGTGTCCACGTGGATGCACAGTTATATCGAAGCGATGAAAGAGCACGAGTTCGTATTGTGGGTGATCGGCGCCAAAGCCGAAGACCGCGGCAAATTCGTATATGACCTGCCCGACAATGTGGTGGAAGTGCATGAGGTGTTCCTCGACGACGCCTTGCGTCTGAGCGGTGAACGAGCGCAAGTGTCGTTCACCGAAGAGGAATTGCGGTCATTGCGCGAACTGGTGAATCTTGGCAGCCCGGATTGGGATGTGCTGTTCAACCTGTTCCACACCAGAGGCGTGCATCCGCTGTCGTTCCTGCAAAGCCGTGAATTCATCGACTTGTTTACGCAAATCTGCATGGAAGAATATCCGTATGCGGCCTATGCCGACGCTTTCCATACCGTGCGCTCCATGTTGCTGCCGGTGTTGTACTTGATGGGCGGCGAAGTGCCGGAAGCGCAGATCTACCATGCGATTTCCACTGGATATGGCGGATTGTTGGCTTGTTTGGGGGGGGGGTATCAACCATGCGCCGGTATTGCTTACGGAACATGGCATTTATACGCGTGAACGCGAAGAGGAAATCATTTCCGCCGAATGGGTGCTGCCGGCGTTCCGGCCGCGTTGGATCCGCTTCTTCTACATGCTTTCGGAACAGATCTACCATCGTGCGTGGCGCATCACCAGCTTGTTCGGTCGTGCCCGTCTTATCCAAATTGGCATGGGTGCGCCCGCCGATGCCTGCCAGGTGATTCCCAATGGCATTCAATACGAACGTTTCTGCGATATTCCTTCCAAACCCGACGACGGTTGGGTTGATATCGGCGCGGTGGTGCGCATGGCGCCCATCAAAGATGTGAAAACCCTGATTCACGCGTTCCATGAGCTTTCCTCTCGCGTCGACAATGTGCGCTTGCATATTCTCGGCGGTGTTGACGATCAGGAGTATGCCGACGAATGCTATGAGCTTGTGGAACAGTTGGGTGTGCGCAATCTTGAGTTCACCGGCCGTGTGAACGTGGTCGAATACATGCGCAAGCTTGATTTCACCGTGTTGACCAGCATTTCCGAAGGCCAGCCGCTGTCGGTGCTGGAATCGTTCGCAGCCGCACGCCCCTGCGTGACCACTGACGTCGGCTGCTGCCGTGAGCTTTTGGAAGGCGAGGAAGGCGACGATTTCGGCACGGCAGGCTTCTACGTGCCCCCGATGTACCGCGAGGGCCTGAGCCGAGCCATGGAACGCATGTGTTCCAGTCGCACGCTGCGTGAGACCATGGGGCAGATTGGCCGTAACCGTGTGAACGCCTATTACCGGCATGAGCGCATGCTTGACGATTATCGCAAGCTGTATAGCGATACCGCGGATCAGTTCGGATTGAATCAGTTCGGATTGGAGCGCTGATATGGCCGGTATTGGATTTGAACTGAAGAAACTGTTCCACCGTAGAGGCTTGATGGCGATGCTGCGAGCCTACGGCTATGCCGGCGTGATTTGCGCTGGTCCGATGCTGTTGGGTGTACTCCTGCAGTTCGGCGTGCTGATCGTGAGCAGCTGGTGGCAGGTGGGCCGCTCCGACCGCGATCTGCTCGTATGCATGATCACCTACACGCTGCTTGCCTCGTTGGTGTTGACGAGTTTTCTGTCGATGCCGGTCACCCGTTTTCTGGCGGATATGTTGTTTGATCACGATGAGAAGATGATTCTGCCGTCGTTCTGGGGGTCTACTGGCATCATGCTGGTGGTGGACGCGGTGTTGTACACGGTTTTCCTGCTGTTTTCCGGTGCCACGTTGATGCAGGGCGCGTTGTGTTTGTGGCTGTTTCTTGAAATGATCGTCAACTGGAATGCGATGAGCTATTTGACGGCCATCAAGGATTACAAAAGCATTCTGTATTCTTTCGTGGCTGCGGTGTTGGTGGCGTTCGTTACGTCATGCGTGTTGCTTGCGTTGGCCTGCCCTCCTGTGGAGTCGCTGTTGTTCGCAGTGGTGCTTGGCTATGGTGTGATGCTGGTGTGGGATGTGCTCTTGTTGCATCGTTATTTTCCGCAAAGTCGTAAGCATCCGTGGCTGTTTTTGCAGTGGGTCGATCAGTTTCTGCCGTTGGCGTTGACCGGATTGCTGACCACCATCGGCCTGTTCGCCCATTTGGTGATCACATGGTGCGGTCCGCTCGGCATCAAGGTGAAGGGCCTGTTTTATGGCGCGCATATTACGATGTGCCCGCCATGCTGGCGTTTTTGACGATTCTGATCACCACGGTGAATTTTGTGGTGTCGGTGGAGGTCAATTTCTACCCAACATATCGGTCGTATTACAGTCTGTTGAATGATGGAGGCACGGTCAAAGACATTACCGTTGCCGAAAACGAAATGTTGGCTGTGCTCAATCGAGAATTGCATTACACGGCGTTGAAGCAATTGTTGGTGACCGCTGCGTGATTTCATTGGAAAAAACAGTGCTGAACGCGCTTCCTTTAGGATTCAGCGATGTGATGCACGGATATTTCCGTGTGCTCTGCGTGGGGTATGCCCTTTATGCGGTCGGCAACACCGTGATGCTGATTCTGCTGTATTTTACCGATTATTCCGGTGCATTGACGGCGTCGGCATTGTTTGCGGGTTCGACGGTTGTGTTCACAGTAATCGGACAGTTCTTCACTACGTCGCTGTTCGGTTTCGGTTTTCTGATGGGGGCATCGCTGTTCGCCATATATGCGACATTCCGGCTCGCCTCATACACCGACAATCTGCATACCGAGTGCTGGGGCAGCAGCCGATTGTGGCACAGACGAAACGTGGACGTTTCACCGAACTGGGCATACTGCTTGAACATGGCGAACAGCGGGTCAACCAATCATTGCATCGCTCAGGGCATGCACGGTCTTCTGACAAGGCGAATATTGCAGAAACGGATGTCATAATCGGGAGGAATCGTAAATCATGACATGGTGGAATCGACGCAACACAAAAGCCATTACCACGCTTGTCAAGCAAATAGCGGCATTGACGGCAATGCTGACGGTGCTTTCCTGCGCCGGATGTGCGACTTCATCACCCAACGATAATGAACAATCACAATCGTCGGATTCAACGCAGACGCATGAGCAAGTCAAGAAAAGCGCTGAACAAAGCATCGACGGCGCACACTTGCGCGACAACGAATCGTTATACAAGGTGTATGACGACAGCGGCGTGGAAACCATGTATCTGACGGTATCGCGAGGTAATTCGTCGGAGGGAACCGACCATAGCTGGAGTGAAATTAACCAGTATTCCGTTGATGACTATGCGGCAATGGGCGTTGGGCGCTACAAGGTCAATGGTTTGCTGCAGGTCGGCGACGAACAAGGGCCGGTTTCCGGGGAGCTTGGTTTTGGCGAAAGCGCGCCGAACGCCACCGTGCAGGTACGTGGTCAGTCATCGAGTAAAAACGAGCAGAAGAATTACAAGATCGAGTTGAAAAGCGGCAAAGGCAAGTGGCGTGGACAGCGTACCATCGCATTGAACAAGCATATGGGTGAAGGTCTGCGTTTCCGTAACAAAATGGCCTTTGATCTCATCAAAGGCATCGACCAGATGATGGGGTTGCGCACGCAATTCGTGCACTTGTATGTGAAAGACGAGACCAGCGGATCGGATTCCTTTGACGATTACGGGCTGTATACGCAGGTCGAACAGCTCAACAAAACCGCATTGCAAGCGCACGGACTTGATAAGAACGGCCAGCTGTATAAAGTCAATTACTTCGAATTCCATCGAGACGAAGACGTGATCAAACTCGCCGACGATCCCGACTACGATCAGACAAAATTCGAAGAAAAACTGGAAATCAAAGGCGACAACGACCATACCAAACTGATTGCCATGTTGAACGCGCTCAACGATTATTCAGTGCCGATGAGCGACATTCTCGGCAAATATTTCGATACCGAAAATCTCGCATACTGGATGGCATTCCAGCTGTTGACCGGCAATATCGATACGCAAAGCCGCAATATGTACCTGTATAGTCCTACGAATTCGGATACTTTTTACCTGCTCGACTGGGACAACGATGGTATGCTCATGCGCAAGGAATACGAGATCAGGCAACGTTCCGAGGGCCAAAGCTGGGAGAACGGTGTCAGCAACTATTGGGGCAACATACTGTTCCGACGTTGTCTGCAAACCAAGTCGTTCCGAACCGCGCTCGGCAAGGCCGTGAAAGACGAATACAAGTATATGAGCGCCGATCGCATCAATTCCATGGTGCGGCGGTACCGTTCCATCGTTGAACCATACGTACGGAAGATGCCCGACTCCATGCATGAGCCTCTGACGTCAAGCCAATACGACACGGTGGCAAACCAATTGCATAGCGAAATCGAACAGAACTACCAGACGTACCGAACCGGGTTCAATAAGCCCATGCCGTTCTATATCGCAAGCCGACTCCTACCAACGGCAAGCTCAAACTCAGCTGGGATGTCTCCTATGATTTCAACGATGAGGATCTGCGCTATAGCGTTACCGTGGCCAAGGATTACGAAGGCAAAGACGTGGTGTTCACACAGAGCGACCTCGTATTGCCGGAAGCCGTGATGGATATGCCTGGTGAAGGCCAGTACTTCATCAAGGTGAGCGTGCGCAATGCATCAGGCGAGACGCAGGACGCGTTTGACTATTACGTCACCGACGGCAACAAGATCTACGGCACCAAGTGTTTCTATGTGAAAGCCGACGGCAGCATTGTGGAGGATGCCAATGTGCAGTGATGGTGGCAATCGCGGAACGTCGCTGCTGCAACGTATCAAACATCGCGTCGGCGAGGAATTATCCGTTCCACCGCGCACAGCCAAGGAACGGTTCCGTCATGAGCTCAAATATCTGATCTCATACGCGCAAAAAGCCGACTTGAACGTGCGTATGGCGCCGCTGCTTGGCCTCGACAAGCATGTGAAAAACGGCGGCTATATGATTCGCAGCCTGTATTTCGACGATTATTGGAACACCGCATATCAGGAAAAAGTCGACGGTGTGCTGCTGCGTAGGAAATACCGTATTCGCATCTACGATTACAGCGATCGTGTGATCAAACTGGAACGCAAACGCAAAAGCGACAGTTGGATCTACAAGGAGGATGCACCGCTCACGCACGAGCAGTTCGACCGTATTCTTGCCGGCGATTACGAATTTCTGCGTGACAGCGAGTATCAGTTGTGCCGCGAGTTTTATGTGGAATGCATGTGCAATGTGATGCGCCCTCGCGTGATCGTCGATTATGAGCGCGAACCGTGGATTCTTGACGCCGGAACCGTACGCATCACCTTCGATATGAACGTGCGTGCGGCGGTCGGCGGATTCGATATTTTCGACTCCACACTGCCGGTACTGCCCGTGCTTGAGCCGGGCAAGCTGGTGATGGAGGTCAAATTCACCGAGTTCCTGCCGCAAGTGGTGCGTGATCTGCTGCCCGGCAAGGCGCAGGAGTTGACATCGGCTTCGAAATACGTGCTCTGCTACGACAAAGCCTCGTATTTGCGGGGATTCGACTACTGGCAGGAAGGCTGGAGCGTGCCAAGCCTGTAAAGCCAAGCCTGTAATCGGCTGGCATGTTGACTGGCATTCCAGCAAAAACAAACGTTACGAATCAAGGAAGCAGGAGAGAAAGAAACCATATGAGTGTCAATGACATGATCAAAAAGTCGGTGCTGAAATCCTTCGGCCAATACAATGTGCCCAAAATGGCGCTGGCGTTGCTGGTGGCGTTGATCGTCGGCATCGTCATTTACTGCGTGTACCGCCGTTTCTACACGGGTGTGGTGTATTCGCGCAGTTTTGCCGTTACGTTGGTGGGCATGTGCGTGCTCACCTGCATGGTCACGCTGGCCATCAGTACGAATATTGTGATTTCGCTTGGTATGGTCGGTGCATTATCGATTGTGCGCTACCGTACCGCGGTCAAGGATCCGATGGATCTGTTGTATTTGTTCTGGGCGATCACGTCTGGTATTGCGGCGGGCGCCGGCATGTATGTGCTGGTGATTGTTGCCGGATTGGTGATGATCGGCATGCTGGCTCTGTTCTACTCGCGTCAAGACAAGGGGCGCGTGTACATTGCGGTGATCCACTATGTGGGCGATGTAGTGGGAGATGAGATCACGCGCGCGTTCGGACGCACCGAATTCTTCGTAAAGTCCAAAACCATGCGTGGCGAACGCACGGAAATGGCGGTTGAAGTATTCTGTGATGATAAGGACATGACGTTCACGGAACGCGTTCGCGCCATTGAGGGTGTCGAAGACGTGACGCTGATACAGTACAACGGTGAGTATCATGGGTAATCAATTCGATGTTGCCGCAGGCGCGCGGCTGGAATCCACGGGCAGGGCGCCCAGCAACGACGAAATCGTACCCAGATTCTCTCTTGACGACATCAACCAGGCGTTTGACAACAACGAATTCTGCTTCTACCTGCAACCCAAATGCAATGCTGAAACCGGCGCAATCGTGGGTGCGGAGGCGTTGGTGCGTTGGAATCATCCGGAATATGGCTTGGTGTCTCCCGGCGAATTCATTCCTCTGCTTGAACGTGAGTCAATGTCACGCGGTTCGATTTGTTCATCTGGCGTTCCGTGTGTGAAATGCTGTCGCGTTGGGATGGGGAGGGGCGCAATCTGGTGCCGGTGTCCGTCAACGTGTCGATGACGGATATCGAGGCGATCGATGTGGCGCGAGTGCTTGGCGACCTGCTCGATCGGTTCAGCATCGATGCTCGCCTGCTGCAGGTGGAGATCACAGAAAGTGCGATCGCACATAACATGGATGTGGTCGAAGAGACCATTCGGGACCTGCATGCGCGAGGCATTGCCGTGCTGATGGACGATTTTGGGTCGGCGTATTCGTCACTCAACATGTTGAAGGACATCAACGTCGATGCCATCAAACTCGACATGAAATTCGTTGACCTGAATGCTGACAATGCGGCGAAAGGTTTGAAAATCATCGAATCCGTGATCGACATGGCCTACCAGCTGAGACTGTCGATCATTGCGGAGGGTGCGCAGACCGCCGAACAGGTGAGCAAGTGCGTGAGCTGGGATGCATGTACATCCAAGGATATTATTTCTACCGTCCGCTCACTGTGGGAAAGATGGAGGATTTGCTGGAACACCGCCCGGATGACCAGCATTTCTGGAATATCTCCAAAGATCTGATGCATCGCGACTACCGCATGTCGACGAACGGCCGCAGCATGCTCGAATCGTCGTCATTGTCGGCGCATATTTTTGAAATCCTTAACAAGGGCGTTGCGGAACTGTCCCGACTGAATCTCATCACGGGAGAATATCGCACCATCAAACGCGATCCGAAACTTCCGGACGTGTATGCGGATGATTTTCATGATTACTGCCATGCATTGGTTTCAAAACGGATCATTCATCCAGATGATGCCGGAGAATTCCTGAAACACACGCGATTGTCTGATTTGCGCGACCAACTATTCAGTAAGAAAAAATCGGAATTCACGTATTTTAGAAGCGAGGTCGAGGCGAAAACCAGCGTGATCGCATTCGGTATGCTGGTACCCCCTGATTGCAGTGAGGCCAATCCGTGGGCCGTGGTGCTGATCGGATTCGACCTGTCGCTCGACCTAATCGCCAAGAACATGAAGGAAATCTATCGGCAGGACTCCTTGACGGGATTGCTCAACCGCAATGCATACGACAGCGATGTGGAGCAGCTGCGGAGCGCCGACATCGGGGCGGTGGTGTGCGTGTATGCGGATATGATCGGCCTGCACGAGGTGAACAACCATCTCGGGCATAAGCAGGGCAACCGCATGTTGTGTGAGTTCGCGGACGCGGCGCGCGCGTTCTTCGGCGATGACCGGTTGTATCGCATCGGCGGCGACGAATTCGTGATAATCAGTTCCGCGCATACGGAAGCGCAGACACGCAAGCAGCTGAACTACATGCGTGAGCGCTTGCATACGCAAGGCTGCGAGATATCAGTGGGCGTAGCGTCGAGCGAGTCGACTTCCGATCTGCCGAAAATCATCGAACAGGCCGAAAACGAGATGCGCCGCGAAAAGAAGGAATACTACGTGCGAGGCGGCAGCAAACGCCAGCTGCGCGGGCTCAACAAAAAACTTGAGGACATTCTGGTGCGTAATCAGGATATGGAATCGTTGCTGCGGCATTTGAACGGACGCTATTCAATCGCATGCATGGTGAATCTGCGTACTGACTCACAGCGTGCGATCATGGTGCCCGACTATTTCCAGAAGATGCTTGACGCGCATGACGGTTCGTTCAAAAGCGCGCTGCATGACTATTGCGAACGATTGGTGGCGCCGTTCTGCAAAGACAGTTTCTCCCTGCTTATGGATTACGGCTTCATTCATGCCCGCGTCGAGTCGGTCGGCGTGTTGCAGTACGGGTACACGCGAAACGACGGAGAGAAGTTCCTGCTTACGATTTTCGCCGATCGACGTTCCAAAGACGAGACCATGTGGGTGTTCTCCAAGGATGATCTGCCGCAGGTCGAGCTGGAATTATTCGAGTCATAAGGGCGTATTGTCTGGTTTTATGCGTTTTTGTGTGATGCGTTCGCATATTTTGTGAGAACGCTCGCAGGAAAGGTTGTGTCGATTTCCAGCCGAATCGCAAAATGGGGTCTATGATGAGAATCGTCGGTCATGGCAACGGTTGCTATGACACGGCGAACAAGCACAGTCGCTTAAAGGAGACATCTATGGTCTATCGCATGATTTTCAACCAGACTGCATACTTCGGTCGCGGCGCCATCAAGGAGATCCCGGGCGTTGCCAAGTCCCATGGCTTCACCAAGGCGTTCATCGTCACCGATCCGGTACTGCTGGAAACCGGCACCGTCAAGAAGGTCACCGATGTGCTTGATGAGGCAGGCATGCCGTACGAGGTCTTCGACAACGTCAAGCCGAACCCGCCGGTCGAATGCATTCAGGATGGCGTTGCCAAGTTCGCCGCATCCGGTGCTGATTTCCTGATCGGTCTGGGCGGCGGCTCCCCGCAAGACACCTGCAAGGGCATCGGCATCATCACCGCCAACCCGGAGTTTGCCGATGTGCTCTCCCTGGAAGGCGTTGCCGACACCAAGAACCCGTCCGTGCCGATCTTCGGCGTGCCGACCACCGCAGGCACCGCTTCGGAAACCACCATCAACTATGTGGTCACCGATACCGCCAACAAGCGTAAGTTCGTGGCCGTCGACCCGCACGACATTCCGATCGTCGCCTTCGTCGATCCTGATCTGACCGACTCCATGCCGCGCGGCCTCAAGGTCGCCACCGGTCTTGACGCCCTGACCCACGCCATTGAAGGCTACATCACTCCGGGCGCTGGAGCCTGTCCGACTGCCTGAGCATGCAGACCATCCGCATGATTGCCAAGAACCTTGCCAAGAGCGCTGACGGCGACGTTCCTGCAGGCGAGCAGATGGCCTACGCCTCCTACATCACCGGCATGGCCTACTCCAACGTCGGCCTCGGTCTGGTGCATGGCATGGCCCACCCGCTGGGCGGCCGCCTCGGCGTTGCCCACGGCGTTGCCAACGGCATTCTGCTGGCACCGGTCATGGAATACAACAAGGACTTCACCGGCGAGAAGTATCGTGACATCGCCGACGCCTTCGGTGTCGAAGATGCCTACACCGGCGATCTCGAGACGGTTCGCGAAGAAGCCGTCCAGGCCGTGCACAAGCTCACCGTCGACCTGAAGAACCCGACCACCATCTCCGAAGTCGGCGCAACCGAAGCCGATCTGGAAGCACTGGCTCACGACGCCTTCAACGACGTGTGCACCCCGGGCAACCCGCGTCAGGCCACCGAAGAAGACATCCTCGCCATCTACAAGAGCCTGATGTAATGCGAAAACTCTCACGAATCGGCAATCGCATGCAGCGAATCTGCAGTGAAACCCGATTGTGAGAGAACATCGCTGAAAGCATTAAAAATCGTGGTGCGAAACTTCACAAAGCATTCGCACCACGATTTTTATATCTGCACATAAATTACGGATTAATCGAAATAATGTAAACAATAATCCGTGATTATCAATCGCAAGTATTGGAATTACTCGTGCTTTTCGCTCCACTCCTCATCGGTGGGAGTGTCATCGTACCATTCGCGGCCTTCCTGCTCGGCCAATTCCATCTGCTCGTTGATCCACGCCGCCTCCGCAGGATTGATATCGGCGGTGTCAAGCACCTTCTGCCATACCGGATACAGCAGATGCATCACCGGATATAGCGCGGTGAGCAGAATCTCCGGCTTATGCTTGCGCGAATGCTGTGGATGCGCGTCGAACGTGTTCTTGAAACGACGCATGTAATTGTTGAACGACGTGAGCGACGTGTCCATACGGCGGGCGCTGATGCCGGCGATCATACGCGGGCAGTACACGGTTTTCAGATCCTTGCCCAGCAGATGCAGCGAAATATCGATATCCTCATGCATCACATCGGCCTTGTCTCGGCACACTTCGTCAGAAATTTCGCGCCAAGCTGAAGCGCGGACCGCCATATTCGAGCCAAACAGCAACGGCTGGCCGCCATCGGCCTTGTAAATACGCTTGCGTGTGGAATTATCCCCACGCAAACCAAAATGGCGGCTCGGCAGATCGTAATACATCACCGGACCAGTGGCACCCATGGCCTCCGGGTCCTCAGTGAAAATGCCGGACACCACTTCGACCCAATCCGGGCGAATCATGCAATCGGCGTCGAAACGGCCCAGAATGTCGCCGGTGGCGTGGTTCAAACCATAATCGCGCGTCGGAATCAGCCCCTGCTCCTCATCCTGATGCAGCAGACGGATGGGTGCTTCCGGGTGGTCTTTGATGAACTGCTCCACCATGGCCACCGTCGAATCGGTGGAACGATTGTCGACAACGATCACTTCATGGGGCATCACGGTCTGCCTAGTGGCATTCAACAGGCAATCGTTGATACGCTCCTCTTCATTCCAAGCGGGGATGACAATTGAAACGTTCAGCATAACTACCACAATAGCTCAGCCTGTACACGACGCCTATCGCTACAATAGGGAGCCATGAGCGACAGCGAACAGCGAATGAACAATACGCAGAGCGAAAACGGTGCGAACACCAGCGAACAGCGATGGGACCTCGGCACCCTGTTTCCAGCCAAAGGAGATCCCCGAAAACCACCGGAATGGCTGGGACGTGCGCTGCTATACATCGCCATAGCCATTGTGGGGTTTACTTTCTGCTGGCGCAGCTGGGGCAAAATCGAATACCTGGTGATCGACATCATCGTCTCGCTGTTCATCGCGCTCGCGGTGGAGCCGGTGGTGGTGCCGCTGGTCAAGCATGGCTGGAAACGTTCGTTCGCGTCGCTGTTCTCGCTGCTGATGCTGGCCGTGATGCTCGGCGTGCTGTTCACACTGTTCGGCAACCTGTTCGTGCAGCAGATGATCGCCTTGGTGAACGGTCTGCCCGACCTGTATGAGCAGATGTGCCAGTTCGCCAGTCAGTACGCGAATTTCCAGCTTCCTGAGATCAATAATCTCGGCAATGAGATTCTGAAGAACATTCAAACGTCGTGGGTCACTGATTTCGCGGGTACCGCGCTGAATACGGTGTCGGGATTGTTTTCGTTCCTGATTAACCTCATGACGATAATCATGACCACGTATTACATTTCAGCGGCTGGTCCGAAACTGCGTCGTGCCGCATGCCAGTGGATGGCTCCGGCGGCTCAGCGGCGATTCCTGTTCGTATGGACGGTGAGCCAGAGCCAGATCTCGTCGTTCCTGTTCTCCCGCGCCATTCTCGCGTTGCTGAACGCGTTCTTCACAGGAATCTGTCTGATGCTGCTGCACGTGCCTATTGGCTACCGTTGGCGCTGTTCTGCGGTGTGGTTTCGCAGTTCATTCCTATGTTGGGTACGTATATCGGCGGCGCGTTGCCAGTGCTGTTCGCATGGGGTAGCTGCGGATTGTGGCAGGCCGTGGCGGTGCTGGTGTTTATCTGCGTGTATCAGCAGATCGAGAATCTGATTTTCGCGCCGAAGATCTCCCAGCGCACCATGGATGTGAACGATGCCGTGGCGTTCCTCGCGGTGCTGGCGTTCACCTCGCTGTTCGGCGCGTTGGGCGCGTTCCTCGCATTGCCGGTGGTCGCATCCGTGCAGACGATCTTCCGCACCTATACAAAGCGGTACGAGCTGGTCGATTCCCCGCTGATGGACGATCCGGTGCCTGAAAAGAAGTCGAAGCTGGTGGAAGGTGCCGAAGTACTCAGCGAGCATCTGCACAATATGCCTCGCGCGGTGCAGGGATCCAGTGCGCATGTGCCGATTCCCGACGAAGTGCGGCAGTTGCAGGAGCAGGCGTACAATATCACCCGTTCCGAGGAATCGCTGGAATCGGACGAAACCGTCGCCATCCCGAAGCACGTGTTGGACAAAACGGAACGCAAGCCATTGCAGGGTCTTGAGAGTGAAAACACATCTCAGGAATCCAACGAAAATCCGGAATCCGGCAATGAACGGAAGAACGGCGAGTCGCGGGAAGCTGAAGGAAGTACGAAAAACGCGGATGACAATCCAAGAAGTAGGTGGCGTTAATGGTACTGCTGAGCGTACTTGACATTCTGCTGGTCATCGTCGGTGGCGCAGGGGTGGTCTATCAGGCGGTGTGCATTCTCATCTCCCTGTTCACCAAGCCGATCAAATTTCCCGACGCGCCGATGGACAAGCGTTACGCGGTGCTGATTTCCGCACGAAACGAGGCGAACGTCATCGGCAACCTCATTACCTGCATCCAAACGCAGACCTACCCGACCGAACTGGTCGACATTTGGCTTGTCGCCGACAATTGCACCGACAATACCGCCGAAGTGGCGCGCAATATGGGCTGCCATGTGATCGAACGCTTCAACAAGGAGCTTGTGGGCAAAGGCTACGCGCTGACGTATCTGCTCGATCAGATGAACGATTCCGGTGCATCCGACCCGTACGATGCGTTCTTCGTGTTCGACGCCGACAACAAGCTCGACAAGCATTACGTCGAAGAGATGAACAAGGCGTTTCAGTCGGGATTCAAGATTCTCACCAGCTACCGCAATTCCGTGAATTTGTCTGACAATTGGGTCTCTTCCGGTTCTGCATTGTGGTTCATCCGTGAATCTCGATTCCTGTCGGCCTCGCGCATGTGGCTCGGCAACAGCTGTCATGTAGGGGGTACTGGCTTCATGTTCTCGCAGGAGATCATGCGTCGCAATAATGGTTGGAAATTCCACCTTTTGACCGAGGATTTGGAATTCACCATGGATTCCTTGCTGCACGGCGACCGCATCGGCTACTGCGGTACCGCGATTCTGTATGACGAGCAGCCTGTCACCTTCGCGCAGAGCTGGCGTCAGCGTTTGCGTTGGAGCAAGGGCTTCCTGCAAGTGTTCCGTTATTACGGGCCGGCTTTGGTCAAACGCGCCATCAGGGAACGCGATTTTTCCGCCGTTGATTTCACGCTGCTGTTGTGTCCGTTCACGGTGATCGGTATTGCGCGCGTTCTGCTGGGACTGTTGTTCGCGACCTGCGGATTCGTGACATGGCAGAGCCAGTTGAGCTCGTTGACCGGTTGGACGTCCGGCATTGTGACGTCGGTGATCGGCATGATGGCGTTGGCCGCGTTGACGATTATTGTGGAACGCGATCAGATTGGCGCCACCAACAAGGAGCTGTTCGCGTATGTGCTGAGCTTCCCGATCTACATGTTCAGTTATGTGCCGATCTCGTTCCAGGCGATGTTCGCCAAGTCCGAATGGAAGCCGATCGAGCATAAGGGATGACGTTCGTTCGCTGGCTTGCGCGTTCCTGCCTTTTCGTTTTCATTTCGATTTCCGCTTATGACTGGAGTGTTGTTGTTCCATGGATGATTCGGCTGAATACCGGCATGTGAAACGCCGTCGATACATCACGGTGGCGCTTTCCGTGTCGCTCACCACAGTGTTGTGCGTCGGCTATGTCGTGGCCGACATTTTCGACAAGTTGCCGGGTGTTCTCACATTGCAGGAAGTCGAGCATGCCACGGCCAAAACGCCGGGCAATGCCATTGCGGCCGCGACGATGGTCGGAGGGCTTGACGCTTCGAAAACCGTGGATGCCGTTGCGGCAAAGGCTCTGATCAGCCAGTTTGAGACGGCTGCCTCCGATTTTGGCGGTGAATACGCCATCGCCATCGCCGACGCGGCTGGCAATGTGGTGGCCGAGCAGAATCTCGACACGCCGTATACGCCGGCGTCCACCATGAAAACGCTGACGGCGTATGCGGCTGCGGCCACGCTCGACATGGGGTCGACGTTGGAGACGCAGACCTATTTGGAGCAGCGCGAAGATGGCACTTCGCGATTGGTGCTCAAAGGCAACGGCGACATGCTGCTCGGCGTCGACGAATCTGATTCGGCGCACATCAATGGGCGTGCCGGGCTGGGAACGCTTGCGGCAAACACGGCCCAAGCGTTGCGGCAGCGGGGCATCACTTCCGTGACGCTCGTCTACGATGATTCCCTGTTCGGCAACGACCGTTGGCCCAACGGCATCGCCGAACTCGATCCGGACCACGTGTACTACGCGCCGACCGCATCCATGGCCGTGGATGGCGGGCGAAACTGGAACGGTGCTAATCCTACGGATCCCGATACGTTCAGCACATATCCCGTTTTGAGCACGCAGCCGGCTCGCGAGGCCGCGCTGGTGTTCGCGCAACGCCTGACTGAGCGGGGCATTGCGGTGAACGGTTCCGTGGAACAGGGAGCCGTTCCCGACGGGACCAGCCCCATTGCGACGGTGAGCTCCGCATCGCTGAACGAGATCATGGCGTTCATGCTTCGGCATTCCGACAATTCGCTGGCCGAGGAATTCGGCAGACTGCTGGCTTTGCACCTTAACGCCGGCAATTCACCGGCCGGAGCGGTGCAGTCGGTTGAACAGGTACTGGCTCAGCGGGGGATTTCTGCCGAAGGCCTCACCATGATTAACTGCTCGGGGCTGGCTGAGGATTCCAAACTCACCGCGCATACCCTGCTTGACGTGCAGCAGCGTAATCTGACGCGCGGATCCGGTTCCGCCGCCGCTGAGGGGCTGTCGATTGTAGGATTTGTGGGCACTGCTGCGAATCGTTTGAACGATGCTGACGAAGCTGGTCTTATCCGTGCCAAAACCGGCAGTTTGGGAGATGTGACTTCCATGACCGGCAATGTGTCGCGCCATAATGGCGGTGCGTTGAGTTTTGCCGTGATCGTCAACGATCCTGATGATTTCGAAGCCGCGAAATCCGCTATCGACACATTTGTGGCAGCACTACCGAAGTTGTGACGCCATGGTGTATTCGTCACGTTTGCGCAAGGGAATCGGCGAACTGCGCGCCGCGTTGGAATCGGCCGGTTTGGGATTGCAGGATGCCCGTTTCGCCCGTCATGGCGAGCACGCGCCCGATGTGGACGCTCCGCTGATTATGGTGGCCTGTTCCGGTGGGCGCGATTCGATGGCGTTGGCTGCGGTTGCTGCGAAAACGTGCGCTTCATTGGGATTGCGATGCGGGGCGATTATCATCGACCACCAGTTGCAGCAAGGCTCTGCCGGTGTTGCGCGGGCAACCGCCGATCGTTGCGTTGCGTTGGGTCTTGACCCAGTTCGCGTTCGTGCGATTGACGTACCCGACTCCCGCGGCATCGGTGTTGAGGCAGCGGCGCGTGAAGCACGCTATCATGCGATTGTCGACGCATGCTCCGACGCTTCGGCCGTGCTTCTGGCTCATACGAAAAACGATCAGGCGGAAACCGTGATCATCGGTTTGTTGCGTTCCTCGGGCCTCGATGCGGTTTGCGGTATGAACGGTTCCTTCATACGAGACGGGGTGCGTTTTCTACGCCCATGGCTGAATGTGACCCGCGAAGAAACCACCGGCATCTGCGAGGATCTGCGGCTTGCCTGGTGGGACGATCCCACAAATGGGCCGGATGTGGGAGATTCGGGTGGAAATGAGCCTCTTCCCGCGAACTATCCGCTGCGATCCCGAATCCGGCACGATCTCATGCCATATCTTGAATCATTTGCGGGAAGCGACGTCGTGTCGAAACTTGCGCTTGGAGCGAGGCTTGCCGAAGACGATCGCGCATATCTTGACGATGTGGCGCAACGCGTGTGCGAGCAAGGCGTAACCGTGAACAACGGCGAGATAATCATCGACGTGCGTGCGTTGCAATCGCAAGACATTGCCATCAGAAGACGGGTG
>ENA-OQEX01000039-OQEX01000039.1-human-gut-metagenome-genome-assembly--contig:-NODE-39-length-68902-cov-7.953791_pt1 | contig 68902 bp, 94 predicted proteins | sample MGYA00242802_ERZ504649 | MGnify/ENA primary metagenome ERZ504649 (study PRJEB26092, sample SAMD00036194) | human gut metagenome | host: Homo sapiens | study: EMG produced TPA metagenomics assembly of...
TCAAGTACTCTTCATGGTCGGGTGGACCTGGTAAGCCGGTCCTCGACGGTTTCAATGCGGGCGCCGACGTGCGTAAGGCAACGCACCGTAGCTCGATTGTCGGCGCAGGTGGTATTGCAGGTGACGTGTGTCTCGCCGTTGGCAAGCGCAGCGCAGATGATCAGGCGATGCGCCATCGACTTGGACGCGATGGCGGGAACGGTGCCCTTGAGCGGGGACGGGGTGATGCGGGCTAGCATGCGGATGCGTCTCCCTTCTGGCCGAGGCCTCGGCAATGAGTTCGTGGAAAGTGGAAAGCGGTGTGCGGTCGATGCTGCAGCGGCCAATGCCGTGCGGAATCACCAGATCGATGGTGTCGCCCGCGCGCTTCTTGTCGTGGAGCGCCTCGGCAAAGACGGCATCGGCATCTAGGTCGCAGCGGGTCTTGAGGCTATGGCGGGCGCAGAGTTCCTCAATACGACCGGGAAGGGCAGCATCGCAAACGCCGTGCAGGGCTGCGGCGCGCGTGATGATACCCATGCCGATCGACACGCAGTTGCCGTGTCCCAGCTCAAAGTGCTCGCAGGCCTCGACGGCATGTCCGGCACTGTGTCCAAAGTTGAGGAGCTTGCGCTGGTTGGTTTCGCGCTCGTCGGCGACGACCACGGCGCGCTTGATGTCGATATTGCGGGCAATGATAAGCGCCACGCGAGCCACATCGCGGTTGAGCAGCTCCAGCGTGAGCGGGGTCTTCTCCAGCTCGGCGAAAAGCTCCGGGTCGGCGATTACGGCGTGCTTGACGACCTCGCCGCAGCCGTCGGCGAACTGCTCGGGCGTGAGGGTGGCCAGGCACCCCACGTCGGCGATAACCACGCTCGGCTGCCAAAAGGCGCCGGCCAAGTTCTTGCCGGCAGCCAGGTCTATGGCGGTCTTGCCGCCCACCGACGAATCCACCATGGCGAGCAGGCTCGTCGGGATCTGCACAAACTTGCAGCCGCGCATGTAGGTGGCGGCCACAAAGCCCGCCACGTCGCCCACGACGCCGCCGCCGAGTGCCACGATCACGTCGGAGCGCGAAAGCTCGTGCTCGGCCACAAACTCCAAAATGGCAACATAGGTTTCGGCGCGCTTATGGGCCTCGCCGGCCTCGAAGGTGCAGATGCTCACCTCGTAGCCTGACGCCTCCAGGCTCTGCTTAACGGGCATCTGGTAGAGCGGGCCCACGTTGGTGTCCGTCACGATGACGGCCTTGGTGCCGCCGGCAGTGGCACGCACGAGCGGTCCCGCCTGCTCCAGCAAAAACGTGCCAACATGCACCTGGTAGGGGCGTGCAGTGTCGATATCGATGGTATTCGCCATAAGCTTCGGTCCTTTCGACCTGGCGTGATGGGTTGTCTAGTGGGAGGCCTCGTCGTCGAGTGCGCGCTTAATGCGGTCGCCCTCGGCAAGGAGATTCTCCAGATAGCGCTGGTCGCGGTCCTTGAGCGCACGGCTGTAGGCGCCAAGCGATTCGATCAGATGGTCGATCTCAAAGGCGAGCGCGTCGGCGTCGTCGATCATGAGCTCGGACCACATTTGCGGGTTGAGGTGCGCCACGCGGGTGAGATCGCGGTAGCTGCCGGCCGAAAAGCCGTGGTGGACCTGAGCGGTCGGGCTCTTAACATAGGCGTTGGAGACGACGTGCGCGAGCTGGCTCGTAAAGGCGATGACGCGGTCGTGCTCGGCGGCGCTGGTCACGCTGAACTTGCCAAAGCCCAAGGGGCGTACCATCTCGCGCACCTGGCCCAAAAGCTCCAGTTTGAGCGCATCGTCCACCGCGGGCGGTACGAGCACGAGCGGGGCGCCCTGGAACAGGTCGGCGCGGGAGTGCGCATAGCCCGAGTACTGCGTGCCCGCCATGGGGTGCGCGCCCACAAAGTAAAAGCCGTGCTCGCGGGCTAGCTCAAAGGCGCGCTCGCACACGATGCCCTTGACGCCCACCGTGTCGATCACCACGGGGCCCATGATGGCCTCGGTGTCGGTGGCGTCGGCGAGCGCCTGGGCGTGCGCCTCGAGCCACTCGATGCATGCCTCGGGATAGCAGGCAAGGACGATGATGTCGCATTCGCCGAGCGTCTTGTCGTTAAGCTCTCCGGCGACAGTGCCCATGCTGGCGGCCGTCATGACATCGTCATCGGGGTCCCAGGCCAGCACGCGGACGCCCGCCTGCGCATAGCCGCGGGCAAAGCTGCCGCCGATGAGGCCCAGGCCGACGATGCCGGCGCACTTGGGGCCGCCCTGGTTAACGCGCGCGTTTCTCACTGTACCCATGGGCTACTCCATGGTCTCATGGCAGACAACCTCGCGAATGGCTCGGATGCGGCGCATGGTGTCGTCGAACTGATCGGGGGTGAGGGCCTGAGCGCCGTCGGACCATGCGCGGCTGGGCTCGTCGTGGACCTCGATCTCTAGGCCGTTGGCACCGCAGGCGGTCGCGGCGAGCGCCATGGGCTCAACGTAGCGGGTGTAGCCGGTGGCGTGGCTGGGGTCGGCGACGACGGGCAGGTGCGACAGGTGGTGCAGCACCGGCACGGCATTGAGGTCGAAGGTGTTGCGGGTGCGGGTCTCGAAGGTGCGGATGCCGCGCTCGCACAGGATGACGTTGTCGTTGCCCTCGCTCATGATGTACTCGGCGGCCATGAGCAGCTCATCGATCGTGCCGGACATGCCGCGCTTAAGCAAGATCGGAGTCTTGGTCTTGCCGACCTCTTTGAGCAGAGGGAAGTTCTGGGCGTTGCGGGCGCCGATCTGCATGACGTCGATCTTCTTGTCCAGGAAGACCTGCACGTCGCGCGGGTCCATGATCTCGGTGACGATCGGCATGTCGAGCTCGGCAGACGCCTCGCACAGCAGGTCCAGACCGGCGGGGCCCATGCCCTGGTAGGCGTACGGGGAAGTGCGGGGCTTGTAGGCACCGCCGCGCAGCATCGTGGCACCGGCGGCCTTCACGCGGCGGGCGATGCGGATGAGGTTCTCGCCCTCGACGGAGCACGGGCCGGCGATGACCTGGAACTGATCGCCGCCGATCTTGACGCCGTGGCCGCAGTCGATGACGGAGTCCTCGGGGTGGAACTTGCGGTTGGCGCGCTTGAACGGCTCGGAGACGCGCTGCACGCGCTCGACGACATCCATGGACTCGAGCAGGAACGGGTCGATCTTGGTCGTATCGCCCACCAGGCCGATGATCGTCTCATTCTCGCCGCGCGAGACATCGGTCTTCAGGCCCTTTTTCTCAATCCAGCTGACGATATGGCTGACGGCCTCGTCGCTGGCGCTCTCTTTTAAAATTGCAATCATGGTGTGCCTCTCACCTCGATGGATAACCCTTGCAAAAACGGCCCGCATCGCGAGCCGTGTACATATGGTGCATGAGAGTTTATACTATCTGACTCGCTTTTGCCTTCTAAAGTGGGCCGTTGAGCCGCGTCTTCCTCGGAATTGCAAAGCTTTTTCTTTTATTTTGATAGCCCCTGGTGCACTTGGGTATAATGCCAAACGTTGGCCCTATTAGCTCAGGGGATTAGAGCGTCTGCCTCCGGAGCAGAAGGCCGTTGGTTCGAATCCAACATGGGGCACCATCGAACGTGAGACCGTCCGAACCTCGCATGGTCCGGGCGGTTTTTCTTATACCGACGCGACGTGATGGGACGTGGTATGGCAGCAACGGATATCGAGCGCGGACTCTCGACCGCCGAGGTCGAGGAGCGCATCGCCGCCGGTAAGATCAACCGCAACATGGAGCTCAAGACCAAGTCGGTCAAAGAGCTCATCATCGAGAACCTCTGCACGCTGTTCAATTTGATCAACGTGATCTTGGCGTTCCTGGTCATTTTGACCGGTTCGTTTAAGAATCTGACGTTCCTGTTCGTGGTGTTCCTCAATACCGCTATTGGCGTCATTCAGTCCATGCGTTCCAAGAAGATGGTCGATAAGCTCACGCTGCTGACCTCCAAGAAGGCCATCGCGGTACGCGACGGTGCCGAGGTGGAGCTCGACCTGGATCAGATCGTGCTCGACGACATCATCCGCCTGGGGCGTGGCGACCAGATTCCCGCTGACGCCGTGGTGGTTTCGGGCGAGGCACTCGTGAACGAGAGCCTGCTGACGGGCGAGAGCGACCTTATTAAGAAACAGCCCGGTTCCGAGCTCATGAGCGGCAGTTTTATCGACTCGGGCCTGCTGCGCGCCCGCGTGATCCATGTCGGCGCCGACAACTACGTGGCCAAAATTAATAACGAGGCCAAGTACGTCAAAAAGGTCAATTCCGAGATCATGAACGCGCTTAACGCCATCGTGCGCTTTGCGAGCATCATCATGATCCCGCTCGGTTTGGCGTTGTTTGCCTCGAGTGTGAGCGAGCTGTGGGATGCCGCGGGAACCCCGGGCGATAGCGCGCTTTCGTGGTGCTTCTCCGAGCTGCTGGCCGGCCGCGTGCCCTCGTCGGCGCTGCTGTCCACGGTGGGCGCTCTGCTGGGCATGATCCCGCAAGGCCTGGTGCTGCTGACCTCGTCGGTGCTCGCCATCGCCACGGTGCGCCTGGCCCGCCGCAAGGTGCTGGCGCAGCAGCTCTACTGCATCGAGACGCTCGCGCGCGTCACGTGCTGTGCCTGGACAAGACGGGCACCATCACGTCGGGCCGCATGGAGGTCGAGGCACGTATCCGCTGCCGGTCGAGGGTATGGGTGCGGGGGAGGGCGACGCCGCCGTTCCCGTCGATACCACGGTGCTCGATTTTGCGCTGGCTAACGTCGCACGTGCGACCTCGGCCGATGCCAACGAGACCTGTCAGGCGCTGCTCAACTATTACGCCGACCGTCCGGTCGAGGTGTCCGAGCCACTGTCGGTCATTCCGTTCTCGTCTTCCAAAAAGTGGAGCGGCGCGTCGTTTGCACAGGGCTCCTATGTGATGGGTGCGGCGCAGTTTGTGCTCTCTGATCGTGCGTTTGCCCAGGTCGAGAACCGTGTCGCCGAGCTTGCCGATACCTGCCGCGTGCTCGTGGTGGCGCTCGTGGACGGCTTTACGCCCGATGGCGATATGGTGGGCGAGGCCGAGCCCGTGGGCTTTGTGACCATCCGCGACGAGATTCGTACCTCGGCGGCCGAGACCATCGGCTACTTTAACGAGCAGGGCGTGACCCTCAACGTGATCAGTGGCGACGACCCGCGTACGGTGTCGTCGATCGCGCGCGTTGTGGGCGTGCCGGGGGCGGACGCTTATGTGGACGCCACGACGCTCGATACGCCGGCCAAGCTCGATGCCGCAGTGGACCGCTACCATGTCTTTGGTCGTGTGACCCCGCAGCAGAAGCGCGAGCTCGTGCAGGCGCTCAAGCGCCGCGAGCACACCGTGGCCATGACGGGCGACGGCGTCAACGACGTGCTGGCGCTCAAGGAGGCCGACTGCTCCGTCGCCATGGCGGCCGGCTCCGATGCCGCGCGCAACGTGGCCGAGATCGTGCTCGTCGACAACGACTTTGCCTCGATGCCCGCCGTGGTGGCCGAAGGCCGTCGCTCCATCAACAACCTGCAGCGTTCGGCTTCGCTGTTCTTGACCAAGACGCTGTTCTCGATGGGCCTGGCGGCGCTGTGCATCGCGCTGCCGCCGTACCCTTTCGAGCCGATTCAGATGACGCTCATCAACTTCTTCTGCATCGGCGCGCCGGGCTTTGTGTTGGGCCTGGAGCCCAACAATGCTCGCGTGAAGGGGTCGTTCCTGACGAACGTGCTCAAGCGGGCACTGCCGGCGTCGCTTGCGGTCATTATGGCTGCGGCGCTCGATATCTTTGTGGCGCGCGTGTTTGGCTTTAGCAGCTCACGCTGTCTACAATGTGCCTGCTTACGTCGTGCGCGGCGAGCGTCAGCCTGATCTGGCGCATCTCGCAGCCTCTCACGCCCCTACGTGTGGTGCTCTTTGTGTTTGTAGTCGCCGGCATCCTGACGGGCGTTATCGGATTCCCGGAGCTGCTGTCTATTGCCAACCTGTCGATGGGCCAGATGGTTATCTTGGCTGTCATCGTGGTCTTTACCTGCTCGGTGTTCTTTAAGCTCGCCACGATGATGGATTCGCTCAAGCCGCGTCGTCGTCATGCCGCAACTGGTTTTGGCCGCGGTGTGCGCGTTCACCTGGGTCGCGGTGGCGGCAAGGTGAGCTCGACGGGTTCGACGGCGGAGCGTTTTGCCAAGCGCGTCGCCGCCGACATGGCGCAGCGTCGCGAAGATCGCACCGCTCGCGAGGCCAAGGCCCGCGCACTCGAGGCGTGGCCCAGGTCCAGCCCAAGAAAAAGAAGCCCACGGGCGCCAAGCGCTCCCGCGTAACCAAGTCCGCCCAAGGCATCAAAGTCTCGATGCCGAGCAAAAAGAAGAAGTAACTACGCGCCCTGGCGATGTTGAATTGGTGCCTTGCTCCTGTGGGGCCTTGGCGATGTTATGCTCTAACCTCGATTGTTTGAATTGCTTCGAAAAGAGGATGCCGTGATCTGTCCGCATTGCCTTAAGACCATCGAGGACGGCGCCTCGTTCTGCCCCTACTGCAACGCCTATGTGGTCCGGGCGATGGTCCCGAGCACACCGAGTTCGTGTTCTGTGAGGGCTGCGGTGCCCGTCTTTCTCCGCATGATCGTACGTGCCCCAAATGCGGACGCCCCGCTCCGGGTATCCTCTCCGAGGACGCGGCCGCATCCGACCTGGCAGCGGGCCGCACGGCGGGCTTTCCGCGCCTAACGCAAGAGCAGATTGATACCGAGGTGCCGCATGCGCCGGCCTCTGCCGCTGCGGTGCTTTCGGACGCCGCCGACCCCAATGAGACCTGCGTGCTGCCGGCTTTCGATAAGGATTTTGGTATCCCCAAGGTCGATATTCCCATGCCCGTTTCCCTGCATGACGATGCTCAAAAACCCAAGCGCAAGGTGCACCCCGACGAGGACGCCTATCACAAGCACAAGCGTCATATTCCCAAGCCGCTTATCGTAATCGCGGTCCTTGCCGTCGTTTGCGGCGGTGCCTATTGGTTCGTGACGACCGATCCCATGGGTGTTATGCCCGGCTTCTACGACCAGTTTGGCCAAGCTGCACAGACCACCTTCCCCACGCGCCAAAAGGGCGAGGCGACCGAGGATGATACCAAGCAGGACGATTCTGCGGAGGTGGTCCAGGAAGAAACCGTGCTCACCGATGATCAGCTCTATACCAGGCTCGACGGTCTGTATCAGACCATCGTGTCCTACGCTGACGAGGACCAGATCGGCGAGGTCATCGATTCCTTTAACAACGGCTATCTCCGAACGCCGCTGTCCACCCGTCAGGAGCTGTCGCAGAGTGCCTACGCCCTGCGCGACCAGATCAAAAAGACGCAAGATGAGCTCAACAACCTTAAGTACCAGGACGATACGGTCTATGCGGATGACATCGCCCACTTAAAGCAGCTTGCCGAGTGGATGTATGAGCGCGTTGACGTGATCTGCCAGAGCTGGGATATCTCGCTGGCCATTCCCGATGCGAGTCGATGAGTTCCCACCAAAGCGAGATCCTGGCGCCCATCGCACAGGGCGGCAACAGCGCGCTGAATCAGTACGACGCCAACGTGGGCTCCTGGAGGCCGCAGCAGCGTTCCTAAAATTAGTTCGCCATAGTCGGCATAACCTACGTGCGCAATTGATGTAAGCGCATGCTTATTGCTACAATTCGTACAAATATGCTTTAAACGCACGAGGAAGGAACCACATGTTTGGTTTTAAGAAAGAGCTCTACACGCCCGAGTATCAGCTTGCCGGTGACGAGTGCGCTGTAATCGAGACGTCGAAGGGTACCATCAAGGTCAAGTTTGACGGCGAGGGCGCTCCCATTCATGTCGCGAACTTCTGCGAGCTTTCCACGATGGGCTTCTATGATGGCCTTAAGTTCCATCGCTATGTGCCCGGTTTTGTTATCCAGGGCGGCGACCCCAATACCCGCGACATGTCCGCGCCGACGTCGCTGCCGGTCTTGAGGGCCCCGACGGCATGCCCGGTACCGGTGGCCCCGGCTACTGCATCAAGGGCGAGTTTGCCACCAATCCGCGCAACAGCCATGTCGATGGCGCCCTTGCCATGGCACGCTCCATGGATCCCGATTCCGCGGGTTCGCAGTTCTACTTCTGCCTGGGTGCCCAGCATAACCTCGATTCTGGTTACACCGTCTTTGGTACCACGGTCGAGGGTCTCGATGTGATTTCGCAGCTGCGTGCCGGCGACGAGATCGTCCATGTCGAGATCGTTCACGAGTAAAGGGGACTTTCTTGAATAGCCAGCTGATCCAACAGGGCCGCGCCGCTTACCGCGCGGGTGATTTTTCTGCTGCAGCCCAGATGCTTGGGGCGGCAAAGACTCCCGATGAGATTATGGGCGAGGCCGATCACCTTCGTGGCAACGCCTTGATGCATCTGGCATGTATGCCGAGGCTGCCGAGCCTATGCTGCCGCCCTCAACGACGGCACCTACGGCAAGCGCGGCGCGCTGCTCACCAACCGCGGCAAGGCGCTCGCCGCCGTGGGCGACTACACGACGGCCGCCCAGGCTTTCTCTGCCGCTACGCAGGATGCTTCCTATGCCACGCCGTTCAAGGCCTATCTGGGCCTGGGCAATGCGCTGTTCCAGTCGGGCGACTATGCCAACGCGGGAACCGCCTTCCGTCAGGCTGCCATCGACGGCGCAATCCGGCTCCTGCCGCCGCACTCGGCGAGCTCGGTCGTTGCTTCATTAAGCTCGGCCGTCCGGCGGATGCCGTGGAGACCTACCGCACGGCTATCGACTTTGCCGGTCCCCGCGACGACACGCGTGCGCTCAACGCCGGCATGGGTCAGGCGCTTTCTGCCGCCGGTCGCCCCTCCGACGCACTCGATGCCTTTAACGCCGCTACTGCCGATGGCATCTACCAGCTCACCTCCGAGCAGGCCGACGAGCTTGCCCGCGTGCACGATTCGCTTGCCGCGCTGTCTGCCCAGACGGCCATGTCCACGGCTCCGCGCCCGCGATGGACGCTTCTGCCGTCGATCCGCTCGATCCTACCGGCGCGACCGGTCAGTTTATGCCCGATCCCTCGGACACCGGCTTCTTTACGCTGTCCGAGTCCGAGATGGTCCAGCAGGACCGTCAGGATCGTAAGCAGGCCAAGGTCCGTCGTCGCCATCGCCATACGGGTCTTAAAGTCTTCATCGTGCTGCTTTTGCTTATTTTGATCGCCGCGGGCGGTCTGGGCTTTGCCTACACGCGCGGCTTTGGCTTCCCGTCTCAGGAGTCTGTCGTTACCGATCTGTTCCAGCTGCCGGCGACGGTGACGCCGCAAAGGCCGAGTCTTGCCTGGCCTCGAGCCTGTCCGAGGACGCTAAGTCGATGATCATCTCCTCGATTCCGCAGGGTGCCACCGTGTCCGTCGAGGGCATGGATCAGTCCATGACCGAGCGACCGCCAAGGTGAAGGCATCGCTGTCCAAGGGCGGCGAGCAGGAGTACACCGTCAAATTCGTGCGCTCCGACAACCATATCGGCTGGGCCGTTTCTTCGCTCGATATGGATTTCTCGGCTGCTGACAACCAGTAGTGACCTTATGGGATTTAGCTTTGCCCGGCGCTTCACCGCAAGTGAGGTGCCGGGCTTGCGCTAGTATGATGAGCTAGTAGTTTTCCAGCAATCATCCAACACATCAGGAGTTGCGTTGTTTTCTTTGATGGATATGTTCTTCGGTAGCTATGCGGGCGATCTTGCCATCGACCTCGGCACCGCCAATACGCTTGTCTCCGTGCGCGGCAAGGGCATCGTCATTCGCGAGCCTCTGTTGTCGCCATCGACAAGAACGACGAGCGCATCTTGGCGGTCGGTATCGAGGCAAAGCGCATGCTCGGCCGTACGCCCGGCAACATCGTGGCCGTTCGTCCCCTGAAGGACGGCGTCATCGCCGACTTCGATGTTACCGAGGCCATGCTTCGCTACTTTATCGACAAGGCGTCCGAGAAGCGCTATCCGTGGACTCCGCGTCCGCGTGTTGTCGTCTGCGTTCCCTCCGGTGTCACGTCGGTCGAGAAGCGCGCTGTCTTTGAGGCCACGATCCAGGCCGGTGCCCGCCAGGCCTATCTGATCGAAGAGCCCATGGCGGCTGCCATCGGCGCCGACCTGCCCGTCGAGGAACCCACCGGCTCCATGGTCATCGACATCGGTGGCGGTACCACCGAGGTTGCCGTTATCGCTATGGGCGGCATCGTCGTCTCGCAGTCCATCCGTATTGCCGGCGACGAGTTCGATCAGGCCATCCTCACGCACGTTCGTGATGCCTACAACCTGGCCATCGGCGAGCGTACGGCAGAGGACATCAAGATCAAGGTCGGCTCCGCCGTGCCGCTTAAGGACGAGCTCGACGTCGAGGTCAACGGCCGCGACGTGATCACCGGTCTGCCCAAGACCGTGCGCATCGAGAGCGAGGAGATTCGTCGCGCGCTCAACAAGCCGCTCGACGAGATGGCCAAGGCCGTCAAGGACGCACTCGACGCTACGCCTCCCGATCTTGCCTCGGACCTTATGTACTACGGCATTTTACTGACTGGTGGCGGCGCGCTGCTGCGCGGTCTCGACGTGCGTCTGCGCGATGAGACCGGCGTTTCGGTCAACGTCAGCCCCACGGCGCTCGATAACGTCGTTAACGGCTGTGCCCGCGTGCTCGAGGCCAATGCGTTTGATGGCGGCTTCGTCCAGACCAATGCTTAATTTCCAAAAGGTGGATTCCATTTGGCACGATCTTCGGGTTTCTCCACAAATCTGAATACCAAGCGACAATCAACGGGTATGCGCCCGTTGATTGTTTTCAGCCTGATTTCGGTGTTGCTGCTCACGTTTTATATTCGTGAGGGCGAGACGGGGCCGATTCATGCCGTTCGTTCGGGCGTGACGACGATTACCTCGCCGGTGCGTTTTCTGGGCTCGGCTGTGGCGGCTCCCTTCAATGCGATCGGTAACGTGTTCTCTAACCTTACGGCGTCACAGGACACGCTTGACGAGCTTAAGAAGCAAAACGAGGAACTGACCTCTAAGGTCGCCGAGCTCTCCGAGGCTCAAAAGACCGCCGAGCGACTGGAGGGTCTGGTCGGTCTGCAGTCGACCTACAACCTCAAGTCCACTGCAGCTCGTATCGTCGGCGCTTCGGGCGATGCCTGGACCTCGACCGTCACCATCGATAAGGGTTCTGCCGACGGGCTTACCATCAACATGCCCGTGACGAGTTCTGCCGGTGTCATAGGCAGATTATCGAGGTCTCGGCCAAGACGTCCACCGTGCGTCTGATCGGCGATGAGAACTCGGGCGTGTCCGCATGGTGCAGGATACGCGCGCCCAGGGCATGCTGCAGGGTCAGGCTGACGGCACGCTGCGTCTTGAGTACGTGAGCGTCGACTCCGACGTTAAGGTTGGCGACATCATCGTGACCTCGGGCATTGGCGGTGTGTTCCCCAAGGGCCTTCCGCTCGGCACCGTCTCGTCGGTTGAGAAATCGGCAAACGACGTGTACTACACCATTGTGGTACGCGCCCAGACGACGGCCGAGAACAACGAGGAAGTGCTGGTCATCACCTCGCTGACCGACGAACAGTCGGCCTCGGATGAGGACGTGAGCACCGCTAATAGCACGCCGCAGGGAACGTCGCGCGATGCTGCGACCAAGACGAAGGACGAGAGCTCGGATGACGGTTCCGACACGTCCGAGACGACCGATTCCGGCTCGAGCGAATAGGGGGCATGTCCATGGATCTACACGAGCAGGGGATGAGCTCCCGCACGTTTGTAATCGCCGCCATCGTGTGCGTGCTGCTGCAGGCAGGCCTGGCACCGCAGATCTCCATTGCGGGCGGTCGCGTCAACTTCATGATTATCCTGGTGTGCCTAAGCGTGTTCTCGGGCGACCCGACCCGTGCCGTCGTGTGCGGTTTTTGCAGCGGCTTGTTTTATGACCTGTCCGCTGCCGTGCCGGTGGGAGTTATGTCGCTCCTGCTGACCGTGGGTTCTTTTGCCCTGGTGCACAGCGCTGCCGGTCAAACGAGCGGTACCCCGAGTGCGCGCGGCATCACTGTGGGTGCCTTCGCGCTCGTCATTAATGTGATCTACAGCATCATCTTGCTGTTTATGGGTTTGGAGACGAGCTTTGTCGTGGCGATCTTCGGCCATGCGCTGCCGTCTTCGATCCTGACGGGTTTGGTTGCCATTCCGTTTTTGATGTCCGGCGTCGTGCCGCAGTCCGGTTATGGATTCTCCGCACGTGGCGGACGCCAGACGGGCATGCGCTTTAAGCCCAAGACCCGTAAGCTCAAATAGGGGAGGCTCGTAGATGTCTTCCCAGATGACGGTTATTATCGCCGGTATCGTGCTGGTTGTGGCCATCGTGGTCGCGCTGGTCATCATGCGTCGCGGCGATTCCCGTTTTACCTACGATACGCAGCATGGAACGGCCCCGCGCGCCACCGAGGGCGAGGGCAATACCGCGGCGACCGCCTTTAAGGGCCGCTTCTCCATCCTCACCACGGGTGTGGGCGCGATGTTCGCGGCGCTTGCCGTCAAGCTGTGGGGCATGCAGATGGTCTCGTCGGACTATTACGAAAAGCAGGCTAATAGCAATCAGACGCGCACCGTTACCACACCCGCTGTGCGCGGCCGCATCCTCGACCGCAATGGCGTGGCACTTGTCCAGAACCGTCCCTCACTTGCTGTCGTGGCCTACCGCGACCTTGCCGAGGATGAGGTTCTGGTTCGTCATCTTGCCAACGTGCTCGGTATGCCCTACGTGGCTGTGCTGCGCAATATCCAGGACAATTCCGAGGGCGCCCAGAGCCTGCATACCATCGCGACGGACGTGCGCCGCTCAACGGTTGCCTATATCAAGGAGCACGCCGGCGAGTTCCCGGGCGTCAAGATTGCCGAGCGTACCGAGCGCCAGTACCCGTACGGCGAGACGGCCTGTCACATTTTGGGCTATACCGGCACCATTACCTCCGAGCAGCTCGAGGCCCAGAATAAGAAAACCTCTGGCGGTGATGATGCTTCTGCTGGCAAGATTACGTACCAGTCGGGCGATATCGTGGGCCAGGCGGGTGTTGAGAGCTACTACGAAAACCTGCTGCAGGGTATTCGTGGCGAGCAGACCGTCAAGGTCGATGCCTCGGGCAATGTGACCGGTCAGGCCGGCGCCGTGCCCGCCAAGGCCGGCTCCGACATTAAGCTCACGCTCGACCTTAAGATCCAACAGGCCTGTGAGACGGCGCTGGCGAGCGCCATCGAGCTCGCCAAGACCACTGGCTACAGCAATGCCGGCAACGGCGCTGTGGTGTGCCTCGATCCCAACAATGGTGAGATCCTGGGCATGGCGAGCGAGCCCAAGTTCGATCCGTCCGTCTTTATCGGCGGCGTCTCAAATGACGTGTGGACCGAGCTCAATGATGACAAGGGTTCGCACCCGCTGCTCAACCGCGCCATTAGCGGACAGTACATGTCGGCCTCGACCATCAAGCCGCTCTCGGCACTGGCCGGTCTTGAGTTTGGAACCTACACTTCAACGCAGACAACCAACTGCACGGGCTATTGGACGGGCTTGGGCAAGGCTTGGGGCAAGCGCTGCTGGCTGACGTCTGGACACGGCACCATGACGCTGCAGTCGGGTATTGCCAACTCGTGCGACCCCGTCTTCTACGATATGGGCAAGGCGTTCTTTTATGACGAGCAACATTCCGAGGGCCTGCAGGAGGTCTTTCGTCGCTGGGGCCTAGGCAAGACCTGCGGTATCGATTTGCCGAGTGAGGGCGCGGGCCGTATTCCCGATGCCGAGTGGAAAGAGTCGTACTTTACCGACGCCTCTGCCGAGGACCGCAAGTGGAATGCCGGCGATATGACCAACATTGCCATCGGCCAGGGCGACATTTTGGTGACGCCTCTGCAGATGGCATGCGCTACATGGGCCTTGCCAACGGCGGTAAGCAGTACGTGCCTCACGTGTTTTTGTCTGCCGTGTCGCGCGATGGCGACGGCGATGCCTATAAGTACAACGGCAAAGGCAAGAAGAAGCGCCTGGAGGCCAAGATCAACAGCGATTCGGATTTGGCTCTTGTTCGCAACGGCATGCACGACGTGATTTACACGGCATCGACGTCCCTGGCGGCTCACTTTGGCACCCTGACGCCGCAGGTATACGGCAAGTCGGGCACGGGCGAGAAAAGCGGCGAGGACGAATACGCGTGGTTCTGCGCCTATGCGCCGGCCGATGATCCCAAGTATGTCATCGCTACTGTCCTGGAGCAGGGCGGCGGTGGCTCAGATACCGCGATGCATGTCGTGCGCGACGTGCTCGGCGTGATTTATGATGAGCCCGATACCTCTTCGGCCTCGGGCGATTCTTCGGTTCGATAGGAGGTTGCGATGGATTTTTCTCCGGCGGATCTGTTCCGTTCAACCAAGACCGGCTCTCGCAGCAGCCTGGACCGCGTCAACAAGCAACTTTCGGCCTCGCGCGGTACGTTTCGCCAAAAGGTGCATATCGGTGTGCTGCTGGCTACCGTCGCGCTCGTTGCCTATGGCGCCATCATTATTTGGTCGGCGTCACAGTTTAAGGCCGACGCCTCATTCTCGCGCCACCTGCTGGGCATTGGCATTGGCGCGGTGCTTGCGGTGCTCGTCTGGCGTACCGATCTGCGCGGCATCTCTAACTTCTCGACGGCGCTGCTCGTCATTGACCTTATTGTGATCTTCTCGCCCAAGATTCCGGGCCTGTCCTATACGGGCGGTCTGGGCATGACGGGCTGGATCAAGATTCCCGGTATCGGCTTGACATTCCAGCCGGTTGAGCTTGCCAAGCTCATCACCATCTTCTTTATCGCCACGCTTGGCTCGCAGTATAACGGCCGCATCGATACCGTTCGCGACTACGTCAAGCTCTGCGGCATGCTGTCCATTCCGTTTTTGGCCGTCGTCGCATGGGCGACCTGGGCTCGGGCCTGGTCGTGCTGGTCTCGGGCGCCATCGTCATCTGCATGAGCGGTGCACGCCGCGAATGGGTGCTGTCGACCCTGGCCCTGCTCGTGGGCCTGGTGGCCCTCGTCCTGGCGCTCGATTCGGTCTTTGATTCGTTGCTCGGCCACGATGTGCTCATCAAGCAGTATCAGATGAACCGTCTGACGGTCTTTATCGACCCCGATAATGCCGATTCGGACGATGCCTACAACCTGCAGCAGTCGCTTATCGCCGTTGGCTCGGGTGGCTTCTTTGGTAAGGGTTTGGGCCATGCGACGCAGTCGGCCGGCGGCTTTCTGCCTGAGTTCCACACCGACTTCGTCTTCGCCTTCCTGTCCGAGACCTTTGGCTTTTGCGGTTCCTTTTTGCTCCTATGCCTCTACGTGCTGCTGATCTTTTCGACGATTCGCGTCGCCTTTAAGTGTGAGTCGCTGTTCTTGCGCCTATCGTGTGTGGGCATCGTTGGCATGTGGGCGTTCCAGACCTTCGAAAACATCGGCATGTGCATCGGCATGATGCCGATTACCGGTATTCCGCTACCGTTTATTAGCTTCGGTTCGTCTTCGATGATGATTCAGCTGCTGACGGTGGGTATCGTACAATCCATATGGCGGCATCGTTCGGGCGCCGCGTAACCGCTGGAGGGGTTTGCTATGAAAATTCCCGTAGATAAGCTGACCCGCGCTTTTAAGATGGGCGCGTCCGTTAAGAAGGATTCCGATACGCCGGTGCGCGTCTCGGTCTATCTGGATTCGTCCGCCTCGCGCTTTCTGGCCGAGACGGTGCGTGACGCCTTTGTGCCGCAGACGACCTCGGGCATTGTGCGCGTCGAGCGTCTGGGGGAGGAGCGAATTGCTCCAAAGACCGATACCGATGTGGTACTGGTGCTCTCGTGTGGTTCCGACCGCCTGGAGAGTGCCGTGCAGGAGCTCGTGATCGCCGGCGCGCCCGTGTGCGTGCTTGCCGAGTCTGCTGTGGAGGTGCCGTTTATCGAGGAGTCCACGCCCATGCTCGGCGTGGTGGCGGCAACCGATAAGACGTATCTGCTCGAGACGCTTGCCCGCTGGATTCTCGATCGCACCGACAAGGAAACGGCTTTTGCGGCGAACTTTGCCTTTATGCGCATCGCGGCAGCTAATCGTATCATCACCTCGTGCGCGCTCACCAATATGGCGACCGGTGCGCTGGTGTTTTTGCCGGGCGCCGATTATCCCGTTATGGCGCTGGCGCAGGTGGGCATGCTCTTTGAGCTCGCTGCCGTCTTTGGACGCGGCATTAAGCCTGAGCGCGGCTACGAGGTCGCGGGCGTGCTTGCCGGCGGTCTTGTGATCCGCGCGGTCACCCGCGCGCTCGTCAAGCAGACGCCGCATATTGGGTTTGCCGTTAAGGCGCTCACTGCTGCCGCGGGCACCTATGGCATGGGCCGTGCGCTTGTTTCGCTCTACGAGCGCGATGTCGACTACAGCCGTGCCAACGAGGTGGTCACTGCCACGTTCTCCCGCGTTCGCGATCTGGTGACCACGGTCGCGGGCGCTACCCGTCCTATGGCGTCCTACCAAGACGCATCCGATCTCGCTGCTTAGGGGTTTTCTGTTGCGCGTTCCGTATCAAGACTGCTTTCATTTAATTGAGCCGCTGCTCGCCAAGGTCGAAAAGCCGAGCCGCTATATCGATCACGAGTGGGGCACGCTTTCCAAGGCCGATGCCGACTACCGTTGCTGCCTGATCTACCCGGATGTGTACGAGGTTGGTTTGCCCAACCAGGGCATCGCCATCCTCTACAACATCCTTAACCAGGCCGAGGGCATCTCCTGCGAGCGTGGCTATGTGCCGTGGCCCGATATGGGTGACGCCATGCGCGAGGCGGGCATTCCGCTGCTGTCGCTCGAAGGTGCTGCCCCCGTTGCTTCGTTTGATATCGTCGGTCTGCATGTGCCGCACGAGATGGCGGTGACGAACTTCCTCGAGGCACTCGATCTCGCTGGCATTCCGCTGTTAGCGGCCGACCGAGGTGAAGACGACCCCATCATCATCGCCGGCGGCCCCTCGGTGTACAACCCCGAGCCGTACGCGCCTTCTTCGATGCCATCCTCATCGGCGAGGGCGAGGAATCGCTGCTCGAGACCTGCCAGCTGCATCGGCGCCTGCGCGACGAAGGAGTCCCGCGCGCGCAGATTGTTGAGCAGCTTGCATCCATTGCCGGCAACTACGTGCCGTCGCTCTATGAGATTCGTCACGACGAGCCCTGCTCGCCGCATGGCTACACCGTGCCGCGCGAGGGCAAGGATGCTCCGGCCGTGGTCTACAAGCGCGTCGTCGAGGATTTCGGCGCCACGAATCCGCTGTCGCAGTCGTGCGTGCCCTATGCGCAGCTGGTTCACGACCGCCTGTCTATCGAGATTCTGCGCGGCTGCGCTCGCGGCTGTCGTTTTTGCCAGGCCGGCATGACGTATCGCCCGGTGCGCGAGCGTTCGGCCGACCAGATCGTCTCGTCGGTGATTCAGGGTCTGGAAAAGACCGGCTATGACGAGGTGTCGCTGACCTCGCTCTCCACGACCGACCACTCCTGCATTCGTGACGTGCTCGGCAGGCTCAACCGTCGCCTGGAGGATACGGGTATTCGCGTGTCTATTCCGTCGCAGCGCTTGGATTCGTTTGGCGTGGATATGGCCGAGTCGGTCGCCGGCGAAAAGAAGGGCGGCCTGACGTTCGCGCCCGAGGCCGGCAGCCAGCGCATGCGCGACATCATTAACAAGAACGTGACCGAGGAGGACCTGGACCGTGCGGCCAAGGCGGCCTTCGAGGCCGGCTGGAACCGCATGAAGCTCTACTTTATGATGGGCCTTCCCGGCGAGCGCGACGAGGACATCGTGGCCATCGCCAATCTGGCCGATCACGTGCTGGAGCTTGGTCGTTCCGTGGTGCCCAAGGCTCGTCGCGGCTCGATCTCGGTGTCCATCTCGGTTTCGGTCTTTATCCCCAAGGCTGCCACGCCGTTCCAGTGGTGCCCGCAGCTCGACTACGACGACGTCAAGCGTCGCCAGAAGTTGCTTATCACGAGCGTTCGCAACCGTGCCGTCCGCGTGCATTACCACGATGCTGAGACTTCGCTCATCGAGGCCGCGCTGTCCCGCGCCGGTCGTGACATGACGCCCGTCATCATCGATGCTTGGCGCGCGGCTCTCGCTTTGACGCCTGGTAGAGCATTTCTCGCTCGATAACTGGAAGGAGGCTGCTGCCAAAAACGGCATCGACCTCAATGAGCTCGTGCACCTGCCCTACGAGTTGGACTGGCGCCTGCCGTGGGAGCACGTGAGCCCCGGCTGCACGCGCGGCTTCCTCGAGCGCGAGTACCGTCGCTCGCTTGAGGGCGTCACGACTCCCGACTGCACCCGCACGTCGTGCACCGGCTGCGGGATCTGCCCCACGCTCCACGCCAAGAATGTATTGATGGGTGATCGCGCATGAGTGAGCGCCTGACCGACAACCCCACGCTCTTTAGGCTTCGTGTTCGCTATGGCAAGCGCGATCGCCTTAAGTACCTGGGCCATCTCGAAGTAATCCATACCATTGAGCGCATCGTGCGCCGTGCGGGGCTTCCCTATGCCGTCACGCAGGGCTTCTCTCCGCACATGCGCGTGGGCTTCTCTTCGGCGCTACCGGTGGGTACGTCGTCGACTTGCGAGTGGTATGACCTGTTTATGACCGAGTTCGTGGCGCTCGACGAGGCGTTTGGGCGCCTGGTTGCGGCGTCTCCGGTCGATCTGGCACCCATCGAGGCGGCGTACATCGACGTGCATACGCCGGCGTTGACGGCTCAGCTTACGCGTCTGTCGTATCGCATCGACCTGCACTTGGATCCCGAGGCGCCCGTAAGCGCCGACGAGGTGCGTCGTGCGATCGACACGCTGCGCGCGGGCCATGGCATCGACTACGCGCGCGGCAAAAAGAGCAAGCGCTTGGATTTGGATCACACGCTCGTGGGCTATGAGCTCACGGCGGGGGAGCGCCCGGACCATTTGGTGCTCATGCTCGACACCCATGCCGATAACGAGGGCTCCATGCGTCCGGAAATTTTGCTTTCCGCTGCTGATGTTTTGTTGCAGGGCTTGACCCCGGGCGTGGATGCACCTATTGTTTCCACCGGTATGCAAGACCTCGTGACCATCTGCTCCTACGATGTCGAGCGTCAGAATCAAGCATGCGAGGACGACGAGGGCCGACTCGTCAGCCCCATACCTGTGCGAACTTGTGGATTTGCTCCACATACTCGTTGACGGGGGTATTTTCGCCTGCTACTATATTCGGCTGTTGCACTAACTGATGCATGAAGGGCAAGTAAACATGTACGCAATCGTTAACACGGGCGGCAAGCAGTACAAGGTCGCCACCGACGATGTCATCACCGTCGAGAAGATCGAGGGCAATGAGGGCGACAAGGTCACCCTGCCGGTCATCTTCCTCAACGATGGTAAGAAGATCGTCACCGATCCCGACAAGCTGGCTAAGGCCAAGGTTACCGCTCAGATCGTTGAGCAGTTCAAGGGCGAGAAGCAGCTGGTCTTCAAGTTCCACAAGCGCAAGCGCTATCGTCGTCTGAAGGGTCACCGTCAGCAGCTCACCAAGCTGAAGATCGTGAAGGTCCAGGCTACGTCCCGCGCCAAGAAGGCTGTCAAGGCAGAGGCCGAGGCTGTTGCCGAGCTCCCGTCGCCGAGTAGATTACACTCGTAACGAAAGAGTAGGTATACACAATGGCACACAAAAAAGGACTCGGTTCCTCCCGTAATGGCCGTGACTCCCGCGGTCAGCGCCTTGGCACGAAGCGCTATGCCGGCCAGACGGTAACCACGGGCACGATTCTCGTCCGTCAGCACGGCACTCACATCCACCCGGGTGAGAACGTTGGTCGTGGCAAGGACGACACGCTGTTCGCGCTGGTCGACGGTACCGTTGAGTTCCACAAGGGTATCAAGCACAGGGTCAGCGTACGCCCGCTCGCGAACGCGTAATTCACCCTTCATAGAGCACATATGTGGGAGGCACTTGAGTTTTAGAATTCAAGGGTCTCCCTCTTTTTGTAGGAGGCGATTCTGTTGTCACAGTTCACCGATATCAGCCGCATTAACGTGTGCGGCGGCGACGGCGGAGCCGGATGCATGTCGTTTAGGCGCGAGGCATTTGTCCCCAAGGGCGGCCCCGATGGCGGCGACGGCGGTCGTGGCGGCAATGTCGTCATCCAGGCCGATGCTCAGCTGTCTTCGCTGATCGATTACCGCTTTAAGCATCACTTCCGCGCCGAGCGCGGCACGCACGGCCAGGGCGCTCGTCGCAATGGCAAGAGCGGCGAGGACCTGATCCTGAAGGTTCCCATGGGCACCGTGGTGCGCGAGCTCGATCCCGAGACGCAGACCCCGATGTTCGAGCTTGCCGACCTGGTGCACGACGGCGAGCGCGTTGTCGTGGCGCCCGGTGGCGCCGGCGGTCTGGGCAATACCCACTTTGTGACGTCGGTGCGTCGCGCGCCCGCGTTCGCTCAGCTGGGCGAACCGGCCGAGGAGCACTGGATTGAGCTCGAGATGAAGCTTATGGCCGATGCCGCGCTCGTGGGCTTTCCCTCGGTGGGTAAGTCTTCGCTCATCGCGCGCATGAGTGCCGCCCGTCCCAAGATCGCCGACTATCCGTTTACCACGCTCGTGCCGAACCTCGGCATGGTGCGTGCCGGTGAGTATTCTTATGTCGTTGCCGACGTTCCTGGTTTGATCGAGGGCGCGAGCGAGGGCAAGGGCCTAGGCCACCAGTTCCTGCGCCACATTGAGCGTACGGCCCTGATCATGCATGTCGTCGACATGACGGGCGGTTTTGAGGATCGCGACCCGGTTGAGGATTACCGCATCATCAACCGTGAGCTCGAGCAGTATGGCGCAGAGCTCTCGGAGCGCCCGCAAATCGTTGTCGCCAACAAGTGCGATGCGCCGGGCACGGCCGACAAGATTGCCGACCTCAAGCGCGCAGCGCTCGACGATGGACATATGTTCTTTGCCGTATCTGCTGTGACGGGCGCCGGTCTCAATACGCTGATGCTTGCCGTGGGCGAGCAGGTGGCTAAGCTTCGCGCCGAGCTGGCGGTTTCCGATGAGCCGGTCGATCTTCGCGACGAGGAGTGGGAGCGCCGCCGTCTGCAGCGCGAGAAGCGGTTCCGCATTGTCCAGGAGGAGCCCGGTGCCTTCCGTGTGGTTGGTCGCGCGATTGAGCGCATGGTCATCCAGACCGATTGGGAAAACGAGGAAGCCGTCATCTACCTGCAGCACAAGTTTGCGCGCATGGGAGTTGACGACGCGCTCGAGAAGGCCGGTTGCCGTGCGGGCGACGAGGTCCGCATTTGCCAGCGTGCCTTTGACTTTGAGGGCGCTGAGGACTTCTCGGAGTACGAGGAGCTCGAGGACGCTGGCGAGGACGTTGCCGTTGAGGCCATTGACGTGGCCGACGTTGCGGATGAGGGCGTCGAGGTTGTCGATGTGGCGGATGTCGCGGACGATGCCGAGACCCGGAGGGCGAGTAGGCCATGTCGCTGCGCGGTGGAATCGGTTTGCCCGAGCTGCCCATAAAAGAGGGCAAAGAGTTTCGGCTTGGCATTATGGGCGGCACATTCGACCCGATTCATTACGGGCACCTGGTGACTGCCGAGCAGGCGCGCGAGTCGCTCGACTTGGACGCTGTGCTCTTTATGCCGGCGGGCTCTCCCGCCTTTAAGCTTGACAAGCCGGTGACGCCTGCCGAGGACCGTTATGCCATGACGGTCCTCGCCACCGCCGCGAACCCGGCCTTTTTGGCGAGCCGGTTCGAGATTGACCGTCCGGGCGTAACCTATACGGCCGATACGCTTCATGCCCTTCGCGACTTTACCCGCCGCAGGTAAAGCTCTACTTTATTACGGGCGCCGACGCGATTATCGATATTGTGACCTGGCATGATGCCGAGCGAATTGCTGAGCTTGCTACCTTTATTGCGGCGACGCGACCGGGTTTTGATATCGATACGGCGCGTGCCCGAATCAAAGAGTCGGGGCTGCCGTTCGATGTGCGCTATATTCAGATTCCGGCGCTGGCGATCAGCTCGACGAACATTCGTAAGCGAGTTGCCCGCGGCATGAGCGTGCGCTATCTTACGAGCGAGTCTGTGCTCGGCTACATTCGCAAGCGCAGTTTGTATGTCGATCTGGGTCAAGAAGATTTTGAGTGATGGGGGCTACGTTGTCGGTAGAGGATCAGTTTGAGGGCGATGAGCGCGCGCTGCTCAAGCGCATTCAAGAGCTGCTCGATGTTCGCATGAAAGATAAGCGCAAGCGCTATGTGCATTCGCTGGGTGTTGCCGAGACCGCACTTCATCTGGCCGAGGTCTACGGCGTTGACCGCTTTGATGCCGCTGCCGCCGGCTTAATTCACGACTGGGACAAGGTGCTTTCCGATGACGAGCTCGTGGCCCGCGCGCTTCACTATGGCATCAAGGTTGCCGGCTCTCCTTCCGCCGCGACGCCGCTTTTGCATGGCCCTGTTGCCGCCTATGAGCTTCCGCAGCTTTTTCCCGAGCTGTCACCGGCTGTTTTCCAGGCTGTCGACCGTCACACCGTGGGTGCCTGCGACATGACGCCGCTCGATATGGTGGTCTTTGTGGCAGATGCCATCGAGCCCAACCGCCACGGCGACTATGCCCATGCGCTGCGCAAGATGGTGGGGAAGTCGACGCTTGACGAGTTGTTCTTCTCCTGTTTTGCGCAGGGTCTGGTCTATGTGATCCAGTCCGGGCGCTATCTTTATCCCACGGCTATTACGATTTACAACCATTACGCCCAGCTGCGCTAGCTCGGGTGTGTCTAGAAAGAGGTATTCCATGGCCGACGAGACCATGACTGACGAGCAGATTCTTGAAGGTGTGGAGCACAAGAGTTTCGTTGCCACGTCCGACCGCACCGCCGCCTCGCTGTCCGCGAGCGGTGTCGCCGCCGAGGATGTCGCCCGCGCCGCCGCGCAGGCCGCCTACGACAAGAAGGGCGAGGACGTGCAGGTGCTCAACCTGACCGAGCTTTCCGACGTGTGCGACTACTTTGTGCTTGCCACCGGTACCAACAACCGCCAGGTCGATTCGATTGTCGACGAGATCGAGGAGAAGGTCGCCGAGGCTTGCGGCGAGCATCCGTTCTCTATCGAGGGCCGCGAGCAGAAGACTTGGATGCTCATGGACTACGGTTCGGTCGTCGTCCATGTCTTCACTCCCGAAGCCCGCGACTTCTACCGCCTAGAAAAGCTCTGGGGTGACGCCCCCCAGCTCCCCCTCGACCTCCTCTAGTGGCTCATTTGATATGGGGCTTTTAGCTAGCCTCGCGCATTTCGCCGGGCAGTTGCGGTTTTCCGCACCTGCCGGCTTTCTTTTTGCCCAAAGGCGGTTAATCATTGAAGCGGGATTGGCGGCCGAAGGATAGGGCGGTGTCGCCGAACTTGTCTCGGACGGCATCGATCGCGACGGAGAGGTCGCGACGGTCGCTCGATTGGGCTCCGCGGTCGTCGACTTCGCAGAACAGGTCGGTCTGGATGCCGCCTTGGTGGTCGAAGTCGCTCATACCGATGCCTGCTAAGCGAACATGCATGCCTTCCTGCCAGATGTTGTCGAGTAGCTCGAGCGCCACGGCCACGAAGATGTTCTCATCGTCGGTCGGATGAGGCAGCCGGCGCTGTGCCGTACGCCCGCTTCCATACGAATACTTGAGCTTGAGCGTTACCGTGCCGCCCGTCAGTCCCTGACGCGCAGGCGGCGTCCAACCGACTCACCCAGCAGCGCAATCGCCGCTTCGATGTCCCCGCGCTCAGTCAAATCTTTCGCAAAGGTGCGTTCATTGCTGACCGACTTGACCTCGCGCCCTTCATCGAGACTCTTGACTTCGGAGATTTCAAGTCCCAGCGCACGCTGACGCATACGTTCGCCGTTGACGCCAAAAATAGAGGCCAAGGTGGATTCCGGCGCGCGTGACAGCTCGCCGAGCGTGTAGATGCGCATACGGCGCAGCCGCTCCTCGGCCGAGCGCCCGATGCCGCTCATGGCAGATACCGGCAGCGCGGCCAAAAAGCGCTGCTCGGTTCCGGGGCGCACGATGGTCAGCCCAAACGGCTTATCCCGCTCGCTTGCGATCTTTGCGACCGTCTTGTTGCAGCCCACGCCAATGGAGCACGTCACTCCCAGCGCTGCCACACGGTCGCTTATACGCCGTGCAACTAGCAGTGGGTCCTCGGGCGCAAAGCGACCCGGTGTGATATCGATAAAGGCTTCGTCGATGGATACGCGCTCAACGCGCGGCGTCTCCTCGGCAAGAATCGCCATGACCTGCGCGCTCACCTCGCGGTAGCGATCAAAGTGCCCGTGCGTCCAAATGGCTTGCGGGCACAAGCGCCGCGCCTCGGCCGAGGCCATGGCAGAGCGCACGCCAAAGCGACGTGCCTCATACGAACACGTGGACACGACGCCACGCGAATCGGCGTCTCCGCCCACGATGAGTGGCTTTCCGCGCCATTCGGATGATCGAGCATCTCCACGCTCGCAAAAAATGCATCGAGGTCCATGAGGCCCACCGCCGGACCCGTCCAGGGAGGCGGCGTGACGCCCATGGCATCCTCATAACCGTATGTATGTTCGCGTATTTCCATGTCATGAGTATACCGCGCAGCTCATGTGGGGTGCGTGTATGTGCTTGCAAATCCCGAATTCTTGTCTAAGATATGGATTTGCCCTCGACTACACCGAAGAAGTTGGTCTCACGGACTTCACCTGCCCGCGTCGATGGCGTATTATGTTCAACTGTTTGTTTGTAGTTGCAGCCTAAAGCTGCTTGGTTGGAGGAGTTTCCTTTGGCAGTCAAGATTCGCCTTGCTCGTCACGGCGCTAAGAAGCGTCCGTACTACCGTGTCGTCGTCGCCGATTCCCGCGCCCCGCGTGACGGTCGTATCATCGAGGAGGTTGGCCGCTACAACCCGATGACCGCCCCCAAGACCATCAACCTCGACCTCGAGAAGATCGCCGACTGGCAGTCCAAGGGCGCTCAGCTCACCGACGCCGTCGCCGCTCTGGTCAAGGCCGCCAACGAGGGCGAGAAGACCGAGACCGTCGTCAAGAAGTCCAAGAAGCAGCTCGCCAAAGAGGCCGAGGCCGCTAAGCTGCCGCTGAGGCCGCTGAGGGCGCCGAGGAGTAAATCGTGCCTGAGGTTGACGCTGCACAGCTCGAGGGTGAGGCAATGCTCTCAGATCGCATCGCCGATCTCGTCGAATATCTCGTTGTTCAGATCGTCGACGACCCGGATTCCGTGAGCCTTGAGGTCATCGATGGTGACGACGCCTCTACGATTGAGGTTTCGGTCGCCGAGGATGACGTCGCTAAGGTCATCGGCCGTCGTGGCCGTACCATCAAGCCATTCGCACGCTCGCCCGTGCACTGGCCGCTCGCCTCGACACTGCTGTCGAGGTAGAGGTTCTGGGCTAGGACCTTGAGGTCCCAGTACAAAAACATCGCCCGTGTGGTCAAGCCGCACGGAAGGAAGGGGGAGGTCCTCGCGCAGCCGCTGCGGGGGCTTCCTTCTGTATTAGAGCCTGGTATGCGCGTCGCCCTGACGCCGCCGGCGCTCAAGCGCGACCGCTTTTGCACGGTCGTGTCCGTCACCGATACGGGCGATGGCGATCTGGTCTCGTTTGAGGGCATTGACGACTTGACGGCCGCCGAGGGCATCACGGATGCTACGTGCTAGCAAATCGTGACGACTTTGAGCTCGATTCGCTCGACGCTGCCTATACCGACCTGATGGGTCGCGAGGTGGTCGACGAGCGCTTCGGTTCGCTCGGTACGATCGTCGAGATCATGTCGACGCCCGCTAACGATGTTTGGGTTGTCGAGGGTGATCGGTACGGCGAGGTACTGATTCCCGTGATCGAGCAGGTCGTGCTCGATCTTCCCGACACAGGAACAATTTCCGTCCACGCTATGGACGGCCTGATCGATATGGACAATTAGGGAGGACAACATGCTGATCGAGACCCTTTCGGTCTTTCCCGAGATGTTTGAGCCCGTCATGTCCACGTCGATTTTGGGCCGCGCCCGCAAGGCCGGCCTTTTTGATTTTAAGGCGTATAACCTGCGCGACTGGACGCACGACCGCCATCGTACCGTCGATGACGAGCCGTACGGCGGCGGGCAGGGCATGCTCATGAAGGTCGAGCCTATCGCAGAGGCCATCGAGGCCATTAGCGCAGAGGGTCCCAAGCCCACTGTGGTGTTCTTTACCCCCTGTGGCGAGCCTTTTACGCAGCATGTGGCCGAGCGCCTGCTCAAAAGTGAGCGCCTGCTGTTTGTGTGCAGTCGCTACGAGGCGTCGACGAGCGCGCGTATGCGTATGCCGATGAGCGTCTGTCGATCGGCGACTACGTGCTCACGGGCGGCGAGCTTCCCGCTATGGTCGTTGCCGATGCCGTCGTACGCCTGATTCCCGGCGCCCTTGGTGACGAAATGAGCAACGTCGACGAGTCATTCTCGACCGCCGAGGACGGAGGACTGCTCGAGTACGCGCAGTACACCCGCCCCGCCGAGTTCAACGGCGAGGGCGTGCCGCCGGTGCTTGTGAGCGGCGATCACGCCAAGGTCGATGCCTGGCGTCGCAAGAACGCCATCGAGCGCACCTGCTGCTGGCGTCCCGATCTGATCGAGACAGCGCGGCTCACGCCCGAGGAGCGCGCTTACGCGCAGGAGATTCTTGACGCTTCGTATTCGCAGAGCGAGGAGTGAGTATGGTTCCTACGCAACATTCCGCGTTGAGGGGCGCTTTTGAGTGGATCGCGGTCATCGCGATCGCGCTCGTGGCCACGTTCCTGATCCGTACCTTTGTGGTCGAGCCCTTTGTGGTGCCCACCGGTTCTATGGAGGACACGATCGAGATTGGCGACCAGATCCTGGCGCAAAAGGTGAGCCTCGAGCTCGGTCAGCCCGTCAAGCAGGGCGATATCGTGGTGTTTCACAACCCCGATGGCACCTCCGAGCATGATGTTCTTGTCAAGCGTGTTATTGCCACGGCCGGCCAGACGGTCGACCTGCAGGATGGCAAGGTGGTCGTTGACGGCCAAGCGCTCGACGGGGACTATACGACGGGCATGAGCTGGCCACTTTCGGTCCAAGCGCCCGGTGCTCAGGTAAGCTATCCCTACACCGTTCCCGACGGGTGCGTGTGGGTGATGGGCGACAACCGCGAAAACTCTGCCGACTCACGCTACTTTGGTCCCGTCGATCGCTCTGATTTGATCGCCGTGGCACTCGTGCGCTACTGGCCGCTCAACCGCATCGGCGCTATCGACTAAAAACCGCTATAGTACAGTACCTAACCGTGTAATCGTTTCGACGAGGGGATATTAGAGGCATGAACGCTTCATCGCTTTCCTTCCAAGACATCATCCTGCGCCTCCAGCAGTACTGGGGCGAGCAGGGCTGCGTCATTATGCAGCCCTATGACTCCGAGGTCGGTGCCGGTACCTTCCATACCGCGACCACGCTGCGCTCGCTCGGTCCCGCCGAGTGGCGCACCTGCTATGCGCAGCCTTGCCGCCGTCCCGCCGACGGCCGCTACGGCGAGAACCCCAACCGCATGCAGCACTACTATCAGTTCCAGGTGCTCATCAAGCCCTCTCCGGTCAACGCCCAGGAGCTTTACCTGGGGTCTCTTGCCGCTATCGGTCTGGACCCCAACGACCATGACGTCCGCTTTGTCGAGGACGACTGGGAGAGCCCGACGCTCGGCGCCTGGGGCCTTGGCTGGGAGGTCTGGCTCAACGGCATGGAAGTCACGCAGTTTACGTACTTCCAGCAGGTGGGCGGTATCGAGGTCGACCCCGTTCCTGTCGAGATCACCTATGGCCTGGAACGCATCGCCATGTACGCCCAGGGCGTCAACTCGGTCTACGACCTGGTGTGGAGCTACCTGCCCGACGGCACGCCCATGACCTATGGCGACGTGTTCCTCGAGAACGAGCGCGAGTTCAGTGCCTACAACTTTGAGGTCGCCAACGTCGAGATGATGCGTCAGAAGTTTGACGACTACGAGGCCGAGTGCCATTCCTGTCTAGAGCGCAAGCTGCCGCTGCCGGCATATGACTGCGTCATGAAGTGCAGCCACGCTTTCAACCTGCTCGATGCCCGCGGCGCTCTGTCCGCAGTCGAGCGTGCCAACTACATCCTGCGCGTCCGCGCCGTCGCCAAGGCGTGCTGCGAGGCCTACATGGCCGAGGTCGCCGGAGTCAACGAGAATGCCGACCAGGAAGGCGAGGTGGCGTAAGCCATGGCAGACGCTAAGGATTTCCTGTTTGAGATCGGTACGGAGGAAATGCCCTCTGCACCGCTGAACAATGCCGTCAAGCAGCTTGGCACCATGATCGCCAAGGGTCTCGACGAGGCCGGTCTGGCCCACGGCGAGGTCCGCGTGATCTCGAGCCCGCGCCGCCTGGCTGCACTCGTTGCCGATGTCGCCACCGCGACCGACGAGGTTCACGAGGTCAAGCGTGGCCCCGCGGCCAACATTGCCTTCGACGCTGACGGTAACGCCACCAAGCCGCCCAGGCTTCGCCCGCAAGTGCGGTGTGGCTGCCGAGGACCTGGTCCGTCGCGAGGACACTGACGGTCGCGAGTATGTGTTCGCCGAGAAGAATATTCCCTCCGCACCGGCTACGCCGATTCTGACCGCTCTGTGCGAGAAGACCATCGCCGGCCTGCAGTGGCCCAACTACCGCTCCCAGCGCTGGGGTCACGAGCATGCTACCTTTGTTCGTCCGGTCCGTTGGATTTGCTGCCTTCTGGGCGAGGATGTTGTGCCCGTGTCGTTTGCCGACGTGACGAGTGGCAACACCACGCGTGGTCATCGCGTACTTGGCCCCGGTGACCATGTGGTCGCCAGCCCCGCCGTCTACGAGCAAGTGCTCGAGGACGCCGGCGTGCTTTCTGCCGAGCGTCGTCGTGAGGCCATCCTCGCCGGTATCGCCGAGGTCGAGGCTGCCCGTCCCGGCTGCCATGTCGATACGCCCAAGAAGGTCTTCGAGGAGGTCATTAACCTCTGCGAGTGGCCGACGGTGCTCGTCGGTACCTTCGAAGAGGAGTTCCTCAAGGTCCCGCACGAGATCATCTGCGAGTCCATGCTCACCAACCAGCGCTACTTCCCGATCTATGACGGCGAGGGCAAGCTGACGCGTGAGTTCGTGGTCGTCTCCAACAGCAAGCCCGAGAACGCCGAGCGCGTGATCGACGGCAACGAGCGCGTCGTGCGCGCCCGTCTGGACGACGCTAAGTTCTTCTACGAGGAGGACCTGAAGATCTCCCTCGACGAGTTCCGTGAGCGCCTGGCCAAGGTCGCCTTCCAGGAGAAGCTCGGTAGCGTGCTCGCCAAGTCCGAGCGTATTGAGCAGCTCGCGCTCGCTATTGCCCGCGAGGCCCATCTGGGCGCCCATCTGGCTGCCGATGCCGCTCGCGCCGCGCACCTGTGCAAGGCCGACCTGGTGTCCAACGCCGTCATCGAGTTCACGAGCCAGCAGGGCGTGATGGGCGGTTACTACGCCTGCGCGATGGGGGAGAACGACGAGGTCGCTCATGCCATTCGCGATCACTATCGTCCCCGCTTTGCCGGTGACGAGCTGCCCGAGGGCACCGCTGGCTGCATCGTGGCCTGCGCCGACAAGCTCGATACCATCGCCGGTATCTTTGCCATCGGCGAGCCCCCGACCGGCTCCTCCGACCCCTACGCGCTGCGTCGTGCCGCTATCGGCATCATCAACATCCTGCGCGACCGTCTGCCGATCGATCCCACGTCGCTGATCGACTTCGCCCTTGAGCTCTACAGTGAGCAGGGCATTGAGTTCGACGCCGCCGAGGTCGCCCAGCAGGTTCGCGACTTCTTCCATGGCCGCCTGGTGAGCATGGCCCGCGACGAGAAGATCCCGGCCGATACCGTTGCCGCCGTCTCCGCGGTGCACATCATTGCCCCGTCCGTCTTCTTCGCCCGCTGCGCCGCCCTCGACGAGGCCCGCAAGAACGACGCCGAGACCTTCGATAACCTGGCCACCGCCTATGCCCGCGCCGCGCATATCTCCAAGCCCGAGCTGGGTGCGGAGTACGACCGTAGCCTGATGGGCGATGCCGAGCTTGCTCTCGCCGACGCTCCGAGGCCGCTCAGACTGCGTCGACGCCGCCCTTGCTGCCGAGGACTACCCGGCCGCATTTGCCGCCCTCGCCGCCCTGCGCGCGCCCATCGACCGTTTCTTCGATGAGGTCATGGTCATGGACAAGGACGAGCAGCTTCGCGATAATCGCCTTAAGCTGCTCAACCGCTTCGAGGCCGTTTTCTCCGGCATTGCCAACATCGGTGAGCTTGCCCGCAAAAAGTAAGCCAGCCTGCGCATAAGCGCAAAAGGAGCCCCGCATGGATTGCCCGGTCACCGCTCGTCCCACCGTTATCGTTATCTCCGACTCGCTCGGCGATACCGCTTGTGAGGTGGTGCTTGCGGCGTCCGGGCAATTTGATGAAGGGGCTTTTCGCGTTTTGCGCCTGCCCAAGGTGACCTCCGTGGAGCAGGTCAAGTCATTTGTGGGGCCGCGCGTCGATGCCGACCATCGCGATGTCGCCGTGTTCCATACCATTGTCGATCCGGCGCTTCGCGCCGCGTGCTCGATTACCTGGGTATGCTGCATATCCGTTCGGTCGACCTGATCGGCCCGACGCTTGCCGTGCTGTCGTCGCTCATCGGTGTGCCGCCCAAGTGCGTTGCGGGCGTGATTCACAAGACCGATGACCGCTATTTCCATCGTATCGAGGCCATGGAGTATTTCGTTGAGCACGATGACGGTCGTGGTTGCGACGATCTGTCGGGTGCCGATATCGTGCTGCTGGGTGTGTCGCGTACATCCAAGACGCCGCTGTCGATGTATTTAGCCTATCAGGGCTACAAGGTCGCCAATGTCCCACTGGCGCATGGCATGGAGCCGCCCAAGTCGATTTACGAGGTTGACCCGATGCACCTGTTCGGCCTGATTTCGACCGTCGATGTGATTTCCGAAATTCGCGATAGCCGCTTGGGCGATGACTACGCCCGTGCCGTTGCCGGCTCCTATGCCGAGCCCGAGAGCGTGCGCGGCGAGCTTGAGGAAGCTCGTGCTCTCATGAAGCGCTTAGGCTGCTTTGTTGTGCGTACCGACGGCAAAGCCATCGAGGAAAGCGCTGCCGAGATCATTAGCCACTTGGAGGAAATCCAAGATGCCCGCGCCCGCCGAGCCGCCCGCCGCGTCCAACAGCAGTAGTCCTTTCTGCGATGATTTTCTGGGACGGATAAAAAATCATTGAGTACCTAATGATTTTTAAATCCCCGTCCCAGAAAAATCATCGGAGTGGCTAAATAGCCTGAATTGATAAAGCGATTTAGCAAAAACATCGCATCCGACCTGCACTTTCCTTGTAGTGGTATCTTCATAAGGTAGCCACCTTTACCTACCGTTTACCGCCGGTTTTAGCACGTTTACCAAACCGCGCACCCTCTGCTCAAGCCTGTCCAAAACCCGCCGTATAGTTCCCTCACGGCCCGCATCCGGCGGTCGATTCGTTACCACGGTCGTGCGCGTAAGCGCATGGAAGGGGAAGTATCGTGAGCGATTGCAAGAGGGTTTACCGTTTTGGAACCGACGCCAGGGCACCTGTGTCACTGAGGGCGACAAATCCATGAACTTCGTGCTTGGCGGCAAAGGCGCAAACCTTGCCGAGATGAGCCGCATCGGTCTGCCGGTTCCCGGTGGCTTTACCATTACCTGCCAGACCTGTGTCGAGTACTCCGGTGCCGGCAACGTCTGGCCCGAGGGCGCACTCGATGAGATCGTTGCCGCCGAGGCGGACCTCGAGGCCCGTTGCGGCAAGAAACTCGGCGATGCCTCCGATCCGCTGCTCGTGTCGGTTCGCTCGGGCGCTCCGTTCTCCATGCCCGGCATGATGGACACGGTCCTCAACCTGGGCCTCAACGACGATTCCGTCCAGGGCCTTATCGCGCAGACGCAGAACCCGCGCTTTGCCTGGGACAGCTACCGTCGCTTTATCCAGATGTTCTCCAACGTCGTCATGGGCGTCGACGCGACCTATTCGAGAACGCTCTGACCCAGGCCCGCCTGGTCGCCGGCGTTCGTGTCGATTCCGAGCTTTCGGCCGAGGACCTGCAGGAGCTCGTCGAGACCTTTAAGGGCATCTTCTCCGAGAACGTCGAGGCGACCCTGTATCCCGAGCTCGAGGTCGCCGACGGTAAGCCCGTTTTCCCGCACGATCCGGAGCTCCAGCTGCGCCTTGCCATCCAGGCTGTCTTTGGCAGCTGGATGAACGAGCGCGCCTGCATCTACCGCAAGCAGCACGGCATTTCCGACGAGCTCGGCACCGCCGTCAACGTCCAGGCCATGGCCTTTGGCAACAAGGGCGAGACCTCTGCGACCGGCGTCGCCTTTACGCGCAACCCGGCCGACGGCACCAAGGAGTTCTATGGCGACTTTTTGGTGAATGCCCAGGGCGAGGACGTCGTCGCCGGCATCCGAAACACCGAGCCCATCGCCGACCTCAAGACCGCCCCGGGCCTCGAGTCCGCAGGCGAGGAGCTCGAGCGCGTGTTCCTGACGCTCGAGGATCATTACCGCGATATGTGCGATATCGAGTTTACCATCGAGCAGGGCAAGCTCTGGATGCTCCAGACCCGCGTGGGCAAGCGCACCGCCACTGCCGCCCTGCGCATTGCTATCGAAATGGTCGAGGAGGGCCTCATCACCCGCGAGGAGGCTGTGAGCCGCATCGATCCCGCGCAGCTCGACCAGCTCCTGCACCCGCAGTTCGACGCTTCCAAGAAGTACGAGGCCCTGGCCAGCGGCCTTAACGCCAGCCCTGGTGCCGCCGTGGGCGAGGTCGTGTTCTCGAGTGATGACGCCGTCGCGCGCGCCAACGAGGGCCACAAGGTCATTCTGGTCCGCTGGGAGACCAACCCCGACGACCTGAAGGGCATGGTCGCCGCCGAGGGCATCCTGACCAGCCACGGTGGCAAGACGAGCCATGCCGCCGTTATCGCCCGCGGCATGGGTACGCCCTGCGTTTGCGGCGTTGAGCGCTTCCACATTGACGCGGCAGAGAAGGTCGTGCGCATCGAGGGCAGCGACCGCGTGCTGCGCGAGGGCGATGTCATCTCCATCGACGGCACCCAGGTATCGTCGTCGACGGCGCGGTCGACCTGGTCTCTGCAGAGCTCACCGGCGACCTGGACACCATCCTGTCCTGGGCCGATGAGATCCGTTTGGACGAGACCTGCGGCCACGCCAACCACGTGCGCGTCAACGCCGACAACCCCGAGGATGCCGAGCTCGCGCTCGAGTTTGGCGCCGAGGCCATCGGTCTGTGCCGCACCGAGCACATGTTCCTGGGCGATCGCAAGAACATCATCCAGAGCTTTATCCTGTCTGACGATGAGGCCGTGAAGCAGCAGGCCCTGGCCGACTTGCTCAAGGTTCAGACCGAGGACTTCCTGGCGATGTTCAAGACCATGTCCGGTCGCGATGTGGTCGTCCGCCTGCTCGATCCGCCGCTTCATGAGTTCCTGGATAATCCTCGCGAGCTCGAGGTCGCCATCACCAAGAAGGAGGCCGCCGGCGCTCCCGAGGAGGAGCTCACTGCCCTGCGCGCCCGCCTGCGTCGCATTGACGGCATGGTCGAGTCCAACCCCATGCTGGGCTTGCGCGGCGTGCGCCTGTCCGTCGTCTTTGGCGATCTGCCGCTCATGCAGGTTCGCGCCGTCGCCACGGCCGCTGCCCGCCTTATCAAGGAGGGTGTCGACCCGCGCCCCGAGATCATGGTTCCGCTCGTTTCCATCACGGCCGAGCATGTCCAGACCCGCGAGGTTATCGAGTGCGTGATCGCCGAGGTTTCCGCCGAGGAAGGCGTCGAGCTCAATATTCCCGTGGGCACGATGCTCGAGCTGCCGCGTGCCTGCATGGTCGCTGACGAGATCGCCCATCATGCCGACTTCTTCTGCTTTGGCACCAACGACCTCACCCAGACGACCTTTGGCTTCTCGCGCGATGACGCCGAGGCCAAGTTCATCCCGCTGTACATGCATAAAAAGATCCTGAAAGACAACCCCTTCGAGACCATCGACGCGGCGGTGCTGGAGCTCGTGCGCTTGGCCGTCGAGAAGGGCCGCGCCACCAATCCCGACATGCACTTTGGCGTGTGCGGCGAGCACGGCGGCGACCCCAAGTCCATCAAGGGCCTGTTTAACGTGGCCGACGTGGACTACGTGTCCTGCTCGCCCTATCGCGTGCCCCTCGCGCGCCTGGCTGCCGCTCAGGCCAAGCTCGAGGCCAAGCGTTCCGCCTAACGTTTTGGGTTTAGACGCCTAGCGTAGCCCCCTTCATGCCGCCCGTCTCATTCGTGAGACGGGCGGTTATCATGTGCGGGTTTTGTCTTTTTGTCTGCGTGAAAAAATGTTCTTGCAGCAGAAACCCGCGCGTGTATACTCGAATACGTTTGTTCAACTACGTGCCGGCCAAGGTGGTACGGCACCTCTAGAAGAGTAAGGAATTGCACATGGATTACATCCGCGCAATCGAGCGTCAGCAGATCCGCGAGGACATTCCTCAGGTTCGCGTCGCCGACAACGTCAAGGTTCACTACCGCATTAAGGAAGGCGACCGCGAGCGCATCCAGGTCTTCCAGGGCGACGTCATCCGCATGGCCGGCGCCGGTGCCCGCGAGACCTTTACCGTCCGCAAGATGTCCTTCGGTGTCGGTGTTGAGCGTACCTTCCCGCTTCACAGCCCCAAGATCGCCAAGCTCGAGGTCGTCCGTCATGGTCGCGTCCGTCGCGCCAAGCTGTACTATCTCCGCGACAAGGTGGGCAAGGCTGCTCGCATCCCCGAGAAGCGCTAAGAAGATCGCAGCGTCTGTCCACTCGTTTGGGCACAAGGGTCACCTTCGGGTGGCCCTTCTTTTTATCTGATTTGCATGCAAGGAGGGCCTGGTATGGCCAACATGACGAGCTCGGTTTCGGCATCGCAGGTTGCCGGAGAGCTGGCGAGCGCAACGTTTGAGGAGATCCCCGCCCTCGTGGAGCATTATCGCGAGGACCCGCGCCAGCAGGTGATCAAGCTTGTGAACGCGCCCTCAAACGCCATGACAAAGAGCTTGCCGAGCGCGAGCGCGTCAATGACATGTACGAGCTTATGCATGAGCTTGGCGGCGATGGAGTGGTCGTTGGTGTCGACGAGGTGGGTCGCGGATCGGTGGCCGGTCCTTTGACGGTATGCGCCGTCTGCCTTCCTATGGAGCCGCGCGTCTGGGGCATCAACGATTCCAAAAAGCTCACGCCGGCGCGCCGCGAGTTGCTCTCAGTGAAGATTGCCGAGGTGGCGACGGCGATCGGTTTTTGCCATATCGCGCCGAAGGATATCGATGAGATGGGCATGGCCCGTGCTATCCGTACCGCCGTTGCGGGCGCCGTGGCCGATACGGGACTTGAACCCGACTGCGTCCTCATGGATGGCAACCCCTTGGGCGCCGTTCCTAACGAGCGCGATGTGGTGAAGGGCGATGCAAGATCGCCTGCATCGCCGCGGCGTCCATCATGGCCAAGGTCACGCGTGACGAGATGATGGTCGAGTACGACGCCGAATACCCCGAGTACCATCTGGCCGAGTCGAAGGGCTATGCGAGCCCCGAGCATATCGAGGCCATTCGCAAACATGGACTTTGTCCGCTGCACCGCGTGAGCTTTTGCGGAAACTTTCTGCAGACTGAGCGCCTTTTCTAGGCCAATTGTGGAGATAGGGACCTTAAAGGTTCTATAAACCTGCTGGTAGCGGGCCGTATGCAACAGCATTGCTGCGTACGGCCCGTTTTTGACGGCATTTGGTCAGCTTTTGGTTTGCTTCCGGTACTTACCCGCATGAAAGGTGCCCTCATCATCGGGGCAATGCAGTGTGCGGGAAAGGAGACCCCATGAGTGCCGCAAGCAAAAAGAGCAAGACGCAGCAGCTCAAGGAGCGTTGGGAAAACGGCGAGCTCGACTGCGGGGCGATGACGCCCGAGTTTATCAAGGGACTCAGTCCCCGCGAGCTGGGCATGCTGGGCGAGCTGATCACCATCGACTACTTTAACGAACGCGGCTACACCTTGCTGGAGCAGGGTTATCGTTGCACCGAGGGCGAGGCCGATCTGGTGCTGCTCGATGAGCTCGACGATGTCGTGGTGATGGCCGAGGTCAAGACCAGACGCGTCGCACTGGATTGCAACACGCGGGTCTTTCCCGAGGAGGCCGTGGACGCTCAAAAGCAACGCCGCTACCGCCGCATCGCAAGCTGCTATCTTATGGAGCATTATCCGCTCAAGGCGATTCGCTTCGATGCCGTGGGTGTCACCATTCGCGGCGGGCATATCGCCGAGATCGAGCATCAGTACAACGCGTTCGATTGGCAGGTGTCGTGATGGCGTTCGAGACGTTTGCCGTTCACGCGGCCTGCATCCGTGGCGTCGAGGCGATTCGCGTCACGGTCGAGGTCTCGCTTGCCGGTGGCGTTCCGGGCATTCAGATGCTCGGTATTCCGAGTATGGAGGTGATGGAGTCACGCGGTCGTATTCGCTGCGCGATGCGCTCCGCCGGGTTCGAGATCCCACGCTCGGGCATTACGGTCAACCTAGCGCCCGGTGATATTCGCAAGACCGGTAGCGGCTTTGATTTGCCCATCGCCATCGCGGTTCTGGCGGCCGATGGGCAGATTCCCCGCGACAACCTCGATCGCTGCCTTATCGCCGGCGAGCTCGGCTTGGACGGTACGGTGCTTCCTGTCAAGGGCGAGGTGGCGTTTCAGCTATTGGCGCGTGATATGGGGCTGTCCTTTATCGCCGGCAGGTCCGATCAGCATGTGCCGCTTGCGGGCGTGGATTGTGGATTCATCGATCATTTGTCTCAGCTTGCCCATGGCATGGGCGATGCCGCGCGGCACTACTTGGATTCTGAAGTGCTCGAGGCGACCTTTGAGCCCGAGCTCGACTATGCCGACGTGCTAGGGCAGGAGGTTGCCAAACGCGGCATGGCGCTTGCGGCGGCAGGAGAACTCGGTTTGCTTATGATCGGGTCCCCGGGATCGGGCAAGACGATGCTCGCGCGTCGTATGACCGGCATCCTGCCCGAGCTTTCCGTTGAGGATCAACAGGAGGCGCTGTGCATCCATTCGGTTTTGGGTGAGAACATTGATGGCTTGTTGGCGGGGCACCGGCCTTCCGCAGCCCCCATCACAGTATTTCGACCGCAGGTCTTATCGGCGGTGGGCGCCGGTGCACCCGGGTGAGATCAGCCTTGCTCATGGCGGCGTGCTATTTTTGGACGAGCTTGCCGAGTTTCCCACGGGTGTGCTGCAGACGCTGCGTCAGCCCATCGAACGCGGCTATGTGAGGATCGTGCGCGTCGACGGGGCTTTTACCTTCCCGTCGCGCTTTCAGCTGCTGGCTGCGAGCAATCCCTGCCCCTGCGGCCTTTTGGGCGATCGTGAGGTACCGTGTCGCTGCTCGGCGGCGATGGTCGAGCGCTATCGGTCTAAACTGCGCGGTCCTTTGGCCGACCGTATCGACATGATGATCGATGTGACCCGTCCCGACCCTCAGGTGATTATCGAGGGCGCGGAGGGTATGTCGTCTGCCGAGTTACGTGACTACGTTGTGCGCGGTCGCGCTTTTCGCGCTTGGCGCGAATCCCGTATGGACGATGCGGATGCCGAGGCCGAGGATGACGAGACACGGTCCATTGACGGCGTCGTTTCGACCTTTGAGCTCGATGATGCGGCGGAGAAGTGTGTGCTCGGCCTGTCGAAGCGCACGCATCTCACGGGCCGCGGCATCGTGCGCCTGGTGCGTATCGCGCGTACCATCGCCGACGTCGCGAGAGCGAGCAAGTGACGCAGGACCACGTGCTCGAGGCGGCGATGTACCAGGGAAGGAGGGACCAATGATGGCCGAGGGGACCTTCGAGCTGCATCCAGGTGACGCGTTGTATCCCGAGACCGTTTTGGAGCTTTCTGATGTACCCCAGACACTCTATGTGCGCGGCAACCCCGAGGTGCTTTCGACGCCCGCGCTCTCCATCATCGGCGCGCGCAAGGCCTCTCCGTATGGTCTTGCCGTGGCAGAGCTTGCGGCAAAGGTTGCGGTCGAGGCGGGCGTGACGGTAGTTTCGGGCGGCGCGGTCGGTTGTGACCAGGCCTCGGGTTGGGCTGCGGTCAATGCCGGCGGCAAACACGTCGTGGTGCTGGGGACGGGCGGCGACGTGGTCTACCCGCGTTCGAGCGCGGGGCTTATTACGCGCACGCTCGATACGGGTGGCGCGGTCGTGTCGATCTCTCCGTGGGGCATGGGTCCGCGCAAGTTTGCCTTTCCGCGCCGCAATCGCGTAATCGCGGCCCTGTCGCAAGCCCTCTTTGTATCCGAGGCGGGTATGCCTTCCGGGACGTTTTCTACAGCCGAGGCTGCTATGGATTTGGGGCGAGAACTTCTTGCCGTGCCAGGGTCGATCCTATCGCCCGAGTCGCGTGGCACGAATTACCTCATTGCGAACGGTGCCTGCTGCATCATCGACGAGGAATCTATCGAGATGGCTATTTCACGCATCTACGGCACCCTGCGCTACTCGCGCCCCGATGCTCCCGGCATTGCCGACCTGGATCAAACACAGCAGACCGTGATGCATGCGCTCATCGCCTCTCCGCTCAAGGTCGACGACATCGCGGCGCTCGTCTCGCTCGATGCCGTCGGCGTACTCAACTCCTGGGTTCGCTTGAGCTCGAGGGTCTTATCGAGCGCATGATGGATGGAAGGTATGCGCCCTCCAAGTTTGCCCTTCACGCTCAGACACCCTTCGGTCACAATGGAAAACATGTCAATTAGAAAGGTGTTTGCAGATGCTGTTTGATCAGGTGACGGTTATCGGTGGCGGTCTGGCGGGTTCGGAGTGCGCGATTCAGCTTGCAGATCGCGGGTTCGCCGTAAAGCTGTGCGAGATGCGCCCCCAGGTTAGCTCCCCGGCCCACCATACCGATCACCTGGCAGAGCTCGTCTGTTCCAATTCGTTTAAGTCGACCCGTCCGGATTCTACGGCTGGATTGCTGAAGGCCGAGCTTGAGCGCATGGTTCAGTCCTGCTCGATTGCGCCCATCGCGCGGCTGTTCCCGCCGGTGGCGCCTTGGCGGTCGACCGCGTCAAGTTTTCCGAGTTTGTCGAGGCCGAGGTTGCCGCCCGTCCCAATATCGAGATCGTTCACGGCGAGGTCACGCAGATTCCCGAAGGTCACGTGGTCATTGCCGCCGGCCCCTTGTGCTCGCCGGCGTTGAGCGAAGAGGTCATGAAGCTCGTCGGTGGCGACGCCCTTGCGTTCTTCGATGCCGCGGCGCCGATCGTCGATGCCTCCACGCTCGATATGGACGTGCTGTTCTCGCAGTCGCGCTACGAGGAGCAGGGGAGCGGCGACTATCTCAACGCTCCGCTCAACAAGGAAGAGTACGAGGCCTTTATCGAGGCGCTTACCACGGCCGACCGCGTGGTGCTCAAGGACTTTGAGGGCGGCGATCTGTTCCAGGCCTGCCAGCCTGCCGAGGAAGTTGCGCGCACCGGCAAGGACGCCATTCGCTTTGGCGCCATGAAGCCCGTCGGCCTCACCGACCCGCGAACCGGTCGTCGTCCCTGGGCGGCGATTCAGCTGCGTGCCGAGAACAAGGAGAAGACCGCCTATAACCTGGTGGGCTTCCAGACCAACCTGACCTTTGGCGAACAGAAGCGCGTCTTCCATATGGTGCCGGGCCTGGAGAACGCTGAGTTCTTCCGCTACGGTGTCATGCACCGCAATACCTTTGTCGATGCGCCGCACGTGCTCGATGGCACCTTTGCCGTGCCTGGTACCGGCGTGCGCCTGGCCGGTCAGATCACCGGCACCGAGGGTACATGGAAGCCGTGGCGACAGGTCTGCTCGCGGCACTCAACACCTATGCCGAGGCTGTCGGGGCCGCTCCCGTCGAGCTGCCGCGCGTGGGTGCTTTGGGCGCGCTCGTGGGCTATGCTACCGATCCGGCCACGGTGGGCTATCAGCTATGCATGTCAACTTTGGCCTGGTGCCGCCACTCGAGGATGGTAAGCGCCGCAGCAAGCGCGACCGCTACCAGGCCTATGCGGACCGTGCGCTCGAGGCCCTTGATGCCTATCTGGCCACTCGCCCCGATCTGTTTGGAGGCGACCGGTCATAGCCTTTGACCTGTACGACACCGTCGACTCGTTTATCGCCTATATCGCACGTGTCGAGGGGCTTTCTCCCAATACGGTGACGGCCTATGGCTCGAGGCTGGAGCGCTTTGCTGCCTGGTGCGAGCGCGAGGATATCGATGCTTTCGCTGCCGACGTGCGCACCATTCGTCGCTATCTTGCCGAGCTTTCGCGTGAGCAGGTGGCTCCCCGAACGCTTGCGGCGCATCTGTCGGCTATCCGATCGCTCTATCGATGGATGGCTGCCGAGGGGGTCGTGGAGGGCGATGTGGTCTCGGCAATTTCCTCGCCCAAGCTTCCGCGCGATCTACGGTGTGCTGACGACCCAACAGGTGGAGGCGCTGCTCAAGACGCCTGATACCTCAACACCCGCGGGACTGCGCGATGCGGCGATGCTCGAGCTGCTCTATGCCTCGGCGCCGTATCTCTGAGCTCGCAGCACTCAATGTGGAGTCCATTGCGTGGTCCGAACGCACGCTGCGCCTGTGGGGCAAGGGGAGCAAAGAACGTATCGTCCCTCTGTATCGTCGTGCGCTCGAGGCGACGCGTCTCTATATTGAGGAGGGAAGGCCGGAGTTGCTCGCTCAGGCAAAGCGTCGTGACCCCGTTACCGGGCCGCATCCGCTGCTTATATCGGCGCGCGGTAATCGCATGAGTGCCGCCATGCTCAGGCGGCGGTTTCATACGCTGGCGACGCTCGCCGGCATGCCTGCCGACATCGCCCCGCATGCGATGCGCCATACCTTTGCGACCGACTTGCTCGAGGGCGGTGCGGACCTGCGCTCGGTTCAAGAGCTGCTGGGCCATGCGAGCCTGTCCACGACGCAGATCTACACGCATCTCACACCCGATCGTCTTAAGCGGGCTGTGGCTCAAGCCCATCCCCGCGGCGAATAGTGCTGGGACGTCCCGCGCCGCGCTCAGGTGTGTGGTTTTGATTGCGGGTTGGCAGGAAGATGCATTCCTGCTATCATTCATCGGGTTGCTTCACGGCAACAGGTTTTTATCACGCACGCGCGGCTACTTCATACCGTGGTGCCCGGGCTTTGGTAGCACATGTCCGGGTTGGTTTTGGAGGATGACCCCGCGCGGAGGCAAACCACAGGAGGTTTAACATGGCTACCAAGATTAATATCCGCACCCTGCTCGAGGCCGGCTGCCACTTCGGTCACCAGACCCGTCGCTGGAACCCCAAGATGAAGCCGTTCATCTTCGGTGAGCGCAACGGCATCTACATCCTCGACCTTAAGCAGACCATCCTTGACGCCGACCAGGCCTACACCTTCGTCAAGAACGTCGCCAAGGGCGGCAACGTGCTGTTCGTCGGCACCAAGAAGCAGGCTCAGGAGCCGTCAAGAACGCTGCTGAGCGCGCTAATATGCCCTACATCAACCAGCGTTGGCTCGGCGGTATGCTGACCAACTTCGTCACCATCCGCTCCCGCATCAACCGCATGGAGGAGCTCGAGGCCATGGTCGAGGACGGCCGCATGGCAGTGCTCCCCAAGAAGGAGCAGGCTGTGCTCGGCAAGGAGCTCACCAAGCTCCAGACCAACCTCGGTGCGCCCGCGACATGAAGGGTCTGCCCCAGGCTCTCTTCGTCATCGACACTAAGCGCGAGGAGAACGCCATCAAGGAGGCTCAGCGCCTGAACATCCCCGTCGTCGCTCTGATCGACACCAACTCCGATCCCGACGAGGTCGAGTACGGCATCCCCTGCAACGATGACGCTATCTCCGCTGTCACCCTTATGTGCGAGCTCATGGCTGACGCCTGCCTCGCTGGCTCCGGTAAGGAGCAGGTCTCCGAGGCCGAGATGGCCGCTGAGCCCAAGGCCGAGTAAATCAGTCTTAGTTAATTCTTTTTCATCTCTTTGAAAGGAACCACAATGGCCCAGATTACCGCCGCTATGGTCAAGCAGCTCCGCGAGATGACCGACTCCCCGATGATGGAGTGCAAGAAGGCTCTCGTCGAGGCTGACGGCGACATGGACGCCGCTGTCGACGTTCTGCGTAAGAACGGCCTTGCCAAGCTGCCAAGAAGGCTGGCCGTGAGACCAACGAGGCGCTGTCGCCGCGTTCGTCTCCGAGGATGGCAAGACCGGCGCTCTGCTCGAGCTCTCCTGCGAGACCGACTTCGTTGGCTCCAACGCCAAGTTCACCGGCTTTGCTTCTAAGGTCGCTGAGGTTGTCGCTACCACCGAGCCTGCTGACGTCGATGCTCTGCTCGAGAAGCCGATGGGCGAGGAGACCGTTTCCTCCGAGCTCACCGAGATGATTCACATCATGGGCGAGAACATGAAGATCTCCCGCTTCGCTGCCCGCAAGGCCGAGAACGGCGCGCTCGCTTCTTACATCCACATGGGTGGTAAGATCGGCGTCCTCGTCGAGTTCGCCTTCGAGAAGGCCGTGACCGCTCAGGCTGAGTCCTTCAAGACCTTCGCTCACGACGTTGCCCTTCAGGTTGCCGCCGTCGCCCCGATCTGCGCTACCCGCGATCAGGTTCCGGCCGAGACCGTCGAGCACGAGAAGCAGATCTACATGGCCCAGGCTGCCGAGTCCGGCAAGCCCGAGGCTATCCAGGAGAAGATGGCTGTTGGCCGTCTGGAGAAGTTCTACAAGCAGTCCGTGCTCACCGAGCAGGAGTTCATCAAGGACAGCTCCCTCACCATCAAGAAGTACGCTGAGCAGGTCTCCAAGGAGCTCGGCGACACCATTACCGTCGTTGCCTTTGACCGTCTGGTCCGTGGCGAGTAAATAAGCTCTTGTAGCTGGTAATGAGCAGGCTGTGGGTTTTACTCACAGCCTGCTTTTTCATGGCTCTTATCAGAGCCTTTGATATCATATTGAGAGTCTAATTAAAGGAGGATCGCTTTGTCCGACATCCGATATAAACGCGTGCTTCTTAAGCTTTCCGGCGAAGCTGATGGGCGACGGCCAATATGGCATCGACCCCAAGGTTACCGATCATCTTGCCAAGCAGGTCAAGGAGCTGCTCGCCGTTGACCATGAGGTCGGCGTCGTTGTCGGCGGCGGCAATATTTTCCGCGGCATGGCAGGCGCTGCCGGTGGCATGGAGCGTGCTCAGGCCGACTACATGGGGATGCTGGCAACCGTTATGAACGCGCTCGCCCTGCAGGATGCCTTCGAGCACAACGATGTTCCCTGCCGCGTGATGAGCGCTATCCAGATGAACGAGATCTGCGAGCCCTATATTCGTCGCCGCGCTATCAACCATCTGTCCAAGGGCAACGTCGTCATCTTCGCTGCCGGTTCGGGCAATCCGTACTTTACGACCGACACCGCCGCGGCTCTTCGTGCGTGCGAGATCGGCGCCGAGATTCTGATTAAAGCCACCAAGGTTGACGGCATCTACGACAAGGATCCCGTCAAGTGCGCCGATGCCGTCCGTTTTGACAAGATTACCTATCACGAGGTTCTCGTCCGCGGTCTGCAGGTTATGGATTCCACGGCTACGGCACTGTGCAGGATAACCGTATGCCGATTTTGGTCCTCAACATCGATGGCGAGGACACCGTCAAGCGCGCGCTCGCGGGTGAGCCCGTCGGCACGCTCGTCTATCAGGAGGATTAAGCATGGCAGAGAACATCACCGCCCATATGGACAAGTCGCTCGAGTCCCTCAAGCATAACTTCTCCAAGGTCCGTACCGGTCGCGCCAACGCCAACATTCTGTCCGACATCACCGTCGATTATTACGGTGTCCCCACGCCGGTCACGCAGGTTGCCGCCGTCAAGACCCCCGAGGCTCACATGCTGCTCATCGAGCCGTGGGACAAGGCGCTCATCAACGCTATCGTCAAGGCCATCGGCGCTTCCGATCTGGGCATTACCCCCAACTCCGATGGCACCGTCGTTCGTCTGCCGTTCCCGGCCCCCACTGAGGAGCGCCGTCGCGAACTCGTCAAGGAGTGCCGCGAGTACGCCGAGCAGGCCAAGGTGTCTATCCGTAACATCCGTCGCGACTTCAACAACAAGCTCGAGCGCGATGAGGAGCTCACCGAGGACGATGTCCGTCGCGAGCAGGCCAAGGTCCAGAAGCACACCGATGAGTATGTCGCCAAGGTCGAGGAGCTTCTGAAGGAAAAAGAAGCCGAGGTCATGGAGATCTAAGGTGCAATACGACGAGCATAAACTGGTCGAGTACTTTGCCGACGCCCCTGCGGCGTCGGTTTTTCCGACCTTGACCTCAATAACATTCCGCACCATATCTCGTGCATCATGGACGGCAACGGTCGTTGGGCCACGTCGCGCGGTCTTGCACGCACCGAGGGCCACAAGGCGGGTATCGTCTCGCTGCGCGAGATCATTACCGCCTGCGTGCGCCTGGGCGTCGACGTGCTTTCGGCCTATGCATTTTCGACCGAAAACTGGAATCGACCGCAGCACGAAGTCAACGTTCTGATGCACCTGTTTGCCAAGACGTTTATCGACGAGCTGCCGCTTCTGAAGCGCGAAAATGTGCGCGTAGTCTTTTTGGGTGACATTTCCGCGCTGCCCAAGAAGACTCGCGACGTTTTTGAGCGCGGTCTTGCCGAGTGCGCCGATCACACCGGTATGACGCTGGCGCTTGCCGTCAACTACGGCGCGCGTGCCGAGATTACCCGCGCTGTCCGTCAGATCGCATCCGACGCTGCCGCCGGTAAGATCGATCCTGCCGCAATTGATGACGACATGGTGGCTTCCCACCTCTATACCGCCGGTCTTCCCGATCCCGAACTTGTGATTCGCACCTCTGGTGAGCTGCGCCTTTCGAACTATCTGCTGTGGCAGGTGGCTTATTCCGAATTCTACGTCACCGATACCTATTGGCCCGACTTTGATCGTTGGGGCCTTGTCGACGCCATTTTGGCCTATCAGGGCCGTGACCGTAGGTTGGTGGACTGAGCAAGACCGAGGAGGCTTAATCGTGTCCGATCGTCCCAAGGCATCTGCTCCCAAGACGCCTGTGCGCAAAGCTGCCACTGCGGGAGCGCCTGCAGCGAAGAGCGGCACCGGTTCGTGGCTGGCGGGCTTTATTACCCGTGCCGCCGCCGGTATCGTCTACGCCGTTGTCTTTATCCTGTGCCTGGTTTTGGGTATCGTGCCCACGGCCATCTTTGTTTCTGTCATGAGCGGTCTGTGCTGCTATGAGTTTTTCCGTATGACAAGGCTCGATGGCAAGATGGCTAACGAGCGCATGGGTATCGCTGCCGCCGTACTCTTTCCGCTGTCGGCGTTGGGCGATTCGATGTTGCTGAATGCCCTGCTTTTTGCCTTGATGCTCGCTGTGGGCATTTGGTATGTCTGGTCGCCGCGTACCCGCATCTCTGATGTGGCCGTGACGCTCATGGGTCCCATCTACACTGGCTTTATGCTGTCGGCTATCGTGCTGCTGCGCGATGCCGTGCCCGGTTTTGCCGCGCCCTGCTTTCAGTGGGCGTTTGCGCGTCCCTTTGGGTCTCCGATTCGTTTGCCTACATCGTGGGCAGCCGTATCGGCAAGCACAAGATGGTTCCCAAGATCTCTCCCAAAAAGAGCTGGGAGGGGTTTGCCGGCGGCATCTTGGGCTCGGTTTTGATTTGGCTCATCCTGTGGGCGACGCACTTCTACAAGCTCAGCCTGCCCTATGCGCTGCTGTGCGGCGTGGTCGTGTCCATTCTGGGCGTTATCGGCGACCTTATCGAGTCGCGCATCAAGCGCGGTGTGGGCGTCAAAGATTCCGGCAACCTTATCCCGGGCCACGGCGGAATGCTCGATCGTAGCGATTCGCTTATCTTCGGCTGCATCACCGCGCAGCTGTTGCTGATGATCGGAGGCGTGCTGTAATGTCCTTCCAGACGACGTATGGCCCCGATGGACGCCTTCGCGTTGCCATCCTGGGTTGTACGGGCTCTATCGGCACCCAGGCGCTCGATGTGTGCCGCCAGCATGCCGATCGCCTGCAGGTGACGGCGCTGTCCGTTAACTCCAGTACCTCCGAGCTCGTTGCCGCTGCCCGCGAGTTCTCGGTTCCGGCGGTTGCCGTGGCCGATGTCGATCATGGCGATGACGCCGTGCTGCAGGAGTTGCCCGAGGGAACGAAGCTCGGCGTTGGCGCGCAGGCGGTTTGCGAGCTCGCGCGTCGCGACGATGTCGACTGCGTGCTCGTCGCTATTGTGGGCGCCGCCGGTCTCGAGGCGAGCCATGCGGCCTTGACCTCGAATAAGCGCCTTGCCCTTGCCAACAAGGAGTCCCTCGTCGTCGGTGGCGACTTGCTTATGCCGTTGGCGCAACCGGGCCAGCTTATTCCGGTCGACTCTGAGCATTCCGCCATCTACCAGTGCTATCTGGGGGAGAACCCGCGCGAGGCCCACTGCATTTGGCTCACCTGCTCGGGCGGTCCGTTCTTTGGCCGCACGCGCGACGAGCTCGATCGCGTGACGCGTGCCGATGCCCTCGCGCATCCCACGTGGGCCATGGGTGCCAAGATCACCATTGACTCCGCCACCCTCATGAACAAGGGCCTGGAGCGCATTGAGGCCATGCATCTGTTTAACTGCGACCTCGATTTCATTAACGTGGTCGTGCAGCGTCAGTCCAAGATTCACTCTATGGTCGAGTTCGCCGACGGCTCCGTGATGGCGCATCTCGGTGCATCCGACATGCGTATTCCCATCCAGTTCGCGTTCTCGTATCCCGAGCGTTGGGATACTCCGGCGCCTCGTATCGATTTCCGCGAGCTGGGGCAGCTCACGTTTGATGCTGCCGACATGGATACCTTCCGCTGTCTGGCACTGGCCGAGCGTGCCGGCAAGACGGGTGGCACCATGCCGTGCGTGCTCAATGCCGCCAACGAGGTCGCCGTCGATGCCTTCCTGCACGATGGCTGCAGCTTTACCGATATCGATCGCATTGTGGAATCCTGCATGGACGCCCACGATATGCAGGTGGTCGATTCGTTTGAGCAGCTTCGCGACATCGATGCGTGGGCGCGTGAAAAGGCTGCGCAGGTGCTCGCCGCAACCCGTTCCTAACCCATAAGGATTGCTTTTTCGTTTTATGGATACTGTTCTGAGCGTTCTCTCATCGGTCTTTTGGGGCCTGCTGATGCTTTCCGTCCTCGTGTTTTTGCACGAGGGCGGCCACTTTTTGGCGGCGCGTGCCTGCGGCGTCCGTGTGACCGAGTTCTTTTTGGGTCTGCCGTGCCGCTTTGACATCCATTACACTTCGCGTCGCATTGGAACCAAGTTTGGCGTGACCCCGCTGCTGCTGGGTGGCTACGCTGCCATCTGCGGTATGGATCCGACCGATGTTTCGTGCGCCGACCGCGTGCTCGCGGCTATCTATCGTCATGGTCGCGTGACCGTGGCCGACCTTGCTGTCGAGCTCGAGCTTTCCGAGGAGGATGTGCTCGAGGCATGCGCCCTTTTGCTGGGCTGGGGCTCCATCGCGCCCTGGTATGAGGAAGGGAGAAGCCCTCGCCGAGCTACTATCCCACCAAATATCAGACGTTGCCGCGAGACAAGGCAGGCTATACCACCTTTGATGGTCGCCGTTTCGATCGCGAACATGCGACTGCCGAGGGCGATGTGTGGGAGCTGCCGTGCGGCGAGGCCGAGTTCCTTGCGCAAGAGCGCTCGCACACCTATCTTGGCCAAGGCTTTCTCAAGCGCGCCTTTATGCTGCTCGCGGGCATTATCGTCAATATCTTGACGGGTTTTTTGCTCCTTATGAGCATCTATTCCATTGCGGGTGTCACCGTGCCGATGGATACCAACGTGATCGGTCAGGTTGACGAGGGGTCTATTGCCGCCAAGGCGGGTATCGAGGGCGGTGACGCGATCCTTTCGGTTGACGGTGTCTCATGTTCCACTTGGATGGATGTCTACGATGCCATCGGCAAGGCTGCCGGTAAGGACGATATCGCCATCGAGTACGAGCGTGACGGCAAGCAGCATTCGACCACGGTTGCGCTCAAAGAGGACGAGCGCCTAGGTGTGTATGCCTCTACGCAGGTGGTCCGTTTAGACCCCATCACGTCGGCTCGCCTGTCGTTCTCCTATGTCGTGCAGACAGCGGATGGCGTGATGCGCCTGCTCCAGCCGCAGCATACGATGGAGATTCTCGATCAGTCTTCTTCGATCGTTGGTATTAGCGTTATGTCCTCACAGGCCGCTGCTGCCGGCCCTGCCACGTTCCTTTCGTTTGCCGCCCTCATTTCGTTCTCGCTTGGCTTTATGAACCTGCTGCCCATCCCACCACTCGATGGCGGCAAGCTGGTCATCGAGATCATTCAGAAGATTGCGGGCCGCGAGCTGCCGCTCAAAGTGCAGACAATCGTCAGCTATGTCGGCATCGCGCTCTTTGCACTGCTGTTTGTCTATATGCTTCGTTCCGACATCCTTCGTTTTATTCTGTAGGGGAGTGTTTGGATTGTCTTTATCCCATCCTTTGCCTCGCGAGTTGACACGCCCCGTGCATGTGGGCGGCGTGCAGATCGGTGGTGGCGCTCCGGTCGTGGTTCAGTCTATGACCTGCACCGATACTGCTGATGCCCAGGCAACGCTTGCGCAAGTGTGCGCGTTGGCGCAGGCTGGCTGCGATATCGTGCGCGTGAGCGTGCCTACCGAGGCTGCGCTCGAGGGCTTTCGCACGATTTGTGCCGAGTCTCCGGTGCCAATCGTCGCCGATATCCATTTTAACCATAAGCTTGCCATTGGCGCTGTCGAGCTGGTGCCTCTAAGCTGCGCATCAACCCCGGCAATATCGGCGATTGGGCCAAGGTTGACGCTGTCATCGATGCCGCGGGTGCCGCGGGCTGCGCGATTCGCATTGGCGTGAACGCGGGCTCGCTTGAGCAAGATATTGCCGAGCGCGACGACCTCACGCAGCCCGAAAAGCTCGTGATGTCGAGCGAACGCTTTGTGCGGCACTTTGAGGACCGTGGGTTTACCAACATCGTGCTATCCGCCAAGGCCCATAGCGTACAGACGACGCTTGATACCTATCGCGCCCTGTCGCGCGAGATACCGCATGTTCCGCTCCACCTGGGCGTGACGGAGGCGGGGACCAAGCTTCAGGGCACCATCAAGAGCTCTGTAGGCTTGGGTATCTTGCTTTCCGAAGGCATCGGTGACACCATGCGTGTGTCGCTCACGGCCGATCCGGTTGAGGAGCCGCCGGTCGCCTGGGGAATTTTGCAGTCACTGGGCCTGCGTCGCCGTGGTCCCGAGATTGTCTCTTGCCCCACGTGCGCCCGCTGCCAGGTTAACCTGATTCCCATCGCCGAGGAAGTAACCGAGCGGCTTAAGAACTATGCCGCGCCGCTTTCGATTGCCGTCATGGGATGTGCCGTTAATGGCCCCGGTGAGGCTTCTGATGCCGACCTGGGCGTTGCTTGCGGACGTGGTCAGGCCTTGCTCTTTTCGCATGGCCAGATCATTGGTAAAGTAGCTGAGGATCAAATTGTCGACGCGCTTATGGCCGAGGTCGACAAACTAATTGAGGAGAAATAAATGACCCGAGCAATGTATATGTCTAAGCTCTATGCGCCGACGCTCAAAGAGGATCCGGCGGACGCTGAGCTCGCCAGCCACCGCCTGCTGCTCCGTGCCGGCATGATCCGCAAAGAGGCCGCCGGTCTGTATTCCTACCTGCCGCTTGCTTGGCGCTCGATCCGCAAGATTGAGAATATCGTGCGAGACGAGATGAACGCTGCCGGCGCCCAGGAGCTTATGATGCCTATCATGGTCGACGCCGAGTTGTGGCGTGAGTCCGGCCGCATCGACGCCTATGGCAAGGAGCTTGTGCGCTTTGACGACCGTCACGGTCGCGAGTTCGTCCTGGGTCCCACGCACGAGGAGACCGTCACGGCCCTGGTGCGCAACGAGCTGCGCTCCTACAAACAGCTGCCCGTTAACCTGTACCACATTCAGGACAAGTTCCGCGACGAGTTCCGTCCCCGCTTTGGCCTGATGCGCGGCCGCGAGTTCATCATGAAGGACGCCTACAGCTTCTCCGCCACGCAGGAGAGTCTGCAGGAGGAGTACGACAAGATGAAGCAGGCCTACGCCAACATCTGCGAGCGCTGCTACATCAAGGCTCTGCCCGTTGTCGCCGACTCCGGCGAGATCGGTGGCGATACCTCCGTCGAGTACATGGCTTTGGCTGACGCCGGCGAGGCTTCGCTCGTCTACTGCGACGATTGCGGCTTTGCAGCCGACGATGAGGCCGCAAGCACCAAGGTCGTTGTGACCGAGGGTCCTGGCGACGGTGCGCTTACCAAGGTCGAGACTCCGGGCATGGGCACCATCGAGCCGTTGCAAAGTTCTTCGGCTTCCCCGAGAACGGCACGCGCAAGTCTCTGGCACTCATCGACGCCGAGGGCAAGCCCGTCGTGGCCATTGTCCCGGGCGACCACGAGCTCAACGATTGCAAGGCCGAGCATGTCTTTGGCAAGGGCTATCGCATGATGACCGACGAGGAGCTTCAGGCGAACGGTCTGCACAAGGGCTTTATCGGACCGGTTAACTTGCCCGAGGGCATCCGTCTGGTGTGTGACGAGAGCTGCGCGAGTCCAAGCAGTGGGCCTGCGGTGCCAACGAGGTCGATTATCACTTTACCGGTGCCTGCCCCGAGCGCGACTTTACCGTCGATGAGTGGGCAGATCTGGTCACCGTCGTTGCCGGCGATCCCTGCCCGCACTGCGGCAAGCCGCTCTCTGCTGCCCGCGGCATCGAGGTCTCGCAGGTCTTCCAGCTGGGCACCAAGTACTCCGAGGCCATGGGTGCCACCTTTATGGACGAGGACGGCAAGGAGAAGCCGCTCATCATGGGTTGCTACGGCGTTGGTGTGTCCCGCTCGCTTGCTGCCGTCGTGGAGCAGCACAACGACGAACACGGCATCGTCTGGCCGGTCTCCGTTGCCCCGTACGAGTCGCGGTGATTCCGCTCGATCCCAAGAAGGAGGAGTGCGCAACCGTCTGCGACCAAATCGTCGAGGCTTGTGCGCCGAGGGTATCGAGGTCGTCGTCGACGACCGTGACGAGCGTCCCGGCTTTAAGTTTGCCGATAACGACCTTATGGGATTCCCGTATCAGGTGGTGCTTGGCAAGCGTGGCCTTAAGAATGGCACCGTTGAGCTCAAGGACGTGCCACGGGCGAGCGCGAGGACGTGGCGATTGACGAGGTCGTCGCCAAGGTTGCCGAGCTTGTTAAGGCGGCCCGCCGTTAATCGACGTTTCTGCTATTAGATGTAATTGCGGGGCTGCTCCGTATCTCTCTTAGGATGAGATGCGGAGCAGCCTATTTTGTTGCGTGAATAAACTCGATGGGTAAAGGAAAACCCCACAGCCCATATGAGCTGCGGGGTTTTCTTGTGCCTCCGATGCGAAATAAATCGCTCAGATATTACTGATAATCGACGACATCGATCCAGTTCTTCAGGAACTCATCGTTCACGTTGCGCTTACGAGCGAGCTCGGAAGCGGCGACGATGCTCGTCCACTGACGCACGACCTGCATGGGCATGTCGGCGCGGTCGCAGTAGAGCTCCAAGTAGGCCTCAGCCTGGTCCTTGCTGTTGAGGGCGAAGAGCAGGTAGGTGGTGGCAACGTCGGCAGCAGGGGAGCCCTGGGTGGCGTGTGCCCAGTCGCACACATAGAGCTGGCCGTCGTCGCCGACGATGACGTTGGAGGGGTTGAAGTCGCCGTGGCAGACCTTGAACTCCTTGGTCATGCCGTCCAGACGCTCCTGAAGGTTGTAGCGCGTGGTGGCATTGAGCTGATCAAGGCTGTCGATCATGCGGGCGAACTTGTCGCGCTGACGGTTGAGCAGCGGGGAGGTATAGCCGTGGATCTCGATCTGGAGGTCGACGAACATCTCGAGATACTCACCAAAGCGCTGGGGCTCAGCAGTCATCTTCTCGGCAAGGGTGGTGCCCGGAACCTTCTCGGTCACGAGCGCCCAGCCGTTGGCGTTCTCGAGCTGGGAAACCTCGAGAGCCTTGGGGCTGCGGATGCCGCACTCATTGATGCGGGCAAGATTCAAAGCCTCGTTGAACACGTCGGAGACAGGCTTGGTCTCGTTAAAGACCTTGACGATCTTGTCGCCCAGGTCGTAAACGACCTTGTTGCCACGGCGGACGAGCTCGGTCTTGGAATCGGGTAGCAGCATGGTTTCATCCTTTCAACGATGCGATAGAAGCGACGGCGGGGGTGTGTGAAACACCCGTGCACCCCCGCCGTTAAAAACCGTGCTAAAACTAGCAGACGGCGTAGTCCTGAGGCTCGCGGCCGTAGTAGGCGTCCAGGTAGAGCTCCTTGATCTCGCTCATGAGCGGGTAGCGCGGGTTTGCGCCGGTGCACTGGTCGTTGAATGCCTGCTCGGTCATCTCGTCGAGGGTGTCGAGGAAGTACTGCTCGTCAACACCGTAGTCGGCGATGGTCTTCTTGACGCCGATGAAGTCCTTGAGTTCCTCGAGCTTCGTGATGAAGTTCTCGAAAACCTCCTTGTCGTCCTTGCCCTCGATGCCGCAGTACTTGGCCATCTCGGCGTAGTTGTGCAGCGCGTTGGGGTAAGGATACTGGGAGAAGGTACCCATCTTGACGGGAGCCTCGGCGGCGTTGTAGCGCATAACGCGGGTCAGGATGACAGCGTTTGCGAGGCCGTGGGGCAGGTGATGGAAAGCGCCGAGCTTGTGAGCCATGGAGTGGTTGAGGCCCAGGAAGGCGTTGGCGAAGGCCATACCGGCCATGCAAGAGGCGTTGTGCATCTCCTCGCGGGCATGCGGGTCCTTGGCGCCGTTCGTGAAGCTGGAGGCAGGTTCTCGAAGACGAGCTTAGCAGCGCGCTCGGAGAGGCCCTTGGTGTAGTCGGAAGCATGATGGAGACGTAGGACTCGATGGCGTGGGTCATGACGTCGATGCCGGAGGCAGCGGTCAGGCCGCGCGGGGCGGTCATGCAGTTGTCGGCGTCGACGATAGCCATGTTGGGGAGCAGCGCGTAGTCGGCGAGCGGCCACTTGATGCCGGTCTCCTTGTCGGTGATGATGGCGAACGGCGTGCACTCGGAGCCGGTACCCGAAGAGGTCGGGACGGCGACGAAGTAGGCCTTCTTGCCCATCTCGGGGAAAGTGAAGATACGCTTGCGGATGTCCATGAAGTCCATGGCCATGTCCTCAAACTTGCACTCGGGGTGCTCGTACATCATCCACATGATCTTGCCGGCGTCCATAGCGGAGCCACCGCCGACGGCGATGATGACGTCCGGCTCAAAGAGAGCCATCTGCTTGGCGCCGCGACGTGCGCACTGCAGCGACGGATCGGGCTCGACGTCGTAGAAGCAGTCGTGGGCGATGCCCATCTCGTCGAGCTTGGCCTCGATGGCGCGGGTGTTGCCATTCTTGAAGAGGAACTGGTCGGTGACGATGAAGCGCGCTTCTTGCCCATGACGGTACCGAGCTCGTCGAGAGCGACGGGCGTGGAACCCTTCTTGAAGTAGACCTTCTCGGGAGCGCGGAACCACAGCATGTTCTCACGGCGCTCGGCCACAGTCTTAACGTTGATCAAGTGCTTCACCCCAACGTTCTCGGAGACGGAGTTGCCGCCCCAGGAGCCGCAGCCAGGGTCAGAGACGGCTTCATGCCAAAGTTGTACAGATCACCGATGCGCCGTGCGAGGACGGGGTGTTGATGACGATACGGCAGGCCTTCATGACGTGCTCGAACAGGCTGATCTTCTCGGCCTGGGCGGGGTGCACGTACAGAGAGGCGGTGTGGCCCGGGCCACCGGCGAGCACCAGGTGCTCGGCCTTGTCGACGGCCTCCTGGAAGTCCTTGGCGTGATACATGGCCAGGACCGGGGAGAGCTTCTCGTGGGAGAACTCCTCCTTGGCGGGGTCGGTGGAGGTGACCTCGGCGATCAGGATCTTGGTCTTGGCGGGAACCTCGATGCCGGCGAGCTCAGCGATCTTGGCAGCAGCCATGCCGGGGATGCGGTGATCGAGGGCGCCATTCTTGAACATGGCGGCACGCAGTGCTCCATCTCGGCACCCTGCTTGACGAAGTAGCAGCCGCGCTTCTGGAACTCGGCCTTAACCTGGTCATAGATGGTGTCGATGACGGTCACGGACTGCTCGGAAGCGCAGATCATGCCGTTGTCGAAGGTCTTGGAGTGGATGATGGAGTTGACGGCGAGCAGCACGTCGGCGGTGTCGTCGATGACGACCGGGGTGTTACCGGCGCCAACGCCCAGGGCGGGCTTGCCCGAGGAGTAGGCGGCCTTGACCATGCCCGGGCCACCGGTGGCGAGGATGATGTCGACGTCGCGCATGACCATGTTGGTCAGCTCGATGGAGGGGACATCGACCAGCCGATGATGGCCCTCGGGGGCGCCGGCCTTGACGGCGGCGTCAAGTACGAGCTTGGCGGCGGCGATGGTGCACTTGGCGGCAGCCGGGTGCGGGGAGATGATGATGGCGTTGCGGGTCTTCAGGCTGATCAGCGTCTTGAAGATCGCGGTGGAGGTGGGGTTGGTCGTCGGGATGACGGCGCCCACGATGCCGATGGGCTCGGCGATCTTGGTGATGCCGTAAGCCTCGTCGCGCTCGAGGACACCACAGGTCTTGGTGTTCTTGTAAGCGTTGTAGATGTACTCTGCGGCGTAGTGGTTCTTGATGACCTTGTCCTCAAGAACGCCGCGGCCGGTCTCCTCGATGGCCATCTTCGCCAACGGGATACGAGCCTTGTTGGCGGCCATGGCGGCCTCATAGAAGATCTTGTCGACCTGCTCCTGCGTGTACGTAGCAAAAAGCGCCTGGGCCTCTCGCATCTGAGCGAGCTTAGCCTCAAGCGCCTCTACGTTGTCCACAATTGCGGGAGTAGTGTTTTCCGGTGACTTTTTCGCCATTTGTGTCTCCTTGCGATCGGAGATTTACCCTACGCCTTGCATGATAGCAAGAAATTATTCGGCGAACGGTAAGATTCCTGTAAAAGGCACACTAAAACGATTCAATAAACTGAAGCGTTTTAACCATTTAGCTAAAAAGCCGAACGTTTTTCCCGGCGAATTCCTAGTTTCCCCATGGCTATGGTGTGGAGTTTGTTGATTGTCTGTCCATTGGGTCTTAGGAAATTAATACACATCGATCAATTCCGGCTGGTCGTGACACAAATTTTAGGTCGTTTCTATTGCATGGCAATAAACGCGTTTTCTTGTCAGACAAAACACTGGTATTAAACTAAAACCAATGTGCCAGACGGCACATTCAGTAAGAGTGAAATATATGCCTTTGCCTCTGGGTATTTTGTCGCCCTTTACTGGTTCTTGTCAGATGTAGTAGAAAGGGCGGTTTGTGAGATTGCCACGCTGCAGGCGAGCTTTCGTTTGGCTCGTCTCTTTTTTGTTCGTGTTTAATACGATTCCGACGGGCGTATTTGCTGATGTAATAGTGAATAATGACCCTCAGCAAAACACGACTTCGGAGAATCTGTCTAATGAATCTGCTGATAGTGCCTCTGTGCCGGGGGGGTTCGGACGAGGCTTCGTCTAACGACAAGACGGTTTCAAGTGATGATCAAAACCCTGAATCTGATGTCTCGGATAAGCAGTCAAACGATGTGAATGCGAATGAAACATCTCATGAATCGAATTCTGAGGCAGCAGAATTCTGGTGTTTATCAAGTTAATGATCAATCAACATTTGAGGATGCGCTGAATAAAATCGCCTCCGATAATTTATCGGAGATCAGACTTGTCCTAAAAGGCGGCTCGTCTTTTGTGGTGCCGACCCAAGATTACGTTTCGACTTTCGGCGTTGCTAACAAGAAGATTACCGTGACGAGTGACGGTGATAATCGCGCAACCTTGCACTTCTCCAACCGTGCCATGCTTTCCGGATCTTGTACTTTTGACAATGTTGAAGTGGTTGGTTCAGGAAAATTCTATTGCAATGGTTTCGATACCGTGTTCACTCGTAACTGCGAGCTCAAGCTCTCTGAAACACTTTATGGCGGTGGCTATAAGTCGACTGTCGACCACACACATGTGGTGATAGCCGCGTCTGGATATATCAATCCTGGTAGTGGCGCTGGCTTCATGACGTCATTGGTGGTTCATATCAAGGTTCCGTCGAGCATGACACCTATCTTGAGATCAGCGGTAATCTTCGCATGGCTGGCGGTAATCACGTTAATCCTGGTTGCATGCGCGGCGATGGGTCGAGCGGCGATGGAAACGGCCTTCCTGCTGTTTATGTAGGTGGTAACGCCACGCTTGTTTACGACAATGCCAACTGCGAAGTTTCTCCTGCTATCGAAGGCACTTACGGTTGCGAGATGCGCGGCAACGTGACGCTTGATGTTCGCTCGGGTCGGGTAAATGAAATTTGCGGTCATTTTGGTGACCCTGCGCCTATTAAAGGCAGCATTCATATTATTGCGGGCAGCAGTATTTATGAAAACACCGACAAAACGCTTCGTCTTAATGGTAATTGGTCAATAACTGGCGCAGGACAGATGATCCCGGATGGAGTTTATGAGGTCGATGGCGACGTCGTTATCGATGCTTACGAGAATGTCTGGGGCTGGGATAAGGGTGGATCGATACCCAATGATGTCCCATATATCGAAGGTTCGAAGAAAGCGAACGTTGGTGGATCTATTGCCGTTAATGTCCACGGCTCCCATGTTGGCTCTATTTATGGAGCAGAGTGGAGTGCTGTAAACGGTGATATCGCCGTGAACGCTTCTGGTGTTGAGCTGAGGGATGAAGCGGGCGATTCTCATGGGTATGTTTTCTGCGAGAACGACCTGACCAATTCGTCGGATGAGGGATCGAGCGTAAAGGCTGGAGGAAAGCTATCTATCAGTCTGAATAGCGGCAGTGTTGGCTACGTTTCGTTGACTTCGAACAAGAATGTATCGATTTCTGACGGTTCCTTCATTAATATTGCTGGACGACCGGAAATAGCTACGGGCGTTACGGGTGTGTACTATGGGCTTCCCAAGGGGTCTTCTTCTCCCACAATCAATATTGCAGGGACTGTGGCTGAGATTCCTTATATTAAGTACGCATCTGCTTTGAATGTTACTGATAAATCCGAAATTACGGCCGGTACGATTTCTTCTGTAAATAAGATCGCTATTACTGGTCAATCGAATACAAATGTAACGACCAAATTTGGCTGCAACAATGCTTCTAGCTATGAATTAATTGAAGACAATGGTCTTCGGGTAGATGAGGGCAGCGTTTTGACGACAGCTGGCTCTCAGGCCTACGTATATGGTTATGCCGATATCAATGGTACTTGGGAGCAACAATACAATACTGCGAAAAACTATAACGATATTTTCGTTAAGGGAACTACCTCTATTGGCAGTAAGGGCATTCTCATCGATCACGGTTCAAGTAATTTGAAAGGTGCCGTTATTAATAAGGGCACACTTGCCTTAATGGCACCCGCATTATTCCAAGGAAATTACCGTGGCGATGACGCTGAAATTAGACTGCCAGCTGTCACTAATAACTATGATGGCACGGATGATGGCGGTGACATTCCCCTTATTGTAAAAGGGGAATCGTCAGGGAAGACTACAGTTAATACGGTGGACCCGAACAATTGGCAGAATTTGAAACTGCCGTCACTCGGAGATAACTACGTACTCTCCAAAGCTAGTGGTGATGCACCTAAGCAAAGCACTTTTATTCTTGGCAACGAGGATGCGGTTGGTGAGGGCTATTACCTTAAGCGCGTCAGGGATGCCGACGGTACTGATGATTTTCACATGTGGCAGGTCGCAGCAAAGTTATCGCTGACTTTGATGATAATGGCGCAGGCGATCCTGCTTATCCTCAAAAGTTTTTGCAAGATAAGACTGCAGATAAGGACAGCTTCACCTTCGCGCTGCCCAAGACCGCCCCGACCCGCAAGGGCTGGGCGTTCGACGGCTGGAACACCGAGAGGGACGGGTCGGGCGATCAGTTCACCGACAAGACCGAGGTCTCCAAGTCCACGACCGTCTACGCCCAGTGGAAGTGGGTGCCCCGCGACGTCACCGTGACCTTCGACGAGAACGGCGGCGATACCAAGGCCGACCCCGCCTCCCAGACCAAGACCACCGAGCCGGGTTCTCTGGCTTCGACAGGGGAGAGACTGCTGCCGGTTCTTCCGCTGGCAGTTGTCGGATCTGCTTTGACTTCTTTAGGTTTGCTGCTCGAATACAACCGCAAGAAGAGGCGGAACGATAAATAAATAATGGCTCGCCATGGCTTGGTGAACTGCTCCCATTTCTTGGACATGAGAAATGGGAGGCTTTCTTTATGCGCGTTGATTTTAGGGTGAAGCATGATGTCGAGGCCAGGAAGGCGGCCATAGGGCTCTTTGAGCTCGGGCACGGGTATAAATCCGCCGCGTTTGCCCTTTCGCTTCCCGTGGAAGCCGTGAGAAGATGGCAGGAGATATACCGCGCATTCGGGAGCGAGGTCCTGCTGCGCATGGACGGAAAACGGGGCAGATACACATACGAGCAGAAGGCCGCCGGTGGCCGCCGAGATCTTCTCGCGCACCGCCAACGGCTACGGGCACCGGCAGATAGCGATGTGCCTCAGTGCGGAAGAGGGGGCCGTTATAGCCGACAAGACCGTGCTCAAGATGATGCGCGAGATGGGGATCCGCTGCGGCATCAGACGCGAGACGGCCTACCACAGGTACAACTCGTACAGGGGCGTCGTCGGCAGGACGTTCGAGGACGTGATCGCGAGGGATTACGGCGCCGGGGCCCGTGGCGGAAGCTGGGGACGGACGTCGCCGAGTTCAAGGTGGCGGGCGGCAAGGCCTACTGGGCCCCGACGCTGGACTTCTGCTCCAAGGAGATCGTGGCGAGCGACATATCGACCACTCCCGATACGGCCCAGCAGGCGAGGATGCTCGACGAGCTGCTGCCCAAGATCCCCGAGGGCGCCGCCCCGACCATGCACTCGGACCGGGGCTGGCAGTACCAGCATGTTAGCGTCAATATATTTTTCACCATTTTCACCAACGTATTTTCGCCAATCGCGCCAACGCGGATGCGCCGGATTCGCCAACGCGGATGCGCCGCTTTCGGCGTCTAGGCTCCCTCCTCCTTCCCGTCCTCACCGCCGATGGATACGTCCTTCAGGCGGTACGACCGTCCCGTTATCTTGATCATCGCGCAATGGCGGCAAAGCCTGTCGGCCACCGCCGAGGCCGTGACGTTGCTGCCGAACACGTCGCCCCACCTACCCACCGGCACGTTGGTCGTGACGATGGTCGACCGCTTTAGCGCGTAGCGCCTGTTGACCAGCTGGAACAGCAGGTCGGCGCCCTCCTTGCCGATATCGAGGTAGCCGAGCTCGTCTATTATCAGCAGGCTGCAGTGCTCGTAGAACCGCATCCTGCGCGCCAGCGCCTCCTTCGCCGAGGCGTGCTTGAGGTCCTCGACCAGCCTCGAGCAGTCGGCGAAGTACACCTGCTTGCGGGCCATCACCGCCTCGTGGCCTATGGCTATCGACAGGTGGGTCTTGCCGACGCCCGGGCTGCCGACGAGCACGACGTTGTCGCCGCGGTCGATGAACTCGAGCGTGGCCAGCTGCTCGACCAGCCCGCGCGGCACGCTCGGCTGGAAGCCCCAGTCGAAGTCGGCCAGCGTCTTTATGTAGGGGAAGTTGGCCATCCTCGTGCGGCGCTCGTCGTCGGCGCGCCGCTTGAGGGCTATCTGGGCGTCGGTGAGCTCGAGCATGGCGTCGACCAGGCCCTTCCTCCCGTCGGCGACGAGCCTGACGTACTCGGGCACCGACGACGCCATGCCCTCGAGCCCCAGCTCCTCGAGGTTGGCCGCCAGGCGGTTGAGGGGCTGGCCTGCACGGCGGCGCTCACAGCGAGCCCCTATCGAGTCGAGCAGGCCGAGGTTGGCCGCGGCGGCCGCCTCGATGTCGCCGGCGGCGAGCTTCAGGAAGGTCTTGTCCTGTTCCAGCTCAGACAGGATGCCTGCCAGTGAGCCGTTGATCAGGTCCGGGTGCGTCGCCTCACCGGCCATTGAACTTCTCCTGGGTCTTGGCAAGACCGTGGAAGATGATGTCCTCGGCGGCGTCGGCGCCGTCAGCCAGGAATTCGGGCAGCTGCTTGCGCTGGTCCGGACCGAATCCGCCCAGCACCCAGTTCACCGTGTTGTCATGCGCGTTCGCACCGCGCTTGGAGTGACCGACGCCCATGCGCACACGCGCGTATTTCGGCGTGCCGAGGGAACGGTCAATCGACTTGATGCCGTTGTGGCCGCCTGCGGAGCCGCCTGCCTTGACCTTGATACGGCCGAATTCCAAGTCCATGTCATCGTGAATCACCACAATATGGTCGGGCTCGATCTGGTAATAGGCGCTAATGGAAGCCACCGCATTGCCGGAATCATTCATATAAGTCAGCGGCTTGGCCAGAAAGAACTTGACGGTGCGGCCGTCCAGGTTCATCACGCTTTTACCGAGCATGGCCAAGCCCTTGTGATCGGCGAAGTTCACCGTCCAACGTTCGGCGAGCACGTCGGCGGTCATGAAGCCCATGTTGTGCCGCGTGTCCTCATATTTTTTGCCGGGGTTGCCCAGTCCCGCAATCAGCCAGAAATCCGATGCCATAATCCGCTCCTCGTCCGTCTTCCTTTATTCCCGTATGCACGTTCTGTACGTTCCGTACGTCATGCGCGCGTTCGCCTCGCGCACTGGCCCATGCCCGGCCGGATCCAACCGTCAAGATTGTACTCAACGCCGCCGTCAAGCTCGTTTGCTCCGGCATCCTCACACTTTTCTTGACTGAAATGACTTACTGCAAGGCTACAGGTCCAAATACCAGTAGGACATGTCCCGCATGGTGCCGGTGGAGTCGGTGGCAGCGGCGGGCATGAGGCCGAATTGGGTGAAGCCGAAGCGGCGCATGAGGGCAATGGAGCCGACGTTATCGGCGAAAATGATGCCACAGGCCTTGCGCATGTGGCGGGCCCGCGCTCGGTGAGCAGCCTGTCAAGCATGAACGTGCCAACTCCCCTGCCTTGCCATGCCGGATCGATGTAATAGGCCAAATCGGTGACGCCGTCATATCCTGCGCGGTCATAGAACACGGAGAGCGCACCGAAGCCAATGATTGAACCGTCTTCCGATTCCACAACAAAAACGCCGTAGGGCGGCGTATGGGATTCGACCAGGCGCGGCGTTGGTCGAAGGTGCGCGGGGTGAGGTCGGCGGTCGCACCGCCGGCCATCACTGAGGCGTTGTAGATGTCGGCGATGGCTTGGACGTCGGATTCGACGGCCGGACGGAAGGTGTATGGCATGAGGTTCCTTTGAATACGCAAATAGCCCGTCCTTATGATAAGGACGGGCTATGTCAGTTGAGGTAACCGACTCCCTTCAGTCGCCTTCGGCGATGGCTCCCCTCACCCTGAGGGGAGCCAATTCCTGTCGGAACTACTTGTCGAGCTCGATGGCCTTGTTGAGGCGTCTTCAAGCTCCTTCTGCGCCTTGCCGTAGGCGGTCCAGTCGCCGTTCTTCATGGCGGACTGGCTGTCCTTCATGGCTTGGGCGGCATCGTTCAGCGCCTGCTGGAGTTCGGGCTACGGTCGGAAGACGAGCCGGAATCCGACTTGCCGTCCGTGGTGCCGGACTGGCCACCATTGGTATCGGAACCAGATTGGTCACCGGATATGCCGGACGACTGGTCACCAGACGATCCGTCACCGGACACGTTCTCGGCATCGCCTGCGGCCGCGCCGGAATCACCACCGAACACCTGATCCAAGGCCTCATCCAACGTATCCGCAAATCCTACCTGATCACCGAACGCGACCAGCGTCTTCTTGAGCAGCGGGAATGAAGTCGCACCCGAAGACTTGACGTACACGGGCTGCACGTACACCAGTCCGCCACCGAGCGGCAGGGTGAGCAGGTTGCCGCGCACCACTTGCGTGTCGCCGGATTGCAGCAGGTTCAGTTCCTTGGACACGTCGGCGTTGGCGTTGAAGTTGTTCTGCGCCTGGCCGGGGCCCGGTACGTTCGAATCCTTGGGCAGCTCCTGCAATCGGATGGTGCCGTAGTTTGAGCCTATCTTGCCCTTCTCATTGCCGGCATCCGAGTCGACCGACAGGAAGCCGGTGAGGATCTCACGGGTGGACTGGCCAGCCGGAATGTAGGTGGAGCTCAGCGAGAACACCGGTTCCTTGGTGCCACCGGTCTGCAAGGTCAGGTAGTACGGCGGCTGCAGGATGTCCTGGTCCTGCTGGGACTGGGATTCGGTCGGGTCGACCGGCGTCTGCCAGAAGTCCTCGCCGGAGTAGTACTGGTTGGCGGAGGTCACGTGGTACTTGGAGAGCAGCTCGCGCTGCACCTTGAACAGGCTTTCCGGGTAGCGCATGTGGCTCATCAGGTCGCCGGAGATATCGGAGAGCTGGTGGTACTGGCCGGGGAAGATCTTCTCCCATGCCTTGATTACCGGGTCGGATTGATCCCATACGTACAGATCCACGGAACCGTCGTAGGCGTCCACGGTGGCCTTGACCGAGTTGCGGATGTAGTTGGCCTTCTGCGAGCCCAAGGATGAGACCGTTGCGGAAGAGACGGTGGTGGAATCCTTGGTGGCGGAGCCGAGGTCGGTCATCTGCGAGTATGGGTAGGCATCAGAGGTGGTGTAGCCGTCGACGATCCACTTGACGCGGCCATCGACCACGGCCGGATACACACGGCCGTCAAGCGTCAGGTACGGCGCCACCTTGGCCACGCGCTCCTTGGGGGAACGATCGTAAAGAATCTGCGATTCGCTGGTCACACGGTCGGAGAAGAGAATCTGATCGGAGCCGAAGCGGATTGCGTAGAGAATACGGGAGAACAGGTTGCCAACCGAGGGGCCGCCGTCGCCCTTGAACGTGGTCAGGGCGCCTTCCGAACCGGTCGGGTAGTCGAACTCCCAAGCCTGCGTGCCCTCCGGTGCGCCGACGATCGAGTATTCGGTGGTGTTCGGCGAGAAGTAGATGCGAGGCTCATACTTTCGGATTCAGTGAGCTTGCCCTGAGTGGGGATGCCGGATTCGAAGAATTCAGGCTGGCCGTCGGCGGTCACCTTGTTACCGTAAGCGGCCACCACGCCGTAACCGTGGGTGTACACGGTGTGGTCATTGACCAATTGCGGTTGTCGTTGCCGGCCAGGTCAAGCTCGCGGGCAGCAATCACGGTGTCTTGGGAAACGCCGTCGATCTCGTACTTGTCGACTGCCAAAGTGTCGGCGAAGGTGTAGTACTGCTTGGACTGCTGCAGCTGTTTGAATGTGGGGCTGACGACCTGCGGGTCGAGCAGACGAATCTGCGCGGTGGTGTCGCCCTCCTTGGCCAGAGCGCCCTGCTCGCCCTTGTCGGTTACCTTGTATTGCTCGGTCTTGAGCTTGTCAAGACCGTAGGCGGCGCGGGTGGCGTCGATATTGCGCTGAATGTAGGTGGATTCCATCTCCTGTGCGTTCGGGTTGACGCGGAAGCGCTGCAACAGCACCGGCCATGCCACGGTGAGCACAAGACCCACCACGACCACGACGGCAATGGAGTCACCGGCACACGCCAGGCCCTGAGCGCGGCGGAGGCGCGCACGCCGATGGACGCCTGGCCTTCGAGCGTGTGGGAACGCATGAGCCAGATGCCCAGCACCACGCCGAGGATGGCGGTCAGCGCGGCCATGATGAAGGTGACGGGGATGTTGGCATGCACGGCGGTGTAGGAGGCACCGGTGATGCGTGAACCCTGCACGGTGAGCTGGTCGAAGACGCCGATCATCTGGCGCACTGCCCAAGCGAACATGTTGAGCATCAGCCAGATGCCAAGCTGGCGACGGCAACGCTTGGTGATGGAGAACAGGCCGCGTCCGTTAACCGGCATAGTAATGCGGATACCACCCATCAGCACATGAGTGACCACGGAAAACACAAGGCCCACGCCCAGCAGCATGGCCACGGCGGCGAGCACGAGCTTCAGGCCCGGCAGCACGAACACGTAGAAGCCGTTGTCCAGACCGAACTGCGGATCGGTGGTGCCGAACGACTGCGCGTTGAACATGAGCAGAATCTCGCTCCAGTTCGCGTTGAACTGAGAGCCGAAGATGACGCCGACGATCAGCGAAATCACCACGGCCACGCGGCGAGCGTTTTCGAGCTGACGGATTTGCCGACCTCGACCACATCGCCGTTAATGCGAATGGTGGAACCGTCGGCCGAATCAGGGCGTGCTCGAATGGCCAGCCAGGCGGAAACGAAGCCGGTCAAGGCCATGAGCAGCGCGTAGGCCACCCACAGACCGATTTTCACCCCGAGCTGGGTCCAGACCACGGACTGGAAGCCGAGCTGGCCGTACCACATCAGATCGGTGATGAATCGGGACAGGCCGAAGAACAGACCGACGATGATGGCCAAGGCCAGCACCACGCCGATCAGAATCTTGCTGCCACGGCTGCCTCCTGAGCCACCGGACGCTGGCTTACGGGTGATACGCGGATTGGCCGGGCCACGTGGAGGGCGGGATGACCCGGAGGGGCCGGCGTTGGTGTTGCGGGCCGGACCGTCCCCATCGGCCTCGACATCGAGGATGATCGGATCGTCATTGTTCGCATTGTTGCGTCGTGAATCGCCGCCATTGCCGAACAGTATTGAGAAAGGATCGTTAAAAGACATAACTCAAGCCTATCGAAAGGGCGGGAGGTAGGTTATGCCCTGAGCACAGAATGAGGCAGCGTTCTGTTCTACGCTCCGTTCTACGCTTGCCGGTATGAACAGCCAACGGCCACAACATCTGCGTCCCTCAGCACACGCCACACGCCAACTTCGGCACAGGAGCACTCCAATCGTGGCGACAATATGTGCTTTGGCAGTGGTGTTGGCCGGCGTGGCAGCCTACGGATGGCATGTCGGATGGTTCGCCAAATCCACATCAAACGGCAACACCACCACTCCCCAGACCTCCCAGACAAGTGCGTTACCACGCACCGACGTTCCTTCCCCGAAGAAGAACGACGACCCGGCCGCACAAGCCCAACGTGCGGTATCCGCCATGACGCTTGAGGAACGTGTGGGACAGTTAGTGATGGTGCCGTTATTCGCCGGTTCCGATCCCTCCTCGCTGGCTTCAACAATCGCCGACGAGCACATTGGCTCGGCCATTCTCATTGGCAATTGGAATACCGGCGCCGATACGGTCAAGACCGCGACCGCGCAACTCCAAGGATATGCGCCGGCCGGCAATCGTCTCATCATCGCCACCGATCAGGAGGGTGGTCAGGTGCAGCATCTGACTGGTACCGGTTTCGACACAATGCCCAGTGCCGTTGAGCAGGGCACAATGTCCGCTGACGCATTGCGTCAATCGGCAGGCACGTGGGGTTCGCAATTAGCTGCTGCTGGCATAAATGTCGATTTGGCACCGGTGCTCGGCACGGTGGTGGGCGATCGTGCTCAAATGCTCCGATTGGCGCGCTGGATCGTGATTTCGGATTGGATGCGGCCGGCAACGCCGAACATGGCATCGCCGTTATTGAAGGTTTGCGAGACGCTCAGGTCGGCGCGGCGGTCAAACATTATCCTGGGTTGGGCGCGGTAAGCGGCAATACCGACTTCACCACCGAAGGCATTCTGGATACGACCACCACGTTGGGCGGGGCCGAGGCAGGTGCCTTTGACCAGGCGATCACCAAGACCGATCCTGCGATGGTGATGATGTCGTTGGCCACGTATCAATCCATCGACCCGAATAATCCGGCGGTGTTTTCTTCTACGATTATCGACGGTCATATTCGCAACGCCCTGAAGTACACGGGCGTGGTGATTTCGGATTCGATGTCTGCCGAAGCGTTAAGCAGCTACGATGTAAGCCAATTGGGAGTAAAGCTTGTCGAGGCGGGCGGCGACATGTCCTGCATCGGTCAGACGGATTACGTAAAGCCAATTGTGGACGGCCTCAACGAACGGGCGAAGTCCGATCCGGCTTTCGCTTCGAAAGTGACGGCGGCGGCGACTCGCGTAATGGCATTGAAAATCAAGATGGGACTGGCCTGACTGCTTATCCTTTGCACTGGTGAGGATTGATGCGCACTGATTCGCGCTAATCCTCACCAGCCCTCGTACAAATGCACACTAGTCCTCGTACGAATCGTCAGTCCTCGTATGAATACAGACCATGCTTGCCGATGTATTGCACCACGCCGTCAGGCACCAGATACCAGACCGGCTCGTCGTGTTCGGCGCGGCGGCGTACATCGGTCGAAGAGATGGCCAAGGCCGGGATCTCAAGCGTATCGACCTTTCCTTCGGGCAAGGTCACGCCGTCCGGACTGGAGTAGCCGGGGCGCGTGACGGCCACGAAGTGGGCGAGGTCCCACATGAGGTCGGCGTCCTTCCACTGCATGATTTCGGCCACGGCGTCTGCGCCGGTGATGAAGAACAGCTCGGCGTCGGGATGTTGGGCGCGGATATCGCGCAGGGTGTCGATGGTGTAGGTGACGCCCGGACGGTCGATGTCGACACGCGAGACGGTGAATTTGGGGTTGGATGCGGTGGCGATCACAGTCATCAGATACCGATCTTCGGCGTTGGTGACGTGCTTGTCCAGCTTGAACACAGGTCGGCCAGTGGGTACGAAAATCACCTCATCGAGGTCGTATACCCAAGCTACTTCGGAGGCGGCGACCAAGTGGCCGTTGTGAATCGGGTCGAACGTGCCGCCCATGATGCCGACGCGCAGGCGCGTATGCCAGTTGCCGCGTGCGGAAAGCCTGCCTTTGCCATGGCTGCTGGCCCGGCCGCGCGGACAGGTCAGACATGCGCCGTTCGGTTTCGCCTTGGGTGACGGCAACGATTTCGGCGGGCTCGGCGGATTCCACTGTTTTTCGGACTGAACTGACGCAGCCGTTTTGTGGCTGCCGATAACACCACTCATGCCTGGCCGCCCTCGCCGGCGGCGTCATCGGCTGATTCGGTTTCCTCTTCGATTTCGCCGGCGGTGGGATTGTCTTCCCTGGGATCGATCTTGCCCATGTCTTCATCCCATTCGTCCTGGACCACGCGACGAATCTCGGCGAAGGTGGGCAGCGGGAAGTCCGGCTGGTAGAGGCGGCGGACCTCGGCCACACGCTCGGTGATGCGGATGAGCGTGTCGGTCATGCCGTCAAGGTCACCGTCGTGCTCCATCTGGCTGTATTTGCCGATGTAGCCTTCCATGAGCTCCATGTGTTCGCGCACGATCTTGAGCTGGGCATCGTCGAGGTCCGCGACTTCGGGCGAATCGGTCTCGGGCCAGCCGATGAGCACGGCGTCCGCGTATTCGAGCGACGCACGCTGGGCAGCGGAGGCGATGCCGTCCTCGATCTGCACAAGGAACACGTAGCGGACGATGCTGAGCCGTTCGGCCGCGATCTTCAGGCCGAGCTTGGGATCGTTGAGGTCGATGTCGGGCCGCAGTTCGCTTGCCTTGTTTGCCATGTCAGCCGTAGTGTTCATGTTGCCGTCCTCGTTCATGCGCGCACCTGTCCTGTTCCGTAACCGATCCACTTGGTGGTGGTCATCTCCCGCAATCCCATGGGACCGCGTGCGTGCATCTTCTGCGTGGAGATGCCAAGCTCGGCACCAAAGCCGAACACGCCGCCGTCGGTGAAGCGGGTGGAGGCGTTGACCATGACCACGGCCGAGTCGATGCGCTTGGTGAATGCCTCGATGGCCGCATAATCCTCGGCGATGATGGATTCGGTGTGGCCCGTGGAATGCGTGTTGATGTGGTCGATGGCCGCGCCAGATCCGACACCACCTTGATGCCCATCTTGAGGGCCAGGTATTCGGTGTCCCAATCCTCTTCGGTGGCGTGGTTGAGGTCAAGGCCCTCGATCGCCGCGCCGGAGATGATGTCGTACGACGTGGTGTCGGCCTGCAGCACGACGTTCGCCTCGGCCAGAGCGGCGGCGATCTGCGGCAGGAATTCGGCGGCGACATCCTTATGAACCAATAGCTTCTCGGCGGCGTTGCACACGCCCACGCGCTGGGTTTTGGCGTTGATGATGATCGGGATGGCCTTGGCGAGATCACCGGACTTGTCGATATAGATATGCACGTTGCCGGCACCGGTTTCGATGACCGGCACTTTGGAGTTGCGCACGACGGCTTGGATCAGACCCGCTCCTCCTCGCGGCACGAGCACGTCGATATGGCCTCGCGCCTCCATCATGGCGGTGGCGCCGGCGCGCCCGTACTGGTCGACGGATTGCACCAGCGCAGATTCGAAACCGTGGGCTTCAAGCACCGGGGCGATGACGCCCAACGTGGCGGCGTTAGTGCGTTCGGCGGCGTGGCCGCCTCGCAGCAGCGCGGCATTGCCGGACTTGAGACACAGGCTGGCCACGTCCACAGTGACGTTCGGCCGGGCCTCATAGATCATGCCGATGACGCCCATCGGCACGCGCGTCTGGGTAAGGCGCAGACCGTTGGGCAGGTTGTATCCGCGCACGATCTCGCCGACCGGATCGG
>ENA-OQEX01000040-OQEX01000040.1-human-gut-metagenome-genome-assembly--contig:-NODE-40-length-68580-cov-3.521058_pt1 | contig 68580 bp, 52 predicted proteins | sample MGYA00242802_ERZ504649 | MGnify/ENA primary metagenome ERZ504649 (study PRJEB26092, sample SAMD00036194) | human gut metagenome | host: Homo sapiens | study: EMG produced TPA metagenomics assembly of...
TTCCAATTCAACTATTGTTTACCCTTCTCACTTTGACGAAAAAGTCGTAATGTCCAATTGAATGGCGAAGTACTTTGAGGTAACAAAGAATTCCCGTCAGCCTTTTATGGTCCGAACGCCGCAGAAAGCTGTTGTAAAAGTTTATGGTACCCAATTTAATGTGGAAGCCTATGCTGATGATAAAACAATAACTGCAACTTTGGTGGAAGGAAGCATTGCCATGGCGTATGAAAATAAGAAAAGTAATTGGACGGAACAGGAAATTCAGCCGGGACAGGAAATTGTTTATACTGCTGCACAGCAACAAATAAAAATTGATCAGGCAGATGTAGAGGTTATCACTTCTTGGAAAGACGGAAAACTTATTTTTCGTGATACTCCATTTAAGGAAGTTCTTAAAATGCTATCTAAACGTTTTGATGTGGATTTCGTAGTAAAGAATCCCAAATGTTTTGAAGCCTCTTTTACCGGTGTACTTGAGAAACAACGCTTGGGACGAATTCTGGAATATATCAGCGTATCTTCAAATATAAAATTTAAGTATGCAGAAAGTAATAATATTCATCAAGAAAAACAGAAAATAGAAGTTTATTAATCTTTTAAAAATAACAAGCTATGTTGAAACATCCTACGTAAAACAATCTACAGAAAAAACACACTACTTTTTATCTGTAATCAAATTATGAAGTTAAAATTAAATCTATTTACGAAAATGAAGAAACCAGTATGTAAACTGCCTTTGTCGCTGAAAATAACTATTTTTGTTCTTTTCAGTTTTGCCAGCTTGTTATATGCTAGCAATAATTATGCACAGAGAACCATGTTGAACATCAGTTCTCAGACTCGGACGGTCTCTGAAGTCCTGACCGAAATTGAAAAACAGACGGATTTCATCTTTTTCTATAATAATAAGCAGGTCGATTTGAAACGTAAAGTAACCTTGAATGTCAAGAATGAGAATGTTTTTTCAGTCTTAAAGAAGCTTTTCTCCGGAACAAATACGACCTATAAAGTCTTGGATAAGAATATTATTCTTTCTGAAAAGTCTGCCATTTCTTCCGCAACGAAAGAGGTAGCCATCGTACAACAGGTAGGTCGTAGCGTAAAGGGCGTGGTGGTTGATGATAAAGGAGAGCCTGTAATAGGTGCTACGGTGATGGTCAAAGGTTCTACTAATGGAACTATTACGGATTTTGATGGAAATTTTATATTGAATGATGTCTCAAGTAATGCTTCTTTGATTGTCAGTTATGTGGGGTATGTAACTGAAACAATAAGTGTAAATGGAAAATCTTCTTTCAAAATTGTGATGAAAGAGGATGCTAAAACCCTTGAAGAAGTGGTTGTTATAGGATATGGAGTAGTGAAAAAACGTGATTTGACCGGTTCTTCTGTTTCAGTTACCGGTGCAGATTTAGCGGAAGTTCCTGTTACTAATGCGGCTCAAGCGCTAGCAGGAAAAGCTGCCGGAGTGAATATTGTTTCACAGAACGGAGCTCCTGGGGCTGAAGTGAATATTACCGTTCGTGGAGGTACTTCCATTACTCAGTCTACTACACCTATCTATATTATTGATGGCTTCCAGTCGGAAGATGGTTTGAAGAATATTGATGTAAATGACATTAAGACTATTGATATTTTAAAAGATGCTTCGACAACAGCTATTTATGGAGCGCGTGGATCAAATGGTGTGGTTCTTATTACGACCAAAAGTGGAAGTAGTGGCAAGACAACTGTGAATTACAACGGCTATGTATCTGTGGATTGGTTGGGCAAGAAACTGGATTTGCTCAATCTTGAACAGTATGCCAAATATCAGTATGAATGGTGGACTCTTGCCGGAGAAATGAACCAGTATGCACGTATGTTTGGAGGGGATTATACGGATGATGGATTTTATACGGGAGCATGGTCTGATATAGAGCAAACTTATGGCGGACGTCCGGAATAGACTGGCAAGATAAGATTTTTGGTGGAAGTGCTCTTACTCAAAGCCATAATCTATCTCTTTCTACCGGAACGGAAAAAACTCAAGTATTGGTAAGCTACAATAATATGTCGCAAGACGGTATCGTAAAAAATCACGGATATTACCGTAATACGATTCGTACTAAAGTAAATTCCCAGCTATGGAAAAATGTACGTTTTGATATGAATTCTTCTTTTAATTACGCCAAAACATTAGGTGGAGGTTCTTATTCCGGATTAAAACAAGCTATTTTGCGTCCTGAAACTGGCGGAATCCTGTTTACTGATGATCAGCTTATTAATGAAGAGTTAAATACCGAATTCCGTACTTTCAGTAACGAATATGATGTGTATAACCCATTGATAACCAACGATGCTATAATAAATAGAAAACTTAGTCGTATTTTTAGTGTTAATGCCGGTGTGGACATTGATTTCTTGAAGGATTTTACATTCCGTACAGCTGGTAGTTATAATTGGGCCCAAATCAAAACAACTAATTTCGATGATGGTCGTACGGCCAATGCTCAACTCAAAGGCGGACCTTATGGCAGTATTGATAATAAGGAACGATATGCTTATCAATGGACTAATACATTGAATTGGAAACATACGTTTGAGAAGCATGATTTGGGCGTTTTGTTAGGACACGAATTATATTATACAAATACATCTGGTACAGAAACTGCCTATAAGGCATTTCCCGATACTAATTTCGGTCTTAATGATATTAGTATGGCCACTCCCGATACATGGAAGTCTTCTTTAGAAGAAAATGCTTTGTTGTCTTTTTTCGGTCGTCTCAATTATACTTTTAATGACCGCTATCTTTTTACAGCAACCTTACGTGCAGACGGTTCTTCTAAATTTGCCGAGGGTAATCGTTGGGGCTATTTTCCTTCAGCAGCGGCAGCTTGGCGCGTTTCTGAAGAAGGATTCTGGAAAGATAATGCTATCGGAAATGTTGTCAATAATTTCAAATTGAGAGTAGGTTATGGAACTACCGGTAATTGTAATATTGATAATTATATGTATGCTACTGCCTATAATGCTACGGTATATCCTGTGGGCAATCAGGAAACGGCGGCTTTGGCACCTGGCAGCACAGTAGGTAATAATAACTTAAAATGGGAGAAAACCGTTTCTACGAATATCGGACTGGACTTGGGTTTGTGGGGAAACAGAGTTAACCTGACATTGGACTGGTATAACAATAAGAGCGATGATTTGCTTATGAAAGTGGCTATCCCGACATCAACCGGTTATACGCACCAATATCAGAATATCGGTTCTATCCGTAATCGCGGTCTTGAGATAGCTATAAGCAGTACGAACATCCGCAACAAACATTTTACTTGGACTACCGATTTCAATATCTCCTTCAATCGTTCCAAGGTCTTGAGAATAGACGGTGAGAATGAATATTATCAGACTAGCGTCAGTGGTGGTACCAATTCTTCTGTTCTATACCGTGCATCGTAGGTCATTCTTTAGGTGAGATGTATGGGTATAAGACCAATGGAGTTTATACTACCGACGATTTTGTGCAGAATGGTGATAAATATGTTTTGAAAGATGGTGTTATTTATCAGAAGGATCTGTAAAAACTCAATATAAACCGGGTGATATCAAGTATGTAAATACTACGGGGCAGACGGATGACAAGGGGACACCTGTTTATAATTCTGATGATATGACAGTCATCGGGAATGCTAATCCGGATTTTACCGGAGGTTTTAAAAATACTTTTTCTTATAAGGGCTTTGATCTTTCTGTATTTATGGTATTCTCTTATGGTAATGATATTTTTAATATGTCTACCCAGCGTTTTGTCGGTCCATACCAACCGTACCAAAATATGCTTGCGGATGCTGCCAATCGTTTCACTCTGCTGGATCCCCGTACTGGAAAAGAAGCTATGGACCTCAACCGTATAGCTGAGCTTAATCCTAATCAGCATGATCCGAACATTCTGTGGAGTATTCATAATGACAACCGCGCAGCTATTACTACTCCGCTTGATCGTTTTGTGGAAGATGGTTCTTATCTTCGCATAAGCACTATTACTTTAGGTTATACTTTCCCGAAAAAGTGGTTAAGTAAAGCTTTTATCAGTAATTTGCGTCTATATTGTACATTGAATAATCCATTCACTATTACGAATTATTCAGGTTATGATCCCGAAGTTTCTAAGGAAAGTTCTATTTTAACTCCGGGTATTGATGATTCTTCTTATCCACGTTCCAAAGGATTTGTATTTGGCATTAATCTTTCATTATAATAATAGGAGAGTTGTATTATGAAGAAAATAGTATATTATATAGCTGTTGCCTTTTTGGCGATCAATTTCAGTTCTTGTTCTGACTTTCTGGATCTTCCTTCTAAATCGAAGACAGACAGTGAAAGTGTTTTCTCTTCCATTGATAAAGCTGAGATGGCTGTTCTTGCTTGTTACACAGGTGTCTGGATGCAGGATGCTTGGTATAAGGCTCAGAATGGAACAGATGAAATGTGGTCTACTGAGAGTAATTCGAATGCTAATAATTATGCGGCCAATTATGTGCTCAATGATCAAAGTTGTCCCACAGGCATTTATACTACCTCTTATTCCAGCATTGAGCGTTGTAATTCATGCTTGAAAGGATTACGTGCAATGAGCCTTTCGGGAGAGGACGAGAGAAAGTGTCACATTTATATAGCTGAATGTCTGGCTGTTCGGGCTACTTGCTTTCTGAATTTGATTCGTTATTTTGGGGATGTACCTTATTCTACTGTTCCTGTATTGGATATGACGACTTTTTCTTCTTCCGTGTTGATCGGGATGAGATTTATGATGCATTATTGCCGATTTGCAAGAAGCTGTCGAAGTACTTCCTTGGTATAGTGAAGGATTTTTCTCTACTCCTGAGCGGATTTCCAAGAATGCTGCTTATGGATTATTGGTCCGTACAGCTCTTTATGCAGCAGGTTATGCTTTGCATTGGGATCTGAATACTTATGATAAATCTACTCTTCAGATGCGCCGTCCTTTGGATGAATCGCGTGTAAGAAAATTATATACCATTGCTGATGAAGCTTGTAAAGCAGTGATTAGTAAAGGTGAAAACAGCTTGCTTTCTAAATATGAGGATGTGTTTAGAGCCTTGAACGAGGGTGGCGTTTATAACCCTGAAGAGGTAATGTTTGAATATGCTGAGTTTGGCAATACAACCAATGGTCGTGTGGGATATACAAATGGACTTTGCATTCATGCTTCCAATGCCCTTTATGGTAAAACATTGCCTTTGCAACTGATTCATCCTACCTTTTATCTTTCTTTTGCCGATGATGATACCCGTCGGGATGTTACAGTGGGCAATTACAGTATTGATGCGGCTGGTAACGATATTGCTGTGCCTTATGGCGCTTTGAATTTGGGAAAATGGCGCTGCAATTGGAAAGCCGGTCCCCGTACGGCCACTTTGAAAACGGATGTCAATTGGCCTATACTTCGTTATTCGGATGTATTGTTAATGTACGCAGAAGCTGAAAATTACTTGAACAATGGGCCCACGGAAGCGGCTAAGGCAGCTTATGAACAAGTTCGTCTGCGTGCTTTTGCAGGAGATGCCTCTCGTATAGGTACCACACCCTCTACTTATGATACTTTTTTTAAAGCGATTGTGAAGGAACGTGCCTTTGAATTAGCTACAGAAGGATGGCGGCGTACTGATCTTATCCGGTGGAACTTGTTGGCTGAAACTTTGGCTGAAACAAAAGCAAATACCGAGAAACTGGCTATGCGTGAGGTTCCTTATAATGAGGTGAAGACTTATCGGGCATATAAAGAAGCAACTTCTACATCTTGGAAGGATCCTTTGGTAGGTCTTACTTATATAGATTTCGATCATCAGCACAGAAACGGAAATGAGTGAACTGGTTGCCCGGTATGGAGGCACTTGGAATTGGGTAAATATGTTTATTACTCCCAATATTGCAGGAGAAACTAATTCCGGTATAGCCGGACAATCCAAGATATTGGGTTATAAAGAAAACAATAACACGTTGCCCGCCTGGATTACCGAGTTATATCGTGGGTTTATCAAGAATCAGGCTGAACTTTATACTTTGAGCACCACAGCCATTATTGATGTTAATCCTGGGTTAACCGGTCAACAACATCCTGCTTATTAATCAATAAATTATAAACATTTCTATATAGGAAGGGGGAAGAATAGTGATGATTTTTTGTTTCTTTTCTCTTCCTATCTTATAAAAAAAACAGTATGAAAATGATATGTATGGCGGTAATGCTTTTCATTACTTTGTTGTCTGCTGGAGCACAGAAAAACATTCCGGCCTCTGATATAAAAGTGGCTATGATGAAGCTACACGTTTCATGGTAGAGAAGGTCAGCAACCGTGGTGGCTATTTATGGAATTACAGTCCTGATTTCTCCCGTTGTTGGGGGGAACTGGAAGCTAAACCAAGTATGATATGGATAGAGCTGGTACACCTGCTATGGGAAATGTATTTTTGAATGCTTATCAATTGACTGGAGAATCTTATTACCTGAAAGCGGCACAAGCAGCGGCAGATGCTCTTATCTGGGGACAGCATTCAAGTGGGGGATGGCCTTATATGTTGGACTTTTCCGGAGAAACTTCGCTTAAGCAATGGTATTCCAAAGTACAGAAAGGATATATTCATTGTGCTCAGGAACATGCTCATTATTATGGAAATTGTACTTATGATGATGCGGCTACCTACGATAGTGGAATGTTCCTTTTGCGTATGTATTTACTGACTCTGGATCCGAAGTATAAATATCCGGTAGAAAGGTGTCTTGATTTTGTTTTGGAGAGTCAGTATCCTATTGGTGGGTGGCCGCAGCGCTATCCTCTCCATTATGAATATGTGAAAGGTGATAAGGAAGACTATACTTCGTTTATTACCATTAATGATGGAGTTCATACTAACAATATTAATTTTTTATTGGCTTGTTACACTTTATTAGGTGAAACTCGGGCATTGGAGCCTCTTCAGCGGGCTATGACTTGTGTCTTGGCATTGCAGGGAGGAAAGCCTCAGGCAGGTTGGGCTATGCAGCATAAGTTGGATCTCAATTACTCTCCAGGTCATGCCCGTGATTTTGAACCGGCAGGTTATGCGGCTACAGCTACTGCGAGATGTGTCGCAACTTGATGCGTTTTTATCGTTGGACTGGGGATACTAAATATTTAGCCCGTATTCCGGATGCATTTGAATTTCTAGAATCTATCCGATATAACGACGCGCAAATGAAACAATTGGGTAAGTCTGTAAAACCGGGACAGATATTGTGTCCTACTTTTGTAGAAGTAGGCACTAACAGACCTCTTTACCTTCATAATGATCCAGATCATTATTGGGTGGATTATGATTATCATGGACTCATAACTCATTATAGCTCTACGCGGGCTATTGATTTGCAATCTTTAAAAGATGAGTATCAGCATTTGCTCTCTCTCTCCAAAGAGGAAGTGACAAAAGATTCTCCGTTTATAGGTCAAACGGATATTTCTGGAACTTTACTAAGTCATTTAATGCGTGGTAAAATGCAGCAAGCGGATACACAAAAAGTAGATAGTCTGCTCACTATTTTGAAGAAAAAAGATTATTTACCCGGTCGTTTGCCTAGTGTTTCGAAAGAGAATCCGGGCTTCTCTAATGCTCCTCTTCCTTCTGAAGTCATTTCCATCAAGGAATATATGAATGGTATGTCTACATTTATTCAGTATCTTACTAAATAGTGTCTATGATGAGAAATAAAACATTTTTTATTGTTGTATTGGCAGCAATGCTGCTGGTTACAGCTTGTGCCGATACTGCTATTGACCGTCATGCATTGGTGATGCGTAATAACCCTCATGTTACAAAAATTGATTCTCTTCATTCTTTGACAGTCGGAAATGGGCGGTTCGCTTTTACTGCCGATGCTACGGGATTGCAGACTTTTCCCGAATATTATAAAGAAGGCTTGTCTTTAGGTACCTATAGCGAATGGGGATGGCACAGTTTTCCTAACAAGGAGGACTATAAGATAGTTGAAACTCTACAGGATCATCCGCTTCCCGGTCATCCTCATGGGATTTATGCCGTACAATTTCCGGAAGGTCCTGAACGTAATGCCAAAGCGGCAGAGTGGTTTCGTGCCAATCCGCACCGCCTGCATTTGGGAAATATAGGATTTGACAGCTTGTTGGTGAGCGATATTACTAAAATAGACCAGACTCTCGACATGTGGAAAGGAGAACTTCATTCCCATTTCCTATGGAGAAAACTTCCGGTTACGGTAACTACTTCTTGTAATGGCGATAGTGACATTGTCTCTGCTTCTGTGTCTTCATCGGCAAAGCTGGCAGTTGGCATCCGTTTCCCTTATCCTACAGGTGAGGCAGCTGACGATGCTACTTGCTGGACAGCCGATGACTGCCACTCTACCGACATTATTCTTTCCGAACCTCAACGGGCTCTTATTCGTCGTACTGTAGATTCTACTGTCTATTATGTGGAAATCAGTTGGAGTGGTAAAGCTGTTCTTTCTCAAACAGGGAAGAACAGGTTAAAATTGACACCTTCCGATAAGCAGTGGAATTTCAATGTTGGGTTCTATAAGCACCAACCTGTAGTGCCTCAGCCTGATTACAAGGCTAATCTGCTTTCGGCCAACCGTTGTTGGAGGGATTATTGGCAGACATCCGGTGTTATTGATTTTTCTTCCTGTACGGATCCCCGTGCTTCGCTTTTGGAGCGTCGGGTTGTGCTGTCTCAATATTTGCTCCGTTCGCAGGAAGCGCAAAATTACCCTCCTGCTGAAACCGGCCTGACTTATAATACATGGTATGGTAAATTTCATTTAGAAATGGTAATGTGGCACAGTTTTCATTATGCGCTTTGGAATAAAGCAGATCTTTTGGAGAAACAATTGAAATGGTATAAGACTGCCGTACCGATGGCATGTGATATTGCAGCCAGACAGGGATTTAATGGCATACGTTGGATGAAAATGACTGATCCATCTTCTAAAGAGGCACCATCGGATGTCGGCTCTTTTATTATCTGGCAACAACCCCATGTCATTTATATGTCAGAACTTATCTATCGTGCACGTCCTTCTCAAGAATTTCTTCGTGAGTATGCTGATATGGTAGAGCAGACGGCTGCTTTTATGGCTTCGTTTGTTAATTATGATTCTGATAATGATCGTTACATTATTCAGGGAGCTTGTGCGGCTAATGAATCCTATAATGAAGAGACGACCCTTAATCCTGCTTTTGAAATGGCTTATTGGCATTTTGGCTTGTCCATAGCTCAGAAATGGCGGGAGAGACTTGGGCTGCAACGTCATGCGGAGTGGGATGAAATTCTTGCTAAATTAGCTCCTCTTGCTACTAGTCCTGATGGCATTTACTTACCGGCGGAAAAGGGTAGAGGAATACCTGATTTCGTGAATGGTATTCCTGCTGAAAAATTACCGGAAATGCCGGCCGGTGGATACATTAATGGCCAGCGTCCTAAAGAAGCAGACGGTTCTGTTTCTCTATCGGAAGGTGAGAAAAGCAAACGTAAGCATGATCCTTTTTATGTTACAGGAACTTCTTCTGAAAATTTGCTGGCTTACGGCATGTTGCCTGAGTCGCGGCTCATTGATCAAGAAAAAATGCAAAAGACTTTGGTGCGTGCAGCTCAAAATTGGAATTGGTCCGGAGGATCTTGGAGTTGGAATTATCCCACATTGGCAATGAATGCTACTCGCCTGTTGCAGCCTGAGATTGCTTTGCGTGCCATAACTATGGACAACCGGGAGGACTTGCTTTTACCTAGTGGTAATAATTATCGTTCGACTCGTCTTCGTTCTTATTTGCCTGGTAATGGAGGGCTGTTATTAGCTGTTTCTATGATGTGTGCCGGGTGGGACGGTTGCTCGGTCAGTAATCCGGGATTTCCCAAAGATGGTAAATGGAATGTGCGTTGGGAGGGATTACATCCTATGCCATAGGATATAAGGAAGTCGTAAAAATGAATATCTATTTACAGTGTATAAAAATTTAGGTAATGAAAATATTGTTATTTTGCTCTTTATTAGTGATGTTCGGTGCCTGTACTCATCCCGTACAGCAGATTTCAATAGACCGTAAGGCGTTAGTGAATCGGAATAATCCTCAATTTTCAGCTTTCGATTCGTTGGCTTCGCTTTCAGTAGGGAATGGCGAATTTGCATTTACAGTAGATATTACAGGATTGCAAACTTTTCCTGACGCTTATAAAAAAGGTGTCCCTCTAGGTACGCAAAGTCAATGGGGATGGCATAGTTTTGCTAATATGGACGGTTATAGACACGAAGAAACATTGAGTGAATATGATTTTGGACGAGGACATAAGGAATTGTATGCAGTTCAATCTCAAGAAGATAAAAGACAAAAGAATGCATCTGATTGGTTTCGTGCCAACCCACATCGGTTACATTTAGGAGTGATCGGATTTGAATGGGGGGATGAGGCTGCTATTTCCGATATTACCAGAATCAGTCAGACTTTGAATTTATGGGAAGGTGAGATACTCAGTCGGTTTACTTGGAAAGGGAATGAATTTAATGTACGGACGGTTTGCCATCCGGCACAAGATATGATTTCAGCCCATATAGACAGTCACTTGCATACAGGGATAAAATTTCATTTTCCTTATCCTACAGGTATTCATACTGATAATGCATGTGATTGGGATGCCAATGATAAACACTCTACCGAGGTTCTTAAACAGGACACACAAAGCGCTGTGTTAAAGCGTACGTTGGATTCCACGGTATATTATGTAGAATTAAAATGGGAAGGCAAGGCATTATTGAAAGAAAAAGAGAAAAATTATTTCGTACTGCTTCCACAAGAAGATGCTTTTTCGTTTTCATGTGCTTTTACCGCTAATGAGCCAGATCAGCTTACTGTACTCCCTGATTTTTTGAAGTTGAAAGTTTGGCTAAGAATCATTGGGTGAACTTTTGGGAAGAAGGTGCTGCGGTAGATTTCTCTCATTGCACGGATCCGCGTGCTAAAGAATTGGAACGTCGGGTAGTGCTTAGTCAATATTTGCTTGCTATTCAATGCGCGGGCAGTACCCCTCCGCAGGAAACAGGGCTAACTTACAATTCGTGGTTTGGGAAATATCATCTTGAAATGATTTGGTGGCATCAGGCATGGCAACCGCTTTGGGGACATTCTGAATTACTCAGCCATACTTTAGAATGGTATAAAACGGTAGAGCTATAGCAAGGGAAGTGGCTCGTCGGCAAGGCTTTGATGGAATCCGATGGATGAAAATGACTGATCCTAGTGGTGTGGAGGCACCTTCCAGTGTAGGCAGTTTTTTGATTTGGCAACAACCGCATTTTATTTATCTGGCAGAACTTCTTTATCGCTCTAACCCTGATAAGAAAGTGATAGAGAAATATAACTATCTGGTTCAAGAAACAGCTAAGTTTATGTATGCTTTTGCCACATATGATGAATTGGGAGTGCGGTTTATTTTAAAGGGAGCGATTCCAGCTCAAGAAACATTGAATGCGAGTACTACTATAAATCCTCCTTTTGAACTTTCTTATTGGTATTTTGCCATGCAGATAGCGCAGATATGGCGTGAGCGTGCAGGTGAAAAACGTAACTTGGAATGGGATGAGTTAATAGACAAACTTTCTCCGCTGGCTTATAATGAGGATGGGTTGTATCTGGCTGCGGAAAATGCAATAGACACTTATAAGGATATTCGTTTTACCAGTGACCACATGGCAGTGTTGGGTGCCGTAGGTATCTTGCCTATGAATAAATTAATCCGTGAAGATTACATGAAGAATACACTTCAATGGATATGGGATAATTGGAATTGGGGAAAGACTTGGGGCTGGGATTATCCTATGACAGCAATGAATGCTACTCGATTGGGTGAGCCGGAAAAAGCGGTGGAGGCATTGCTTATGAATAAACGTACCAATACATATTTGCCGAATGGACATAATTATCAAGATCCCCGTTTACGTGTTTATTTACCTGGTAATGGTGGTTTATTAACTGCCATTGCATTAATGTGCGCTGGTTGGGATGGTTGTGAAATAGAAAATCCTGGTTTCCCGAAAAATGGAAAATGGAATGTAATGTGGGAGGGATTGTCGCCCATGCCTTAAATTGATTTGATAAAGTGGCGTACTATTGTTTATGTGCTGATGTATCAATAGGCTGTGTAATGTTTCGCATAGCTATTGGTATATTGGCACATTGGTTTATTGTTGTAAATGTGGTAATTGTTTATTGAGGCTTTTTGTATTCTGCAACATAAAAAACACCATAAATACGATAAATAATACAGGCTTTATGGACGAATTTCCATATTATTGTATCTTATTCTATGGAATCTAATTCCATTTCGTCTTATTTTTGCAATATTGAAAATAAAAACTATGAAATACAAAAAACTCATTTCTTTTCTAGCTTTCTTTTTAGCAGTTTTGTCAGTATATGGACAGAACCCTTTTGTCTTGAAATCAGGTGAACCGGTGACTATTGCTTGTGGTAATTCAGAGGAAGAAGTTGTACATACAGCTTTGAATTTGCTCAATCGTGATGTAGAGTCTGTTTTTTCTACCCGCATAATCGTTACTCCAGAAAGTAAAAAAGGAATGATTATAGTCGGAACTATCGGACAAAGTGATTTGATCGCTAAAGCAGGTGTTGATTTATCTCCTATAAAAAATAAAAAAGAAGCTTTTCTGTTGACCGTTTCTTCCACTGGTAAATTAGTTATAGCCGGCAGTGACAAGCGTGGTACTGCATACGGCGTCATGGAACTTTCACGGTTGATAGGCGTTTCTCCATGGGAGTGGTGGCAGATGCGACCCCTGCAAAGAAAGAGATTTTTCAACTACCGGCTTCTTATCGGAATATGCAGTTTCCTTCTGTAGAATATCGGGGGATTTTTATCAACGATGAGGACTGGGGGCTGACTCCTTGGAGCTGGCAGACATACGAGCCGAGCAATGTGAAAGGACAAATAGGCCCGAAAACGCATGAACGTATCTTTGAATTGATGCTTCGTCTGCGTGCCAATACCTTCTGGCCGGCTATGCATGGCTGTTCTGTACCTTTTTATTTTACACCGGGCAACAAAGAAGTGGCTGATAAGTTTGGTATTTTCATTGGAACTTCTCATTGTGAACCGATGATGCGGAATACCAATGGTGAGTGGAAACGGGATGGAGTGGGAGAGTATGACTATGTTCATAACAGTGCTCATGTTTTGTCCTTTTGGGAACAACGCGTAAAGGAGGTTGCAGAGTTGGATAATCTGTATACTTTAGGTATGCGTGGAGTACACGACGGTGCGATGAATGGTGCTAAGACTATAGAAGAACAAAAAGCCGTTCTGACTAAAGTGCTAAAGGATCAGCGCGATTTGTTGACTAAATATGTAAATAAGGATGTGACTCAAGTGCCTCAAGTCTTTATTCCTTATAAGGAAGTTTTGGATGTGTACCATGCTGGGCTGCAAGTACCCGATGAAGTGACGCTGATGTGGTGCGATGACAATTATGGTTATATCCGTCATTTCCCTACAGCAGAAGAACGTGCCGTAAGGGAGGAAACGGGGTATATTATCATATATCTTATTGGGGACGTCCGCATGATTATCTTTGGTTAGGAACTGCTCATCCTTCGCTGATATATCAACAAATGACTTTGGCATATGAGCGAGGGATACAGAAAATGTGGATATTGAATGTAGGGGATATTAAACCGTCTGAATATCAGATAGAACTTTTCCTTGATATGGCATGGAACTTGGAAGCGGTGAAGCAGCAAGGGGTTGTAGCTCATCAACGTCAGTTTCTAGAGCGTGAGTTTGGACTGGAAGTGGCTGCACAATTACAACCTGTCATGCAGGAAGCTTATCGTTTGGCTTATATCCGTAAACCGGAATTTATGGGGAATACTCGTACGGAAGAAAAAGATCCTAAGTTTAAAATTATCAGTGATTTGCCTTGGAGTGAGCAAGAAATAAAAGAACGTCTGACTGCATACAAACAATTATCAGATAAAGTGGAGCAGGAATGGCATACGCTTTCTGCACAAAAAAAAGAAACCTATTTCCAGTTGGCGAAGTATCCTGTTCAGGCAGCAGCTCAAATGAATAGCAAACTGTTGACCGCGCAGTTGGCACGTCGTGGAAAGGTTGATTGGGCGGATAGCGACAGGGCGTATGATAGTATTGTTTCATTGACAAAACGCTATAACACGACCAAATGGAATCGTATGATGGATTTCCAACCACGCAAACTTCCGGTTTTTGACCGGGTGGAAAGAAAAACAGTTTTATCCGTTTTACCTGAAAAACGTCAGGCTGTCTATACATGGAATGGTGCTGATTGCGTTAATAGTTCACCGGTAGTATGCGAGGGGCTAGGTTATGAAGGAAAGGCGGTAGCGGTGGCAAAAAATAAAGAACTTACTTTTGAGTTTGCTGCGTGGGAAACGGATTCTGTAGAGGTGGAGGTACGATTATTGCCTAATCATCCGGTGGAAGGAGAACGGTTACGTTTTACCATTTCTTTGGATGGAAGTGCCACGGAGTCTGTTTCGTATGAAACCAAAGGACGCAGTGAGGAATGGAAGGAAAATGTTTTGTGTAATCAGGCTGTTCGCCGGATAATTCTTCCTGTTGCACGGAAAACCTCTCATCGTTTAATTTTTACTGCATTGGATGAAGGTGTGGTATTGGATCAGATATACCTTTATACACCTCGGATAAAATAGGGTGAACGAAGATATTCAGGATATTTGTGCATACAGAAATTACAATGAAAAACAACAGATAAAATGAAGAAGACTTTTTTAAAATCTTTGGCTGGTATTGCGGCCGTAGCTTTTGCCGTATCATGTACAGTACCGGCTCCCAAGTATAAAACGGTAATTGTTGATGCTCCTTTTGCTATGGAACCCATCAAAGAATGTGTTTTTCCCGAACAAGATTTTTCCATTGTGGATTATGGTGCGGTGAAAGGTGGGGAAACAGTGAACACGGAAGCTATCGCCAAAGCCATAGCAGCTTGTAATAAGGCCGGAGGAGGCCGTGTGGTTATTCCTGAAGGGGAATGGTTGACAGGACCTGTTCATTTTCAAAGTAATGTAAATCTTCATTTGGAAGAAAATGCCATATTACGCTTTACAGATAATCCTTCTGATTATCTGCCTGCTGTGATGACTTCATGGGAGGGTATGGAATGTTACAACTATTCTCCGTTGCTGTATGCTATGGATTGTGAGAATATTGCTATTACCGGAAAAGGAACATTGGCTCCTATTATGGATACTTGGAAAATCTGGTTCAAGCGTCCTAAACCTCACATGGATGCTTTGAAAGAGTTATATACGATGGCTTCTACCGATGTACCTGTAGAACAGCGTCAGATGGCAAAAGGAGAAAATCATCTTCGTCCTCATTTGATACATTTCAACCGGTGTAAAAATGTGCTGCTGGATGAATTCAAGATTCGCCAGAGTCCTTTTTGGACTATACATCTTTATATGTGTGATGGTGGTATCGTACGTAATCTGGATGTAAAGGCTCATGGTCATAACAATGATGGAATTGATTTGGAAATGAGCTGCAACTTCTTGATAGAGAACTGTGTGTTCGATCAAGGGGATGATGCTGTGGTTATCAAGGCAGGGCGTAATCAGGATGCATGGCGTCTGAATACTCCTTGTGAGAATATTGTGATACGCCATTGTGATATTTTGAAAGGACATACTTTACTGGGAATCGGTAGTGAAATGTCTGGTGGTGTACGGAATGTGTACATGCACAATTGTACGGCTCCCGATTCTGTATTCCGTCTTTTCTTTGCTAAAACCAATCATCGCCGTGGCGGATTTATTGAAAATATCTGGATGAAAAATGTGAAAGCGGGAAAGATGCAACGTGTACTCGAAGTGGATACGGATGTGCTTTACCAGTGGCGTGATTTGGTACCTACCTATCAGGATAGCATTACATTCATCAACGGACTTTATATGGATAGTGTGACTTGCGACCGTACCGAGGCTGTTTATGATTTGAAAGGCGATGCCCGTCTTCCTATCAAGAATGTGGAAATAAGGAATGTGACTGTGGGTGAAGTTACAAAGTTTGTGAAGAATGTGGTAAATGCGGAGAATGTGGTGGAGGAAAATATAATTTACAAGGAGAAACAAGATAAACAATGAAAACACAAAAAAAACTATGGAGTGCTTTAGCTGCTCTGTGTGTGGCAACTGTAACGGTTGCCCAACCGGCCTACAATTATTCTAAACTGCAAAAAGAACAGTTGGGGCGTGGCGTTGTGGCCATTCGTGAAAATCCATCGGAGGTAGTGGTGTCGTGGCGTTACCTGTCTTCCGATCCGATCAATACTTCTTTCAATGTATATAGAAATGGAGAGAAAATAGCGGAAGTCCCCAATTCTACAGGTACTTTTTATCGAGATACTTACTCGGGTAATGAAAAAGCGGTATATACTGTAAAACCGATGATAAATGGGGTTGAAACAGGTAAGTTGAATGGAAATTATACTTTGCCGGCTAATGCTCCGTCTGGTTATATCGATATTCCTCTGGACAGGCCGGCAGAAGGTGTGACTCCTTCGGGACAAAAATATACCTATAGTCCTAATGACGCATCTATAGGTGATGTGGACGGCGACGGTGAATATGAGATTATTTTAAAGTGGGATCCTTCCAATGCACATGACAATGCTCATGACGGTTATACCGGAAATGTTTATTTTGATTGCTATCGTCTTACAGGAGAAAAACTATGGCGTATTGACTTAGGGCATAATGTCCGTGCCGGAGCACACTATACCCAGTTTATGGTGTTTGATTTGGATGGAGATGGTAAAGCGGAAGTAGTCATGAAGACTTCTGATGGAACAAAGGATGGAAAAGGAAAGATAATAGGTGATGCCAAGCTGATTACCGTGAACCGGGTATCACAGACGGAAATTCCCATGGAAATACACCTCGTAACCAAGGACGTATCCTGACAGGTAACGAATACTTGACTGTATTCAACGGACTGACAGGAGAAGCGATGAAAACAATTGATTATGTTCCGGCTCGTGGTAAATTGACCGACTGGGGAGACAACCGTGCCAACCGCAGTGACCGTTTCCTTGCTTGTGTAGCTTATCTGGATGGAGTACATCCCAGTGTGGTGATGTGTCGTGGATATTATACCCGCGCTGTGCTGGCGGCATTCGACTGGATGGCAAGAACTTGAAACAACATTGGGTGTTCGACAGCAATAATCCGGGGTGTGGAGACTATGCCGGGCAGGGTAACCATAATCTTCGCGTAGGCGATGTGGATGGTGACAGATGTGATGAAATAATTTATGGTTCTTGTGCTATTGATCATGATGGAAAAGGATTGTATTCTACCGTATGGGGCATGGAGACGCTATGCATCTAACACAATTTGCTCCCGGATTAAAAGGTTTGCAGGTTTGGGATTGTCATGAAAATAAGAAAGATGGTTCCACTTTCCGTAATGCGGCTACGGGTGAAGTGTTGTTTCAGGTGAAAAGTAGTATAGATGTAGGTCGGTGTATGGCTGCTGATGTTGATCCGCGCAATCCGGGAGTGGAGATGTGGTCATCCGATTCAAAAGGAGTACGTAATATAAAAGGTGAAGTGATTCGTTCTGACCTCAAGAGCTTTTCAGTCAATATGGCTGTATGGTGGGATGGAGATTTGCTTCGTGAGTTGCTGGATAAAAACAGGATAACCAAGTATGATTGGGAAGACGATGTATGTCGTCCGTTAATGATATTTGATGGAACGGATTCAAATAATGGTACGAAGTCCAATCCTTGTTTGCAGGGAGATATAATAGGTGATTGGCGTGAGGAGGTGCTGCTCCGTACGGAAGATAATTCGGCACTTCGTCTGTATGTGTCGCGGATACCGACTGAATACCGTTTTCATACTTTCTTGGAAGATCCGGTGTATCGTATCAGTATCGCTACTCAAAATGTGGCATACAACCAGCCTACCCAGCCTGGTTTTTATTTCGGACCGGATTTGAAAGAGGGGATATTTAGAGGTTATGAATTTAAAAATAAATAAAGACTATATACCATGAATCTGAAAACATTAAGTATGATGGGCGCTCTGTTGCTGCTGGCAGGAACGGGTGCGAATGCGCAAAAGAAGAAAGAAGTACTGAATGATTCGAATACGCCGTTACACTTGTTGCAACCTGCATACAAAGTGCCTTACGGTATGCTCACTACAGAGGAGATAAAGGCCGATATGGATCGTGTCCTTCGTTATTTGGAAAAGAATACTCCGACTCGTGTCGTTGATAAGAATACAGGTAAGGTTATTACGGATTATGCCAATATGACGGCTGATGCACAGCTGGAACGAGGTGCTTTCCGTCTGGCAAGTTATGAATGGGGGGTGACTTATTCAGCTATGTTGGCTGCTGCTGAGGCTACAGGGGATCAGGCTTATTATAAATATGTAACAGATCGTTTTCAGTTTCTGGCCGAGGTTGCTCCACACTTCCGTAAAGTATTGGAAAAGTATGGAACTGTAGATCCGCAGATGAAACAAATTTTGACTCCTCATGCATTGGATGATGCCGGGGCGGTGTGCGCGGCTATGGTCAAGGTGCAGATGAAGAAAAATTCACCGGAACTTAAGCCGTTGATTGATAATTATATGGATTTTATTGTGAATAAGGAGTATCGTCTTGCTGATGGAACATTTGCCCGTACCCGTCCACAACATAATACGTTATGGTTGGACGATATGTTTATGGGTATTCCACCGATAGCTTGGTATTCGTGTATCGCAGGTGATAAACAACAGGCCTATTTGAGCGAAGCTGTACGTCAGATATTTCAATTTGCAGACCGTATGTGGGTTCCCGAGAAGAAACTTTTCCGTCATGGATGGGTGGAAGGTATGCAGGATCATCCTGCTTTCCATTGGGGACGTGCCAATGGTTGGGCGTTGTTGACTATGTGTGAGGTATTGGATGTGTTGCCGGAGGATTATCCTCAGCGCGATAAAATTCTAGATCTGTTCCGTACTCATGTACGTGGTCTTGCTGCATGTCAAAGTGGTGAAGGTTTCTGGCATCAGTTGCTGGATCGTAATGATTCTTATCTGGAAACTTCAGCCACGGCTATTTATGTATATTGCTTTGCTCATGCTATCAATAAAGGATGGATTGACGCTATGGCATACGGACCGGTGGCACAGTTGATGGCATGCCGTAACGACTCAAATCAATGCGGAAGGTCAAGTAGACGGAACTTGTGTAGGAACAGGTATGGCTTTTGATCCGGCTTTTTATTATTATCGTCCGGTCAATGTATATGCTGCCCACGGTTATGGCCCGGTACTTTGGGCGGGTGCTGAGATGATTAATATGCTGAACAAACAACATCCTAAAATGAATGACAGCGCCGTGCAGTATTACCGTACGGAACAAAAGACTTCAGAACCTATTTTCCATGTAATGATGGTGGAGCTAAATAAGAAAAAAACAGAACTTAAAAAAAGGAGGAAAATACCATGAAACGTGAAGCTTTTAAGATGTTCTTGAAGCCGGGCTTTGAGAAAGAGTACGAAAAAAGACATGCGGCTATTTGGCCGGAATTGAAGAAAATGTTATCTGATGGAGGAGTATATGATTACTCCATTTATTGGGATAAGGATACTAATATTCTGTTTGCCTGTCAGAAGACAAAAGGAGATGAGTCTTCGCAAGATATGGGGGCCAATCCCATTGTACAAAAATGGTGGGATTATATGGCGGATATCATGGAAGTAAATCCGGATAATTCTCCGGTGACCATCCCGCTGCCTGAAGTCTTCCACATGGACTAAGATAAAAAGAGTGTATCGATTCATTTTGATACACTCTTTTTTTATACCTTTGCAGGCACAACAACACTATGATGAATGATATGAAAAAACACATCTATACTTTATGGGCATTCTTTATTCTTTTCAGTCAGAGTATTGCCGCATCAGTCGAGGTGCGTTCTACTCATATGACTACGGGAGATGGAGTCGCCAATAACTCAATTCGATATATATATCAGGATAGCAAAGGCTTTATCTGGATGGGAACGTTGAATGGGCTTAGTCGTTATGACGGGAATTCGTTTGTGACTTTTCGTCCTGAGGGTGGAAATAAAATTTCGTTGATAGACCATCGGATTCGCGATTTGGAAGAAGATAAAAATGGTTTCTTGTGGATTGCGACTTCTGCCGAGTTGTTTAGTTGTTATGATCTGAAGAAAGATTGCTTTGTTGATTTTACCGGTTGTGGGGAATATAAACAACTGTATAGCTATAAGATGACTGACCGTGAAGGTAATGTCTGGTTATGGCAGGATGGAAACGGGTGTCGTAAAGTGACTTATATGAATGGTGGGTTTACATCTATAGTTTTCAAGAAAGAAAATAATAATCTCCCTTCTAATAATGTTACTTATATATCTGAGGATGAACAAGGAAGAATATGGATTGGTAGCCATGACGGTATAGCTCAAGTGGTAGAGGACAAGGCAGTATTGGTGGAAGAAAATCATGATGCTTCCAAGATGATGTCTTTTGGTAAAGATGTTTTTTTTCTTTCGGGAACAGGAACAATTTCGTTGAAGAGAGAAGGAGAGGATAGCCGTATTGTTACTCGTTTAGGTGAAGGTAGTAAAGTATATAGTACCATGCGCTTGCAAAACGATTGGATTGTTTTTACGGAAGATGGCAGTTATGTCTTCAATTTGAAAACTCATCAGGTAAGTTTGGATACGGAACTGAATATAAAAAAGGACAAGTTCAGATTGACAACCGGGGGAATTTTTGGATTTATAATCATACGGGTAAGGTATGGTATGTCAATGCCAAGACCAGATTTGTCAAGTCTTTCCAACTGATTCCGGCTGATAAAGTAAATTATATAGATGAGGAACGTTACCACATAGTTCATGATTCTCGTGATATAGTTTGGATTTCCACTTATGGTAACGGTTTGTTTGCTTATGATTTGGCAACTGATGAATTGCAGCATTTCGAATCCAATATTAATGGATTCAGTCATATCACTTCAAATTTTTTGCAATATATTATGGAGGATCGTGCCGGTGGTATTTGGGTTAGTTCGGAATATACGGGTATTTCTCGTCTTTCGGTCTTGAATGAAGGAGCTGAGCGTATTTTTCCTGAAGATGAAACCTTATCAGACCGTTCAAATACCGTGCGTATGATCAACCGTATGCCTGATGATAAGATTTGGTTGGGTACCCGTCGTGGAGGATTGTATATTTATGACCCTCATTTGAAAACTATAGAGAGCAGTCGTTATTTTGATTCTAATATTTATGCTGTTGAGGAAGGGGCTGATGGTAGTATTTGGTTGGGGAGCCGTGGAAACGGATTGAGTATTGACGGAAGATGGTACACTTATCACTCGGATGATCCTCTGTCTATTGGAAATAATAATATCTTTACTCTTTACCGGGACCGAAAGAATAGAATGTGGATAGGCACTTTTGGCGGTGGATTGAATTTGGCGGTTAAGGAAAAGGATAGGTATGTATTCAAGCGGTTTTTGAACAATTTTTATAGCCAGCGTCAGATTCGTGTGATACAGGAAGACAATAATGGATGGATATGGGTGGGTACTAGTGCTGGGGTTTACATATTTAATCCTGATTCGTTAATGAATGATCCGGATAACTATATTACTTATAATTATAATAACGGTAAGTTACGTAGTAATGAAATAAAGTGTATCCATCAAGATAGTAAGGGTCGGATATGGGTTGGTACTTCAGGAAAAGGATTCAGTATGTGCATGCCAGAAGGTGATTACAGAAACTTGACTTTTGAGCATTATGATGGAAGTGATGGGTTGGTAAATAGTATGGTGCAATCTATTGTTGAAGACAGGGAGGGCAAACTTTGGGTTGCGACGGAATATGGTATTTCTCGTTTTGATCCGGATACGCATGCTTTTGAAAATTTCTTTTTTTCAGCATATGCGTTGGGGAATGTTTATAGTGAGAACAGTGGTTGTGTGAGTAAGGATGGTAAACTGATGTTTGGTTCTAATTATGGATTAGTTGTTATCACTCCCGGCAAAATTGTGAATAATTCTACTGTAACTCCTATGGCAGCTTTTACCAATCTTCGAATTAATGGTATTGCTATGCGCCCAGGCGATGTGGATTCTCCGTTAGACCGTTCGTTGATTTATACAGATGAAATTGAGTTGAAATATTTCCAAAATTCTTTTGTCATAGATTTCTCTACATTTGATTATTCCGGAACGAATAGTACTAAATATACGTATCGGTTAGATAATTATGATAAGGAGTGGAGTATACCGTCTTCGTTGAATTTTGCAGCTTATAAGAACCTGGTACCCGGTACTTATAAATTGCGGGTGAAAGCTTGCAATGGGGTAGGTGTGTGGGGAGATAAAGAAACGATTTTGAAGATTATCGTTGTTCCTCCTTTTTGGAAAACTACTTGGGCTTTCTTTATTTATGCTATTTTGATAGGGGGGCGTTATACATCACTTTCAGACTGATGCGTGACTTTAATACTTTGCGTAATCGTATACAGGTGGAGAAACAGCTGACAGAGTATAAATTAGTTTTTTTCACGAATATCTCTCATGAGTTCCGTACTCCCTTGACTTTGATACAAGGAGCATTGGAGAAGATACAGCGTGGTGGTAAAATCCCTAAAGAAATGGCTTATTCATTGAAGGTCATGGATAAAAGTACCCAGCGTATGTTGCGTCTTATCAATCAGTTGCTGGAATTCCGTAAGATGCAGAATAATAAACTGGCCCTTTCTTTAGAGGAAACGGATGTCATGGCTTTCTTGTATGAAATTTTTCTGAGTTTCAATGATGCTGCTGAGTCTAAGAATATGGATTTCAAGTTTTTGCCATCTGTAGCCTCTTATAAGATGTTTATCGATAAGGGTTATTTGGATAAAGTGACTTATAATTTATTGTCTAATGCTTTCAAATATACGCCCAGTGGTGGAAAAGTGACTTTTTCTGTGACGGTAGATGAAGCAAGGAAACTGTTGGTCATATCGGTAGCCGATTCCGGTGTAGGCATTCCTAAAGAGAAGCGTAATGAGTTATTTAAGCGTTTTTATGCAAAGTAGTTTTTCGGGTAGTAGTGTCGGAGTCGGCCTGCATTTGACACATGAACTGGTGTGTGTGCATAAAGGTACGATAGTGTATACTGAAAATGAAGGTGGTGGGTCTATATTTACAGTCAGTTTGCCTACTGATATTTCTGTTTATGAGGAAAAAGATTTCCTGATTCCCCATAATGTGTTGCTGGAAGAGGAGGAAGTACATCATGCGGCTGTTCTTGCAGGAGAAATATCGGCGCAAGAAGGGGAAGTGGAACTTCCATCTGCACCACTTAATAAGCGGAAAGTACTTATTATAGAAGATGATAACGATGTACGTGAGTTTTTGAAAGAAGAAGTGGGACAATATTTTGAAGTTGTGGCCGAGGCGGATGGTCCGTCTGGATTGGAACGTGCACGTACGTATGATGCTGATTTGATAATCTGTGATGTGTTGATGCCGGGGATGACAGGGTTTGAGGTAACCCGAAAATTGAAAAATGATTTTGATACAAGTCATATACCTATTATTTTATTGACAGCTATGAGTCTGCCGAAAGTCATTTGGAAGGTGTGGAAAGTGGTGCGGATGCATATATTACTAAGCCTTTTAGCCCGAAACTACTGTTGGCACGCGCTTTCAAACTAATAGAGCAACGTGAGAAATTACGTGAGAAATTTTCGAATGATCCGAATATGGTACGACCGGCTATTTGTACCTCTGATAAGGATAAAGAATTTGCTGACAGATTACAGGTGGTTATGGAACAACAGATTGGTAATGCTCAGTTTACGATTGATGAGTTTGCTTCGATGATGGGATTGGGACGAACCGTTTTTTATCGTAAGATACGTGGGGTGACGGGATATTCACCCAATGAATATATTCGGATTATTCGTATGAAGAAGGCGGCAGAACTGTTGTTGGAAAATCGTTATACGGTAGCTGAAGTTTCTTATAAAGTAGGTATTAATGATCCGTTCTATTTTAGTAAATGTTTTAAGCAACAATTTGGTGTGGCACCTTCTGTTTATTTGCGTGGAAAGGAAGAGTCCGGGATACAGGATACAGAAAATAAGGACTGATGAAAAACTTTTCTTAAATAAGAAGGTCAATCGAGAATAATATAGAATAGAATCGGTTGACCTTTTTGCTTTAATGGACTATATTATTTAGTATGGCTTGAGACTGATTTTAGTCAGTACTTTGCGACTTACAATATATAGTATCCATGTACAAGCAGAAGCGGTAAGTAATGCTGCTATTTGTCGAGTGGTGTCAGATATATCTAGAGGCAGAGACGCTCCAAGCCACCAACCTGCCAAGGCTGCGGTAACAGTAAGTAAGGCCATAATGATGCTTACTCCTAAAATGAACATTATTCTTTTCATAAATGGTTTAAGTTTGATTCAATATTAAATAAATGCTATTTCAAGTCAGTTTGTTCATGATTATATAAAAAATCGTGAGTAAAAGGGATGTAAATTAAAAAAGGAGTATCCTCTTCCAGAGAATACTCCTTTTTTATGTAGGAATGATAAATCTTACTGATTAACTCTTTTTTCCTGAATTCTAGCTTTCTTGCCAGTAAGAGCACGTAAATAGTACAATTTAGCACGACGAACTTTACCAACTTTGTTAACAGTGATACTGTCGATAGCCGGAGATTCGATAGGGAAAATACGTTCAACACCTACAGTTCCAGACATTTTACGAACGGTGAAACGTTTTTTGTCACCATGTCCAGCGATTTTGATAACAACACCACGGTACAACTGTACACGTTCCTTGCTACCTTCAACGATACGGTATGCCACTGTAATAGTATCACCAGCTTTGAATGAAGGATGCTGTTTGCCAGTAGCAAATGCTTCTTCAGCAATTTTAATTAAATCCATTTTTTTGATTTTAAATTGTTTATCGTTACCAACGCAACATATCAAGTAACTCTTCTTTGACAGCGATTGCGCGAAAGCGGTGCAAAATTACTAGATTTTTGTCATACAGCCAAATTAAATTCAACTATTTTTTCATCTGATATCGTTGGTTGCAACTTCTTTTTTAACTACATTTGGGCAATAAACAACTAATAAACATGAAACCAAACCGAATTATGTGTATGATTCCGGCAGGAATAGCAGCCGGGATTTTTATGTTTTCAAGCTGTCACTCAGGGTATTCACTGGCATCAGTTGAGGGAAACAGGATAGAAGTGACAGCAGCTTTGGATGCTAACCCGGATTCCACTGCAATCGCTATTTTGACTCCGTATCAAAAAACGGTTGATAGTATTATGTCACCGGTCATAGGACAAAGCGCTCGTTTTATGGATCGCTTTCGTCCTGAAAGTGAGTTATCCAACTTGGTAGCGGATATTTTACGTTGTTCTGCTTCTGCATATATAGGCCGCATAGCCGACGTGGGGGTGACGAATATGGGCGGACTACGTACGGCTTTGCCCGAGGGGGATATAACTTACGGTAATATTTATGAAATAACTCCCTTTGAAAATACATTGTGCATTGTTACTATGAATGGTTCTTTGCTGCGCGAACTTTTTGAAAATATAGCAGCTGTGCATGGTGAGGGATTAAGTGGTGCTTGCCTTGAAATTTCTGGAGATGGAAAATTATTGGATGCTACAGTAGCCGGAAAAGAAATTGAAGACTCCAAAGAGTATAAAGTGGCTACCTTGGATTATTTGGCTGAGGGAAATGACCATATGACTGCTTTTGCTAAAGTAGGCGATGCGGATAAATTGCTGCCTGAAAATGCCACAGTGCGTCAGTTGTTTCTGAACTATGTGAATGAGCAGACTAAAGCAGGGAAGAAAATAGACTCAAAGATAGAAGGAAGAATTACCGTTAAAGAATAAACAGAACCGTCATGAAACGAATATATGTATTATTTACTGCTCTGTGTGTATGTTGTGTGCTGGCAGCACAGGATATCAAAGAACTTTTGATACTTCATACTAATGATACCCATAGCCGTGTGGAACCTATTTCCATTACTGACCCGAATCCGGAGTTTGCAGGAAAAGCGGGCTTTGTACGTCGTGTTACCTTAATCAAAGAAATGCGGAAACAGAACAAGGATTTGTTATTGTTCGATTGTGGTGACTTTTCACAAGGTTCTCCTTTTTATAATATGTTTGGTGGTGAGGTTGAAGTGAAGCTGATGAATGAAATGGGATATGATGCCGGGACTATTGGAAATCATGAATTTGATTTTGGTTTGGATAATATGGCACGTCTTTTTAAAATGGCGGATTTTCCTATTGTTTGTGCTAATTATGGTGTACAGGGAACTGTTTTGGAGGGTCTTGTCAAACCGTATGTTATTTTGGAACGTAAGGGGGTAAAGGTAGGCGTGTTCGGACTGAGTCCTGCGTTGGAGGGATTAGTACAGGCAAAAAACTGTGAAGAAGTGGTTTTTGAAAATCCAATAGAGGCCGCCCAGCGTGTGGCAGATATATTGAAGAATCGGGAAAAATGTGATTTGGTGGTTTGTTTGTCTCATTTAGGATGGCAAGGAAAACCTTATTCTGATGAAACTTTGATTCCTAATACTCGTAATATTGATATTGTCTTGGGAGGTCATTCGCATTCTTATTTTGATAAGACTTTGTTTTATAAGAATTTGGATGGCAAAGAGATTCCATTGCAACAAATGGGAAAAAATGCTGTTTATGTAGGAGAAATGAAAGTAAGGATGGAAAAGAACTGATAGTTGCTGTTGTATAGGGAAATCTGATATAATTGAGTAAGTTAGATGAGGAGAAACATATTGTTATTTATAAGTTTATGTGTTGTCGGATGTGCGATGATGTATGCACAGCAGATGCCTGGGCTGTTACAAAAGGGGAAGGCGGACACTCAGGATTGTAAGGCGTGGGTGGATGAACAGCTTTCTGAAATGAGTTTGAAGGAAAAGATAGGACAACTGTTTATACACACAGTGGCTCCTCTTCAGACACAACGAAATAAAAACAATATATATGCAGCTATAAAAGAATATAAAGTAGGAGGATTACTTTTTTCGAGTGGCCAGTTGTCTAATCAAGTTTTATTAACTAATTATGCGCAGAGTCTGGCAGAAGTACCTTTGTTCATTACTTTTGATGGTGAATGGGGGCTGGCTATGCGTTTGAAAGGAACTCCTCGTTTTCCAAGAAACAGAGTTTTGGGATGTATACAGGATAATGAACTGCTTTATGAATATGGTAAGGAAGTAGCTCGCCAATGTAAGGAGATAGGTGTGCAGATCAATTTTGCTCCGGTGGCTGATGTGGATGTTAATCCTCGGAATCCGGTTATTAATACCCGTTCTTTTGGTGGTGATCCTCGGAATGTGGCTCAAAAAGTGGTGGCTTATGCTCGTGGTTTGGAGGATGGAGGGGTATTGTCTGTCTGTAAACATTTTCCGGGGCATGGAGATACGGAAGTGGATTCTCATAAGGCGTTACCGGTTTTGAATTTTGATCGTGCGCGTTTGGACAGCATTGAACTTTTTCCGTTTAAAGAGGCTGTTAAAGCAGGACTGGGAGGTATGATGGTAGGGCATTTGGAGGTACCTGAATTGGGTAAAAATCCGGCTTCGATTTCTTCACATATTATTTATAATTTACTTTGTCGGGAATTGGGCTTTCAAGGTTTGGTTTTTACAGATGCTTTGGAGATGAAAGGTATTTCGCAAAATGAGAATATATGCGCTCAAGCCTTGATAGCAGGCAATGATTTATTATTGGCTCCCCGTAATTTGAAGAGAGAATTGGATGGTGTTTTAAATGCTGTAAAAAGTGGAAAACTATCAGAAGAATTGATTACGGAAAAATGTCGTAAAGTATTGACTTATAAATATGTTTTAGGGTTGAAGAATAAACCTCACGTCCAACTTTCCGGGCTGGAGAAACGATTGAATCGCCCGGAAACGAAGGAGTTGATTCTCCGCTTGCAGAAAGCTGCTATAACGGTTCCTGCTAATGTAAGTGGAATCTTGCCTTTGGATTCAAAATTGAAGGGTACGGTGGTTCTGAATATTGGGAAAACTCCCGGTGCAGGGCTTGATTTTTATAATCGTTTGCAAAATACACTCTCTCTCACACGCGTTGTTGCTCGTCCGGATTCGATGGAAGCTATTAGAAAACGATTGTTGGGTAGTCAGCGTGTAATTGTGGTGGTTACTTCGGATGATTACAAAAAGTATAAAACAATGCTTGATTCGCTTCCGGCTGATTTGCCTGTTGTTTATGTGTTTCTGATGCCATTAAAGTCTATGTTGGATATGGAGGGCTACTGGAAGAAAGCGGCGGCTGTAGTATTGGGGCATAGTGATGAATCTGTTATTCAGGAGTATGTGGCTGATGTCTTGGTAGGAAAGGCGGTGGCAGACGGGCGTTTGTCCGTGGCTGTCGCCGATTTGTTCAAACCGGGTGATGGAGTGACTATAACTCCTAAAGTGCCTCGTATTTATAGACCCGAGGATTATGGTATGGACTCCAAAATACTGGAAAAGATAGACGGGATAGCTATGGAAGGAATCAAAGCGAAAGCTTATCCTGGTTGTCAGATTCTAATTTTAAAAGATGGGAAACCAGTATATGATAAGTCTTTCGGTACTTTCACTTATGAAAGTGACCAAAAGGTGGAAAAGGATGATTTGTATGACTTGGCTTCGTTGACCAAGACCACGGCGACGCTGTTGGCTGTTATGAAACTTTACGATGAAGGTAAATTTGGTTTGACCGATCGCATATCCCAATACATTCCAGCTTTAAAAGGCACGGATAAGGAGCGGGTCACTATAGAGGAGTTGCTTTTACACCAGTCGGGCATTCCCGCTTTTTGGCCTTTTTATAAGGAGGCTATAGATAAAGACAGTTATAAGGGGACTTTTTACAAAGCAAGACCGGACGCTAGTCATCATACGCAAATAGATGTACGGCTGTATGTCACTGATAAGTTCGATTATAGAAAAGAGTTGATGGCAAAATCTTTCTCTGCCGATTATCCTTTACAGGTAGCTGACAGTATGTTTCTTCATCGTTCTTTTCGTGATTCCATTATAGCACAAATAGGACGTATTCCATTAAAAGACAGGAGATATCGTTACAGTTGCCTGAACTTTATGTTATTGAAGGAAATGGTAGAGAATATCAGTAAAATGCCTATGAATCTTTTTTTAGATAAAGAATTCTATAAACCGATGGAGATGAACCGTACGGCTTATTTGCCGCTTCGACAGTTTAAAAAGGAGGAAATTGTTCCTACAGTGAAAGCGGATTATTTGCGTAAAGGAAAAGTGTTGCAAGGTTATGTACACGATGAATCAGCTGCTTTCATGGGAGGGGTGTCAGGAAATGCCGGTTTATTTTCTACGGCTCGTGATGTGGCAAAAGTGTATCAGTTATTGATTGATGGAGGAGTTTATAATGGAAAGCGTTATCTGAGTAGGGAAACTTGTGATTTATTTCTAACCCATACTTCGAAGATCAGTAGGAGAGGATTGGGATTCGACAAACCGGATGTGAATAATAGTGTGAAAAGTCCGTGTACGGAAGAAGCGCCTGAAGAGGTGGTAGGACATACTGGTTTTACCGGAACTTGCGCTTGGGCAGATCCGAAAAATCATTTGGTTTTTGTTTTTCTGAGTAATCGGATTTATCCGCGTCCTTTTGACCATAAACAGTTGATGCGGTTAAATATCCGTCCTCGTATGCAACAGGTTATGTATCAGGCTTTGATGAAATAATCGTATTTAGATTAAATACAAATTAGCGCATTTTTGTAATCTCTATGTGACAACTAATAGAGAAAAGCTGTATATTTGCTCCATCAATTAGTACTAATAATTTAATAATTAACGAAAATGGCTTACGTAATTAGTGACGATTGTATCGCTTGCGGTACTTGTATCGATGAATGCCCGGTAGAAGCAATTTCTGAAGGTGATAAGTATTCTATCAATCCGGATCTGTGTACAGAGTGCGGAACTTGTGCTGATGCTTGTCCTTCTGAAGCTATTCATCTTGGCTAAGCAATACAATTTTGTTCTTTAAAGTTAATAACGATCGTTTCCGTTGATGGAAACGGTCGTTTTTTTGTTTTTCTTAAAGCTTTGTGTTGATTACAAGCTCGTATGTCTACTTTATGAATAAAAAAAACAGGCACCACAGAAAAAAACGGATGCCTGTTCTTTTTAAAGAAAGAATATTTTATTTTAATAGGGCTAATGCTTCTTTGATGCGGCGCATAGCTTCTATAATATTCTCATCGGAAGTCGCATAACTCATACGGATGCATTCGGGGGAACCGAATGAAGTACCACCTACACATGCCACATGACCTGCTTCAAGTAGATACATTGCCAAATCGTCAGCGTTATTGATATTGCGGTCACCTGCTGATTTGCCAAAAAAGAATCACATTTCGGAAATAAATAGAATGCTCCTTGAGGATTGTTTACTTCAAATCCTGGAATTTCTTTTGCTAATTTTACAATAAGGTCACGGCGGCGCTGGAATGCCTGACGCATTTCTTCTACGGGAGTTTGAGTGCCTGTATAGGCAGCTTCGGCAGCTTTCTGAGAAACAGAGCACGGACCTGAGGTATATTGTCCTTGTAGCTTATTTACAGCTTTTACAATCCATTCCGGACCGGCAATGAACCCGATTCTCCATCCTGTCATAGCATATGCTTTTGAAACTCCGTTTACAATAATTACATTGTCATGAATCTCGGGGAATTGGGCAATGCTTTCATGTTTGCCACTGTATGTGATATGTTCGTAAATCTCATCGGCTATAACATATACTTGCGGGTGCTTTGCCAAAACAGCGGCCAAGCCAGCCAACTCTTCCTTGGTATAAACAGAACCGGTGGGATTTGACGGTGAGCAAAGAATCAATGCTTTGGTCTTGGGAGTAATCGCTACTTCTAGTTGTGCAGGGGTAATCTTGAAATCCTGATCAATACCGGCAGTAATAATAACAGGAGTACCGTCAGCTAATTTTACCATTTCAGGATAGCTTACCCAATAGGGAGCCGGGACTATTACTTCGTCACCGTTGTTAACTAGAGCCATAATCGTATTACAAACAGATTGTTTGGCACCGTTTGCACAGGAGATTTGTGCAGCTGTATAGTTTAATCCGTTTTCATTCTTCAGTTTGGCTACGATTGCATTGCGAAGTGCAGGATATCCTGGAACTGGAGAATATCTGGAAAAGTTATCATCTACTGCTTTTTTTGCTGCTTCTTTGATGTGGTCCGGGGTATTGAAGTCCGGTTCACCCACGCTTAAATTAATGACATCAACTCCTTGGGCTTTTAACTCATTACTTTTTTGGGACATGGCCAATGTTGCTGAAGGAGACAAACGATTCAAACGATCTGATAATTGATTCATTGCTATTATTTTTAATGTGTTTAAGTTTACTTGCTGCAAAATAAAGGATAATATCTCAATTATGAAAGTAAAACAGACGAAATCGCATGAAAAATGATGTGATTTCGTCTGAGTTATAGCTTTTTTATTTGTTAAAGTGCAATGTATGTCCCATTCTGTCTTTTTTGGTTTTTAAATAACGCTCGTTATATTTGTTAGGCGTGATTTCAATAGGAACGTTTTCAACTATGGACAAACCGTATGATTCCAATCCTACACGTTTGACAGGGTTATTTGTCAGCAAACGCATTTGGGTGACGCCTATACTGCGTAGTATCTGTGCTCCGACTCCATAATCACGTTCATCTGCCTGATGTCCTAAAAGGATATTAGCTTCTACAGTATCCACACCATTTTCTTGCAATTTGTAGGCTTTCATTTTTTCCATTAGTCCTATGCCTCTTCCTTCTTGGTTTAAATAAACAACAGCGCCTTTTCCTTCTTTTTCGATCATTTGCAATGCTTTGTGCAGTTGTTCTCCACAGTCACAACGCATGGATCCGAAAATATCACCGGTGGCGCAAGAAGAATGCACGCGTACCAAAACGGGTTCTCCTTCTTTTATGTCACCTTTTATAATAGCGATATGTTCTAAACCATTACTTTTCTGGCGGAAAGGTATCAGACGGAAATGGCCGTATTCAGTCGGCATGTCCACTTCCACCCCTTTTTCTACTAATGACTCTTGCTTTAGACGATAGGCGATCAAGTCACGGATTGAAATTAGTTTCAGCCCCCATTCATCGGCCATTTTTCTTAGTTCGGGCAGACGAGCCATGGTTCCATCCTCACTCATGATTTCCATTAATGCGGCAGCAGGGTAGAGTCCTGCTAGCCGTGCCATGTCTATACAGGCTTCTGTATGACCGGCACGTCTCAGTACACCTTTGTCTTGTGCATATAATGGATTGACATGCCCCGGACGTCCGAATGTTTCGGGAGTGGAGGTGGGGTCGGCAAGAGCACGGATAGTGGCGGCCCGGTCGTAGATAGAAACTCCGGTACTGCAACCTTCCAGCTTATCCACAGTTACAGTGAAAGGAGTACCTAGAACTGACGTGTTTGTATCTACTTGATGAGGTAATTCCAATTCCTTGCAACGAGAAATAGTGATAGGTACACAAAGTACGCCACGCGCATGTTTCAGCATGAAATTGACTTGTTCGGGAGTAATTTTTTCCGCAGCAACAATTAAATCGCCTTCATTTTCACGGTCTTCGTCGTCCACTACAATGACAAACTTACCTTCACGGAAGTCAGCTATCGCTTCTTCGATGGTATTTAGTTTTAATTCTTCCATAGTCAAATTATAAATGATTTATTGTTTATTCTTTCTTTAATTTCACGGTTGGTCTTGATTATGTTTTTTAAATCTTTATCCAGCCGGATACTGAACCGCCAAATGCGGAAATAGAAGAACAGGCCTATTGGTACAATGATTCCTGCGAGTAAATTCAGCCATTGGTTGTCAAACGGACTTTTGTGAGCTTTGGTGGACAAAATGGGATATCTATTTAAGTATTCCAGTAATACTCCATCTTTGCTGTTGGATAATTCTTCTATGAGTAGTTCCATTTTGGCGCTGATATCGGCTATGATGTCATCATGTCCTTTGTTGGTGAAGATGCGGATATAATTAGGTGCGTCGGCCAGTCTATGCTTGATGGCATACTCGTTACAGATGTTGCATAGTTTCTCCAGTTCTGTTTGTATGCGTGGATAGTCCGGATCTTCTATAATAACTTCTTTTTTGAATACATGGCGCGAGGGGCGCAGACCTAACAGCATACGGAAGAAATTGATATATACTTCGGCATTGAATACCACTGAGTCATTATTCGACTTATAAGTAAAGAAGGCTCCGATAGGTGCCAATACAATGGTACTCATCCAAACACCTAATACCATATTCATTTCACCGCTTTTTGCTACTCGGGTAGCCCCGGAATCAATGATATAATAGATTACGAAAATCAAGACGGATACCACTACGGGCATTCCTAAACCTCCTTTGCGGATGATGGCTCCCAAAGGCGCACCGATGAAAAAGAAAATCAAACAACTTATAGAGAGGGTGATTTTTTTGTGCCAGTCGGCTTCGTGTTTTCGGATATTGTTGTCCGCATCTGTAGTTTGATAACTTTTCATGTTCCATTCACTGGCCAGTGACTCGGTGCGATCCGCCGCACTACCCAGTGTCTTATCTTTTTCAGCTAAAGTATAGGAATTGAATAGACTGTCTACATTGATTTTGCTGTTTGTTTCAACTATTTTTGCGGAGTCTGTTTTCGATAATATGATATTGCGATAAGTCGAGGCTTTTATTTCATTGTACATGCTTCTTCCCAAACTGTCGGCGCGGTGGCTCAGCGAGTCGATGGACTGGCTGATTTCAATCATATTCTTGCTGTCCGAACGGTCACTTAAAAAACTCCCATCTACCATGTTGAATCCGCCGTCAAATTCAATAATGGTATGTTTCTCTCTGAAGGTTTCACGTCGATAGGGGACATTATTGGATGAAATGGTCTGCGATTTCAGATTTTCGAACTGTTCTCCGTTATACAGATGTAGGTAAAGATGTTGTTTGTCTGCTGTCATCTCCATTTTTCCTTCGGAAGCCCATATAATGTGAGCGTTTTCAAACCCATCTGAAAAGTTGTAGATCAGTACATCTTTTAGCATTCCTGTTTCACGGTCTTTCTGTTTTACATATATATTATACCCCTCAATTTCGTCGTAAAATACACCTTCCGGAATATCCAGTTCTGGTGAAGTTTGCTTCATGGATACAAGTAAAGTAAGCAATTTGATCTGCGCTTTGGGGGCTATGACATTTTGAAAATAAAACGAGGTACAACACAGGAAAGTACAAAAAATAATCAGTGGACGTATGATCCTCAATAAGGGAATACCCGCTGCTTTCATAGACAGCAATTCATATCTTTCACCAAAGTTACCAAATGTCATTAAGGCGGCTAATAAAATTGCCAAAGGTAGGGACAAAGGTATTAAGGTCAGAGCAGAATAAAAGAAAAACTGTGCTAAAACACTCATCTCCAATCCTTTTCCGACCAACTCGTCTACATATCTCCATAAAAATTGCATCATGAAGATGAAGAGACAGATGAAAAAAGTACCTATAAAGAGCATCAAAAAGCTCTTTAGGATAAATATATCTAATTTTTATGCGTAGCATTATTTCATTTGTGCAACTATCAAGGCACAAAATTAGCATAAAAAACGGAGAGCAAAGACAAGTTTTGCATATTTTTATAGAATTACAGTCCGCTTACCCTTTTTAGCTTTTCTATTTCGGAATCCCAAAGTTCTTTCATATCTTCTACTTCATCGGGTTCTGCCCAATCAATCACTTCCAGCATATAGTCAGAGGTCAGTTCGTTATAGACCATTTTCAATTCAAAATAGGCTTTAGGATCTTCATCATCCAGCCATCGAAAGCGTATAAAACTGTTAACCCGGAAGTTTGTTACTTCAGCTTGCCGTGTTTCTGTTTTTCCCCAATAAAAGGTGAATACTTTGTCTTTGAATGTCACCTTGTCTGCAAACCATGTTTCCAGGCCGGATGGGGTACTAATAATAGACCATACAATATTACCGGATCCGGCTTTCAACATGTACTCCAAACGAATTTTTTCTTTTCCCATAGGTTAGCTTTTTAAAGTTTCGGTGGCAAATTAAGCCAAATTTTCTTATTTGCCATAATAAATGCTATGTTTTTTGAAATATTTATTAGCCACATACTAAGCTGTTTTTCTCTTTAAAAACGAATTTTACAAGAAAAAGTTCTCTGAAATGTTGCAATATTCAAAATAACCTTCTATCTTTGCACCCGCAATTGAGAAACGATGGCGGGATAGCTCAGCTGGTTAGAGCGCATGATTCATAATCATGAGGTCCCCGGTTCAATCCCGGTCCCGCTACACAAAACAAGGTATTTATGAGTTTGTTTCATGGATGTCTTGTTTTTCTTTTATTTTATGTGGACTTATTTTTCTTCTCATAAAGAATCATATTTGAATAATTTTATGTAGATTTGCTACTCATATCAATCAAAGTTGTAACTTTTGCTGAATTATGAAAAACGCATTCTATATGGAAGGGAATTTATGGCTATATAGATTATATCTTTGGGTGGCAATTTTATTATGGCTACCTGTATCCTTACCGGCCGTTGACCTTCCGAATTTAACTTTTCGTACTATTACTATTTCAGACGGCCTGTCTAACAATATTATTAATACTATTTATAAAGATAAAAGAGGCTTTACTTGGTTGGGCACCCAGACCGGATTAGATCGTTTTGACGGTATCAATGTGAAAAGTTTTCTTCAGTTTTCAGGACGTACCATTTTTCCATAGCCGAAACAGATTCTGTTTATTGTGGTGGTACAGATAAAGGATTATGGAGACTTGATAGGAAAACAGACCAAGTGAAATTGGTCACTTTGGATACAAAGTCGTTGGAAGTTAGATCAGTATTTGTAAGCCAGACAGGGCGATTACTGGTTGGAACAACTCACGGACTTTTTATCTATCAGGAGAATACTTTCAGGAAGGTGCTTTTCGGATCAAATGCTTTGTCTTCTACTAATTTTCTCACTGGCATTGTTGAAGGACATAAAGATACTTTTTGGCTGACTTCACAAGGTGGTTTGATAGAATATAATATTGTAACTGGTCAATCGGAAGTCTATACATATCAGGGTGATGAGAGGTTTGTTAATTATTTTTCTTGTCTGACTCTTTTAAAAGAAAAGCTATATTTAGGAACAGCCGGCAATGGTATGCTTGTTTTTGATATCGGTAAGACGGCTTTTTCTATTTGTCCTGAAGTGGAAAATGGATATATAAAAAGTATCATTGCTGTTAATGATGAGATATGGGTGGGAACAAATGGAAGCGGTATTAGAATAATCAGTGCGTCTACAGGAAAAGAGTTGTCGGCTATAGAGCATACTTCGAATGCGGATGCTATTTGTTCTAATGCAGTTTATTCTTTGTTGAAAGAGGATGATATGCTTTTTGTAGGTACTTACATGGGCGGATTAAGTTATACTCCGGCTCATGGAAGTTTCTTTTCTGTTTATTCTTATCCAGAGCTTTTTAATTCTTATAATATGAATGTACGTGCTTTTTGGGTGGATGCAGATGGGAAAAAAGTAATAGGCACGCGTGACGGACTTTATTATATTTCTGAAATGGAACGAAGGATAAGGCATTATACACACCGGAATTCCATTTTGCGTTCGGATATAATTTTGTCTGTAAAACCTTTCAATCGGGATTTTTTAATTGGAACTTATGGAGGGGGCTTGTACTTGCTTCACAGGAATACGGGTGAACTTTCCTTTCTTCAATCAGATCAATGTTTTATGCAAGGGTCATTTAATGGATATGAAAGGGATGTAAATAATAAATTATGGATCGGCAGTTCGAAAGGTGTGTATGTATATGATCATTTGACAGGGGAATATGAGGTTTATAACAGTCGTAATTCTTCTTTGTCGGTTAATTCTGTTTTTTCATTGAAGGCAGATTCGAAGGGCAGGATGTGGCTGGGCACGGGGGAGCCGTTTTTATGTATGATAGGTTGATGGAGTATTTAAATCGGATGTTTTTCCGGAACATGTTTTGCCATATACTAAAAGTGTACGGTTCATTTATGAGGATAAAAAGAAGAATTTGTGGTTTTGTGATGATAAGGAGGGGGTGGTTAAGGTAGATGAGTCTTTTACGACATTTGAACACATCACGATCAATGATTTCTTACCGAATAATTCTGTGATGAGCATAGTGGAAGATCCTAAGAATGGCGGATTATGGTTTGCTACTCAGAGGGGGTTACTATATATAAAGGAAGAGGAAAATTATCATAAGATTTTTTCGTTATACGATGGCATTCCCGGATATATTTTTAATTCTCCGGTACAGATAACGGATGATAATACGGTTTGGTGGGGAAATGAACGAGGATTGGTCTGTTATGATGCAGTAAAGAGCTGGAGTGAGATAGGAACAAAAAAGGTCCAGCCTCCCGTGATTACTTCCATTTCAGTCGCAGGCAGACCTTTGTGCCCGGGAGAGACATTAATGCCCGTTTCTGCTCCATTTATAGATGAGGTGTTTCTGTCTGTAAATGATAATAATATTTCATTCACTTTCTCAGCCTTGAATTATGCAGTGGAGAATACGGATTTATACGAGTATTGTTTGGAAGAATATGATAAGGAATGGAAAACTTTGATGAAAGGAAATCAGGTTTCTTATACAGAACTTCCTGTTGGCGATTATATGTTTAGGGTCAGGGCGGCTTCCAATCCTGCAGCAATAAAAGCGGTAAGGGTGGTTGTTGCCGGAAATACGCCTTTTATAAGATGGATTGTGGTGTTAAGTGTAGTCGTTTGTTGTATTCTTATTTATTTTTACTCCGGGTTATTGGGGAAGTATCGCACAATGAAGGAATATATAAATAAAAAGACGGAACCATCCGAAGAAAACCGGAAAGAAAAATATCAAAAATCAAGGATGGAAGAGAAAACGGCCATGCTCATTATTGGGAAACTGAATGAGTGTATGGAAAAAGATCGGTTATATTTGAATCCTGATTTAAAGTTGCAGGATGTGGCAAAAGTGGTGAAATGTAATACTGGAGAGTTGTCCCAAGTGCTGAATATGTTTATGAATATTGGTTTCACGGATTATGTTAATAAATATAGGATAGACGAATTCATAAAAAGAATACAGGATAAGTCTGCCTCCAGATATACCTTGGTTTCTTTGTCGGAACAATGTGGTTTCAGTTCCCGTACTTCTTTTTTTCGTTCGTTTAAGAAGTTTAAGGGAATGTCACCTGCCGAATATATAAAGGAACATGGGATATTTATAAAGTAGCGTTTGGAATAGGGGTGTTACTCTAGTGATTGGATAGAAGAAGAGAGTTTCATATTTTTTTGAAACTCTCTTTCTTGTTGTGTAATTTGTTGATTCATAGTGCTGTATGGTCTTTTTGTTTCATCTAGTAAGTTGGGATTAATCCTACTTTACAAGATGGTTGAAAAGACATTTCAGTTTCTAATTTTGCTGATAGAAAAATATTTTTATCCATTAAAGAAACTGATACGATTATGAAAAGCAGAACTTTTTTTACTCTTGTTTTTATCTTTTTAGTTAGCATAGGATGTTTTTCGTGTAAAACGACTGCTACTGATGATTTTCCTGTTGATTCGGAAATTGCGTATTGCCGGTCTCAGGCTATGCGGACGCTGGTTTCTATTCCTTCGTTAGATAAAATTCCTAATTCTATGGATTTAGATAGTATTAAATGGCGTTATACACAGGCAGGCTCTTGGACTTGTGGATTTTGGCCTGGTATCCTTTGGTATTTATATGAGGATACTAAGGATAATATGTGGAGGGAAGCAGCAGGAAAAGTAACCGATATGATTGCTCCCTTGGCTTACAGGAAAGCAAAGAGTCATGATTCCGGTTTTATTATGATGTGTAGTTTGGGCAACGGTTATCGTTTGACAGGAAAACCGGAATATAAGGAAGGATTGCTGCATGCCGCAGATTCTTTGGCTATGCTTTATAATCCTGTTGTGGGTACTATTTTATCTTGGCCTGGAATGGTGAAAAGGAAACTGGCCGCACAATACTATTATTGATAATATGATGAATTGGAACTTTGTTTTGGCTGCGCGGAATGGAGGGGGCAGTATTTGTATGACATTGCCTGTAAACATGCGGAAACGACTATGAAACATCAATTCCGTAAAGATTATTCATGTTATCATGTAGCGGTGTATGATACGCTGGATGGTCATTTTATAAAAGGAGTTACCCATCAAGGATTGAGTGATGATTCTATGTGGGCCCGTGGACAGGCATGGGCTATTTATGGATATACCATGGTATATCGTGAAACACATGATGTGCGTTTTTTGGATTTTGCTCGGAAGGTATCGGATGTCTATTTGTCCCGTCTTCCTGAGGACATGATTCCTTATTGGGATTTTAATGCTCCGGAATTATCCTCAGGTGAACCGAAAGATGCATCGGCTTCTGCCATAACAGCCTCTGCTTTATTGGAACTTTCTACCTATATAAATGATAGTGATTCTGCATTTTTCTATCGGAATAAGGCTGTGGAAATGCTTCAGATACTATCCTCTCCGGCATACCAGGCTCGAAATAAAAAAGATGCTTTTTTATTGCATTCGGTTGGGCACATGAACAAGGGATGGGAAGTTGATGCTTCTATTAGTTATGCAGATTACTATTATTTGGAAGCATTGGTACGATTGAAACGTTTGAAAGAGAAACAATCTGTTTTGGCTAATTTATAAAACCATTGTTAATCCATCTATATTATGAATACACAATCTGTTAATACCAGTCTTTATCAAAAAGGGGATATCTCCTTGGAGAGAATTTATGGAAAATATAGGAATAGTTTTATTAGATATGCCGGAAAAGTGCTATCTGATGAATTTTATGCGGAAGATGTAGTGCAGGATGTATTTACAGGATTGTTTCAGCAAACAAATTATTTTGTGTCTGAAATGGCTGCATTAAAATGTATTTATATTGCTATCTATAATCGTAGTATTGATATGTTGCGTCATAAACAGATTGTGCAGCATTATGAAACTGCACATAGTGATAAAAAAAGGGAAGAAGTCAGTATTGGTGAATATAATGAGTTGCTTACTAAAGAATTTTTTATAATAGTTGAAAATGGAATAGATACTTTACCACCTAAATGTAAACAGATATTTGTAATGAAAAGTAGAAAATCACTTTCGAATTCAGAAATAAGTAATCTTTTAGGTCTGTCTCTTCGTACGGTTGAAAACCAGGTTTATATTGCCCGTAATGTATTACGAAAATATATTGACTCTTATTTATGCTCTTAAATTGATGATAATATGAAAAGACTATTTTTAGGAATTTTAGCAATATGTTGGGTTATTGGTGTGAAGGCGCAAGAAGTGTTCTCACCTGATGGTAAAATTAATGTGCGATTCTTCTTGTCGGAAAAAGTATCACCAGGAAATCAGAGAATGTATCCCGAGGGAACTCCTTATTATGAAGTTTTATATGATAAACATTTGTTTTTACTTCCATCACGCATGGGGTTCGATTTACTTGGAACGGCTGAAATGAAACATTATTTTAAAGTCTCTGATATTGAATATGCCGAACATAATTCTGTTTGGAAACCCTGCTATGGTGAGAAGCAAGAATATCCCGATAAGTATAGGGAGATGAAGGTCATGTTGGAAGAAACATTATATCCATATAGGAAATTGTATGTCATCTTTCGCACTTATAATGAGGGAATAGCTTTTAGATATGAGATACCTTATCAGAGTGGCTTTGAAAAAGTGGTAATTGACAAGGAACTTACCGAATTTGCTTTTCCCAAAAACACTTCGGTATGGGAGTCTCATGGACATGAAGGCAAATATTATAAAGTATATCCTTTTGAAGTAAAAACGGATTGTGAACTTCCATTGACATGTCAAACTCCGCAGGGAGTTTATGGTGCTATAATGGAAGCTGGGAATAACCATTATCCACGTGCTTATTTGGAGGCTCCTTATAGGAAGGAGAATATTTTACGCATCTCTTTACGGGGTGAAGCTAAGGGAGAAAGAGGAATGGTCACTGCGTGGCGTGTTATAAGTTTGGCTGATGAGCCGGGTAAACTAATGGAACAGAATTATTTGTTGTATAATTTGAATGAATCTTGCAAATTGGCGGATACTTCTTGGATAAAGCCGGGAACAGTTATGAGGGAAACGACAATTTCAACCCCGGAGTGTTTGAAGATGATTGATTATTGTGCTTCAATGGGGATATCATATATGATTTTGGATTGGGGATGGTACGGTTTGGCAAATAGTCATAAATCCGATCCTTCCATTGTTAATGTGACCAACCCTGCAACCGGACAGCCAATACCTGGACATCCGGGATTGGATTTGCTAAAAGTTATTAACTATGGAAAAGAAAAAGGAGTTAGTTTGTTCTTATATGTCAATCGCCAGGGCTTGGAACGTTATGCGGATAAAATATTTCCTCTTTATCAAAAATGGGGAATAAAAGGGATAAAACCCGGTTTTGTGAATGTTGGGAATCAAGAATGGCAAGAATGGATAGAAAGTATAGTGGCTAAAGCTGCAAAATATAATCTGCTGGTAGATATTCACGATGCTTACCGTCCGAATGGTTTTAGTCGTACTTATCCCAATTTGCTGACACAAGAAGGAATACATGGCAATGAACAAGTTCCTGATGCAGACCATAATACAATGCTGCCGTTTACTCGTTTTACCATTGGTGCCGGAGATTATACGCCCGGATATACTCGTAAGGATTTACAAACAACCTTTGCCCATCGTTTAGCTTTACCTGTCATTTATTATAGTCCGGCTCAATTTCTGTTCTGGAATGAAAAACTTACCGGTGAACATAAACGACCGGAATTGGACTTTTGGAAGAATATTCCCACGGTGTGGCAAGATACAAAGTTCTTGCTTGGGGAAATAGGAGAGTATGCTGTTGTAGCACGCCGTTCGGGAACAACTTGGTATGTGGGAGGAATAACCAATACCAACGCACGCTGTTTGCAATTAGATTGTTCATTTCTTTCTTCTGATAAAAAGTATATAGCGACAATTTACACTGATGATGTTGAAGTTCCTGGAAAAATAAAAATTACGACTCGAAAAATCACTTTAAAAACAAAACTTAGTTTTATGTTACAACGTTCAGGAGGTTTTTCTTTGAAAATAATGGAGTTATAAATTATAATACTTATGAAAAAATACATCTTATTCTATTTGTTGTTTTGCCTGTCAGTGGGAGGTTGGGCAAAAGACTTTGTCCATCCCGGCATTTTGCATTCGTCGGAAGCTTTGAGGCGTATTGCTGGCTTGGTGAAAAATGATGTTAATCCTTCGATGGTTCTTTTAATAAATTGAAGGCTGAACCGGAGGCTTCTTATCATTATTGTATCCAGGGGCCTTTCCGCTTTATCAGTAGGAGTGGTGAATACGGATATACTAAATCTCCTTGTGAGGATGACTTTAACGCAGCTTATTATAATGCTATCATGTGGAATATTACAAAAGATAGGCGGCACGCTGATAAAGCAATGGAAATTATCCGGAATTATGCAGCAACATTAGAAAAAATATTTCCTATGGATGCACCTCTTTGTGCTGGTCTGCAAGGATTCATATTAGTGAATGCTGCAGAGATAATGCGTTATACTTATGTGGAAGAGCATAATGAGAATGGTTGGACATATAAGGATACTAAACAGACAGAAGCCATGTTCAGGAATGTATTTCTTCCTATATTGTCAGAGTTCTATAAAACGAAACCTTACACCAATGGTAATTGGGGAATAGCTGTAACGAAAGCTCAGATAGGTATTTCCGTATTTTTAAATGATACAAAACTTTATGATGATGCTCTTGATTTCTTTTATCATGGAAAAGATAATGGTACTTTACCTAATTATGTGGCAGAAACAGGCAGATACAAGAAAGTGGTCGGGATCAAGCACATTGTATGCTTGGTATAGGTTGTCTGGCTGAAATAGCAGAAGTGGCTTGGAATCAAGGGGATGATCTATATGGAGCTTTAGATAATAGGATTATGAAGGGGTGTGAATATTTATCAAAATCTAATTTAGGATATGATGTGCCTTTCCATGTGTGGAAAGATTTGACAGGAAAATATTCTAATTGGCAGTCTTTGGGGCAGGCTGGTATGGGAGAGTTCAGGCTGTATTTGAATTGCCCTATAATCATTATGTGGAACGGAAAAAGATGGAGATGCCATATACTAAAATGGTATTGAATCGTATCCGTCCTGAAGGAGCCGGATTTACCTGTGATAATCCCGGATTCGGAACTTTATTGTTTTATTTGGGAAAGGATGGGGAACGAGAACGAAAAGGTCGGATAAATGAAAACTTGAAAGAGAATTTATTCGGATGGCAGTTTGCGGCAGCTTCATTAAAATTAAAAGATGATAAGATGATGTTGATGTCTTCAGGTATATCCTGTAAAAAAAAGGGGATCATGTATGATGCTGGATCTTATCCCTATATTGCAATAAAAATATCTCATTTACCTAAAAATCATAATAAAAACTGGTTTGCTCTGAGCTATAACGTGATGAGTGCTCCTGAGTTTTGGGTGTTTGGAGAGTCGGACGCTCAAATAATGGATGGGAATATATATGTGTTTAGTATTCATGGAGCAAAATCTAATAATGGAACAGAATTCTCAAAAGGCCTTACTAACGTAACTTTATTAATGGATTTTGGTGAAACCGGAGGTGAAGGGCTAGATGTGGAATGGATTCGTTCGGTAGCGGATTTGGAGTTTTAATGCCGATAAGGTATAAAAAATGTTTTTTTGATTTGAGTGAAGAGGGAAGTCTTTTCGTTTAAGAAGCAAGAGCGGCATAATGTTATTAACTTTAATATTTTAGTATTATGAACAACAAAGACAAATTTTTGATGTTTCTATCGTTGATCTGTTTGCCATTTGGCGAATTGGCTGCAGAGCAAACAGGTACCGGGTTATCCTCTCCGATCAATCAAGAGGTATTACAGAATATAGTGAAGATTACGGGACAAGTAATTGATTTGCAGGGAGAACCCATAATAGGGGCTACAGTAATGGAAAAAGGGACTGCTAATGGTATTGTGACTGACTTGGATGGTAATTTTAACTTGAATGTATCTCCTTCTAATAAGTTGCAGATATCTTATGTGGGTTTCCAAACTCAGGAACTGAGTATTGGTTCCAATCGTTCTTTCAAAATTGTTTTGAAAGAAGATACTGAATTATTGGATGAAGTAGTAGTAGTAGGTTATGGATCTGTGAAGAAATCTGATTTGACTGGTGCAGTAGCTTCTGTTTCTACTCAAGATTTAATAAGGAGTGGTAGAACAGATGCAGTAGGAGCTATGCAGGGAGCTTTGCCGGGTGTACAGATACAGCGTTCGAACAGTAAACCGGGTGGTGAATATAATATTCTGATTCGTGGTTTGAATACAATTAGTGGAAGTACATCACCATTAATTGTGGTAGATGGTGTGCCAGGTGCTTCTTTATCTAATCTGAATCCGGATGATATAGAAAAGATTGATATCCTGAAAGATGCCTCATCTACAGCGATTTACGGTTCTCGTGCTACCAATGGTGTGGTAATGGTTACTACGAAAAGAGGAAAGATAGGCAAAGTAAAAATAGATTATAGCGGGTATGCCGGATATAGAAAATATACGAATATGCCTGATATGATGTCAGGTGAAGAATATGTGCAGTTGGCGCGGGAAGCGAAAAGAGCTGGAAATAATAATGAATATGTAGATGATAGTAAGATTTTCACGGCCTCGGAGTTGAAGGCCATTCAAGATGGCAATTATTTTGATTGGGTAGATGCGGTTTCCACGCCGGCTTTTATGACGAATCATACCATATCGGCTACCGGAGGTAATGAGATGGCTACTTATGCTTTGTCTGCTGGATATTATTTTGAAGATGGTATGTTAGAGCCTCAGGAGTATTCTCGTTATAATCTTCGTGCAGTGGTGGATGTGGAGCCTAGTAAATATATGAAATTTGGAATTAATATGTATGGAACTCATTCTGTACGCGATACAGGTAATTCGGATCTCTTGCAGGATGCTTTCCGTCTGCGTCCTACTTATCATCCTACTGACTTGGTTACAGGGGAAGAAATGTGGGCTTATTCCAATGGGCAGTATAATGCATTGACCACTATGAAGAATGAACTGAATAAAACAAAAAAATACAATCTTTTGAGTAATATTTATTTGGCGATTACTCCGGTGAAGGGTTTGACATTGAAAACGACTTTCTCTCCAGATATAAATCTAGAAGAAATAGGTCAATATAGAGGTAAATATACGAAGGCTAATAAAGGACAAAATAAGGCAACCAGTAATTACGCAAAAAACAGTTATGTAGATTGGGTATGGGATAATCTTGTGAATTATAATTTCAGTTGAAAGATCATCGTGTCGATTTGACCGGAGTATTTTCAATGCAGCAGTCACAAGATGAAAAATTGAGAGGAGTTGGTAATGGATTGTCATATAATTCTTTGTGGTACAATTTGGCAGGAGGGTCGGCAAGTAATACTTCTTCTTCAGGTTTTACCAAAACAAATTTGATGTCTTATTTAGCACGTGCCAATTACGTATATAAGGATAAGTATTTTGTAACAGTAAGTGTTCGTTTTGATGGTTCGTCAAAATTAGCTGAAGGCAATAAGTGGGGAAGTTTTCCATCAGCTGCTGTAGCATGGAGAGTGTCAGGTGAAGAATTTATGAAAAACCTGTCTTGGTTGAGCAATTTGAAGTTGCGTTTAAGCTATGGTCAGACTGGTAATGATAATGTAAGCGCATATCAGACACGGGGATCTATCAGTGGTGCCAAATATTATACATTCGGTTCAAGCGAGTCTATTGGTTATGTTCCCAATAATTTGCGGAATTTGGATTTAGGATGGGAGCGTACTACAGAGTACAATGTAGGTCTTGATTTTGGATTCTTGAATAATCGTATTTCAGGTAGTGTGGAATACTATAATCGTTTGACAGAAGATTTGATTATGAATAAGACGATACCTGTTACGACGGGCTATTCTTCTGTGAAAGCGAATGTTGGATCTGTCAGAAATGAAGGTTTTGAAGTGAATATTAATTCCGATAATATTCGTACTAAGAATTTTTCATGGAGAACGAGTCTGAACTTTGCCTATAACAAAAATAAAATTGTAGATTTGCAATATAAGGAAAACCTGATTTCTCGTGGTTCGTCTTTAGCGGGTATGAGTGGTGATTATAGTAATCTTTGGATTATCGGTCAACCTATTGATATAAATTACAATTTGATAACAGTGGGAGTATGGCAGTTGGATGAAGCTGAAGAAGCTGCTAAATATGGTTGTAAACCAGGACAATATAAACCTTTGGATTTGAATGAGGATGGTGTAATTGATGATAAGGACCGTGTGATTGATGGTAAACGTACTCCAGACTGGACAGGTGGTATGACTAACACATTTACATATAAGGAATTCGACTTGTCATTTCAAGCAGCTTTCCAGGCTGGTGCGAGAGCTAGAAACCAATTCTATGTTTCGTATGCATTGGAAAACAACAATCTCAATTTTAATAATTTAAGAAAAAATTATTGGACTCCGGAGAATCCTACTAATGCCTCTGCACAGCCTAGTAATATGGGTACTTATCGAAGTAAAGCAGGATCATGGGGGAATGCGAAATCAGAGATGTCGCATACAATGTTCTCTAGTAATTTCCTTAAAATCTCTTATATTACTTTGGGATATACTTTCAAGCCTTCAGTTCTTGAGAAAATGAAGTTGGGTAATTTGCGTCTATATGCAACAGTACAAAATCCATTTATTTTGTGTGCAAAGGATGTGGTTGATCCTGAACAGTTAAATGTTAGTATTAATACATCGGATGCAATGACTAGAAATGTGATTTTTGGTATTAATTTATCATTCAAATAATTAGGATAATATGAAAACAAGAAATATTTTTACTAAAGGTCTCCTGCTTGCGTCTGTATTCGCAGTTTCGGGATGTTCGTCTTTTCTGGATGAAAAAGATTGGTCTAGCCAGTCTGCTGAAGAATATTATGCTACGGCTGAAGGGTATGAATCTCTTATTAATGGAGCTTATTCCACATTAAAATCTGTTTATAATACAACTAATTATTTTGTGTTGACTCAACTTGGTACGGATTTGGGGACTCAGAATGACGGAACAGCACCCAATGCTTTAAATCAGTATACAGTGGATTATGCCAATGATAATGGCACTGTTTATAATCAGTGGAAGGTATTATATGAGTCTTTGAAAAATGTAAATGCTGCTATTGGTCGTGCTGCTACGGTAGTTACAAAGGATCAAGATATTTTCGATGGTATTGATAAAGAGGTCTTGGCCCAGCGAGTTGCGGAAGCTAAGTTCTTGCGGGCGTTATATCTTTTTGAAATTGTAAAAAACTGGGGGCAAGCTCCGTTGATATTAGAAGAGCCTACATCGCCTTCTACAATTTCACAATTAAATAGTGGAGCTGATTTTTACCAGCAAATTCTGGCGGATTTACGAGATGTTATGGATTCTTCTCTGCCAATGAAGCAGACTTCAGCAAATTATGGGCGTGTATCAAAAGCTGCGGCCAAACATCTGCGTTCCCTTGTCTATTTGACTCGAGGATATCAGAGTTATGCAGAAGCTGATGACTTTAAAAAAGCTTATGATGATGCTGTAGATGTAATTAAGAATTCTGGACATACATTGTTGGATGATTATGCAATGGTCCATCGTCAGGCAAATGAAGAGAACAATGAAATTATTTTCAATATTAATTTCTCTGCGGGAGCAGGATGGAACAATAATATTCAGACTGAATTCTATTTGTTTGTTTATCGTGAAGGATGGACTGACTTGGGCTTTTCTTCGATTTATTGTAATGATTATGCTTCTATAATGCCGACCAAATATAGTTATTTATTATTTGACTGGAAGAAAGATAGACGTACAGAGGTTACTTTTATGAGCCCGTTGAATGGTAATCCGGCTACTTCTATAGATGGACGTGCTTATGGAAGGAATTGGTTTGAGAGTACCAATGGGGTTAATGTAGCAAAGGGGGATACCGTAATTTATTTCCCTGTTCCCGGAGAGGATGGTTATAAACAATATACAGATGCTGAAAAAGTGGCAGCTAATAACCGTGGACGTTTTTTTCTATAATTATCCTGAGGGATCCTATGCTGATGCCGGAAATGATGATTATTATAAAACCGGTTATCAAGCTTTAACGCAAAATCACGTGCTTGGCTTCCTGTTTGGAAATTTAAAGACTGTAATACTCGGTACAACAGTTCGGGAACAGTAGAAAATGGAACTCGTGATATTTATTTGTTTCGATTAGCCGAGACTTATTTAATAGCTGCTGAGGCTGCTGTTAAAATGGGAGATAATTCTAATGCTTTATATTATATAAATCAAATACGTAAACGTGCCATGAATAATGCTCCGGAAGGTGGAATGCAAGAATATACGGGTACTGTTACATTAGATAATGTATTGGATGAAAGGGCATTGGAACTTTATGGAGAAGCACCCCGTTGGAATGATTTGCAGCGTACAGGAAAACTGGCTGAAAGAGTTTTGAAATACAATTGGGATGTTACAAATATTACTGGTGGATTAATTCAAACCCAATTGAGTGAAACTACTTTTAAGAGTAAATACGGACTTCGTCCTATTCCTATTACATGGTTGAATACCTTGTCTAACGGTCAGGAACTAGGTAATAATCCAGGTTGGGAATAGTGTGTTGATAATATAAAAAGATAATGTCCCGACAATAAGCTGATAGTGTTGGGACATTATTTGTATAATGAAGAGGGTGAGTATGTATTTTTGAGTACATATATGGAGTTATCTATTATTCTGTAATGTGTAGACATCTTTTTGTAGATTTGAAAATATATAGATATTATGAAAACATTAATGAGAAAAATAATATTTATTCCTTTATGGATTTTATTGTCCATGGTATGTGTAAATGCGAAGGTGGTGGTATATCCTGCACCTGTATCTGAAACTTTGTCAGTCGATTATGTGATAGAAGTAGATGGAAAACTGATACCCGTATATACGGCTTTAACTCAACATCATGATAAGAAATATTCAATTGCGTATTTTGATTTTTCTGGAAGTGTTACTGTAAAAATAAAAAGTAAATTCTCTTTAGAAAAGTTGATAGTCTTGCCCAATAAATATGGTATTTGTCCTTCTATTCATCAAGATGAGGCTATTTTTCAATTAGATAAACCCTGTGACATTTCTTTTGAACCAAATGGTTGCAACAGTCCTTTACTGCTATTAACTAATGAGATAGAAAAAGATATTCCTTCTAAGGATAATCCGAATGTCATTTATTTTGGTCCGGGCGTACATAACCCGGAGAATGGGTTGATAAAACTGAGTAGTAATCAGACTCTTTATTTGGCTGGAGGAGCAATTGTGAATGCGGGCGTGGAAGCTACTGGAGATAATATTACTATTTGCGGTCGAGGTATTTTGGATTGCTCTGATTGGGAACATAATGCTGGACCTACCGATTATATGATTAATGCGAAAAATTGTAATAATTTCGTAATGAAAGATGTGATATTAAAAGGTGCTTTTTGGTGGACTATTGTTCCTCAGAATTGTGACCGGGTATTGATTGAGCATGTTCGCTTGGCTGGCTCAAGGTTGGTAATGATGATGGTGTGGATCCATGCAATTCGAGTAATATAACAGTACGTAATTGCTTTTTCCGTACAGATGATGATGCAATTTCTCCTAAAGGAATCACTCGCCGAGGAGGAGAAAAACTTTCAAAATCTGTAGAAAATATGTTAGTGGAAGATTGTGTATTTTGGGTGGATTTTGCTAATGTGTTTAGAATTGCTACAGAAAGCAGTTGCCCTGCGATTCGAAATTTTACAGCGCGGAATATCGATGTGATCCATTTTCCCAATCGTAATCAAGTGCAAATATTTTGGTTACATCCAACTGGAGAAATGGTTATGGAGAATCTGACTTTTGAAAATATAAAAATTAATGGTGAGATTCCTTATAATTTGATTAAATTAACTCCGACATTGAATTTGGTGGGAACTCGTCCTCTAAAGCAGCCTACTCCCAATAATGTAAAAGTGGGTTCGGGAAGACGTGGTATAGGTAGTCGGGGTTATGGAGAATTTGTGGTTGTACCATCCAATGGCCCATTTATTCATAATGTTACTTTTAAAAATATCAGTACGTATGGTGGAGAAACAGCTTATTGTAATGAAAGAGGATTTGTTTTGCTTCAAGGAATTGATGAAGAACATGATGTTTCCAACATAACATTTGATAAGTGAGTTATTTTGGTAATGTAATTGATGGAGAAAATAGTAAAGTGAAAAAGAACCAATATGTAAAACATGTACGATTTATAAAAGAATAAAATGATGAAGATATTATGTATACTAGGATTATGGATGGCATTTCTTTATCCATTCTTCAGGCAAAAGAAATAAAGATGTCCTCGCCGGACGGTAAGTATCAAGTTACTTTAAGTGATGAGGGGGAAATCTGCATTATTCTGTGAATTGGAATCATAAAGAAGCCATAAAGCCATCTTTATTAGGTATTAATGCCAATGTGGTTTGGCGTGACCAATTGGCATTGGGTGATATAACAACTGCTGAACAGGATACGGTGTGGCATCCTGTGTATGGAGAACGTAGCACCATTAAAGATCGGTATAAAGCTTGGTCGGTAGTCATTAATCGTTCAGCACTCCCGTGAAAATTGGTTTTGGATGTGCGTGCATACAATGAAGGTATCGCATTCCGTTATCGGTTTCCCGGTGGACAATATTTGAAGATCACCGATGAACTCACAGAATATACTTTACCGGAAGGAACGAAGGCTTATTTCACTGCTAGGGCCCAAACTCCCTATGAATGTTTACCGTTGGAAGGATGGTCCGGTGAATCAGATCGCCCATTGCTTCTGATATTGCCTGGAGGCCCTTATGTATGTTTGGGCGAAGCACAAGTGGTGGACTATGTGCGTACTAAATTTAAATTATCTGTTGAAAAAAAGAATACTATTCAATCTGCCATGTACGGTCCTGTAGAAGATATTGCGCCTTATCATACTCCTTGGAGAGTGATTATGTGTGCCGATAAACCGGGGCAGATATTGGAACACAACGATTTAATTTTAAATCTGAATCCTTCTTGTAGAATAAAAGATACTTCGTGGATAAAACCCGGAAAAGTGATGCGTGAGGTGACCTTGACAACAGAAGGAGGGAAAGCATTGGTGGATTTTGCAGTAAAACGCAATCTGCAATATATTCATTTTGACGCTGGGTGGTATGGATTTGAATATGACAAGGCATCTGATGCCACTACCGTGACATTGGATCCTCGTAGAAATCCGAATGTGAATGCTTTGAATCTGAAAGAAGTGGTAGCTTATGCCAAAAACCGGGGAATAGGAGTTATCCTGTATGTCAATCAACGTGCATTGCAACAACAATTGGATGAAATTCTTCCATTGTATAAATCTTGGGGGATAGCAGGTCTTAAATTCGGTTTTGTACAAGTCGGTTCACAAGTGTGGACCAAATGGATGCATGAGGCGGTAAAAAATGTGCTGACTATGGTTTGATGGTTGATATACATGATGAATACCGTCCTACGGGATTCAGTCGTACATATCCTAATCTGATGACTCAGGAAGGTATTCGTGGTAATGAGGAATTTCCGGATGCAACCCATAATGTCACTCTTCCTTTTACCCGATTTGTGGCAGGAGCGGCAGATTATACCATTTGTTATTATCGTCAGGATTTCGGCCGTTTGAATACGGATAAGGATAATTATGGAGTTCCCCGTTCAAAGTCCATTCAGACCACTCCTGCGCATCAGTTGGCGTTGGCGGCTGTTTATTATAGTCCGCTGCAATATATGTATTGGTATGATAAACCATCGGATTCTCAAGATGAACCCGAATTGAAATTCTTTGATGATATTTATACTACGTGGGACGACACTAAAGTATTACAAGGTGAAATCGGGCAATTTATCACTATAGCCGTCGTAAAGGGGAAGAGTGGTTTATTGGTTCGATAACGAATAATGAGGCGCGTGCATTGCCGGTAAGTTTGGATTTTCTTCCTGAGGGGAAAATTATGTTGCAGAGATTTATACAGATGGGGAGAGGTCAATAAAGACACGTACCAAAGTAAAATGTTCTCGATATAGAGTAAATTCAATGACAAAATTGAATTTTGAATTGAAAGCGTCAGGCGGTTCCGCTGTGCGCCTGATACCAGAAAAGGACGTAAATAAGAAATTAGGAAACTACAAGAAACAAAAATTATGATTCCGGAAAATAATAGGTTACAACGAATTTTTTTTATATTTATAGGTTTGATCTTGACTTGTCGGACATTCGGAATGGATATCTGTGATAAAGTGGATGAGGACAAGAATTATATTGATTTGGTGAATCCTTTTGTTGACAGTCATCGTTCCCGGTGGTTTTTCTTTAGTTCAGCGTGTCGTCCGTTTGGTATGGTCAGTCTCAGTCCTGATACGGATACCGAGCACTCTTGGGGATCGGGATATCTATATGGCTCAAAACAAATACGTTGTTTCAGCCATGTTCATAATTGGCAGATGTCCGGAGTGGCAGTGATGCCCACTGTTGGAGAATTTAAAGGACATTTAGGAATGAACGCCTATCAGTCGGCCTTTACTCATGACGGAGAAATAGCTAAGCCGGGGTATCATAAAGTGAGGCTGACAGACTATGATATAACGGCGGAACTGACCTCTACTATGCGTGTAGGTTTTCATTGTTATACTTTTCCGAAAAGTGATTCCAGTTATATTCTGTTCGATACGGGAGCTTTTCTGCACATGGGCCTACGGCCTATTCGGAAGTATGGAAAGTGAGTGACAAGGAAATTGCCGGATGGGAAATTATGGAACGTACGGGACGCCGTCCTAAGGATACACCTGTCTATTTTTACGCACAATTGAGCAAACCGATGGATGAAGTTGTGTCTTGGCGTGAGGGGCGGCTGGAACCTGACAGCAATCCGGAAAGAATATCGGGTAAGAATGCCGGTATGGCAGTTCGGTTTAAAACAAGAAAAGACGAAAAAGTAATGCTGAAAGTCGCGATTTCGTATGTCAGTGTAGAACAGGCACGTAAGAATATGCTGGCGGAACTTCCGGGTTGGGATTTTGAGCAAGTGAAACAGGCCTCTTTTTCTGAATGGAATGATTGGCTTGGAAGGATAGAAGTGGAAGGCGGTAGCAGAGAACAGCAAATAAAACTCTATACGGATTTGTGGCATGCCTTATTGGGACGCCATGTAGTCAGTGATGCCGATGGACATTATATGGATATGACTTCCGACTTTCCGCGCATACGGCAAATTCCTTTAGGAGAAGATGGAAAACCTTTGTATAATCATCATAACTTTGATGCATGGTGGGGAAGTCATTGGTCACTGAACATACTCTGGTCTATGGCATATCCTGAAGTTATGGATAATTTCTGTAATACAATGACAGATATGTATCAAAATGGAGGTCTGATTCCCCGTGGACCATCAGGAGGAAATTATACGTATGTGATGATTGGCGATCCGGCTGTCTCTTTTTTCGCTTCAGCCTATAATAAAGGAATCCGTAATTATGATGCGGAACTGGCCTATGAAGGTTTGCGAAAGAATGCTTTTGTGGGAGGGATTCGCGACCACGCCGGTTATGAACATAGCAAGACCGCTCATTCCGGCGGTATGAAATATTATGAAGAACGGGGGTATGTGCCTGACGGACGGAAAGACGTTGAAGGGATGCATACTACCGGAGCTTCCATGACATTGGAATATGCCTATCAGGATTGGTGTCTGGCCCAGATGGCGAAAACAATGGGAAAATTACAGGATTATGAGTTTTTTATGAAACGATCAAAGAATTATCGTCACCTTTGGAATCCGGAGAGTGGCTATATGCAGCCTCGTGGAATAGATGGCGACTGGTTGCCTTGTTTTGACCCGTTGGAGTTGACGGAAAAAGGAGGATTCTGCGAGAGTAATTCTGCTATTTATTCACACTATGTTCCGCACGATATGACAGGACTGATAGAACTTTATGGAGGTGCTGACAAATATATTGAAAGATTGAATGCGAATTTTGAAAAAAGTGAACCGTATGGATTTTTCCGTTCTAATAAAACAAAGGAAGGAAATTGGACAGACTATGGCAATCAACCGGGGACTGGAATGGCCCATTTGTTTAACTATGCAGGCGCACCTTGGCTTACTCAGAAATGGGTACGTAAGGTCAAGGCCGCTTATAGTGATGTGACCCCTTATGGAGGTTATCGGGATGATGAGGACCAGGGGCAGATGGGAGCGTTAGGTGTCCTGATGGCTATCGGATTGTTTGAAGTAGATGGCGGCTGTGCGGAAAAGCCTTTTTATGAGATCACGTCTCCACTTTTTGATAAAGTTACTATTCATTTGGACAACCGTTATTATCCCGGCAAGACATTTCAAATTATAACGGTAGGAAACTCGACTGATAATATGTACATTCAGCGTGCTTCCTTTAATGGAAAAAAGTGGAATAAATGTTGGTTTTATCATGAGGATTTTATTAAAGGAGGTACTTTGGAGTTACAATTAGGAACAACACCCAATAAAAAATGGGGTATAGAAGAATTTCCTCCTTCCTCTGTGTCTTCAGATAAAGATTGAAAATCGGAATGAATCATCTTGTGGTTTCTAACGAAATCAACGGAGCTTGTCATACCTGGACACCGATAAAGAATCTGTGTACACATAAAATAGATGTAACAGATTCTTTATCGGTGTTTTAATGAAGGGCTGTATGTATTGCAATTTGAATGCCCTTATCATTTTTATTTGTGATACTAACAGGAGGGATTAGGCCGATGAATTGTAATTGTATTACGGTGCAATTTCAAATCGTCCGTGCAGTCTGATATCTGTAGAAGAGGAGCCGATCATTACTTTAAACTTACCCGGTTCCACACGGAAATTCATATTCTTGTCCCATAATCCTAAATCTTGTGGACGCAATCTGAAATGGACTATTTGCTCTTCTCCGGCTTCCAGACTGATACGCTCAAAACCACGTAGGACTTTGGTATAGGTAGTGACGCTGCTGACTTCATCCCGCAAATAAAGTTGTACCACTTCATCTCCTTTTATTTTTCCTGTATTCTTGATTTTACAACTTATATTTATATCTCCTTGTACTCCTTGACGTAATGGCGAGATCTTCAAATCACCATAACTAAAAGTCGTATAGCTTAAACCATGGCCGAAAGGATAGAGTGCTCCATAAACAGATGTGGAAGAACTTTCATCCGATCCCGGTTTGAAAGGAAAAGCAAAGGGAATCTGTCCTACAGATTTTGGGAAAGTCACGGCAAGCCTTCCTCCCGGATTATAATCTCCGAACAAAGCTTCTGCCACGGCTTGGCCGCAGAATTCCCCAGGGAACCAGGCGTGCAGAATGGCAGGTACATGGGCTGCTGCATAGTTTATGGAAGAAGCGCGTCCGTCGAGCAGCACTAAAACGACCGGTTTTCCGGTTGCACAGACAGCTTTTAAAAGTTCTTCCTGCCTTCCGGGAAGATTAAGGCTGGTCCGTGAACGATCTTCTCTGACTGTCAGTTCGTTGCCGCCTAATACCATCACTACCACTTCGGCTTGTTTGGCTGCATGAATGGCTTCCTCCATTAATCGAGCTTCCTCTGTTGTTTTCGGGAAATCAAGAACTTCACTTTCAGGAAAATGAGGATCTATGATATCACATCCTTTTCTATAAATCACTTCTGTATGGGGCAATCGTTCTTTTATGCCTTGGTAAACGGTTTTAATAGGCGCATTGGCAGGGCCGTACCGGCAAATCAACTGAGTCCGTTCATCGGCATTGGGACCGATAACAGCGATAGAACGGAGCGATTTGGATAAAGGAAGCAGATTCATTTCATTTTTTAATAATACAAGTGACTGACGGGCTGCTTCCAATGATACAGCCTGATGTTCCTTGCTATGGACGATTTGTTCCGCTTGTTTACCATTACCCCGATAGATTGTCAAATAATCCCAGCCAGAATTTGACACGAAGTATCTCGGCTACCCGTTTGTCAAGAGTTTCCTGAGAGATTTTACCGTCGGCAACAGCTTTACGAAGAGGCAAGATAAAATCGGCAGGCGGAGTGAAATGGGTACGGATATTCAGTCCTGCATTGACAGCCTGCGCTATTCCGTCTTCGTATGTATTCGCCACTTTATGTTTACTGGAGATAAATTCCACAGCTTCACTGTCCGATACGACATATCCTTTAAATCCCCATTCCTGACGTAATATTTCAGTCAGGAAATGATAACTTCCCGTAATGGGCTCTCCGTCATAGTCATTATAAGAACTCATCACTCCCAATGCTCCGGCTTCTTGAAATGCCATCCGGAAAGGTTCTATATATAAGGTACGCATTTCTCGTGGAGCTACGTGTGGATCAGTCCGCGTCTTTCCGTCACGCCCACCTACCGGAATGCTATAAACTGCAAAATGCTTTGGAGTAGCCACCAGGTTATGTCTTTGCAGACTGGTAATCATTTGTTTTCCCAGTTCTCCTACTAAATAAGGATCTTCTCCGTATGTTTCCACGCATCTTCCCCAGCGAGGATCTTGGGCGATATCAAGGATAGGAGAATAGATATTGGTATACCCCAGCGCTACAGCTTCTTTGGCTTCCACTTCACCGATACGGGCTATCAGCTCTTTATTCCAAGTAGCGCCCTGTCCGCATTGGGCGGGGAAATAAGTTGCCCGGTCATGACATAATCCGCGAATACCTTCATTGGTGAAATCTACGGGGATGCCTAAACGTGTTTCTTCTACAAACCAGCGTTGAATGGCATGCTTGGCATCCACATGTTTGGTGTAGGGAAAAGAATATTCGGACTTGAAAGTTCCCAGTCCGTTATGTTCTTCATCTATGTTCCCTATTCCGTCTTTCCATACCTCTGTTTTCCAATTGTCTTGGGGCAGGGCATCTTTCAGTACACGTCCTGAACCATAGAGGGTAGCCATCTGGCAACTTTTTTCTTCCAATGTCATTTGTGAGAGCAAGTCTTGTACCTCTCTTCCAGTGGGGCTTTAGGATTTTCATATAGATCCATTTTTCCATTCTTGTTGAAATCTATCCATCCTTTGTGATAAATTCCATCCGGCGTATCTCCTGATACTTGTGTACAAAACAGGAAAGAGGCTACTGTAAATAAAGTGTGTTTATTCATGTTATCTAGGTTTTGTATATATGCTTAATACGTACAAAGATAGAATTTTACTCATCTTCCCGGAAGATATTCATAACTAAAGTTGAGTGTTTCTTGATTGTGATTCGTCTTTGTAATAAAAGTGAAGATAACTATGAAACATGTATTTTTATTTGGAATATTCGGTTGGTTCTTATCATTTACGCTTGTCGCACAAACAGGAATCTGGCAATGGTCCGTACCCGTTCATAATTTTAGCACTCATCCCAAGAATCCTGAGTCAAGGGCTTACTTGTGGATTCCCAGTCAGTGTGAACAAGTAAAAGCAATCTTGGTTGCCCAACACAATATGGAGGAAATTTCTATCCTTGAAGATGAGGTTTTCCGGCAGCGTATGGCTGAACTTGATGTTGCTCAAATATGGGTATGTCCTTCTTTCAATCACGGATTTGATTTTACGGATGGGGCATGGGAAACTTTGGATGGTCTTTTGGCAGATCTTGCTGAAGAATCTGGATATAAAGAGTTGTCTACAGCTCCTTTAATAGCTATAGGACATTCGGCAGCTGCTAGTTGGCCTTATTATCTTGCAGCCTATAAACCGGAACGTACATTGGCATGTATTTCTGTCAGTGGTCAATGGCCATATCATCGTGATAAGTGGTTATGTCCAGATATTTGGGGTGAGCGTAACATCAATAAAATCCCTTGTCTGGAAACCATGGGAGAATATGAATCAGCACATACATGGAGCAATGAGGGTTTGAAAGAACGTAAGGAACATCCATTGCTACCTTTAAGTATGTTGGCCTGTCCTGCTGAAGGCCACTTTGCCTATACCCCGGAAAAAGCACAATATATAGCTCTTTATATTAAAAAGGCAATGCACTATGGACATGTGGATCCGACAAAGGAAGGATGGTTGATGGAGCGATGGAAAAAAAATGAAAAACCTTCTTGTATTCCGGCACCGGTAAATCAATTTAAAGGTGATCCTGCACAAGCTTTTTGGTTTTTTGATCGTGAGATGATAGAGGCTACTTTGGCGTATCAATCCCGATATTACGATATGAAGCCACAATTGGTAAGTGTGTCTCAAAACGGAAAAACAGTATCCCAACAGAATACTCATTTACAAGTTCACCCGGCTTTTATGCCACAGGAAGATGGTATCACATTTCAATTGACTCCTGTTTTTCTGGATACTGTTCCAGGAGAAAGCCCCCGACTTTCCAATTGGACTGATTTACCTGTCGGAGCATCTATTGGTCATGCCGGAAAATCCCCTGTCTTGCAGATGATTACCGGTCCAGCTGTTTTAGTTGATTCTGTGACATTTCGAATTCAATGGAATCGGGGAACTTTATGGACGGACAAAAAATCGGATATTGTTTTTTCAATAACTCATCCGGGAGATAAAGAATATAAACCGGCTGTTCAGCAAGCTCAGATTACAATTCCGGTTAAAAATAGGGAAGGACAGCCGCAACATATTGAATTTGCAACGTTACCGGACATAAAGCGTGGTACTAAGTACGTTTCTTTATCTGCTGTTTCCAGTTGTGGCTTGCCGGTTGATTTTTATGTAGAATCGGGACCGGCTTATGTGGATGGTAATCGATTGATATTAACTGCTATTCCTCCTAAGGCTGCTTATCCGGTGAAAGTGACTGTGATAGCCTGGCAATACGGAAAAAACTCATATCCAAAGATAAAGACAGCAGAGCCGGTAAAGCAAACATTTTATATTCGTTGACTTTAAATAATGAATTAAATAGGCGGATCATAAAATAATTCATTCGGATTGAGTGGAATAGCTCTATGATACGTATTTTTGTGAAAGAGAATGAATAGAATTATGAAAAAGACTATTTTATTGATATGCTTGCTGATAACAGGTGTATTATATGCACAAGAGAATTTTTTGTCGATAAAACTGTCACAAGGTCATCCCCGATATCTGACGGATAACAAGGGCAAAGCCGAAACGCAGAAGTTGATAAAGGAAGAACCATGGGCACAGGAAGTGTTTGAAAAGTTAAAGCAACGGACTGACCGGTATGCTGACCGAGGGCCTGAATGGCTTACTTCCCGCTTGCAAATGTATTGGAAAACTCATGCAACGGAGGTATATATTAAAGGAGAATATTATGATCATGCAGGAGGAGAGAAGGCGCCGGCTCCTACGGTGATGTATACCGGTGCACGCAGTCATGCAACTAACTATGTACGTCCCAAGCTGGAAGATTTGAAGCCTTATCAGGAAGATGCTCGGGGAATGTATCTGGCAAATGGGACGTTGGAAGGCAGACCATACGAATGGGTGAATATCAGTAAAACCGGAAATATCATCCAAAGTATTAATGTAGAGATACTGGGTATCGCCCGTGATGCCGCTTTTCTTTGGTGGATGACCGGAGAGAAGAAATATGCTGATTTGGCAGCTTCGGTATTTGATACTTATATGACGGGGATCTATTACCGAAATCTTCCCAAGGATTTGAACTATGGACATCAGCAGACTTTGGTGGGTATGAGTAGTTTTGAAGTCATTCATGAGGATGCAGTGAATGCTTTGGTTCCATTGTATGATTTTTTATATGATTATTTAAAAACCGATAAGGTTGATAAGATGGACATCTATGCCGGAGCATTCAAGAAATGGGCGGATAATATCATTGATAATGGAGTGCCGCATAATAACTGGAATCTGATGCAGGCGCGTTATATCATGAGCATCGGCATGATTTTGGAACCTGATGCTTCTTATCCGGACAAAAAGGGAGGCGAATATTATATTGATTATGTGTTGAATCGTTCTTCCATCCGTCAATGGTCACTGAAGCAGCTTGCTGATTATGGTTATGATACAGAAACCGGTATTTGGGCTGAATGTCCGGGGTATAGCCAAGTGGTTATCGGAGATTATACGGATATGGTTACTATCTTTGACCGTAATTTGGGTATGGACCTGACCGGAGAGATTCCCGTCATAAAAAAGCGGTGGCCGCCGACCCGCAATATTTGTTTCCGGATTGTATGACAATGGGCTTTGGCGATACACATCCCGGTAAATTGAATCCTGCTATCTTTGCCCGTATGGTAACTAATGCGCAAAAGCATGGTAAAAAAGATCAGGAAAGGCAATTTACTGCTATGTTGAAGTTATTTGATCCCGATGCGTCCAAATCGGCGGCTGAAAAGAAAAACGTGAAGGTGGCGGTAACTTCTTTCTTCAGTGATAAGCCTTTGGTGATTGATGATAAGATACCTGCCGGTGATATCAATGATTATGTGACTCCTACTTTTTATGCTCCCAATGCCAGTTGCTGGTGCAACGCAATGGCATGGACAAACGCCATAGTCTGATGATCGCTCAAAACGCCAGTGAAGGGAACCACATGCATGCCAATGGCATCAGCATGGAACTTTATGGAAAAGGATATCGTCTGGCACCGGACGGCGGCATCGGCTTGACCCTTTATTCCGGTTTGGATTATTTGGAGTATTACAGTCAGTTCCCTGCACACAATACGGTTTGTGTAGATGGAATCTCTTCTTATCCGGTTATGAAAAGCAATCATGCTTTCAAATTATTGAACTGCTATCCCGAAACGGGGGTGAAAGTGGATTATCAGCCTGTAAGTTATAGCGAAGTCTTTTTCCGTGAACCTGAATCACAGGCTGATCAAAACCGTATGATGAGTATTGTGACTACAGGAGAAAAGAACGGATATTATGTCGATATTTTCCGTAGCAGGAAAGTGGAGGGAGGAGATAAAATGCATGATTATTTTTATCATAATATGGGACAAACCATGAACTTGACTGCTGCTGACGGGAGTAGCTTGTTTCTTCAACCAACGGAGGAACTGGCTTTTGCAGGGGCACATATATATGCCTATTCTTATTTGTTTGATAAGAAAAGTGCCGAGACCTCCAAAGATATTAAAACAACGTTACTATACAGATGCCGGATGAGGATAATATCAGTATGAATATGTGGATGAAAGGTGCTCCTGAACGTAAAGTGTTCTCGGCTTTGAGCCCGATGACTGAAGGGTTGAGCCGGATTCCGGATATGCCTTATGCTATCAAAGAGCAACCTACGTTGACTTTTGTAGCCCGCCAACAAAGTGAAGCTTGGAATCGTCCGTTTGTAGCTGTTTATGAACCTTCTTCTGTAAAGGAGCCGGGATGTATTTCCTCCGTTACTTTTCCAGAAGTGGAAAGTGGTGTGGCTGGAAGTCATGTCGGAATTTGTATCCAACAAAAAGAGGGGCGTGTGGACCGGATTATTTCTTCGGATGATGCAGGCCATTTGTGTAAAAGTGGAGAAATGACTGTACAAGCAGCTTATGCATTGTGGGGAAATAAACAAGGCGATGATTGTATTTTCTTTTTGGGAGGAGGTACACTATTGAAAACTCCACATGTTGAAATAAGTTCATTGACAGTAACAGATGTGATGTTGGTGTATAAAGAGGGCGTTTGGAAATATGCAGCTTCTACACCTTGTAAAGTCAGGATGAATGGAAAAGAATATAATTTGTTGCCCGGACATGATTTACGCAAACTTTGATATAAACTTTCTTTTATAAAGTAATCTTTTTAAATCATCATCCTTTCTTTTTCATACAGCAAATAAGAAGTGGATGATGATTTTTTCTTTTTTGATAGGGAAAATATATTCCCTTTTCACTATATTTGCATTATTTGATAAACACGAGGTTCCAAATATGCACAATGTAATGAAAAACATTTTAAGATTTATATTTATATTGTTTCTTATATTCTTGTCTTTACCCATTTTCTCTCGTTCCTACGCTTTTCGTGGCTTGTCTGTAACTGAGGGTTTGTCAGATTTAGTGGTAAACGCCATTTATAAAGATTCTTTAGGTTATGTTTGGTTGGGGACCGGCAATTCGTTGGAATGTTTTGATGGAATTCATTTCAAGCATTATCTTATTCCGGGTTCAGATGAAAAATTGAAACGGGTAAATGCCATTGCTGAGATGCCTGGCAATGAATTGTGATGGGGAATGGCAGTGGATTATGGCGTGTTAGCAAGCAGAAAAATAGTTTGGAGCCATTGCCCGTGAAACGATAGGATATGCTGTGCGCTCTCTTTTACATGACGGGAAAGGAATACTTTATATCGGAACAGAAAGAGGACTTTTCATTTATAAAGGAGGGAGCCTGAACCAAATTATGATAGATCCTAATATGTTGTCGGCGGCGAATTCGATTGGTGGTTTGAATTTGGGGGAAGATGGAATACTTTGGATGGCTACGGAGAATGGTCTTTATTCCTTACAACTCTCAGATGGAAAAATAGAGGCTTATCATAATGTGGTGGAAGAGAAACATGTTTGTTCCTTTAAGAATATAGCCGGATAGGGAGTATGCTTTATTTGGGAACGATGGGACAGGGAATCATCAGTTTTGATACACAAACTAAAGAATTTGCCCGTTTTGTTGATGTAGGTTGTAATGTCATTTCTTCTTTGTCCGGTGATGGCAAAAGCCTTTTGTATGTAGGGACGGATGGTAACGGAGTTCATTTTGTATCAACGGATAAAAAGAAAGTTGTTCGTTCCATGCGTCATGAAACAGGGAAGGATGAGACTTTGCGTTCTAATTCCGTTTATTCTGTTTTGGTTGATAAGGAAGGATTGATATGGGTAGGATTCTATCAGCTGGGATTGGATTACACATTATATCAGAGCGGGTTGTTCTCCACTTATACGTATGCTCCTTTTTTTGATTCCGGAGATATGCCGGTACGTGCACTTGCCATCGAGGGGAAGGAAAAGCTGATCGGATCTCGTGACGGACTTTTTTATATTGACGAAGAAAATCATCGTTATAAAAGTTTCAAGGTTCCACAGTTACGCTCAAATATGATTTTCAGTTGTCTGTATTATCAGAATGAGTATTATATAGGTACATACGGTGGGGGAATGTATGTTTTCAATCCTGTAACTTTGACACTCAGAGATTTTGCCCCCGATGGAGGAATGCCTTTCAGTAAAGGACATATTTTCTGTATCAAGCAGGATAATGAAAGTAATTTGTGGATAGGGACATCTTTAGGAATATTCTGCTATAAAAATGGCAGACAGATAGCTCATTATACCAGTGCCAACTCTAAGTTGCCGGAAGGGAATGTATATGAAATTTATTTTGATTCCACCCATAAAGGATGGATATGTACGGAGAATGGAATGTGTATTTGGGACCCTTCGTCCGGACATTAAAAACCGATGTGTTTCCTGAAGGATTTATTCATAAGGAAAAGTAAGAGTGATCTACGAAGATTCCGACCATGATCTTTATTTTTTTCCGGACAAAGGCTCGCTTTTTATCTCTGATTTATCAATGACTACTTTCAGACGTTTGCAGCCGGGGACTCCTCTGGATGGGAATGATGGTATGTTTGTTGTGGAGGATCGTGAAAAGTGGTTATGGCTGGGAACTAACAATGGTTTGTTCCGGTATGATAAGAAAGACTGTTTTATTCCTTATAATTTTGTCGATGGCATTCCCAGTTCCATATTTACTCTTTGTCCGCCGGTGCGTGATGAGAATGGCATTTGGTTTGGAAACTCCAAAGGGCTCTTATATTTGGATGCAGTGCGGATGAATCAGAAGAAATCCATTCCCTATCCGGTTGCCATAACAGAGGTATGTGTAAATGGAAAATCTGTAGTGCAATCTGTTGTGAGAGATGGCGGCAAGAGTGAAATTTCATTGGAGTCTTCTCAAAAGAATGTTACCTTTTACTTTTCCGATTTCAGTTATACGGCACCTGCCTTTATGTCATATGAATATCAGTTGGAGGGTGAGGATGCCGGATGGATAGCTGTGACAGGTCGTTCGGATATGACTTATTATGATTTGCCGTCCGGTACCTATACTTTTAAAGTAAGGCGGACGGGGAATCCAGAGTCGGAAACTCAGATGACGGTTAAAATCGCTTCTTCTATCAGTATATGGAGCATAGTGTTTATCGTGATAGCAGTGGTGACCGGAGGTATTGCTGTTCTTTTGTCAAAGAAGAAAGAGGGAGAGGACGAAAGGGAAGAACCAATGCCTGGTCCTGCTAAGGTTATAGAAAAGGAAATACAATCGGTTAAGGAAACCAATGTTGTAGCGGAAGAAAAGTATAAGACAAATAAGATAAGTGTGGAAGAATGTAAACGGTTGGCGGATAAATTGGAGATTGTTATGCATAAAGAAAAGCCTTATACCAATCCTAATTTGAAGATTGCCGATTTGGCCGCCTCTATCGGAACCTCATCTCATACTTTGTCCTATTTGTTTAATCAGTATTTAAACCGTAATTATTATGATTATATTAATGATTATCGTATAGCTGAATTCAAGCGCTTGGTGGAGAAAGATGAATATGCTAAATACACTTTGAGTGCTTTGGCAGAGTTGTGCGGATTCAGTTCACGGGCTTCTTTCTTCCGATATTTCAAAAAAGCGACAAATATCACTCCCAATGAGTACATCCGAAGTATTGGGAAAAACAATGAATAACCTCGCTATTTCTTGTTGAGAGTATCAAATTATTATATGATACTGATAGTCTCAAATTCTTAAGCTGCTATAAATTAGCAGCTTAAACTGTTTTTGTCTAGGGTAATGATATGAGATTTATTGGAACCGGAAAAGTGCTTTTCTTGTTCTTCTACCTTCTATATTTGCATTCGTAAATGTAACCCAAAAAGCTGAAGACATGAAAAACATATCCATGAAATCTATTCAATTAATAAAAGACTCTTATACGAATTATCATCATTCGGTCTATCTGTATCTTTATTATAAGATAGGTCATAAAGAAGAGGCAGAAGACTTGGCACAAGATGTGTATGTACGGCTGATGGATTACGATCGGATGCTCTGTGCAGAAACTATTAAGTATTTCATTTTTACCATTGCCCGTAATTTGGTGACTGACTATTTACGTCGTTATTATAAGAGGCAGGAAGTGACTTCTTATTTATATGAGCATGCGGTAACTTATACAAATGAGACTGAGGCTCGTGTGGTGCTGATGACTTGGAAGCATGTGAGAAATATAGATTGTCTTTGCTTCCTCCACAGCGTCGTACTATTTATGCAATGAGTCGTTTTGAAGACAAATCTATTTCAGATATTTCAGAGGAATTAAATCTTTCGCATCGTACCGTTGAAAACCATTTAAGGATAGGGCGGCATGAGGTGCGCGAGTTTATCAAACAGTGTATATAATAAGAAAACAACAATAAAACTGTTAATATTAAATTTCAAGTTTATGAAAAACGAATTCTTTAAATTTTCATCGAGAAGAATCTTGTTTTCTACGGTGATGGCTTCTGCCTTGTTGGCAGGTAGCCCGCAGACTGTATTTGCAGAGGTGAATGGGGTGCAGACTGTTATGCAGACTGGAACGGTAAAAGGGCAAGTGGTGGATGCCAATGGGGAACCCATTATTGGTGCCAGTGTGTTGGTAAAAGGTACTACCAATGGTACGATTACTGATTTTGATGGTAACTTTACATTGAACAATGCTTCAAAAGGTATTTTGGTAGTGTCTTATATCGGTTATAAAACACAGGAAGTTCCAGTAAATGAAAAGAACCTTATGAAGATTATTTTAAAGGAAGATACGGAAGTATTGGACGAAGTGGTTGTGGTAGGTTATGGCACACAGAAAAAGGCTACTCTTACTGGTGCGGTAGCTTCGGTAAGTGGAGACATTTTGGAAAGCCGCCCAGTGTCTAATACAGCGATTGGTTTACAGGGACAAGTGCCGGGTCTGACTATTACACGAACTTCTGCTCGTCCAGGAAATGAGGATATGGCTATTCAGATTCGTGGTGCTTCTTCTACCAATAAAGTGGAACCGTTAATTATTATTGATGGAGTTCCGGCTATTAGCAATACTGAATTTAGTTCATTGAATCCGAATGATATTGAAAGTGTTTCTGTTTTGAAAGATGCTTCAGCAGCTATTTATGGAGCACGTGCAGCAGGTGGTGTTGTGTTAGTGACGACTAAAAAAGGCAAAAAAGGTGATAAACTGAAAGTATCTTATAATGGTATGGTAACAGCTAATACACCTGCTAATATGTTACCTTTGGCAGGTATGAGAGATTGGGCTTCAGCTATGGCGGAAGCTTCTTATCAGGATTATGTAGAATCCGATGGTAAAGGAGGGGAGGTAATCACACAGCGTTATACAAATGGGCAACTGTGGAATAATATCTTAGTATCAGGTGGAAAAACACCACATGCAGGAGTTAGTTTTGATGATACAAATTTGCTGGTTTTAGATAAAATGGCGATTGGAGATCCCTTTACTTATGTAGATGCCAATAGTCAGATGCATTATTATGAGTCTAATAACTGGTTGGATTTAATTTATGGAACAACTTGGAGTACACAACATAATGTCAATGTTCAGGGATCTAGTGAAAAAGCTCGGTGGATGGCATCATTAGGTTATGCTAATGACCGTTCTGTGATTACTGCTACGGATGATGGAGCTAAGAAGTATAACGCTCGTTTGAATGCTGATTATGATTTAACTAAATGGTTGACATTTAATATTAATATGTCATATAGTAATCGCTATACGGATGGGCCGATTGATGGACTTGATGGTAATAATTCTGGTATGTATGATGCTCCTATAGCAGCTCCTTATACTCCTTCAGGTAATTATTATGATTTATATATGATAGGTCGTTCTCCGTTGTCGGCAATGCAGGCTGGTGGACGAAACCAACAGGAGTTTGAAACATTTCGTTATTCTAATACTTTGACAGCTCAACTTACTAAAGATTTAAAGGCTACAGGGGCTATGTCTTTTATTAAAAATAATAATATTCAGACGGAATATAAGACAACCTATTATGTAGGGGCTCCTTATGTGGTGGGAGGTACGGCAGAAACCGGATATGATATAGAGGAAAAACTGAATGCTGTTAATCCAGGAACCTCCAGCTATGTACAGGAACGTAGTCAACGTACTTCTATGAGAATTATTCTATTCAGTTGGATTATAATCATACGTTCGGAGAAGTACATAATGTAGCTGTCATGGTAGGAGCGAACGCGGAGAAAAGAACTTATAAGAATGTAAAGGCAAAACGTACGGAATTATTGTATGATGGTTTACATGATTTGAACACTGGGTCGGCAGAAGCTTCTCATCAAACTATAGAGGGAGGATCTAATGAACAAGGATATGTTTCGTATTTGGCACGTTTGAATTATGATTATGCGGGAAAGTATATGATTGAAGCTTGGGGCGTCGTGACGGGACTTCTAAATTTCATCCTGATTATCGTTGGTGTAATTTTGGTGCTGCCAGTATCGGCTGGAGAATTTCGGAAGAAAGCTTTATAAAAGATAATTTGAAATGGCTGGATAATTTAAAACTGCGTGCTTCTTTTGGCATTACCGGTGGTGCAGTGAGTGAATTAGGCAATTATGACTATTTGTCAAGTATTGCTTTGGGTACTACTTATTTCAATACCGGACTTGTTCAAAGTGCATGGCTTTCCAAACTAACAGATTATACACGTACATGGGAGAAATTAGAGAATCTTAATATCGGTGTTGATTTCGCTTTATTAGGCAATCGTTTGACCGGTAGCTTTGATTGGTATCAGAAGAAGAACAATAATATGTTAGTTTCTTTAAATTATCCGGATGTGTTGGGAACAAATCCGGCTGCAACCAATGATGCTAAGCTTCGGGTTAGAGGTTGGGAGGTAGCATTGGGTTGGAACGATCGTGCAGGTGATGTAAACTATTGGGTAAATGCTTCTTTGGCAGATTCTCGTTCTATGGTGCTTGACTATGCGGGAACCGACAGATGGACAGCAGGTTTGGTGAAAGTACGTGAAGGCTATCCTTTGAATTCATTGTTCGTA
>ENA-OQEX01000041-OQEX01000041.1-human-gut-metagenome-genome-assembly--contig:-NODE-41-length-68562-cov-7.072054_pt1 | contig 68562 bp, 80 predicted proteins | sample MGYA00242802_ERZ504649 | MGnify/ENA primary metagenome ERZ504649 (study PRJEB26092, sample SAMD00036194) | human gut metagenome | host: Homo sapiens | study: EMG produced TPA metagenomics assembly of...
TTTATTTATTTATACTGACAGAATAACATTCTTTGCAACGAAATTTTCGTATGATAACTAAATGGTTATAACAGTGGCAAAATTCAGTATTGCTATTGCGTTTGTGATGCATAAATTAGTGTGATGTGAACCTTATTGTATGTATAGAAGATATTAATGTAATAAAACACATTGTTGTTATTCGTTATTTGTTAAATTGTTATCTTCATACAATTCTCATATTTGTTTATAATAAAACAATTTATCATCTTTTTGTTTATTTGCTATTGACAGAACAGTAGTCTTTGTGATAAAATACTTTATAAGATAACCGAACGGTTATAAACGACAAAGAGAAGTAAAAGTATATTCTTGTTTTCTCGTTCGATGTTTATATAATGTTGATTATCAAATTCAATTTCGGTGTATTATTGGTTGAAAATGCACTGTTCTAAGGAGAGATTTTTGTATGGCAAAAAAACTTATTAGTATTGCGACATTGTTTGTTCTTATGGCAGTAAGCGTATTCAGCGCTTTTGCGGTTGAGGATGAAACAAAAAATGCTCTTGTTTACGGTGACGTGAACATTGACGGCGATATTACCGTAATTGATGCTACCGATATTCAGAAGTACATTGTCGGTCTTGAAGAACTTACAGCAGACAGTAAGTCAGTTGCAGATGTTGATAGTGACGGCGCTATTTCTGTTATGGATGCGACTTCAATTCAAAAGTATATTGTAGGTCTTAATGGTTGCGGAAAAGTCGGTCAGCAATTTGTTACTGAATGATTTTAAATCATAATTACAGTAATAATAATAAAGTCCCGAGGTATTGTGTGTACTTCGGACTTTATTATGCATTGAATTTGTATTATTAATAGGGCTTAACCCTCATAAGGCATGACAATTGGATATAAATAAAAATCAGTCGGGAAGACATTGTTTTGCATTATGCAAACTGTCTTCCCGACATCCATTTTACATTTTCAATTTTTAAATTTCAATTTGTAAACTTCCGCTCGGAAAATATAAGCTTCGCATTAATAAAACTATCTACACGAACTACGCACCGAGGTACTCGGTTGAATAAAGCACGAGATATACAATAGTGACGCTCGGGAAATATAAGTTTCGCATTAACAAAACTATCTGCACGAACTACGCACCGAGGTACTCGGTTGAATAAAGCACAAGATATACAATGTAACGCTCGGGAAATATAAGTTTTGCGTTAATAAAACTATCTACACGAACTACGCACCGAGGTACTCGGTTTACATGCTTTCGGGGCAAGAAATGTTGAACATTGTAAGAACATTTTTGATAACGGCTCTTACGCAGTTGCAAAGTGCAAGTCTTGCCTGCATAAGACCTTCTTCTTCGCCCTTAACACGGCAAGCGTTGTAGAATTTGTGGAAAAGTGTTGCAAGCTGTGTTACATAGCGTGTAACCTTGGTCGGATCGTAATCCTTTGCCGCACTGATGATTTCGTTGGTGTATGACGCAAGATGATTGATGAGCTCCTTTTCTTCGGGAGCTGTGAGGAGTGCAAGCTCTGCGTCTGTACATTCTCTCGGAGAAATGCCCTCTTTTGCAAGTGACTTAAAAATACTGCAATTCTTGCGTGTGCGTATTGAACATAATAAACAGGGTTCTGATTGTCCTGACTTACTGCAAGGTCAAGGTCAAAGTCCATCTGTGTGTTAGCCTCTTTGGTGTTAAAGAGGAACCTTGCACTGTCAACAGGCACTTCGTCAAGCAAATCGCCAAGCTGAATAGCCTTGCCTGTACGCTTGCTCATTCTTACAAGCTCACCGTCCTTAACAAGCTTAACAAGCTGCATAAGAACAACATTGAGCTTGTCACCGTCATAGCCGATAGCGTCCATTGCGCCTTTCATTCTCATAACATGACCGTGATGGTCTGCTCCCCAAACATCAATAAGAGTTGTGAATCCACGGTCAAATTTGTTCTTGTGGTATGCAATGTCGGCTGTAAAATATGTCGGGTTGCCGTTCTGACGAATGAGAACATCGTCCTTTAATTCAAGGTTGTCAATGTATTTCTGTGACTTGCCCTCTTTGAGAAGCTTCTGTGTGAGCACCTCTTTGTTCTTGTACCAAACAGCACCATCTTTTTCGTAGGTAAGTCCTTTTTCTGTGAGAAGGTCAACAACAGCCTTAACAGCACCGCTCTTGTGAAGCTCGCTTTCAAAGAACCACTTGTCATAGAAAATCTTGTATTTTTCCATATCAGCCTGCATCTTCTTGATGTTCTTTGGAAGTGCATAGTCAACAAGAGCCTTTTTGCGTTCTTCTGCGCTTACATTAACAAGGCTGTCGCCGTTTAGGTCGGCATATTCTTTTGCAAGGTCTTTGATGTCCTCGCCCTGATAGCCGTCCTCGGGAAACTCTATCTCATCGCCCTTGAAAATCTGAAGATATCTTGCTTCAAGTGAACAGCCGAACTTTTCAATCTGATTGCCGGCGTCGTTACATAAAATTCACGCCATGCGTTGTAGCCTGCTTTGTCAAGAACAGCGGCAAGACAGTCACCGAGAGCGCCGCCTCTTGCGTTGCCCATGTGCATAGGACCTGTCGGGTTGGCTGATACAAACTCAACCATAACCTTTTCATCTCTGCCGTATTCACTTCTGCCGTATGCCTCGGGGTTGGCAAGGATTTCTCTGATTACAGCCGAATAAAATTCAGTGCCGAGGAAGAAGTTGATGAATCCCGGACCTGCTGTTTCAAAGCGGTCAAACATTGTACCCTCAAGGTCAAGGTTTGATGTGATAGCCTGTGCAATTTTGAAAGGCGGCATACGGAATGCCTTTGCGCCTGCCATTGCCGCATTTGTTGCAAAGTCGCCGTGGCTTCTGTCTGCGGGTGTTTCAATGATGAACGGAGCGGCTTCCGCCTGGGGAAGTTCACCGTTTGTTATTGCCTTTTCAATAGCGTTTTCAATTGCTTTTTTTAGCTGTTGTACAGCAAGTGCGTATGTATCCATATCAATCTACCTCATTTTCAAACTTTTCTTTTTCTTCAACCGTAATTTTAAACTTGTTTTCGCTCACAAGGTCATTGTTGAAATCAAGCGTGTAACTGACCTCAAGCGTTCCGCCGTTTTTGGTGAGGGAGTTGTTCATTGTTTTTGTGAAAACTCCTATCATAAGGTCGCCTGCAGGCGTCTGATACAGGCATTGATGCCGTCTGCCTTTTTCAAGCATAAGCTGTGAACGCATGGGACCTTTGCGTGTAATTGTCACCGTATTGTCCTGAACTTTGATGAGATTGTCGTAAAAGCTCTGCGGTGCATCCTCGTCATATTCTTTGTAGCCTATGTAACAATGGTCTTTTTTCATCAGAAAATTTCCCTCTGTGAGAACCTCAATTCTGTCGCTTTCATCGTCAAGAATCTGTTCGCCCAGAATGGAAATCATATATTTGCATTTTTTCTTTTCCTTATCTGTCATATCTTCCCTCGTTAATACTGCTCAATGTCAATTTGTGTAACAGTATGCTCCATATTTCTGCCGAGAAACAGTCCTGCAACGCTTTTAAATCCGTCGGGAGTGTCGCTTACATAAAATTCGGGAGTCTGATGCACACCGTCTGTGTTGAGCAGATTGTTTTCTCTGAGAATTTTTGAGCAATAGATTGCAGTTTCATATCCCGAATCAACAAGAGTAACGCCGTCACCCATAAAGTCAGCAATTGCGTCACGCAAAAGCGGATAGTGAGTGCAACCGAGAATGAGGGTGTCAACGCCTGTTTCCTTGAGTTCGGAAAGATATCTTCTGATGACAAGCCGTACAATCTGATCGTCACGACAAATGAAACCGTTTTCAACAAGCGGAACAAAAAGCGGACACGCCTGCTCATAAACCTTGTATTTCGGATTAAGCTTTTCAAGACGGAGCTTGTAGCTGTGGCTCGAAATGGTTGCGGCAGTACCGATAATTCCGATTTTACCGTTCTTTGTTTTTCGGTCGGCAATGAATGCGGTCGGGTTTACAACACCCGTGTACGGAACGGAAAGCTTTTCTTCAAGCATATCGCCTGCAACCGAACTTACTGTACCGCAGGCTGCAACAACTGTTTTGACATTGTGTTTCAACAGAAAATTTGCGTCCTGAAGGGCATACTTTGAAATTGTTTCACGGCTTCTGTTGCCGTAGGGTACTCTTCCCGTATCTCCAAAGTATATTATTTTCTCGTTTGGCAGCACATGCAAAAACTCTTTTACAGCGCTGAGTCCGCCTAATCCAGAGTCAAAAACTCCGATAGCATCTTGACAAGACATAATAAAACCTTCTTTTACATTAATATACAGCTTAAATAATAACACAATAATGTGCGTCTTGCAAGTCAAAACCTTTGACAAATCTGTTATTTGATTGTATAATGAATTCTGACAGACTAATCCGAGAGGAAGATTAAGTTGGAATTTAAAAAAGCTTTTGATTATATCGTCGGCAAGGTTGAAGAAGAACTTGTAAAACAGAATTATACAAAGCAGAAGGTTGTTGCCGAAAACGACAACGAGCTTGTTTCGCTTTTTACAAGTGCGTCACTTGCATATTCGGTAGTATATTATAAGGATAAGGAACAGATGGTACTCCGTTCCTGCACAATGACCGATGAAGGTCCCGACAACGAATGGAAAACACTTGCAACATGGCTTTACGATGAAACAGTCGGTACACAGAAGGACGCCGACAGTATCGCAAATGACTTTATCGAAGGCGTTTCGGGTACACTTGCAATCAAAAGGGCAAAGCAGGTTAAGCAGAAAAAGAAAAAGGATGACGACGGAACCGCCGATCCGAAGTTTCTCGCAAAGCGTTTTGTAACATATTTCCCCGAGCTTCGTGAGGAAATTAAAAACGAGGAAGATTGTTACTTCCCGTTCAGAGGCGCAACATTCGCAAAAGAGCATATTGCTCCGAAGATTCCCATGTATATTAAGCGTGCAAATAAGAATGAAATCGAGAAGTTTGCAAATGTGTTCAATGTTCAGTACAACAACGGTGATGTTGACACAAGGGCAATCATCACAATCGTTTTGCTCAATTCACTTGATGACACTGAGTATAATGCACTTTATGAGCATTTCAACGATGAACTCAAGGTTGCCGCTTTAAATGCAAGAGCTTTTAAGGGCAAAACGGTAAAGCCTGAAAAAGTTAAGAAAGTTAAGGCAAAGGCAAGCACTCTTACAAAGAACTGATTTAATTGAAATTCACCGTAAAATCCGTCTTGACGGGCGGGTTTTACGGAATATCGCAGAAAACACAGAATTTCTGCGGATAAATTGTAAAAAAAGGCTTGACTAAAGCCTTTATATATGGTAGAATAACCTTACCTCTGAAAGGGGCTTATTTTTTTGTGCCCTATTGAGGGAGGCTAAAATATTCCGAAAAAACCGGGAGGTGCCGTTATGAGAGTAAAAATCACATTGGCCTGCACAGAGTGCAAACAGCGTAATTACAACACAATGAAGAACAAGAAGAACAGTCCTGACAGACTTGAAATGAACAAGTACTGCCGTTTCTGTAAAAAACACACTCTTCACAAGGAAACAAAATAACGGAGGTACATCATGGCTGAGAAAAAGTCTGAAAATGCAAAAGCAGCTGCTAAAAAGACTGCTAAAAAGCCTAATGTTTTCAAAAGGCTCGCAAAGTACCTCGGCTCCTGTAAGAGTGAAATCAAAAAGATCACATGGCCCACAGCGAAGCAGACAACAAAGAACTTTGGTATTGTCATTGCTATGGTAGCTATTGTAGGCGTATTTATCTTTGCCCTTGATCAGGGTTTGTACGCTCTCGTTGGTCTTTTTATGAACACAACCGCCTGATTCGTATCTGACATTGCTTGAATCACGAAAGGAAGAAAGTTGTTATGGCAGAATCAGAAGCAAGATGGTATGTTGTTCATACCTATTCGGGTTATGAAAATAAGGTTGCAACAGATCTTATGACCACAGCCGAAAACAGAAATCTTCAGGATATGATTATTGATGTCAAAGTTCCTGTTGAAATCGTAACCGAAACAGTCGGCGATAAGACCAAAGAGGTTGAAAACAAACTGTTTCCGGGCTATGTTTTCGTTAAGATGGTCTATACAGACGAAACCTGGTATGTTGTGCGCAACATCAGAGGCTGTACAGGATTTGTGGGACCCGGATCAAAGCCCGTACCACTTACAGATGCGGAAGTTTACAGAATGGGTGTTGAAACACGAAGCGTTAAGCTTAACTATTCTGTCGGCGATTCAGTTCGCATTATAGACGGTCCGCTTGAGGATTTTGTCGGTGTTGTTGAAGAAATTGATGCTGACAAAGATTATGTCCGTGTAGTTGTTTCTATGTTCGGACGAGAAACTCCGGTTGAACTTGAGCTTGCTCAGGCTGAACCGATAGAAGATTAATCAAATAATAATCAGCCGATTGGCTTTTTATTGGGAGTGTAACGCTCCCTGTGGGAGGGACCCTACACAGTGGCGTCCCGCAATTTACCACGAATTTTGGAGGTGCAAACACAATGGCTCAGAAGGTTGTAGGCTTAATTAAGCTGCAGATTCCCGCCGGAAAGGCTACTCCGGCACCACCTGTTGGTCCGGCTCTCGGTCAGCACGGTGTAAACATTGTTGCGTTCACAAAGGATTTTAATGAGCGTACAAAGAATGATATCGGTCTTATCATTCCGGTAGTAATTACTGTATATGCAGACCGTTCATTCACTTTCATTACAAAGACTCCGCCTGCTGCGGTTCTTCTTAAGAAGGCTTGCGGTATCGACAGCGGTTCAGGCGTACCTAATAAGACAAAGGTAGCTCAGATCACTCGTGAGCAGATCACAAAGATTGCAGAGCAGAAAATGCCTGACCTCAACGCAGGTTCACTTGATGCTGCTATCAGCATGATTTCCGGTACAGCAAGAAGCATGGGTATTACAGTAGTTGACTAATTATTTCCGGGTGGGAGGATAATTCCGATTGACCACCTAACAATGGAGGAAGACTGATGAAACACGGTAAGAAATATGTTGACGCTGCTAAGCTCGTTGACAGAACTAAATTATATGATACAAACGAGGCACTTGACACAGTTATCAAGACTGCAGTTGCTAAGTTTGACGAAACAGTTGAGCTTCATGTAAAGCTCGGCGTTGACAGCCGTCATGCTGACCAGCAGGTTAGAGGTGCGGTTGTTCTTCCTAACGGTACAGGTAAAAAGGTTAGAGTTCTTGCAATTTGTAAGGGCGCTAACGAAGAACTTGCTAAGGAAGCCGGTGCTGACTTTGTCGGTGCTGAGGATATGACACAGAAGATTCAGCAGGAGAACTGGATGGACTTTGATGTTCTTATTACAACTCCCGATTGCATGGGCCTTGTAGGTCGTCTCGGTAGAATCCTCGGTCCCCGCGGTCTTATGCCAAACCCAAAGGCAGGTACTGTAACTCCCGACATTGCCAAGGCTGTTAAAGAAGCTAAGGCAGGTAAGATTGAGTACCGTCTTGACAAAACAAACATCATTCACTGCCCAATCGGTAAGGCAAGCTTTGGCGCTGAGAAGCTCGGTGAAAACCTTGACACTCTCATGGGCGCTATCGTAAAGGCTAAGCCTACTGCAGCTAAGGGTCAGTACATCCGCTCAGTTGCCATTACTTCAACAATGGGTCCGAGCGTTCGCATCAACCTGCTAAGTTTGGTGCTTAATTTCAGTTATTTACACAATAGTGTGAATATATAAAATTCGCTGTTCTAAAGACAGCAGGTGCGTAAGCGTAAAGGTTTTTCCTGCCTGCCGAGGAAGATGCAAATTACATTGTTTTGTATTTTTGCAGCCGTCCGCGGTAAAACGGACGGCTGTTTTTTATGAACTGCGTTACAAATATTTTGGAGGTGAATTTATCTTGCCAAGTCAAAGTGTTTTAGAGCAGAAGAAAGCAATTGTTGCAGAGCTTTCGGAAAGACTTAAAAGCTCAATCACAGGTGTGGTTGTCAGCTACGAAGGTATTAACACAGAGGACGATACAAAGCTCAGAAAAGAGCTTCGTGAGAACGATGTTAAGTACACTGTAGTAAAGAACACACTTCTTTCCCGTGCTTGCGAGGAAGCAGGTCTTGATGACATTAAGCCTGTTCTCGAGGGTACAACAGCTATTGCTACAAGCGACAGCGAGTACGCTGCTGCTGCAAGAATCCTTTGCAACTATGCTAAGGATCATGACAACTTTAAGGTTAAGTCAGCTTATCTTGACGGTGCCGTAATTGATATGGACACAATCGTTGCCCTTTCAAAGCTCCCAACAAGAGAAGTTCTTCTTGCAAATGTTCTTGGTGCATTCCAGGCACCTATCGCATCCTTTGCACGTGCCGTACAGGCTATCGTTGACAAGGGCGGCGTTGAAGCTTGTGCTGCTGAGGCAGCAGAAGAGGCTCCTGCTGAGGCAGAAGCTCCTGCAGCAGAATAATCGGCTGCAATTAATTAAAATTTTACTAATTATCATATTGGAGGTAAATTACAATGGCATCAGAGAAAATTACTGCTATTATTGAAGAATTAAAAGGCCTCACAGTTCTTGAGCTTTCAGAGCTCGTTCACGCTGTAGAGGATGAGTTTGGTGTATCAGCTGCTGCTGCAGTTGCAGTTGCTGGTCCTGCTGCTGACGGTGGCGCTGCTGCTGCTGAGCAGACAGAGTTTGATGTAGTTCTTAAGGCTGCAGGCGGCAACAAGATTGCTGTTATCAAGGTTGTTCGTGAAGTAACAGGTCTTGGTCTTAAGGAAGCAAAGGCACTCGTTGACGGTGCTCCTAAGGCTCTCAAGGAAGGCGTTTCTAAGGAAGACGCTGAAGCTATTAAGACTAAGCTCGAAGAGGCCGGTGCTGAAGTAGAACTTAAGTAATTTTACTTATAGCTTGCATTTTAAGTCCGACAGATTTCTGTCGGACTTTTTTGCGTTTATTGTTAAAATTTGTCATTTTTGATTTTGTATAAATTCAATTTTTATCTTACAATAAAAGAGTATGGACAATATAATCACAATGTCTGTTTTAACTGCTTTTGATTACTGTTTTGCTTGACGAGCCGATTCTTTTGTGATAAACTATTAACGAACATAGGGTGTTGGATATTAACGCTGACAAGGGGTATTTGTCGCAATTCCACTATCTATGTGAATTCAGAAAACATAGAAAGGTTGATACTGAAATGGCAAAGATTGATTTAACAAAGTACGGTATTACAGGTACCACTGAAATCGTTCACAATCCTTCTTATGAAGAGCTTTTCAAAGAAGAAACAAGACCCGAACTCGAGGGTTATGAAGTTGGTCAGGAAACTGAGCTTGGCGCAGTTAATGTTAAGACCGGCGTTTACACAGGTCGTTCACCTAAGGACAAGTTCATCGTTATGGACGAGAACTCAAAGGACACTGTTTGGTGGACTTCTGACGAGTACAAGAACGACAACCATCCTGCATCTGAGGAAACTTGGAAGGCAGTTAAGGAAATCGCAAAGAAAGAGCTTTCTAACAAGAAGCTTTATGTTGTAGATGCTTTCTGCGGTGCTAACAAGGACACAAGAATGGCTGTTCGTTTCATCGTTGAGGTTGCTTGGCAGGCTCACTTTGTAACAAATATGTCATCACTCCTTCAGCTGAAGAGCTTGAAACTTTGAGCCTGATTTCGTTGTTTACAACGCATCAAAGGCTAAGGTTGAAAACTACAAGGAGCTCGGTCTTAACTCAGAAACAGCTGTTGTATTCAACATCACAAGCCGTGAGCAGGTTATCATCAACACATGGTACGGCGGTGAGATGAAGAAGGGTATGTTCTCAATGATGAACTACTACCTCCCGCTCAAGGGCATCGCTTCAATGCACTGCTCAGCCAACACAGATAAGAACGGCGAGAACACAGCTATCTTCTTTGGCCTTTCAGGTACAGGTAAGACTACACTTTCAACAGATCCTAAGAGACTCCTCATCGGTGATGACGAGCACGGCTGGGACGACAACGGCGTGTTCAACTTTGAAGGCGGCTGCTATGCTAAGGTTATCAACCTTGACAAAGAGTCAGAGCCTGACATCTACAACGCTATCAGAAGAGACGCTCTTCTTGAAAATGTTACTGTTGACAAGGACGGCAAGATTGACTTTAACGACAAGACTGTAACAGAGAACACTCGTGTATCATATCCGATTAATCACATCGACAACATTGTTCGCCCTGTTTCTTCAGCTCCTGCTGCAAAGAATGTAATCTTCCTTTCAGCTGATGCTTTCGGCGTACTTCCGCCTGTTTCAATCCTCACACCTGAGCAGACAAAGTACTACTTCCTCTCAGGCTTCACAGCTAAGCTTGCAGGTACAGAGCGTGGTATCACAGAGCCAACTCCAACATTCTCAGCTTGCTTCGGTCAGGCATTCCTCGAGCTTCATCCTACAAAGTATGCTGAAGAGCTCGTTAAGAAGATGGAAATGAGCGGTGCTAAGGCATACCTCGTAAACACAGGTTGGAACGGCACAGGCAAGCGTATCTCTATTAAGGATACTCGTGGTATCATCGACGCTATCCTTGACGGTTCTATCACAAAGGCTCCTACAAAGACAATTCCACACTTCAACTTTGAAGTTCCTACAGAGCTCCCCGGCGTTGATTCAGGCATCCTCGATCCTCGTGACACATATGCAAATGTTGCTGATTGGGAAGAGAAGGCTAAGGATCTTGCAAGCCGTTTTGTTAAGAACTTTGCTAAGTACGAAGGCAACGAAGCTGGTAAGGCTCTCGTTGAAGCAGGTCCTAAGGCTTAATTTGCCCGACTGTGCTTAACGCATCATAATTGGTGCAACCTTTACCTAATAAAAATTGCACCCGAAAGGTTTTTGAAAAAATTCCTTTCGGGTGTTTTTTATTGAGATTATACTTACAAAAATGCGGACATTTCTTTTATGTTTTCTTCTTCGGTTTCTAACATTCTTTTGGCGAGGAGCTGACATGGGGATCATTGCCGTTATATTCTCGAATTTTGCGTGACATTTTATTCACTCCCATTGTGTTGCCTTTTATCATCATTTCGGCAATATGCGAAGATGACGAGTCACGCTTTAAATCCCTTTGTGCGGCATAGCGTGTCATTGCTTTTGTCATATTACTCACTCTGTGTGGCTCTGCACCACGATTTTGCAACATTTTATTTGCACAATGATACAGCTTTCCGTATTTAATAAGATGTTCGCACAAAACGCCGTCAACCTTGCTGTCCTTCAAACTTTTCCTCACGCTCGTAATTCCCTGACAGCCCATTTCGGCATTCTGCAAAACGCAGTTGAGCATTTCAATATCGTTAGTCATAACAAATCACCTCTGTAGATATTATTTACGGGAATTTTTGTATTTATGCAACCGTAAAAAATTAGGTTGCAACACAGCTGTTTTTATGGTTTAATATCTATTAGATAATAAAAAACAGGTGATTTTATGGTTGACGCAAAGTTACATACAATAAAACTTCCGTATCCCGACAAGGGTGACAGAAATGTTTGGGTTTATGTTCCGTCACATTCCGACGACGAAAAACTGCCCGTTGTTTATATGACTGACGGACAGAATCTTTTTGACGATAATTCAACTCCGCACGGTTCGTGGGAGGTTGTAAAAGCCGTTGAAAACGAGCAGAAAAGCGGTGTAGGCAACGCTGTAATCGTAGGTATTGACAACGGTAATGCTTGGCGTGACAGCGAGCTTACACCGAAATCAATCGGAGAGGTTCAGCACCTTGAAATGCTCTGTGAGGACTTCAAACCCGAGGGCGAAATCTTTGACAATTTTCTTATGAATACCGTCATTCCGTATGTTGAAAATAATTTCCCCGTATGCACCGACAGACAGAATGTTGCCGTCTGCGGAAGTTCATCGGGCGGACTTATGTCATTTTTTTCGGCTTTTGAACACCCGGAAAAATTCGGCTATGCAGGTGTGTTTTCTCCTGCATTTCTCTGTTACACAAGAGAGGATTGGGCGAAATATCTTTCGACAAAAATTGTTGAAAATATGCCGTACCTCTACATCTATACGGGTAACGGTGATGAGCTTGAAGAGATGATTTTTGAAAGCACCGAAATGCTCTACGAACTTTTGGAAGAAAGCTTCTACCCGTATGACAGAATGAACGAGGTCATTCTTTTTGAAAACGCACACAATGAAAAATCTTGGCGAGAAATTTTCCCCGATTTTCTCCACACATTTTTGAGCAGACTTTGATAATATGAACAGCAAAATTGATATAAAAATATGCACCATTGATATGTTGACGGACCTGCAATATCTTTGCAGAACAACTTTTTCCGAAACTTTCTCCGATTCAACCGATGAGGAGGATATGCGAAAATTTCTTGCAGAAACCTATTCAGCGGAAAAGCTGTCAACAGAACTTGCAAACTCCGAAAGTGTAACCTTTATAGCGTACAAAAACGGTACTCCTCTCGGATATTTAAAACTGAATATCGGCAATGCGCAGACTGAAAAATGCCTTGACAATGCGCTTGAAATTCAACGCATCTATATCCTGAAAAGTGCCAAAGGACAGGGCATAGGCTCAGCCTTTATGCAGATTGCGGAGAATTTTGCAAGTGAGAAAAAACTTCAACAATATGGCTCGGCGTATGGGAACATAACGAGCCTGCAAAGAAATTCTACAAATCAAAAGGATATGAAAAATTTTCACATCACACATTTGTCATCGGTGACGATATGCAAACCGATTTCCTTTTGAAAAAAGAAATTTTATGATTTGGGGCAAAACAAAAGGACAGCCTTAAAAGACTGTCCCAAAAATGTGATTTGGTTTAAATCGAAATTATGCGATGATTTCGCCGTCAACCGTACCGCCAAGACCTGCGGCATTTGATTCGTCTGTATCAATGTGCATTGCAGGAGCGTAGTTTGCGTTTACTCTGATTACAACATCACCGAATGTTGTTGCTCTGCCTGTATTTTCGCCAACCTTAACCGAAACGAGCTGTTTGTCTTTAAGACCAAACTCCTCGGCAGTTTTCGGATCAAGGTGAATGTGTCTTTTAGCGGCAATTACACCGCATTCGATTTCAACTTCGCCCTCGGGACCGACAAGCTTGCAGCCGGGTGTGCCTGCAATATCGCCTGATTCTCTGACAGGAGCGGCAATGCCGAGCTTACGAGCGTCTGTAAGAGAGATTTCAACCTGATCTGCACTTCTTTCGGGACCGAGAATTGACATTTTCATTTCACTTTTCGGACCTACAACAGTTACCTTTTCAACACAGGCAAACTGTCCGGGCTGTGAAAGATTCTTTTTGTTTGTAAGAGTTGCGCCCTTGCCAAAGAGAGCCTCGAGAGTTTCTTTGGTAACATGAACATGATGCGCTGATGTTTCAACCATTACTTTCATTTTGTGTACCACCATTCAATTAGAATTCGCCGTACGGCTTCGTGTTTATTTTACTACTTTATTCTTGGAATTTCAACATTTTTGATAAATTTAAATCTTTATTTTGGGAGAGAAAATTATGTATAATACCTGGGAAGAATTAAAATCGGCTTGTGAAAACTGTCACAGGTGTGAACTCTGCGAAACTCGCACAAATGTTGTTGTGGGCGTCGGCAACGAAAATGCAGAGGTTATGTTCATCGGTGAAGGTCCGGGTGAAAACGAGGATCTTCAAGGCGAACCGTTTGTCGGCAGAGCAGGCAAACTGCTTGACAAAATGCTTGCGGCTGTTGACCTTGACAGAAACAAGAATATTTACATTGCCAATATGGTAAAGTGCCGTCCGCCGAAGAACCGTGATCCAAAGCCCGAAGAACAGGAAATGTGCATTGAGTGCTCAGAACACAGGTGAGAATGATCAAGCCGAAAATTATTGTCTGTCTCGGCAGAATTGCGGCGGCAAGGCTTATTAAATCGGATATCAAAATCACAAAGGAACACGGTCAGTGGATTGAGAAAAACGGTGTGCTTATGATGGCAATGCTTCATCCTGCGGCAATTTTGCGTGATCCACGCAGAAAGCCCGACGCTTTTGATGATTTCTTAAAGCTCCGTGATAAAATCAACGAGGTCTGTAATCATACATATTAATAATTTTTTGCAGCGGAGGTTTAGTGTGACCTCTGCTGTTTTTATATGTATAATTTCAAAATATTGTACATACAGATGACGAATACGGTAAGATTTCTGTTGATATTGCGGCATTAATTTGGTATAATTAGTATGCAAAGCACAGTGATTTTTTCTGAAAGAAACATATGAAAAGGGTGATTTTATGAGCCTTGTAGAATTTAATAATGTTTACAAAAGATACAAAACGGGTGAGATTGTCATCAATGCGGTTGACGGCATTTCGTTCAAGGTTGAGGAGGGCGAGTTTGCAATTGTAGTCGGTGCGTCCGGTGCAGGCAAAACAACCGTTCTGAATATTCTCGGCGGAATGGACAGCTGTTCCGAGGGCGAAATCATTGTCGGCGGAAAGGATATAAGCAAATTTAAGGACAAACAGCTTATTGAGTACAGACGGCATGACATAGGCTTTGTGTTCCAGTTCTACAACCTTGTTCATAACCTAACGGCAAAGGAAAATGTTGAGCTTGCAGCTCAGATTTGCAGCAATCCTCTTGACAGTGAAACTGCTCTTGACAGCGTGGGCTTGCTTGAAAGGGCAAACAACTTCCCCGCACAGCTTTCGGGCGGTGAACAGCAGAGAGTTTCAATCGCAAGAGCACTTGCCAAAAGACCGAAGCTTTTGCTTTGTGACGAACCGACAGGTGCGCTTGACTACAACACGGGCAGACAGATTCTGAAATTGTTGCAGGAAACCTGCCGTAAAGACAAAATGACCGTTGTTCTCATCACTCACAACGGAGCAATAACGCCGATGGCGGATCACATTATAAGAATGAAAAGCGGAAAAATTGTTGAAGATATTTACAATGAAAATCCGAAAAATGTTGAGGAAATTGAGTGGTAAAAAATGAAAAGGAGGTGTCACAATGACTAAATCCTTGATAAAAAACACATTCAGAGAAATTAAAAATACAAAAGCAAGATTCATCTCAATTATGGCGATTATCGCCCTCGGAGTGGGATTTTTTGCCGGAATAAAGGCAACGGTTCCGTCAATGTACAATCTTGCAAGAACCTACACGAACGAGCAGGAGCTTATGGATTACCGGCTTGTGTCAACGGTCGGATTTGATGAGGACGACATAAAGGCGGTAAAAAATACGGACGGAGTAACCTCTGTTATGCCGTCATATTTCTGCGATGTTCAGACCGATGCCGACAGCGGCGGCAGAACTATGAGAGTCATTGCGCTTCCCGAAAAATACGGTGATAATTCCGTTCAGAACAAGCTTGTTTTGACGAAGGCAGACTTCCCGAAAAGTCGGGTGAAATTGCAGCCGATTCAAGCTCGTTCACGGCAGAGGGTTATAAAATCGGCGACAAAATCAGATTTGCAAAACAGACGGGCGATACAGATACTTCAACCGAACTTAAAACCCTTGAATACACTGTGGTCGGTCTTGTGCAGTCACCTCTTTACATAGCATATCAGCGAGGAACTACGACGGTCGGCAACGGAAAAATCTCGGATTATTTCTACATTTGCCCCGAAGATTTCGCCTTTGAACGCTACACGGAGCTTTATGTAAAAACCGATATTTCGGATAAATTCTTGGCATACACGGACGATTATGATAATGCCATAGAGAATAAAGCCGCCGATTTTGAAAAGGTGGGAGAGGACAGGAGCAACAGCTTTACGGTTGAGGTTATCGACAAGGCTAAGAGCGACCTTGCAGATGCAAAACAGGAGTATTCGGACAATAAAGAAAAAACCGAAAAGAAGCTTGCCGATGCAAAGACGGCGATTGATGACGGCAAAAAAGAGCTGAAAGCCAAGACCGATGATGCACAGAAAAAACTTGATTCGGCAAAACAGCAGATTGAGGACGGCAGGACACAGCTTGAAAATTCACGCAATGAATATAACACAAAAATTGCCGATGCACAGGCTCAGATTGCCGAAAAGGAAAGTCAGCTTAATTCTGCCGAAAAACAATATAATTCTTCAAAAGCAGAATTTGATAAAGAAATTTCAAAATCACAGGCTGAAATAGAAAATGCGGAATATCAGTTGCAGTCGGCAAAGGATACATTTCAAACCGAACAGGAACCACAGCTTTTGGCAGGAATAAGTCAGGCTGAGGAAGCTGTTTCGGCTTTGCAGTATCAGATCAGTCAGACGACCGATGAAGAAACGCTTGCTGTTTTGAACGCACAGCTTGAACAGGCTCAGCAGAAGCTTGACGAACTCAACGCAACATACGATTCCGCAAAGGCACAGCTTGAAGAAAGCGAAAGCCGACTTTCCGAAAGCAAGGCACTTTTTGAACAGAAAAAGAGTGAGGGACAGGCTCAGCTTGACTACGCATATTCACAGATTTCAAGCGGAAGAACACAGCTTGATGCCGCAAAAGCAGAACTTGCACAACAGTCGGCAGACGGTCAGGCACAGCTTGATTCGGCAGAAAGCAAGCTGAATGACGCTCAGAGCGAGTATGACAGCGGTGTTGCAAAGCTTGCCGAGGAAAAGAAAAACGGCGAGAAAAAACTCTCCGATGCACAGACAGAATACGATGACGGTGTTAAAAAAGCCGATGAAGAATTCAAAAAGGCAGAGGATAAAATCAAAGACGCAGAGGAAGAAATTAATTCTCTTACAGAACCAAAGTGGTATGTCTTCGACAGAAGCGACAACCCGGGTTACTCAACATTTTCTTCAAATGCAGACAGACTCGGCGCTGTTGCAACGGTATTTCCGGTATTCTTCCTGCTCGTAGCGGTGCTTGTCTGCGTAACCACAATGACAAGACTTATTGAGGAAAAGCGTACCGAAATCGGAACGCTGAAAGCACTCGGCTACAGCAACACAAGCATTATAATGAAGTTTGTAATCTACTCGTTGCTTGCGGCTGTTATCGGAAGTGTAATCGGTATTTTAATCGGCATTTTCACCTTGCCGTTTGTAATTTATGATGCTTACAAAATTATGTACTACATCGGCGATATAACGCTGATACCAGACTATACAAGCATAATTTTCGGAATTGTTGCCGCAGTTGTCTGCACGGTTGTTGTGTCGGTTGTAGTGTGTGCTAAATCTCTGCACGAAAAGCCTGCGGCTGTTATGCGGCCGAAAGCACCAAAGGCGGGCAAGAGAATTTTGCTTGAACGCATAAAACCGTTGTGGTCACATATGAGCTTTAACTCAAAGCTGACCGCAAGAAATCTGTTCAGATACAAGGTAAGACTTTGTATGACTGTTATCGGTGTGGCAGGCTGTACGGCTCTGATTGTTGCCGCATTCGGTTTGCTCAACAGCTTTGAACCGATGACACACGATCAGTTTGAAACAATCTATAAATACGACGCCGTTGTTGTTCCTAAAGACAGCGGAAGTGCCGACAATCTTTCGTTTTTGACAGATACACTTGATAAAAACAGCAATGTCAAACACTCAATGCTTGTTTCACAGCAGGAATGTACGGTAACACACGGCAGTAAGGTTAAGGACAGCGACACAAATCTTGTTGTACCGCAGAATCCCGAAAAGTTTGACGAAATTGTTTCTCTGCATACAAGAAAGGGCAAAGAAGAACTCAAGCTTTCGGACAGCGGAGTAATGCTCAGTGAAAAAATGTGCAGTGAGCTTGGAATAAAAACGGGCGACAAAATCACACTGAATGTTGACGGCAAAAAGGCAGAGGTCAAGGTTAGCGGAATTTTTGAACAGTACATTTACAATTTTGTCTACATGACGCCCGATGCCTATAAGAGCTTGTTCGGTAAGGATTGCACCTATAATATGGCTGATGTCGCACTCAAAGACACCTCGGATTCCGCCTGCGACAAATTCGGTTCACAGGTTTTATCCGATGATAAAATTGCGGCGGTAAGCTACATTGCATCAAGCTTGAACGAATTTAAAAATATGCTCAACTCGCTTGATATGGTTGTTACGGTTATGATAATCTGCGCAGCGGCACTTGCCTTTGTTGTACTCTACAACCTGACAAATATCAACATTGCCGAGCGTGTCCGTGAAATTGCAACCTTTAAGGTTCTCGGATTCTACAATCGCGAAACCTCATCATTCATTTACAAAGAGAACATAATTTTGACTATCCTCGGAATTATCGTAGGTCTGTTTCTCGGAAATCTTTTGACGGGCTTTATCATTCAGACGGTTGAGGTTGACAACGTTATGTTTGGAAGAGATATTTATTTCACTTCATACCTCTATGCGGCAGGGCTGACATTCCTGTTTTCAATTCTTGTAAATGCGGTTATGAGCTTTAAGATTAAAGCCGTTAATATGGTTGAAAGCCTTAAAAGCGTTGAATAACGGAATATTTTGCCGTATGCTTAAAAAATCTTTTGTAAAATATTGATTGAATACAGCAATTGTGTTATAATACAGAAGAATAGGCTAAATAAATAGGCTGACAGGCAAAATATCTGTGAAAGGATAGTTACAGTAATGATAAAAGCTAATGAATACCGCACAGTCACCTGCGGTGAGTTAAGAGAAGAAAATATCGGACAGCAGGTCAGAGTTGCGGGCTGGGTTGAAAATATCCGTGACCACGGCGGTGTAATGTTCCTCGATATCCGTGATCAGTACGGTGTGCTTCAGGTTGTTGTTCACAACGATGAACTTCTTAAAGATATCAACAAGGAATGTACAGTTACTCTCAGCGGTACTGTTGTTAAGCGTGACGAAGAAACAATCAACAAGAAGATTGCAACAGGTTTCGTTGAAGTTCACACGGAGGACATCAAGGTTCTCGGCAAGTGTAAGAATGTTCTTCCGTTTGAGGTTGCAACCTCTACAAATACCAACGAAGAAGTAAGACTTAAATATCGTTTTCTTGACCTCCGTAACCCGAAGGTTCACAATAATATTATGATTCGTTCGCAGATTATCACATTTCTGCGCAACAAGATGAACGAAATGGGCTTTATGGAGATTCAGACTCCTATCCTTTCAACTTCATCTCCGGAGGGCGCTCGTGACTACCTTATCCCGAGCAGAAAGCACAAGGGCAGATTCTACGCTCTCCCACAGGCTCCTCAGATTTTTAAACAGCTCCTTATGGTGTCAGGCTTTGACAGGTATTTCCAGATTGCACCTTGCTTCCGTGATGAGGACGCCCGTGCAGACCGTTCACCGGGTGAGTTCTATCAGCTTGATTTTGAAATGGCTTTTGCAACACAGGAAGATGTATTTGCTGTTGCTGAAGAGGTTCTTTACGAAACATTCAAGAAGTTTTCAAATAAAGAGGTTTCAAAGCCTCCGTTTGCCCGTATTCCGTATGCCGAGAGTATGCTCAAGTACGGTACAGACAAGCCTGACCTCCGCAATCCGCTCGTAATTGTTGAAATCAGCGATATGTTTGAGGAAACAGACTTTGCTCCGTTCCGCAAAAAGACAGTTCGTTCAATAAATGTTCCGAACGCCGCAGGTCAGTCAAAAAAATGGTTCAAGAAGATGGAGGAGTTCGCTCTTTCAATCGGCATGAAGGGCCTTGGCTATGTTAAGGTTAGAGATGACCTCACATTTGACGGTCCGATTGACAAGTTCCTTAAAGAGGGCGACCGTGAAGAACTTATCAGCCGTAACGGTTCAAAAGCAGGCGATGTAATCTACTTTATCGCTGATACTGCTCAGGAAGCTCCAAAGCTTGCGGGTCAGATCAGAACAGAGGTTGCAAAGCGTCTTGACCTTATTGATACAAGCCGTTTTGAAATGTGCTTTATCGTTGACTTCCCGATGTTTGAGAGAGATGAAGAAACAAATCAAATTATCTTCACACACAATCCTTTCTCAATGCCGCAGGGCGGTCTTGACAGCCTTCTTAACAAGGATCCCGAAGAGGTTCTTGCTTATCAGTACGATATCGTTTGCAACGGTGTAGAGCTTTCATCAGGCGCTGTTCGTAACCACGATATTGAAATTATGAAGAAAGCGTTCGAGCTTGCCGGCTACAGCGAGGATGACCTCAAGGCTAAGTTCTCCGCACTCTACAATGCGTTCCAGTACGGTGCTCCGCCGCACGCAGGTATGGCTCCGGGTGTTGACCGTATGATTATGCTCCTTACAGAGGAAGAGAACATCAGAGAAGTTATTGCATTCCCGATGAACTCCAATGCTCAGGATCTTCTCCTCGGTTCACCGGGTGAGGTAACAGAACAGCAGCTCCGTGAGGTTCATATTAAATTAAGATAAAAACTGCATTTGCAGTCATATATTCAAACTCAAAGGGCGAGTTATATATTATATGACTTGCCCTATTTTCTTTAAAAAGGACGGTTTTTATGGTAACAAGAGAAGATGTTGAAAACATTGCGTTGCTTTCAAAGCTTTTTGTTCCCGAAGAGGAGCTTGACGGCCTTACAAAGTCAATGCAGGAAATCATAGATTTTGCCGACACAATCAATAACGCTCCGACAGACGGCGAGGAGTTTGACGATATTAACAATCTGTCAAATGTTTTTCGTGAGGATGAGGTTGTTGAGTCCTACGATACAAAGGAGATCCTTTCAAATGCTCCCGAGCAGGCAGAGGATCACTTCCTTGTAAGAAACAGAGAGTAAGGCGGTGTAAAAATGGGTTCTATTGAAAAAATTCATGAAATGCTTGTGTCAAAAGAGTGTTCATGTACCGAGCTTACAAAAAGCTATCTTGATGAAATCGAAAAGGCTGACGGCGAGCTTAACGCATATGTTAATGTAACAGGCGAGGAGGCTCTGAAACTGCCGAGGCTGTTGACAGAAAAATTGCCTCCGGCGAGAAAATCGGTATGCTCGAGGGTGTTCCGATGACGCTCAAGGACAATATTTCAACAAAGGGAATTGAAACAACCTGTTGTTCAAAAATTCTCACAGGCTATAAGCGATTTATAACGCAACCGTTTGGGAAACTCTTGCAGGCGAAAACGCAGTTATGCTCGGCAAGACGAATATGGACGAGTTCGCAATGGGCTCTTCATGCGAAACATCATACTTTGGCGGTGCAATGAATCCGTTTGATTCAAACTATGTTTCAGGGGGTTCATCAGGCGGTGTTGCAAGTGCGGTAGGCGCAAACATTGCCGCTTACGGTCTTGGCTCTGATACAGGCGGATCAATCCGTCAGCCGGCATCATTCTGCGGTATTGTAGGTCTTAAACCTACTTACGGTGCGGTTTCCCGTTACGGACTTATCGCATACGCAAGTTCACTTGACCAGATTGGACCGATTACAAAGTCTGTTGAGGATGCTGCAATTGTTTTTGACGCAATTTCAAAGAGAGATGAAAAAGATTCAACCTCAAAGGGCTTTGTCGGTGACACATATTCAAAACTCAACAATGACATTAAGGGTATGAAAATCGGTATTGCAAAGGAATATCTTGAGGGTGTCCGTGACGATGTAAAAGAGGCTGTCTTAAAGGCTGCCGATATCTACAAGTCAATGGGCGCAGAGATTATTTACTTTGACCTGCCGGAACTCAAATTTGCCCTTCCTGTTTACTATATCATCGCCTGTGCCGAGGCATCTTCAAACCTCGGCAGATATGACGGTATCCGCTTCGGTTACAAAACCGAGCATTACAACGGCACTCACGATATGGTCTGCCGTACCCGTTCGGAGGGATTCGGCGAAGAGGTTAAACGCAGAATCCTCCTCGGTACCTATGTTCTTTCCGCAGGTTACTATGACGCTTATTACAAAAAGGCTCAGAATCTTCGCGGCACTATCGTTAAGGCATTCAACAACGCATTTGAAAAGTGCGATGTAATCCTTGCTCCGACAGTTCCTATGACAGCATTTGAAAAGGGACACGCTGTAAGCGATCCGATTGAAACCTATCTTACGGATATCTGCACTGTACCTGTCAATATTGCAGGTCTGCCGGGTGTTTCGGTTCCGTGCGGATTCAACGCAAAGGGTATGCCGATTGGTATGCAGCTTATCGGCAAGAGCTTTGGCGAGGCTGAAATTCTTAATGCGGCATACAAATATCAGCAGGCTGCTGCTGAAAACTTTAAGGATACAAAGTGGGGTGTTAAGCTGTGAGTTACGAATTAGTTGCGGGTTTTGAAACCCATATTGAGCTTGCCACAAAGACAAAAATATTCTGCGGCTGTACTACAAAATTCGGCGGTGCGCCAAACAGCCATTGCTGTCCCGTGTGTATCGGTCTGCCGGGAACACTTCCAAAGCTTAACCGTGAGGTAGTTCGCTATGCAATCCGTGCAGGTCTTGCAGTTCACGGTGAAATCGCAGAGATTTCAAAAATGGACAGAAAGAACTACTGCTATCCCGACCTTTCAAAGGCTTATCAGATCAGCCAGCTTTATGCTCCGCTTATTATAGGCGGTTATGTTGAGCTTTCAAACGGCAGAAAAATCCGTCTGCACCACATTCACATCGAAGAGGACGCAGGAAAGCTCATTCATCAGCACGGCGACACATATGTTGACTATAACCGTGGCGGTGTTCCTCTTATCGAAATCGTTTCAGAGCCTGACATTCGTTCAATTGACGAGGCAAGAGAGTATGTTGAAAAGCTTCAGCAGGTTATGCGTTACATCGGAATTTCCGACTGTAAGATGCAGGAAGGCTCAATGCGTTGCGATGTAAACATTTCGGTTCGTCCAAAGGGTAGCGAAAAGCTTGGTACAAGAACCGAAATTAAAAATATGAACTCAATTAACAACATAGCAAAGGCTATGGAGTATGAGTTTGAAAGACAGGTTGACCTCATTGAAAACGGCGGAAGTGTTGTTCAGGAACTCTCCGTTATGACGACGCAACCAACACAACATCTTCAATGAGAAGTAAAGAGGACGCTCACGATTACCGTTATTTTCGTGATCCCGACCTTGTTACTATCCATGTTCCGAAAGATGTTGTTGAGGAAATCAAGGCTGCAATGCCTGAGCTTCCTGCCGACAAGTGCAGAAGATATATTGATGAACTTGCAATTCCCGAAAAGGATGCACAGCTTCTTACAAAGTACCGCAAAATCAGCGAATATTTTGACAAGGCTTGCGAGGGCGTTAAGTCACCAAAGACAGTTTCAAACTTCATTATCGGTCAGATTTTCCGCAGAACAGAAACCGAGGCTGACAAGGAAATCTTTGATGTTGCGGTTACTCCCGAACAGCTTAACGAGCTTGTAAAACTTCTTGACAGCGGTAAAATCCGCAACAACCTTGCAAAGGCAACACTTGAAAAAATGCTTGACAGCGGCAAGGGTGCTCTTGAATTTATCAGCGAAAGCGATATGGGCGGTCTTGACGAAAACGCACTCAACGATTTGTGCAAGCAGGCTGTTGAGAGCAATCCAAAGGCTGTTGAGGACTATAAGAACGGCAAGGAAAAGGCGATTAAGTCTCTTGTCGGAAATGTTATGAAGAACAGCAGAGGTAAGGCAGATCCTGCTCTTGCAGAGTCAAAAATTAAGGAGCTTATCGGCTGATAACTTAAACCTTCACGGGGGTGTGTCTTATGAAAGAAAAATCAAAGTAACGGCAGTTGTAATGTTTCTCGGAGTTATATTTTCGGGAATTTTGGTTGCATACAAGCTGGTTAATACGATTATCCCGTCATTTGACGGCGGATCGGCATCGGTATTTGACTATCTGCTAATCGTGACCGTCACCGTTTCAATGGTGCTGAAGCTCGCAGTAGGTTCAATGGGACTGAGAGCCGTTTCAAAAAAGACATCACCGCCGGATATGCAAAAAATGTTGAAAACTTCGGGCAAACTCGCAGTAGTGCTTGTGCTTATCGGAGTGCTTAACATCATATTTAATGTTGTCAACGGACAGGTTGTTTTTGTTATTGAAGTGTTCGACATAGCAACCGATATTCTCCTCGGTTTTGTGTATATACTTGCCTCCGCAAGCGTTCGTGCCGGCAGAGAATAAGTTCGGATTTTAGATTACCAAATAAAAAATTAACGGTTGGATTTACGAAAAAAGTAATCCAACGTTTTTTGTTTTTGTAATTTTTCTTTTAGAACCGTATGGGCGGACAATATCCGCCTACACGGCGAGTCGCCGTTCCCAGTTCGTGAAGACAGTTTTTAATATTAAAAACATATTATGCCCGAGCGTAACATTGCAACCGTTCGCACAATTCCGTAGGGGCGTTCATTGGACGCCCGCCAAGTAATGACAGAAAATTTATGATGAAAATAAACTGTATAAATGAGATACAGTTACCGAAATAATACAGTTGAAAAGAGGTCAGCATTGCTGACCTCTTTTTTATGTAATTCTAAAAATGCACTCGCATTCTGAAAAGTTATGTGCGTGCCGAGTAATGCTCGGGCATAATAAGTTTTAGAAAAATGAAACTGTCTACACGAACCGGGTGCGAGACACTCGCATTAGTCAACCTTTGGCAAGCCGTCAAAGCCCTGCTGGAGGTCGGCGTCTGTCGGAATGTAGTCACTCATTTCGCCGTCATTGTACTTCTGATAAGCAACCATATCAAAGTAGCCTGTACCTGTAAGACCGAAGAGAATTGTCTTTTCTTCGCCTGTTTCCTTGCACTTGAGAGCCTCGTCAATTGCAACTCTGATTGCGTGACTGCTTTCGGGAGCAGGAAGAATACCCTCAACTCTTGCAAACTGCTCTGCTGCTGCAAATACGCTTGTTTGCTCAACTGCTCTTGCCTCCATAAGACCGTCATGATACAGCTGAGAAAGTGTTGAACTCATACCATGGAAACGAAGACCGCCTGCGTGGTTGGCTGACGGAATAAATCCGCTGCCGAGCGTGTACATCTTTGCGAGAGGACAAATCATACCTGTGTCGCAGAAGTCATATGCAAACTTACCTCTTGTAAGGCTTGGGCATGATGCCGGCTCAACAGCGATAAATTTGTAGTCATTTTCGCCACGGAGCTTTTCACCCATAAACGGAGAGATAAGACCGCCGAGGTTTGAACCGCCGCCTGCACAGCCGATGATAATGTCAGGCTTTACATCGTACTTTTCAAGAGCGGCTTTTGCTTCAAGACCGATAACAGACTGATGAAGAAGTACCTGATTAAGCACACTTCCGAGTACATAACGGTAGCCGTCTGTATGAGTTGCAACCTCAACAGCCTCAGAAATAGCACAGCCAAGGCTTCCTGTTGTACCGGGGTGAGCCTCAAGAATCTTTCTGCCGACTTCCGTTGTTGTTGACGGTGACGGAGTAACGCTTGCACCGTAGGTTCTCATAACCTCTCTTCTGAAAGGCTTTTGCTCGTATGAAACCTTTACCATAAATACCTTGCAGTCAAGGCCGAAATATGAACAAGCCATTGAAAGGGCAGTACCCCACTGACCTGCGCCTGTTTCGGTTGTAACACCTTTAAGTCCCTGCTTTTTAGCGTAGTAAGCCTGAGCAATTGCGCTGTTGAGCTTGTGGCTTCCGCTTGTGTTGTTGCCCTCGAATTTGTAGTAAATCTTTGCGGGAGTGTCAAGAGCCTTTTCAAGAAAATATGCTCTTATAAGCGGAGATGGACGGTACATTTTATAGAAGTTCTGAATTTCTTCCGGAATGTCAATGTATGCGTCTGTATCGTCAAGCTCCTGGTCAATAAGCTCATCACAGAACACGGGAGCAAGGTCTGCGTGTGTCATAGGCTTGAGTGTTGCAGGGTTTAAAAGCGGTGCAGGCTTGTTTTTCATATCTGCACGAACATTGTACCATTGTGTTGGGATTTCGCTTTCGTCAAGGTATATTTTGTATGGGATTTTGTTTTCAGCCACTAAAATGACCTCCTTGGAATAATATTTCTCTGTAAACAGAATGTAATCTCACTTTGAAATTTTGCAGGAATTATTTTACATCCTGCACACTTCTGTAATATTGTACCACAAATAAAAGGCTTTGTCACGCAAATTTGTAAAAATTTATTTCAGCATACAAAACCTATATTTTTATTTACACTCTTTTTACAATTGACAAACAGCGTATTTTACAAAACAGTCATAGACTGATGTTGTACGAAAGAGGTACACAAATGATATGAATTTAAGGAGAAAATTCAAATGAAATCTATGACTAAAAAAATTATGGCAACAGCATTATTCGGTGTTCTTGCAGTTTCTGCATTTGCAGGCTGCGGCGGTGCAGGCTCTTCATCAAACGGTTCATCCGACGCAGGTTCGGATGCCGCAAAGTTTGACGCATCAAAAACAATCTCTGTAGTAACAAGAGAAGAGGGTTCAGGCACAAGAGACGCATTCACAGAGCTTACAGGTGTTCTTGTAAAGGACGGCGACAACAAGACAGACAACACAACTACTTCGGCTGTAACAATCAACAGCACAGAGGCTGTTATCACAAATGTTAAGGATAACGAGGCGGCAATCGGTTACATTTCACTCGGTTCACTCAACGATACGGTAAAGGCTCTTAAAATCGGCGGTGTTGAGGCAACAGCGATAATGTAAAATCAGGCGACTATGCAGTAAGCCGTCCGTTCAACATTGCTTACAAGGGCGAACTCAGCGATGTTGCTCAAGATTTTGTTGATTACATAATGAGCTCAGACGGTCAGAAGATTGTTTCGGACAACGGTTATGTAACAGTTTCGGAAAATGCCGCATACAGCGGTAAGAAGCCGTCAGGCAAAATCAGCGTAGCAGGTTCATCTTCGGTATCACCTGTAATGGAAAAGCTTGCCGAGGCTTATCAGAAGGTAAACACAAACGCTAAGGTTGAAATCCAGACATCCGACTCATCGGCAGGTATGCAGTCAGCTATGGGCGGCACATGTGATATCGGTATGGCGTCCCGTGACCTTAAGGATGAAGAAAAGAGCGCACTCAAGGTTGAAACAATCGCAAAAGACGGTATCGCAGTAATCGTAAACAATGCAAACACATGTGATGACCTCACACTTGATCAGGTAAAATCAATTTACACAGGTGAAACAACTGTTTGGAGTGACATAATTAAATGAGATTAAACAGATTTCGTGAAAAGGCAATGCAGGGAGTTTTCTTCCTCACAGCTGTAACAAGTATAGCGGCGGTTGTCATAATCTGTATATTCTTATTCTGTAACGGTGTTCCTGCAATGGCAGAAATAGGCTTCTTTGATTTCGTAGGCGGACAGAAATGGGCGCCTACGAATGTGCCTGCATCATATGGAATTTTTGATATGATTATCGCAAGCATATATGTTACTGCGGGAGCAATCATAATCGGTGTTCCGATAGGAATTCTCACAGCAGTATTTCTTGCAAGATTTTGTCCTGCACCGCTTTACAAGGTGCTTAAACCGGCAACAGAGCTTTTGGCAGGCATCCCGTCAATTGTTTACGGCTTCTTCGGACTTGTGGTAGTTGTACCGTTCATCCGTGATAACTTCGGCGGTGACGGTTCAAGCTGGCTTGCGGCGTCAATCGTACTCGGAGTTATGATTCTTCCGACAATCATCGGTGTGTCGGAGTCGGCAATCAAGGCAGTTCCCGAAAGCTACTACGAAGGTGCTCTGGCACTTGGAGCAACAAAGGAAAGAAGTGTGTTCAAGACAATTCTTCCGGCATCAAAATCAGGCGTTCTTGCAGGAGTTGTTCTCGGCATAGGCAGAGCGTTGGGCGAAACAATGGCAGTTGTACTCATTGCAGGCAATCAGGTTCAGATTCCGCACAGCGTTACGGACGGACTTCGTACCCTGACCGCAAACATTGTTCTTGAAATGGGTTATTCAACAGGCTTGCACCGCCAGGCACTTATTGCAACGGGTGTTGTTCTGTTCGTATTTGTTCTGCTCATCACACTTTCAATGCAGGCTATAAAGAGTAGGAGTGAAAAGCGTGGCTAACAGCGATAACATAAAAAACGATGCCGCTGCGGTTGATGTGTCACAGATTAAGGCAATCAACAAGGTATCGTTTAAACAGAGAATGAAAGCTTACAAAAGAAAGCCCCTTTCACTTGTACTGCTCATTCTTGTAGGTCTTGCGGCGGCACTTTCTGCGGCGGCTCTCATATTTATCATTGCCTATGTTCTTGTGCGAGGTGTTCCGAACCTTACCCCCGAGCTGTTCTCACTTGAGTACAACAGCGACAATGTATCGTGTATGCCGTCAATTATCAACACAATTGTTCTTACGCTTGTAACCCTTATAATTTCCGTACCGTTCGGTGTGGGAGCGGCAATCTATCTTGCCGAGTATGCAAAGCGCGGCAACAAGCTTGTTAAGGTAATCAGAACAATGGCAGAAACCCTTGCCGGTATTCCGTCAATTGTTTACGGTCTTTTCGGTATGCTTTTCTTTGTGTATGCTCTTAACTGGGGTTATTCACTTCTTGCCGGTGCATTTACGCTTGCAATTATGGTACTTCCCACAATTATGCGTACAACCGAGGAGGCACTTCTCACAGTTCCCGATTCATACCGTGAGGGCAGTTACGGACTCGGTTCTGGCAAGCTCAGAACAATTATGAGAATTATTCTTCCGAGTGCGATGCCCGGTATTCTTGCCGGAATCATTCTTGCTGTCGGCAGAATAGTAGGCGAAACAGCCGCACTTATTTATACTTACGGTTCGGCAACAGGCTATGCGGCAGGCCCTCTCAATTCGGGACGGTCACTTGCCGTTCATATGTATGTACTTACCAACGAAGGACTTCATACAGATCAGGCATGGGGTACCGCAGTTGTACTTCTTGTACTTGTTTTTGCAATCAATACACTCTCGGCATTTGTTGCAAAGAAACTCGGAAACAACAAGAAGTAACAGGAAAGGATAATTATTTTACAATGGATAAATTTACCATAGAAAACATGAATCTTTACTACGGAAAATTTCATGCGTTAAAGGATGTAAATATCCGTATGAAGAAAAACAGAATCACAGCCTTCATCGGTCCGTCAGGCTGCGGTAAGTCAACTCTTTTAAAGTCGCTCAACCGAATGAACGACCTTGTTGAGGGTTGTAAGATAACAGGCGACATTCGCCTTGACAACGAGGATATTTACGGAGATATGGATGTAAACATTCTCCGCAAAAGGGTTGGTATGGTGTTCCAGAAAGCTAATCCGTTCCCGATGAGCATTTATGATAACATCGCTTTCGGTCCTCGCACACACGGAATCAAAAGCAAGAAAGAACTTGACAGGATTGTTGAAGAATCCTTGCGTGACGCCGCAATCTGGGATGAGCTTAAAGACAGGCTCAAAAAGAGCGCTCTCGGTCTTTCTGGCGGTCAGCAACAAAGACTTTGTATTGCAAGAGCACTTGCCGTAAAACCCGAAGTTCTGCTTATGGACGAGGCAACCTCTGCACTTGATCCTATTTCAACGGGTAAAATTGAGGAGCTTTGCCTTAAACTGAAAAACGATTATACAATCGTTATGGTAACACATAATATGCAGCAGGCTTTGCGTATTTCAGATGAAACAGCGTTCTTTTTACTCGGTGAAATGGTTGAATGTAATTCAACCGACGCAATTTTCTCAAATCCGCAGGATAAGCGTACCGAAGAATACATTACGGGAAGGTTTGGCTAATGAGAGAATATTTTGATAAAGAGCTTACACAGCTTAACGACAGCCTTATTGAAATGGGCGGTCTTGTTGAACAGGCAATCAAAAATACAATGAAGATGATTGTTGACGGCGAAGATTTGCTTGATATCGCAAGAGAACATGAAAATCGTATTAACGAGGCGGAAAAATCCATTCAAAGCAGATGTCTGCACCTTCTCCTTCATCAGGCACCGGTTGCACACGACCTCAGATATGTTTCCGCCGCACTCAAAATGATTACCGACCTTGAGAGAATCGGCGATCAGGCAGTTGATATTGCTGAAATGTCTGTTTACATCAAGGACAAAAAGCAGGTGTTCAATCTTACTCACATTTTGGAAATGGGAGACAATGCCTCAAAAATGGTAACGGAGGCTATTGACGCTTTTGTTAAGAGTGATATTGAGGTTGCCAAAAAGGTAGCCCGTCAGGATGATATCGTTGACGAACTTTTTAACCGTTCAAAGAATGAAACGGTTGAACTCATTCATAAGAATAAGGAACTCGGCTCAGAGGCTCTCGATATCGTTATGATTGCAAAGTATCTTGAAAGAATTGCAGACCATGCGGTTAATGTTGCAGAGTGGGTTGCTTTTTCAATTACAGGCAGCTGCGATTTGTCCGACTGATATATTTTGCTTAACAAACGGGAGCATAGCTGTATGCTCCTGATTTTTGTTTTATTAAACTTTACATTTTGCAAAAAAAGTCTATAATTATGGCGGATGTTCCGATTTTAATTTAAGTGCAGACGCTCCTTTGCGGTGCGTTTAAATACACATTTGTTGTGGGAGAGTATTAGATGTTAATTTACATTGTTGAAGATGATACCGATATCAGAGAGCTTGAATCTTATGCTATGAAAAGCAGCGGATATGAGGTTCAGAGCTTTGGTGAAAGCAAAAGCTTTTTTAAGGCTTGTACAGCCGAAATTCCTCAGCTTGTAATTCTTGATGTTATGTTACCCGATTTTGACGGACTTTCCGTGCTTGAAAAAATGCGCAGGGACGCCGTGACAAAAAATGTTCCCGTTATCCTTGTTACTGCAAAGGGAAGTGAAATGGATAAGGTCAAAGGTCTTGACATGGGTGCCGATGACTATATTACAAAACCTTTTTCAGTCCTTGAGCTTATTTCAAGAGTCCGTGCAATCCTCCGCAGATGTTCTGTTGATGACAGACAGGATGTAATAAAGCTCGGTCAGATTGTTTTTGACGATTCCAAGCACATTGTAACAAGCTGCGGTGAGGAATGTAACCTCACCTTCAAAGAATACGAACTTTTAAAGTATCTTCTCAAAAATAAAGGTATGGCGCTTACCCGTGAAAATATCATTCTCAATGTGTGGGGATATGATTTTGAGGGCGAGAGCAGAACGGTTGATATGCACATTACAACCCTCAGGCAAAAACTCGGCAGCTGCGGAAACCTTATCAAAACCGTGAGAAATGTCGGATATAAGGCGGGGGAATAAAGTGAAACTGAGTAAAAAGCTTTTAAAAAACTTTTCGGTTATCGCTGTGGTGTCCATTCTTCTGACGGCTGTTTTTTCAACAGCCGCTTTCTGGTTTGTGTTCTCCGATGAACAGGAGGCAGAGGTTCGGCAATTTACCGATAAAATCATCAGCGTTTATAATTCCGACAGCGAAATCGACCTTTCAAAATATTACGGAATAGGCGATTTTCGTGTTACGCTCATAAAAGGTGACGGTTCGGTTGTATCCGACAGCGTTGACACAGATGTTAATTCTATGCCGAATCACAGCGACCGCCCCGAATTTGAACAGGCAATCAAGGACGGCAACGGTTCAAGTCACAGAATGTCGGAAACTTTGAATAAAATAACATACTACTATGCAGAAAAAACCGCAGACGGTTCTGTAATCCGTGTTGCAAAGACAATTGACAGCATTTACGGAATCTTTCTTTTTGTTATTCCGTCAATTCTTATAATTATGATAGGTGTATTTGTTGTCTGTACAATTCTGGCAAAGCGCTCCACAAAGAAAATCGTTGAACCGATTAAGGAAATGGCGGACAACGGCAACGGCTCGCCGTATGATGAGCTTTTGCCGCTCTCACAGAAAATTGCAAGCCAGCAAAGACAAATCAAGCGTCAGATGCGCAGACTGCAGTTTGAAAAGGATAAAATTTCAACGCTTATCGAAAATATGGCGGAGGGCTTTATTCTTATTGATGTTGACAAAAAGGTGCTTATGAGCAATTATTCGGCGTCAAAGCTTCTCGGTGCCGATGATGACGGTGTTACCGACAAAACTTTGATTGCATTTTCACGCAACGAGGTTCTTAACGATTGCGTTGACAAGGCTCTTTCGGGCGAAAGTAAAAACGGAGACACAACCGTAAAAGGAAGAGCGTTGCAGATTATCACCAATCCTGTTTATTCAAACGGCGAAAAAAACGGTGCGATCTGTCTTATAATTGATGTTTCGGCTAAGAAAAAGGCTGAAAAAATGCGCCGTGAATTTACGGCAAATGTAACGCATGAGCTGAAAACTCCGCTGACTTCAATTTCGGGCTATGCAGAAATCATTGCAAGCGGTCTTGTAAAGCCTGATGATATCCCGAATTTTGCAAATAAAATTCACAAGGAATCGGGCAGACTTCTCTCTCTTATAAGCGATATCATGGAGCTTTCACAGCTTGACGAAAAATTCAGCGATGAAGAATTTGCCCCTGTTGACCTTGCAGGGGTGGCAGCCGAGGTTGCCGAGGATCTCCGTTCAAATGCCGAAAAGCACGGAATTACAATTACTGTTGATACAAAAACTGCCGTCATAAACGGAAACCGTAATCAGATTTACGAACTTATCTACAATCTTTGTGACAATGCAATCCGTTATAATCGTGAAAACGGTTCGGTAAAAATCATAACAGGTGATGACAATGAACATCCGTTTGTTAAAGTTGCCGACACGGGAATCGGTATCCCCGAAAAGCACCACAAGCGTGTGTTTGAACGCTTTTACCGTGTTGATAAAAGCCGTTCAAAGGAAACAGGCGGCACGGGTCTTGGACTTGCAATTGTCAAGCACATTACCGAAAGACACGGCGGAGAGATTTCTCTTGAAAGCAGTGAACAGGGAACAACATTTACCGCAAGCTTCTGATGTAAATATTTTTACAATCTTTTGCAGAAAAAATAAATTTCAAGCGGTGCTGTACATACTATATTGTGCAGTACCGCTTTTTTGTTGCTCAAACAATACAATTCCACGATTCTTACATAAAAAACGCTGTGTTTCGACAAATTTCAAAGATAATCACCAAGCTTTCAGACTTTACAAATTCTTTACAATTCATTGACAATCCTATGACTTTAGTTTAATATTATTGATGATAAAGGAGAGTATGTATTTATGGATTTGTTTATGGTTTTACAACTGCTCTGCGGTCTGGCGCTCTTTTTGTTCGGTATGAATTCAATGGGCGACGGTCTTGAGAGCCTTTCCGGCGGTAAGCTTGAAAAAACTTTGGAAAAAATGACTAACAGCACCATGAAAGGATTTCTTCTCGGTGCGGCTGTTACTGCGGTGATTCAGTCCTCTTCGGCAACAACCGTTATGGTTGTCGGCTTTGTAAACTCGGGAATTATGAAGCTCCGCCAGGCAATCGGTATTATTATGGGTGCCAATGTCGGCACAACAATCACTTCCTGGATTCTAAGCCTTTCGGGTATTGAGGGCGACAGTTTGGTTATGCAGCTTTTAAAGCCGTCGTCTTTCTCTGCCGTGTTTGCTTTTGTAGGAATTATTCTTCTTATGTTCTGCAATTCGGAAAAGAAGAAGCATCTCGGCACAATTTGCCTCGGATTCGGTATTCTTATGGTTGGTATGGATCAGATGAGTGCGGCTGTTGAACCGCTTTCGGATGATCGACATTCACAGGCTTCCTCACACTCTTTAATAATCCTGTATTCGGTATTCTTGCCGGCGCATTGCTGACCGCAATTATACAAAGCTCAAGCGCCTCTGTCGGTATTTTGCAGGCATTGTCCAAAACAGGCACAATCAGCTATTCAATGGCAATCCCGATTGTTATGGGACAGAATATAGGCACTTGCGTAACCGCACTTATTTCCTGTATCGGTGCAAAGAAAAACGCAAAGCGTGCCGCATTTGTACATCTTTACTTCAATATTATCGGCACACTCGTGATTTGTTCATTGTTCTACGGTTCTAACCTCTTTATCAATTACGGTTTCCTTGACGATATCGTAGGTCCCGAGAACATTGCGGTTATCCACACAGCATTCAATCTGCTTGCAACTGCAATTCTTCTTCCGTTCAACAAGTATCTTGAAAAGCTTGCCTGTCTTACAATCAAGGACAAGGAAGAGGATTCGGATGTTCCGTTCCTCGATGAGCGTTTTCTCAACACTCCCTCTGTTGCAACAGAGCGTGCAAAGTCACTTGCTGAAAAAATGGCTCGTCTTTCTGAGGGTACGCTCCTCGGCGCACTTGAACTTGTTGACCATTATGACGAAAAGGTTGCGGAAACAATTCATGAAAACGAAGATATGATTGATTCCTATGAGGATGTTATTTCAACATATCTTGTAAAGCTCAGTTCCAAACAGCTTTCGGCTGACGACAGTAAAACTATTCAGCTCATTCTTCACACAATCGGTGATTTTGAGCGTATCAGCGATCATGCGGTAAGCATTGTAAAGGTTGCTCAGGAAATTCACGAAAAGAACATTTCGTTCTCAAAAGAGGCGAAAGCAGGTCTTGCCGTTATGGTTGACGCACTTCGTGAAATTATCAACAACGCTACTGTTGCTTTTGTTGATAATGACCTTGCACTTGCCTCAAAGGTTGAACCGCTTGAACAGGTTATCGACCGTCTGCGTGACAAGCTTAAAGACGCCCATGTTAAGCGTCTTACTAACGGTACCTGTACAATCGAACTCGGTTTTGTATTCTCTGACCTTATCACAAATATTGAGAGAGTTTCCGACCATTGCTCAAACATTGCAATCGGTGTTATTGAAATCAATCGCAACGGCTACGATGCACACGAATATCTCCACGAACTCAAAAATTCCGATGATATTCAGTACAACGCAGATTACAAGGCTTACAAGCAGAAGTACACACTTCCAAAGGAAGCTTTGTCTGTAAGAGAGGTTGCCGCAGGCGTTCCCGTAAACTAAACAAATCTTTTTATAAAATTTAGGGCTACAGAAAAACGAAAGGTTTTTCTGTAGCCCATTTTTTGCGTGTGAAAGATTTACCTGCGGATTTTTATGCGGTCAGCTTTCGCTTTAGTTAAATACGGAAAAATCCGAGAAGAATTGCAAAGTAGTGGAACACACTTCCCGCAACCGTGAATAAGTGCCATATCGAGTGAAAATATTTTACCTTTTTAATTGCGTAAAATATAATCCCCACCGTGTAGAATACTCCGCCTATGATGAGGAAGATTCCCGAAATTGACGGCATATGTTCCATAAGCGGTTTTATTGCAAAGATTATTACCCAACCCATTCCTATGTAGCAGAATATTGACGGTATCCTTGCTTTTTCAAGGTTGATTGAGTTCATAACTATTCCGAAAATTGCCGATGCCCACACAATTCCGAACAGAATCCAACCTGTCACGCCGTTGAGGTAGTAAAGAGTAATCGGTGTGTATGTTCCTGCAATCAGCAGAAAAATTGTGTTGTGATCCATTATTCGGAAAAATGCTTTTACCTTTTCATTTGTGAAAGAATGATACAGAGTTGACATTGTGTAGAGTATAATGAGCGATGCACCGTAAATGCAAGAGCTGACAACACCCCACGCATTTGTGTGGATTGCCGCCGTAACGATAAGCACAACCGTTCCCGCAATCGACAGACCTGCACCGATTCCGTGTGATACCGAGTTGAAAATTTCTTCCCCGAGTGTATATTTTCTTTTGAACTTTGCCAAGATGAACCTCCAAAAAATAATCTGTACTAATATTATAAATCATTCCTGCACATATTCAAGATGATTCGTAATGCAAAATATTCCAACGGACTTTATATTTCGTCAAAAATGGTTTCTGTTATCCAAATTTCGCAGATTTATTGGTTTGTAATTCAAACTTGTTGAATTTTTATAACATATTGACACAAGAATATTTTGTGTAGTATAATTTGCGTAATTTATTTGGCTATAGGAGGAGCGCTTATGCTCAGAATAGAACATTTAACTAAAAAATACGGTGACAAAAAGGCTGTTGACGATTTGTCACTTCATATTCAAAAAGGCGAGATTTACGGATTTATCGGACACAACGGTGCAGGTAAGACAACAACAATCAAATCCTGCTGTGGAATTCTCAACTTTGACGAGGGCGAAATCTATGTTGACGGTGTGTCGGTAAAAGAAAAACCTCTCGAATGTAAGCGCAAAATTGCTTATATTCCCGACAATCCCGATTTGTATGAGTTTATGACAGGTATTAAGTACCTCAATTTTATTGCCGATATTTTCGGAATCAGCCAGTCTGACCGTCAGGCAAGAATCAGTAAATATGCTGAAATGTTTGAAATTAAAAATGCACTTGCTCAGACAATTGACGGCTATTCTCACGGTATGAAACAAAAACTTGCAATTGTTTCCGCACTCATACATAACCCCAAGCTTATCATTATGGATGAACCGTTTGTAGGTCTTGATCCAAAATCATCCCACCTTCTCAAAACTTTGATGAGAGAGATGTGCGATAACGGCGGTGCGATTTTCTTCTCAACCCATGTGCTTGAAGTTGCCGAAAAGCTTTGCGACAAGGTTGCTATCATCAAAAGCGGCAAACTTATCAAGTCGGGTACAATGGATGAGGTTAAGGGCGATGATTCGCTTGAAGATGTATTCCTTGAACTGGAGGAGAAAGATGCTTAAAACCTTAATTAAACTCCAATTTCAAAAGGCACTTGCACGGTACACCGCAAATTCGTCAAACAAGAAAAAGAACGGCAAAAAAAGTTCGTTTAACTCACCGGCTGTTTATCTTGCTCTTCTCGCTTTTGTCGGTGTTGTATTTGCATTTATGTTCTACAATATGTTCAGCATGATGGCACCTATGCTTGCAACATCGGGATTCAGTTGGTTGTATTTTCTCTATGTTATGGGTGCGTCGTTTGTAATCAGCACAATAGGCTGTATTTTCCTTTCGCTCTCACAGCTTTATGAGGCAAAGGATAATGAACTTTTGCTTTCAATGCCTATTCCGCCTCGCAGTATTCTCTTTTGCAGAATGTTGCCACTGTATGCACAAAATCTTCTCTTTTGTGCACTTGTACAGGTCCCTGCTTTTGCGGCCTATGCAACAAATGTGTCTGCTTCGGCTTCGCTTGTAGTAAGTCAGATTGTGATTCTGCTTTTAGTTCCGCTTTTAAGCCTGAGCGTTTCGTGCATTCTCGGCTGGCTGATTGCATTTGTAACATCAAGGACAAGACATAAAAATGTTGTGACAATCGTATTTTCACTTGTTTTCTTTGCACTGTATTTTTACCTTTATTATCAGGCAGAGGACCTTGTAAAAACACTCGCTGCAAATTCAATTGGTATCGGTGCAAATATAATGGACAGTGCATATCCGCTTTATCTCACAGGACTTGGCGCATCGGGCGACTTGTTGCCGCTTTTTGGTGTTGCTGTCGTAATTATTGCGTTCTTTGCAATTGTTTATGCGGTGCTTTCTCACAGCTTCATAAAGCTTGCAACAGCGAAAGGGTGCGAAGAAAGCGTGTATAAGGAGAAAACCCTGAAAGTAAGTTCTGCATCAAAGGCGCTTTTACGCAAAGAAAGAATGATGTTCACAGGCAACGCGACCTATATGCTTAACAGCGGACTCAGTGCGTTAATTATGGTAGGCGGAACAATTTATGCGGTGTTCCAGCTTAATACGCTGAAGCAATTTCCAAGTACATTGATTGAAATGATTTCAGTATATCTTCACTTGTGATTGCCTTTGTGATTTCAATTGGACCGATTTCTGCGGCATCAATTTCAATGGAGGCAAAGAACCTCTGGCTTATGCAGTCGCTTCCTGTATCACCGTTGCAGGTGCTTACGCAAAAGCTGAAACTTCACTTTATTGTAAACGGCATTGTTTCACTTGTACCCTCGGTTGTTCTCTCAATAATGCTCGGAATGAAACCGGTTAATATTATTATCACAATTCTTATTCCGATAATTTTCTCGTTGTTCTCGGGACTTCTCGGACTTATGTTTGACCTGAAAAAGCCAAAGCTTGACTGGAATACAACCGCTGAGGCAGTAAAACAGAGTGCAAGCGTTATGCTTTCATTGTTGATTTCAGTCCTTGCCGTATGCGTACCTGCTATTGCGTATCCGGTTCTTCTCAGCTTTGAAATTGAAATTTCGACAGAAATTTTCCTCGCCTGCACAGCATTTTATTTTATCCTCATCAGCCTTCCGGTTTGGTTTTGGATTAAGAATAAAGGCACAAAGGTTTTTGCAAATCTTTAAAATAAAAATCTAATACATTTTTTTAGAACAGCCTTTTGGCTGTTCTTTTTTTACACAGTTATGTTCTAAAAAATAACAATTATTGATTATTTGCACAAAAAGCTCTTTACAAATAAAACAAATTGTACTATTATTAAATAAAATAATTGTATGAGGTGACAATAGATGAGAAAATTTAGAACATTAGCTGTTGCGGTAACACTGGGATTGCTCCTTACATTTTCGGGATGTTCCCAAGCATCAGAGTCAAGCAATACTGTTGATGACATTGTTTCGTCTGTTTTTGAAGACGAAACAACTGCCGAAGTGACTACGGAAGAGCCGACAACCGAAGAACCTACAACGGAAGAGCTGACCACCGAGAAACTGACTGAAAAGCCTACAGAAAAACCTACTCAGAAACCCACTAAAAAACCTGTAAAAAAGGTTGTAGAAAAGCATGAGGATAAGTCGTCACAGGCTGAAACAACGCTCGAATTTACAAATGTTACATCAAGCGTAAGTGCAGGTTCGTTTGCGAGCGTTAGTATTCACGGCGCTCCAAACACAACATATTCAATCACAGTTGTGTATAACAGCGGAATATCAACGGCAAGCGGACTTGAAGATGTTACTTCCGACAGCAATGGCAACGCATCGTGGTCTTGGAAAGTCGGCACAAGAACAAAATCGGGAACTTATCCGATAACCGTTTCAGGCGGCGGTCAGAGTGAGAGCACTTCATTCAGTGTTTATTAAGGAGAATATTATATGATTTATGATGAATTTCAAATTTCACATATTTATAAAAAAACAAAGTCAAAAAGAAAATTATTAATTTTACCACTTTTTATTGTTAGTATGGCTTTATTAGTTCTTTTGTTTGCCAATTGCAGTGGAAGACCAGCAGATATTTCTGAAGAAACATATAAGGCTGGTTCAAAGGCAATTGAAATTGTCGATAATTATTTAGACTATAATCTTTCAAAAGATGATGCTTATTATATGTTAAGTGATATTTGTTCAAGAAATTCTTCGAGTAAAATAGAAGTATATATTAGAAGTATTTGTTCTGGTTTAGAGGCAAATATGCCTGAATCAACAATTTTGGAAAGACGAAATAGTTTGGCTGAAAAAATAGGTCAGGGAAAAAGATAGATGAATAAACCTCGAAAATTTGCAGATAATATTTGCAGAATGTTTCGGAGGTAATTTTTATGAGTAATAATATGGACTTGGGTTATGAGATGTTTTGCTATCAGTGTGAGCAGACTGCGAACGGAAAGGGTTGCACACGGCTCGGTGTTTGCGGAAAAACTCCCGAAATTGCAAATCTTCAGGATTTACTTATCTTTCAGCTGAAGGGCATAAGCTGTTACGGCAAGGTGCTTATTGAAAAAGGTCAGCACATTGACAAGGACATTGTTCGCTTTGTGGAAAACTGCCTTTTTACAACGCTGACGAATGTAAACTTTGATGCCGATGTGCATGTGTCGCTTTTGCGTGAATCTCAGCAAATCAAGGAAAAACTTCGTGAAGTTGTGGGCGAAATCAAAAATCATACTCTGCACGCAACCTACAATCTTCCCGAAACAAAGTCGGAAATGCTCAAAGACGCACCGCTTGCGGGAATTATGTACGAAAAGTCGCTTGACCCCGACATCCGCTCTTTAAGACAGACAATTGTTTACGGTCTCAAAGGCATAAGCGCCTACGGTCATCAGGCTCGTGAACTCGGCTATTTCAGCGATCAGGTTGACGATTTTTACATCACTGCACTTGAGGCGACAACGGATGATTCGCTCACGGTTGAGGAGCTTATCAGAATGACGATGAGAACGGGTGAAAATGCTCTTGAAGTTATGAAAAAACTTGATGAAGCAAACACTGAAACCTACGGCAATCCGTCACCGCACAAGGTTGATGTTCACATCAAAAAAGGTCCGTTTATTATTGTGTCGGGTCACGATTTGAAAGACCTTGAAATGCTCCTTGAACAGTCAAAGGGCAAGGGCATAAATGTTTATACTCACGGCGAAATGCTACCGTGTCACGGCTATGACAGTTTAAAAAAATATCCGCATCTTATCGGCAATTTCGGCGGTGCATGGCAAGATCAGCAAAAGCAGTTTGACAATATCCCCGGTTGTATTCTTATGACGACAAACTGCCTTATGCGGCCGAGAGATTCGTACAAAGACAGAATTTACAGTACAAATGTTGTCGGCTGGGAGGGTGTTAAGCACATCGGCAAAAAGGAAAACGGCGACAAAGATTTCAGCGAAATTATTCAGCAGGCAATTGAACTCGGAGGTTTTAAGGAAGATGTTGAACCGCACGAAATTCTTGTGGGATTCGGTCATCACGCTACGCTTTCATATGCCGATAAAATTGTCGAGGCCGTCAAAAGCGGAAAAGTCAGACACTTTTTCCTTATTGGTGGTTGTGACGGTGCAAGACGGGCAGAAATTACTACACGGAGTTTGCCGAAAATGTGCCGAAAGACTGCATAATTATGACGCTCGCTTGCGGAAAATACCGCTTTAACAAGCTCGAATTCGGTGACATCGACGGCTTGCCGAGATTACTCGACATCGGTCAGTGCAACGATGTTTACTCCGCGATCTGTATTGCCGTAGCACTTGCCGATGCGTTTGATACAGATGTAAACGGCTTGCCGTTGTCGCTGATTGTTTCGTGGTATGAGCAAAAGGCGGTTGCCGATTTGCTGGCACTTTTAAGCTCGGAATAAAGAATATCTACCTCGGACCGACACTCCCTGCATTTTTAAGCCCGAATGTGTTGCAGTATTTGTCAGAAACATTCGGCTTGCGTCCAATCAGCAACGCAGAAGATGACCTGAAAACCTGCCTTAAACAGAATGTTTGATGATATACTGTAGCGGCAAACCGTGTTCGCCACTACAAATTGTTTCCAACAATTGACCGTAAAAAATGGCTAACGGTTTGTCATACAACAAAAAACGGAGCAGACTGAATTGTGTCTGCTCCGTTTTTGAAAGAGATATTTATGAAAATACTACTGAGTTACTTTTTCTTCCGGTTTTTTATTTTCCATTTCCGATTCAAGTTCTTCTTCAATTTGTTTTATTTCATCGTCACGCCGTTTGCCCTTTGTAAAGTAGGAGAACGGGGCAGAAATCAGGATTGCTCCGTAGTATGTAATGAATCTCCACATAAGGATTGCCGGCTTGATTTTGCTTATTGCACCGATTTTGAAGAACGAACCGAAGTACATTGTGAATGCAAGCTCCGCACCGCCCGATGCACCGGGGAGCGGTATAAGGTTTGCCGTGAACAGCACGAATGACTGAATACAGATTGAATCATAGAATGAAAGTGTCGGCTGACCTGCCGCTCTTGCAATCGGAGCCATTCCAAATGAAACATAGATGAGGTAGGGGATTGAAAGAATTAAAATTACCTGAATGAATACAAGTGCATAAATTACAACAAGCCGTTTTACGCTTGAAAAAAGCTGTTTGTTTGTGTCGTGAAACATATCAACTTCTTTGTGAAGTCTTTCAACCTTTTTTTCGGGATTTTTAATGAACTTGAACTTTTTCATAATCTTATAAATAAGATTGATGAGCTTGTTTGTAACCTTGTGGCTGAATGAAACAAGCAGGAACAAAGCCGTCATTGCAAGTTGAACGGTAAATCCGAAAATAATGAAAAGTGTTGACCAGATGTTTGTAAAAGCATCGCTGAAATAGTTGAACCTTGTGATAACAGCAATAACGCTGACAGCGGTCATTACTATCTGATACACAATGAACTTTTGCGTCATACAAGCCGAACCGAAGCCTACGCTTATGTTCTTTTTTGACATAAGGTAAAGCTGCATAGGCTGTCCGCCTGTACTTGACGGTGTAATCGCACTGAAGAATACTCCGACAAATGCGACCTTCAAAGCCTCAATAAAGCTGAAATTCTCATACTTTGACCGCACATATATCAGCGTGACAACAGCATCAACAAGGATGTTCAAATCATAAATCAGCAAAGCCGCAAGGATAATCAGCATATTGCAGCCGTCAGGCTTTTTGAGCAAGTCGATCAGACCGTCCTCCGAAATAAAGAAGTAGATGATCAGATAAATCGAGATTGCCACAACAGCGAGATTAAATATCAGCTTTCCGCTGATTCTGAATTTTTTCTTTTCCAAATAAATCTTCTCCTGTGTGTTAAAAGTTGTTATTCAATTGTAGTGGGCATCAAATGTCACAACTGTGGCATTTGGGCAGAATAATATATTCTATATCATACTTTTTTTTAATAAGAAAATCAACAACAAATTTGTAATAAATTGCCGCCTGAGAAAATAAATTTATAAATCCACGCTTTTTTATTTTACCGAATGTACTTATTTTAGCATTTGTTCATTACACATAAAGAATTTAAAACTTGCACCCAAACTTTAGCTGTGATAAAATAATACGGTAATATGTGCTGAGGTGTTATTATGGATACTATGAGTGTGAACGGAAAAGCTTTTACCGTCATTAAACTTCTCGGAAAAGGCAAGGGTGGTTATTCATACCTTGTGTCAGACGGAGAACACAATTATGCTTTAAAGCAGATTCACCACGAGCCGTGTTCATACTATACCTTCGGTAACAAAATTCAAAGTGAGCTTAACGATTACGAACGGCTGAAAAATGCCGGGCTAAGGCTGCCGAAGCTTATTGACTGCGATGTGGAAAACGAGAGGATTCTTAAAGATTACATTGACGGCAAAACCGCATATGAGCTTGTTTTGCAGAATGAGATGAAACCCGAATACATTGAGCAAATTCGTGAAATGTGCAGATTGTTGAATCCAAAAGGAATTAACATAGATTATTTCCCGACAAATTTCATTTTAAACAACGGGCTTTTGTGGTGTATCGACTACGAATGTAACGATTATATGGAGGAGTGGAATTTTGAAAACTGGGGAATAAAGTATTGGAGCAAAACGAAGGAATTTTGTGAATACCACGAAAACAATAAATAACGGAGTGAACTTATGGACTTTTTCAGTACAAATCTTTTTAACTGGTACGGACTTGCTTTTGCAATTGCTTTGCTTGTACCCGACATCGTCTATATAAAAAGCAACAGAATAGACAGAACAATTTTTGATAACAGGGCTATGCTTTACATAGAAAGAATCGGAAAGTATTGCAGTATTTTCCTTATGGGAATCAACATCGGTGTGCTTGAGGGCGGTTTTACAAAGCCGATTATGGAAACCTTTTGGATAATCTCAACCTGTGTTCTGACGGTCGTTGCACTTATTTTGTGGCTTTTATGCTTTAACAGATTTTCAAAATTATGGGCATATCTTCTTACAGCCGTAACCGCAGTAATTTTTATGATGAGCGGACTTTTGCAGGTTAAAACGCTTTTGCTCACGGCAGGCGTGGTGTACCTTATCGGGCAGCTTTATGTTACAAATAAGTATGTAAAATCAAAAATGCAATAATTGTGTAAAATATTGTAAAAAGATATTGCAATATTGTTTGTTTGGTACTATAATGACCTTTGGCTGACAAATATTTGTTTTTTGACTGGAGGTGAAAAGATGAATGTTATTATGCTTTTAAAGCATAAAGATTCTTTAAAATATATTTATGAGGACAATACCCTAAGACAGGGACTTGAAAAAATGCGTGCTCACAGCTACACCGCTATCCCTGTTATAACCCGTGACGGAAAATATGTCGGCACGGTGAGCGAGGGTGACTTCTTGTGGCATATAATTGACAAAAAGACTTCGGGCGATATTGAAGAACAGGAAGAATTTCGTATCCGTGACATACTCCGTCCCGACTTAATCCGGCGGTTAAAATTTCGGTAGGTATGGACGAGCTTCTTGCACGGGCAATGAATCAGAACTTTATCCCCGTAACCGATGACCTCGGTACTTTTATCGGTATCGTAACCCGTCAGGATATCATCAGATATTTTGTCAATAAATAAGATACATAAAAACGGTGGATGCTGAAAATTGCATCCGCCGTTTTAGTTATGGCAGAAACTGAATTTTAAATATACAGAAATCTACATATCAACTTCAGATTAATGTATTACAATCAAAGTACGGTGAGGAAAATGTACAACATTCTTTTGGTTGAGGACGATAAAAATATTCGTGAAATGCTTGTCGAATATTTTTCAAAAAGAGATAAAGAAAAATTTAATATCACCCTTGCGGAAAACGGCTTAAAGGGACTTGATAAGGCATATGAGAACAGCTATGACCTTTTGCTCCTTGATGTAATGCTCCCCGAAATGGACGGCTTTACGCTTTGCAAAGAAATCCGCAGATACAGCGATGTGCCGATTATGTTCATCACGGCAAGAACAAGCGAGTCTGATATGCTCAACGCTACGCTCTCGGCTGTGACGATTACATTGTAAAGCCGATTGCTCTGCCCGTATTTTATGAAAAGGTGAAAGCCTCATCAAGCGTTCAAAAGGACTTGTACGGCACAATTTGCTTACGGTGGGGAATGTTTCGCTCAATCCGAACAACGGTGTTGTTGTGTCCGACGGTGAAGAAGTAACCCTTACTGCAAAGGAATATGCTATTCTTAAAATTCTGTTAGAGAATAAAAACAGCGTTGTGTCCCGTGAAAAAATCATCACAGCCGTTTGGCACTATGACACGATGATTGATGAAAGAGTGCTTGACACGCATATAAAAAATATCCGAAAAGCATTGGGCGAAAATGCGTCTGTTTTGAAAACGGTAATACGGCGAGGGTATAAGGCGGAGGATAAAAAATGAAATCAAGATATATCAAACGGCGAAAAAAGTTTCATTACATTATAATTTCCGTAACAATAATTGTGTGTCTGCTGGGAACGGTTTTTACCTCTCTTGCAATACTCGACAGTTCAAGGGATTTACTCATAGCCAACGCAGTAAATGAACTGAATACAAAGATGGACTATATTAAAAACGGCATCGTAACATGTCCGAATAATTCCTACAATGAGTATGTGGCGCTGATTAATGAAAATGTTGACAAGGGCAATACATACTTTCAATTAACCTATGATAACGATATGACGATTACGACAGACAATGTACTGACTGTCCATTATAATGATATCAACGGCGGAATATTGGATATGGGTACAGAAAATTATATTAGGTTTGATGTACTTAAAAATTTGCTCAGCGATGATGAGTATAAAGAAATTTGTAATTATCTTAACACACCTGCCGACAAAGACGGAAACTATTATCTTTTAATTTGCAAAAAATTTTACGGATCGGCAAAGTACGGTTATGTGCCGAGTCAGCTCGAAATCGTAAAAAGCAATAAAGAAAATGACTGGTATGTTCAGGACGAGTCAATCAAAAAGTACAGCTTTGACCTAAAAAAATACAATTACTTGACCAAAGAAGAATTAAAATCCCAACAATTTGAAAATGACGAGATGCACCGCAATATAATTGATAAGGACTTTTTCCTTGGAAAAAGCAAACCGAAATACTCCCAAAAAGATGTTGAAAAAATCCTGAGTGACATCCTGAGTGACAACAGTCTGTTTACAGACATCTATGATGAGACTGGGGCAGTTCCTGACGGGATTTTTAAATATTATGTATTAATGGGAGATTCCCTTTATTATACCGAAAATCATATGATAAACAACTCGCCGAATGAATATAAAGAGGTTACAAGAGTATTTCATATTACTTCTTTAAAAGAAATAAATCTGCTTGATGATTGCCTATGGAAGTTTATAACGGTATTTGCCGTTGCGTTTACGATAATGGCGGTGGTGATTACGGTTGAAATTTTCTCGTGGAAAGATTTTAAAAGGCGAACCGCACAGGAGGAAACCCGTCTTGAAATGACAAATGCAATTGCGCACAATCTCAAAACCCCCTTGTTTGTTATAGGCGGTTTTGCGGAAAATCTTAAAAATGAGGAAGATACCGAAAAGAAACTTCACAACATAGAAATCATTCAGCAGCAGACCGAGGAAATGGACATTCTTATTCACAGAATGCTCGATTTGTCACGATTTGATTCGCCCGCATTAAAGCTGAATTGCGAAGTTTTTGACTTTAAACCGTTTATTGAGAAAATTCTTGAAAATTATTATGTTCACACAGAACACGAAATTATTTTCATTTACAACTCAAAGGCAAAAATCAAAGCAGACCCTGCCATGCTTAAAACGGTGCTTGAAAATCTTATTGACAATGCCGAAAAATATTCCGATTACGGTTCGGATATCACAATTAATGTTTCGGATGATGTATTGTCAATCAGCAATCAATGCTCGTCATTTGACAGGGAAAATCTCTCAAAATTGTGGCAGCCTTATTTCAGAGCGCAAAGGGAGATAATAAGAGTGGCAGCGGAATAGGACTTTCAATAGTAAAATCCGCCCTTGAAATGCATGGATTCAAATATAAAGCCGAATTTGAAAACGGGATTATAACATTTAAGTTCAGATTTACTTCACTCGATTGAGTTTTTCTGCCTAAAAAATCGGAACAGCCGTAAACCCAATCACGGCTGTTCGATTATTGTTATTTTGTTATGTATAAAATTCTATTTTTGTTTATAATACATCAGGCAATGGCAGTATCCCTCAAATTCGGGATCGGCAATTTTTGCCCTGAAATCCTCACACATACACAGTGTTGCAGGGCTTCTGATTAACATATACGGACAATATCCGCCCGTGCGTATAAGCTGTTTGCGAACTTCTTTTACAATTTCTTTGTCTGGATTAAGCAGAATTTTCAATTTAATCACCATATTTGCTGGGTAGGTTTTATGCCGATTTTCGGGTATTCAGTAATTTTTTGATTCCACCTACAATTATATCAGCAATGACAGAATTTTACAATAGAAAATTTGCAATAAATACAAATTTATTTTGAACAATTATAATTAAATCTCAAATGCAATAATATACTATATAAAAATTCATAAAAAACAACAAGTGAAGAATTTTTGCGACAATTATTTGTTGAAACAGTTGATTTTTGCAAAATAGTGTGCTACAATAGCGTTGTAATTGTATATGCTTTTATCATACAATGATTTTTATTTTTCAGGAGGAAAAATTTATGAAAAGAGTATTATCTCTTGCAATCGTTTTGATGCTTGCATTTTCATGCGTGTTCACAGCGTTTGCACAGACAGACGACACAGCGACACCCGATGAGGCAAAAAAGGTAACAGAGCTTAAAATTACAAAGCTCCCCGACAAGCTTACATACACATCAGAGGATGTGATTGAACCTGATATTGATTTATCAAAAATCGCAGACGAAAATGCAACAGAAGAAAGCCTAATCAAGTATTTCAGTCAGTTCAATCTTGAACTCAAACTTGACCTTACAGGTATGGAAATTGAAGCTGTTTACAGTGACGGTACAACCGAAAAGGTTGATGCTAAGGACTGCAAAGCTGAGCTTGCTGATCCGTTTAATTACGGCGAAGTAATTAAGGCATTGATTGAATATGAGAAAAATATGCCTGAGTTTACAGAAGATATGACCGAAGATGAGTTTTATGAACTCCTTGAAAAAGCTCTTAAAGTTTTAGTTGATATGATTTACAGAGAGTATACTGTAAATGTATCATATCAGGATGCACAGACAAGCTATAAAATCAACTTTAAAAACAACATATGGCCGGATGTGCCTCAGCTTGATGAGCGTTACGAGGTTGTTTCCGTAAAAGCACCCGAAAAGGTGAACTACACAAAGGCTGATACAGATTTCTTCTATGAGCTGATATGCCGTATGACGGAAGTCCCGAAAGCAAGGAATACTACGATGAAACATATTTCTATCCCGAATTTAAAGGTCTTGAAGTTACTGTAAAGGATAACATTACAGGCAAAACTTACACAAAGACTTTTGACGGCACAGAGGAAGATATGGTATATATAAGTCCTGTTTATGTTCGCCCTGATGACACAATGACAAATCTTGAAGTTGATGTTATGGGTGATGTAAACGAATGGCTCAATCTTCCTGAAGATGAAGAGTATTCAACAGAGGTTACAGGTACATTCAAGGTTAACTACTATGCAAACGGAGTTCCTTCAAAAGATATTTCTTCAACAAAAGATACTGCAACAAAGGATACAGTAACAAAATCTGCAACAGGTGGCAACGGTGCAGTTCAGACAGGCAACCCGATGACTGCTGTTTCGGTTGCACTTGTAATGCTCGTTGCAAGCGGTGCAATGTTCGTTTGCTACAGAAGAAAGATTGAAAAGTAAATCAAATAATTGATACTCATTTTTCTTAATATTCAGACAACTGCCCCCGAATCTTTCAAAGGTTCGGGGCAGTTATGTTCTGTAAAAACGAAACGGCAACGGAAAAATTTATCCCGTTGCGTTTAATACTTTTAATGATTTCTACACTTAATCTTCACCGATAAGCTTTACGGTTGTTGCGGTGTGGTGAACCGCATCAAGATACTTTCCGAAAACATCGGCTGTTTTAATTTTTAAACTTGAGGTGTTTACACACGGATGACAGCCGACATATTCGCCCTTGAGAACATCCTCGTCAACAAGAAGTCTTACTCGGTTGTCCTTGTCATTCATAAGCCCCATAACGCTCACCGCACCCGGCTTGATGTCGAGAAATTCGAGCATAAAATCGGGAGTCGCAAACGAAAGTCTTGCACTTCCGATTTGCTTTGAAAGCTCCTTTGTTTTAAAAGGTTTGTCACCCGGCATCATAAGAAGATAGAAGTCGGTTTTCTGCCTGTTGCACAGAAAAAGATTCTTGCAAATCAGCACATCAAGCACAGCGTCAATCTCGTTGCAAGCCTCCATTGTGTCAGCGTGTCCGTGGTCGGTTCGCTGATATTCAATTCCAAGGCTGTCGAGAAGGTCATATACTCTGATTTCACGGTCTTCTCTGCCTGTTAAGTCGGTTGGTCGTCCGTTGTAAGTTCCATTTAAAATCCTGCTTTCCTGTAGTGTAATGCCTGTATCAATATTCACTGTCGTCAATATAAGAATCGTCTGTATAGTCATACAAATCGGATGAGGAGGTGTAATCATCGTAGTAATATTCGCCTGTGTATTCCTTATAAGATGTTGAATCACCCGGCAGATAATCCTTGTCCATATACAGCTTGCTGTTCAGAATACCAAGCTCCTGCAACGCTTTTATAGTGTTTTTAAAGCTTTTGGGAACAGTATAAACAACCTGTGTTCTTGCAGCAGTATTGCCGTTGTAAGAATCCATATTTCTTATTCCATCGTAATACGAATTAACATCGCCTGTTGCAATCGCAATCACACATACAGCATCGGGTTCGGATTCTATAAAGCTTTCGTATGAACCGTAATTGACATAGGCAACATCAAGCGCATGATCTGCATACTCGGTCATTTGATCTATTTTCGCAAAGTCCTCGTCACTGCAATTATCAAGGTCTTTGAGAAAAGCCTCTTTAATTTTTTCGGCTGTATTTTTGTAATTTTTAGAATAATTTACTGTTCCGTCATCATCAGTATAAATAATTTTGCTTGATACAAAATCAGGATGCTTATCGTCAGTTGCTTTGCCGTCAAAGCCTGCAACGATAATGTGTTAATATCCTTGTAATCAGCTTTTACAAGCGGACTGTATGCCTTGATATAGCCCTTTGAATAAATGATGTCGGATGTGTCAAGTTCGTTATAAGTGCTTGAAAGATAGCTCTCTGTTTCTTCAAAAGCCGATGCAGAGCTGTATGTTCTTGTAACGATGTTACCGTTGTTGAGAGTGTAGGCAAATGCGTAATCGGGATTTTTTGAAATCTCGCTGAATACAGGAACATTGTCCTTGAACATTGAAACCCAAGTGTTTTTGAACTTGTTCTTTACCGAATAATTGCGGTTGTCTACAAGTTTGTAATGTGCCTCCAGGATATTTGCGATTGTGTCTTTGTCTGTAATATCATCAGCCATATCTTTAAGGTTTTTGCCGACAGCACTGCCTTTTGCCTGATAGTTTGAATTTGCGTCATAGAATCCTGCACTCTTCACATCTTGAACCTTAGGTACATACTCATTGTAGCCGAATGCGTCAAAACAGCAGAGAGCAACACCGACGCAGCTTACAATAATTAACGCACCGAGCGGAATCGAAGTTTTGATAAGCTTTGAAAAGCCTCTGTACAAAATAAGATGAACGATTATGTAAACGGGAACGCTTGCAAGAATAAATCCGAAAACAAAACCCGCATATCCGCCGAGAACATTTACTGAGGCAAAAAGCACACCGAGGAACATGCCTGCAAGGAATGAAACAAGCACCTTGATTATGTAGCACGGAAGGTGGAATGCAAATGCCGACTGCGCTCTTTCCGCTTTTCTCTTTTTTGCAAGAAAAGCACCGAGAACAATACAAGCAACCGAGAAAATCAGCCAGTAAATAATGTTGATTCCGTCATATGCGGCAAGCGGATTGAGTGCGTTCATGATAATGCTGTCTTTGAAAATGCCGACATAAAAGCCGTCAAAACAACCCACAACAATGCCTTTGATGAAGATTGCGGAAAGCGGATAGCTACGCAAACCGCAATGAACATAAGCACGGAGTTGAGCATTGTTCCGCAACAGATTGCAATAAGGCCGAAAAACGAGATTGATGCAAGTGTTCCGAGGCATATTTTGAGGAACATCGAACTAAGCTCGCTTATTACGGAATTTCCTGTGCAGACCGTGATAATTGAAATCACTCCGAGGAAGAATAATGTCGGGATAATTGACATGAGGTATGCCGACGCTGTTTTTGTGACAAACAGCGTTGACCTGCCAATCGGCAGAGAACCGTACAAATCAGCCTTGCGTTTATTGTGCAGATACGAATAAATTCGCACCGTGTAGATGATTGTAAATATTATTGAAATAAGATAAATGAGGTTTGCCGATGAATACTGGAAAATCTCGATTATGCCTGTGCCTGAGTTTGTAACTCCCAGAAAGTTAAGGCTTAACAATGCACCTGTAAAGGTCATATCCTCGCCAAGCACAACGCATATTGTGTAGCAGATTACAACCGTTACAGCCGAGATAAGTCCGAATACCACAAGCAACGGAGTACAGGCTCTCAGGTCACTGCGGAAGAATGAAAATGCCTGTTTCATTCTGCTTTTAAATGATGTTTTCTGCGTCATAACCTGCTGCCCCCATTTCACTTATAAAAATTTCCTCCAATGTCATCGGAACGGCTGAAATGTAAAGAGGTTTACGCTCCTCAAGCTTTGGCATAAACTCATCTTCCGTTCCTCTGATTGTAAGGTTGAATATATTTCCGTTTCTCCACAAATTGATAACATTGATTTCTTCAAAGAACGAATTGTCGGGAACTTCCGTGAACGCAACCTGAACCTTGCGGAGTCCAAGCTTGATTTCGTCAATTTCACGCTCAAGAAGCAACTTGCCCTTGTGGATAAGGCAGATTCTGTCGCACAATTCTTCAAGCTCACGCAGATTGTGTGACGCAATGACAACGGTCATATCGTTTGCGGAAACATTGTCAATGAGAATTTTCTTTACAAGACGGCGGACAACCGGATCGAGTCCGTCAAAAATTTCATCAAGCAAAAGATATCTCGGACAGGTTGAAATCGCCAATATCAAAGCCGCCTGTCTTTGCATACCTTTTGACATATCAATTATTTTTGCATCAGGGTCAATAGGGAATACGGAGCAAAATTGTCTGAAAGCGTTTTCGTTCCAATTCGGGTAAAGACTGCGGTAAAGATATGCCGTGTTTTCGAGTGTTGCGCTGTTTGAAAAATACGGAAAATCGGGAATAAAAAACATTCGCCCTTAACAGACGGATTGTTATAAATGTTCTGGCCGTTAATTTTTACTTCACCGCTGTCAGCATCAAACACACCTGACAAAATTCTCAGAAGTGTTGATTTTCCGCCGCCGTTGCTTCCGACAATGCCGAGTACGGAGCCCCGGTTTATGTCAAGCGTAAAATCATCAACGGCAGTTACCTTACCGAACCTTTTTGTTATGTGATTAACCTCAATCATTCTTACCGCCTCCTTCGTATATGGCGTCAATAATGTCAATAAGCTGTTGGCGGGGAACGCTGTACAGTTCTGCATTTTTGGTGGCTTCTCTGAATGCTTTCAGAGCCATATCTCTGTATGCCGTGTCTTTTGTCAGCTTGTCGGTCATAAATGTTCCTCTGCCGACAGTTGAGTAAATGTAGCCGTCAATTTCAAGCGTGCGGTATGCCTTTGCAACGGTATTCGGGTTTACTCCGATTTCTTTTGCAACCGTTCGTACAGGCGGCAGTCTGTCACCCGATTTGAACACACCCGCCGATGCAAGTCTGATTACATTGTTGCAAATCTGCTCGTAAATCGGCACACGGCTTGTGAAATCAATTGTAAACATAGCCGTCCTCCTTTTAATGATTTATATGCGAATTTGTATAACATGGCTAATTCTACACTTAAATTGTACCATTTGATTGTACCATTGTCAATGTACAATTTTAAAGTTTAGAAAACTTTTTAAAAAAATTACTCAAAGTATAAAAGCGATAAAACCGTCAATAACTATTGTAAAGACAAAACCGATTAAAATTCAGATTCGGGGGTAATTCTTTGCAATACGGAAAAGTTGAAATCTGCGGAGTAAACACATCACAGCTAAAACTGCTTAAAGAAAGCGAAAAACGGGAACTGCTTAATATAATCAAAAACGGTTCTCCTGCCGAAAAGAAAAAGGCAAGAGACAAGATGATTAACGGAAATTTGCGGCTTGTGCTGTCCGTAATTCAAAGATTTACAAACAGGGGCGAAAATCCCGATGATTTGTTTCAGGTGGGTGTAATCGGGCTTATCAAGGCGATTGACAATTTTAATCCGACGCTTGATGTAAGATTCAGCACCTACGGAGTGCCTATGATAATCGGTGAAATCAGACGGTTTCTGCGTGACAACAACTCAGTCAGGGTTTCACGCTCAATGAGGGACACGGCTTACCGTGCAATGCAGATAAAAGAACAGCTCACAAATAAAAACAACCGTGAGCCGACTGTTGAAGAAATTGCCAAAATTATGGAGATGCCAAAGGAACAGGTGGTGCTTGCGCTTGAGGCAATTGTCGAGCCGGTGTCGCTTTATGAACCCGTGTTTTCGGACGGAAACGATACTATATATGTAATGGATCAGATAGGCGATAAGAATGACGATTCAACATGGCTTGAAGAAATTGCCGTAAAAGAGGCAATTACAAATCTTTCGGACAGGGAAAAGCGGATTCTTTCAATGAGGTTTTTTCGTGGCAAAACTCAGATGGAGGTTGCGGCTGAAATAGGAATTTCACAGGCACAGGTCAGCCGTATTGAAAAAGGCGCTCTCGATACGATAAAGAAAAACATTTAACCGTAAGTGCAAAACAGCTGTTCAGTCGGACGGCTGTTTTGTGTTTGTATAAATTTATGTGTAAAAAATCACAGGCAAATTTCGTAAAAAAAGACGAAAAAGCAGTTTTTACTTTACTTTCGTACTTTTGTGTGTTAAAATTTTAGTGTATGAAAACATATTGCTTGCAAAATTTACGGAAACAAAATTAAGGAGGAAACGGTTTTGAATTCAAAGCTGAAAAATGATTCTACCGACTATTTATTCAAGGCAATTCTTTCTCTTGAAAACGAGGAAGATTGCTATCGCTTTTTGAAGATTTATGCACAAGTGCAGAGCTTAAAGCCATGTCACAGCGTCTTGTTGTTGCAAAAATGCTTACCGAAAAAAAAGTATATACCGAAATTGTTAAGGAAACAGGTGCGTCAACCGCAACTATCAGCCGAGTGAAAAGAGCGTTGTTTGACAACGATACATACGGCTACACGCTTGTGCTTGACCGAATTAAAAACGGAGAAAAAGAGTAATGCCGAGCTATTTGTCATTTGCCCGATTTTATGACGGACTTATGCAGGACGCCTGCTATGAAAAACGCTGTGACTATATTTTGAAGCTTGCCGAAAGTTTCGGTCATGATATGGGCATAACGCTTGACCTTGCCTGCGGAACGGGAACTCTTACCCGACTTTTGAAAAAGCGGGGCGTGGATGTTTTCGGAATTGATTACAGTATGGAAATGCTCAGCGAGGCAATGCAAAGTGCCTCTGAAGAAGGGCTTGATATCTTGTTTTTAAGGCAGAAGATGCAGAGTATTGACTTGTATGGTACAATAAATACCTGTGTGTGTACTCTCGACAGCATAAATCATCTTACAAAAATTGAAGATGTTGCAAAGACATTTGACCGTGTGGGACTTTTTATGGACGATGACGGTCTGTTTATTTTTGATGTCAACACGGTGTACAAGCATAAAAATGTTCTTGCGGATAATACCTTTGTGTATGAAAACGACAGCGTTTTCTGCGTATGGCAAAACACTCCCGAAGATGATAACAAGGTAAAAATCGACCTTGATTTCTTTGAGGAAGAAAACGGTGTGTATTATCGTTCGTCCGAAAGCTTTTCGGAAAGAGCCTATACAGATGATGAAATCAGAAAAATGCTCACAGATGCAGGTTTTGAAGTAGAGGCTGTTTACGGCGACCTTACCTTTGAAAGCCCGAAAGCGGATGAACAGAGGGCAATTTATGTTGCAAGGATGAAAAATCACGCAACAAAGAGTTTAATGAATCGAAAGGATAACCGATATGGATAAAATAATTCGTTGTATTACATCTGACGGTGCGATTATGGCGGCTTGCGTTGATGCCTCCGACATAGTTTTTACTGCAAAGAAGATTCACCATCTTTCACGCAGTGCCACAGCCGCACTCGGCAGACTTTTGTGTGCAACCTCAATTATGGGCGATATGCTCAAACAGAAAGATGCGTCAGTCAACCTCCGTGTAATGGGTGATGGTGAACTCGGTCCCGTTATCGCAGTCGGCGACAGCAGCGGCAATGTAAAGGGTTATGTCGGCAATGCAGACTGCCCGACGGAATATTATGAAAACGGCAAAATCAATGTTGCAAAAGCAGTCGGCAGAACAGGTATGCTAAATGTTATGCGTGACTACGGTTCAGGCGATCCGTACATAGGTCAGGTTGAGCTTGTCAGCGGTGAAATTGCCGAGGATATTGCAAACTACTACGCAACAAGCGAACAGATTCCCACAGTTTGTGCCTTGGGTGTGCTGATTGACAAAGAGGACGGCGAGGTTTTGCTTGCAGGCGGATTGCTTATTCAGCTTCTTCCGGGTGCAGACGATACTGTTATTGACAAGCTGGAAAAGAATATTGCAGAGCTTGAACCGTTACAACTATGCTTGCAAAGGGTATGAGTATTCTTGATATCTGCAAAACAGCCCTCAAAGGCTTTGAGGTTGAAGTGCTTGACGAAAACCCTGTTAAGTATGTTTGCGGTTGTTCAAAAGAAAAGCTTGAAAATTATTTTTGTACCCTCAGCGATGACGATATCCGTTCTATGGTCAATGAACAGGGTGTTGCCGTTGCAACCTGTCACTTCTGCAATAAGAAATATGTCTTTACAAAGGATGACCTTGAAAAGCTGATTGCAGAGAAAAACAGCAAAGAATAAAGATTTTTAAAGGCCTTGTCGCAAATGTTCGTGATGTCACTCATAAAAATGAAAAAATTTCAAAAAAGTGTTGACATTTGGAACAAGTTGTAGTATGATAATATCTGTCGCTGAGAGATATTCGAAATTCAACAGAACTTCGATAGAGCGACAAAGGCATGTGGGAGCATAGCTCAGCTGGGAGAGCATCTGCCTTACAAGCAGAGGGTCACAGGTTCGAGCCCTGTTGTTCCCACCACATTTGGCCCGGTAGTTCAGTTGGTTAGAACGCTAGCCTGTCACGCTAGAGGTCGACGGTTCGAACCCGTTCCGGGTCGCCAATTTTTGCCTCTGTAGCTCAGTCGGTAGAGCAGGGGACTGAAAATCCCCGTGTCGGTGGTTCGATTCCGCCCGGAGGCACCAATAAAATGCGGATGTAGCTCATCTGGTAGAGCGCCACCTTGCCAAGGTGGAGGTAGCGGGTTCGAGCCCCGTCATCCGCTCCATTAAATCAGTACAGTTGATGTACTGGTTTTTTTATTTTACAGATTTTTTTGCCAAACAAGGGGCTCGAAGGCGACCGTTAAGAAAATGCTCCAGTGGAGCATTTTTAGGGAGAGCGTTGATGAGAGTTAGGGTTACGCACCGCAAGCAGTTGGCGAGGTAGAAATTTTCGCATTAAACAATCCCCGTCATCCGCTCCAACTAAGACAGTACAGAAATTGTGCTGTCTTTTCTTTTTGTACAAATCTGTAGGAGCAGATATCATCCGCCCGCAAGTAAGCGCACATATTTTGTGATAAATCGAATTATCACAAAAACACAAAATGATTGTCATACAGTATCGTTCATCGGACAACGACGGAATCCCTTTGACAGAGTATGTATATTCCACACAACAAAAGGTCACGATTTTGAACCGTGACCTTGTTTTTTGCGAATTTTTTAAGACAATATCAGTTATTGATTCTTGTCAGCTTTGTGCCGGCTATGTAGAGAGTATCGCCGTCGATTCCCCATGTATCCGAACCGCCGTTTGCGGGATCGTCAGACCATTTGAGTGACTGCGACTGACTTTGATTTACAAAAGACACCTCAAGGCTGATTGAAAGAGTTTTTTCATCATCAATGCTGTACTTCATATCAATCAAATTAAAAATCTCATCATAGTTTATTAAATCGCCGTAATCGGAACTGCCGGCATAACTTGAAATAAGCTTGCCAAGCTCTTTTGCATTCGGGATACCGATTGTTCCGTCAGGCTTGAACTCAAGCTGTAGGCTTACTCCGTTCTCCTCGGCAATCCATGTACCCTGAATCTGTCCCTGAGGAGTGTTTTTGTTAAGTCCGTTAAATATAAAGAATGCCGCAATTGCAACAACGAGTGCAACCGCAATGCCGCACGCTGTAATTATAAACGGTGTCTTTGACTTTTTCTTTGGAATCGGCTGTGCATACTGTGCTGAACGCCCTGATTGTTATAATCATAAGAATATCCGCCCTGCTGACCGTTCTGATACTGATTATATCCGCCTGTGCATTAACTGTCTGATACTGCGGTGCGGAATAATCATTTGCAGGCATCTGATTATATGCGTCAGTCTGATGATTTTCAACAGGCTGTGTCTGCTCATTCCGAACATTCATATCGGCAGTCTGTTCAACCGACTGATTTTCTGCAATCGGCTGTTCGTTCTGTACAGCTGATTCCTGTACGGGTACAGGCGCTCCGCAATCGGCACAAAACTTTTCATTAGGCAATAACTGTCTTCCGCAATTTTTACAAAACATACTTCTTCTCCTGTTCAACAAAAAATAATTTCGAGGAAAACCCCTTTACAACAGCAAATTCAACCATATTATCTGTTATTTTTATTGTACTGTTTTTTCTTCTTCAAGTCAACTGATATTTAAAAATCAGTGTTTTTACATAAAAGATATACTGAATACAGAAGATTTTACTGAGGATAGATTCGTACTAATCGTTCTCGGTGACTATTTGTCAAGTTTTTATTGACAAATTACGACACAAATTGTATATTATAAGTAAGGGAGCTGACAAGTTAGTCGGCTGAGAGGAGGCTGAATGCCTCGACCTATGACCTGATTTGGATAATGCCAACGGAGGGAAACAGCGAGCCTTTACGGACACACCTTTTGTTGGTGCGTCCGTTTTATTTTTATAAAGGAGAATCCGCTATGATTGGAAATTGTCTTGAAAATGTAAGAAAAAATGTACCGCTTGTACACAACATCACAAACTATGTAACAGTAAACGATGTTGCAAATGTACTTCTCGCTTGCGGAGGAAGTCCGATTATGTCAGACGAACCCGATGATGTTGCCGACATCACAAGCATTTGCGGCGGTCTTAACATCAACATCGGTACACTTAACAAAAACTCAATTGAGGGTATGTTCATTGCAGGCAAAAAAGCTAATGAACTTTCTCACAAAATTCTGCTTGATCCTGTCGGCGCAGGCGCAAGCAAGCTCCGCACAGACACAGCGGTTAAGCTTGCAAAAGAAATCAAATTTGATGTTATCAGAGGTAACATCTCGGAAATCAAAACTCTTGCACTCGGAAGCGGCACAACAAAGGGTGTTGATGCCGATGTATCGGATGCGGTAACAGAAGAAAATCTCGATAACGCAGTTGCATTTGTAAAGGATTATGCCAAAAAGTCAGGATGCGTAATTGCAATCACAGGCGCTATTGACCTTGTAAGTGACGGCGAAAAATGCTATGTAATCCGCAACGGTCGTCCCGAGATGAGCAAAATCACAGGAACAGGCTGTCAGCTTTCGGGTATGACAACTGCATTTATCGTTGCAAACCCCGACAATGTTCTTGAGGCAACTGCCGCAGCAGTTTGCACAATGGGACTTGCAGGCGAAATCGCTTTTGCAAATATGGCAGAAACAGACGGCAACTCAACATACCGCAACCGAATTATTGACGCTATCTATAATATGGATGCCGAAACACTTGAAAAAGGAGCAAAGTATGAATTGCGATAAAAAAGATTTGTTGCTCTATGCCGTAACCGACAGGGCATGGCTTAACGGTGAAACACTTTGCAGTCAGGTTGAAAAGGCTATTAAAGGCGGTGCAACATTCATTCAGTTAAGAGAAAAAAATCTTGACCAAAAGCATTTTCTTGAAGAAGCTCTTGAAATTCAGAAACTCTGCAAAAAGTACAATGTTCCGTTCGTAATCAATGACAATGTAGAAATTGCAAAAAAATTGACGCTGACGGTGTTCATGTCGGTCAGAGTGATATGGAGGCAGGCAATGTCCGCAAGATTCTCGGTGACGACAAAATCATCGGTGTTTCGGCTCAGACTGTTGAACAGGCTCTTCTTGCTCAGAAGCACGGAGCAGATTATCTCGGAGTCGGAGCAGTTTTCAAAACAGGCTCAAAGGACGATGCAGACGATGTTTCACACGATGAACTTCAGAAAATCTGTGAGGCTGTTGACATTCCTGTAATCGCAATCGGCGGAATCAGCTCTAAAAATGTTACGGAACTCAAGGGCAGAGGTATCGTAGGCATTGCCGTTATCAGTGCTATTTTCGCTCAGCCCGATATTACAAAGGCAACAGCAGAGCTTAAAGCACTTACGGAAAAGACGATTGCAAATGATTAAATCTGCAATATTTGATGTTGACGGCACACTTCTCGATTCAATGAAGATATGGGATGACGCAGGAGAGCGTTACCTCTCGTCTGTCGGCAAAACAGCCGAAAACGGACTTTCCGAAAAGCTCTGTGCTATGAGTCTGACGGAAGGTGCGGAGTATATGAAAAAGCAGTATGCTCTTTCCTTTTCAACTGATGAAATAGTTTCGGGTGTGCTGAAAATCATTGAAGATTTTTACTTTTATGAGGTCGGTTTAAAAAACAATGCAAAAGAAATTTTGCAGTTTTTGGAATCGAACAATATCAAAATGATTATTGCAACATCAAGCGATAAAACGCATATTAAAAAGGCATTTGAAAGGCTCGGTATTCTAAAATATTTTACGGACATTGTGACCTGTTCACAAATCGGAAAAGGCAAAACAAGCCCCGACATTTACCTTGCCTGTGCAGATAAACTCGGAACAGCTCCGAGTGAAACGCTTGTATTCGAGGACGCTGTTTTTGCCGCAGAAACTGCTCACAAGGCAGGTTTCAAAACGGTGGGAGTGTATGACGAATCGAGCAGGAATGACAAAAACAGAATAAAAGCCGTTTGCGATTACTACGCAGACAGCTTTGAAAAAGCGGCAGATTGGGGGCACCACCTTTTGTCGCTGTAAAAAATTAATGCAAAGAGGAGATTAAAATGAAAACAGCATTAACAATCGCTGGCAGTGACTGCAGCGGAGGCGCCGGTATTCAAGCGGATATCAAAACTATGATAACAAACGGTGTTTATGCCATGAGCGCAATCACCGCACTTACCGCACAGAACACAACCGGCGTTACGGCAATTATGGAATCCACACCCGAATTTCTGGGTGAACAGCTTGAAAGTATCTTTACGGATATTTATCCCGATGCCGTAAAAATCGGAATGGTTTCTTCATCAAGCCTTATAAAAACAATTTCGGACAAGCTGAAAAAGTACGATGCAAAAAATATTGTTGTCGATCCGGTTATGGTGGCAACAAGCGGAGCAAAGCTTATCAGCGACGAGGCGGTAAGCACTCTCAAAGAGCATCTCTTTCCGCTTGCAACAGTTCTTACACCGAATATTCCGGAGGCGGAAGTCCTCTCTGAAATGAAAATTTCAAATGAGGAAGAAATGATAAAAGCCGCTGAAATAATCAGCGAAAAGTACGGTTGTGCGGTTCTCTGCAAGGGCGGACATCAGATTAACGATGCAAACGATTTGCTCTTTAAAGACGGCACCTACACATGGTACAACGGCAAAAGAATCAACAATCCCAACACACACGGAACAGGCTGTACACTTTCAAGTGCAATAGCCGCAAATCTTGCAAAAGGCTTTGACCTTGACGCTTCCGTAAAGCGTGCAAAGGATTATATTTCAGGCGCACTTGCGGCAATGCTTGACCTCGGCAAAGGCAGCGGTCCCATGAACCACGCTTTTGACATTCAAAGTAAATTTACAAAAGAAAATTCGGAGGCAGAGCAATGAAAAAGCAGACAAGTGTATTTGAAAACAGTTTGATATGGTTCGGAGCAGGCGTTTCAATCGCCGAAATTCTCACAGGTACATACTTTGCTCCGTTAGGTTTTGAAAAGGGCATTTTAGCCGTAATCATCGGTCACATAATCGGATGTGCAATGCTCTTTTGTGCAGGACTCATCGGCGGTAAGTGCCGTAAAAGCTCAATGGAAACCGTAAAAATGAGCTTTGGCAACAAGGGCGGACTTCTTTTCTCTGTCCTCAATGTTATTCAGCTTGTCGGCTGGACAGCATTATGATTTATGACGGCTCACTTTCTGTGAACAGTATTCTGAATATGGGCGACACAGGCAGGTGGATTGCCTGTATTGTAATCGGTGCATTGATTGTACTTTGGATTCTTGTCGGCATTTCAAACCTCGGCAAGCTCAACACAATCGCAATGGCGGCACTGTTCATTCTCACAATCGTGATGTGTTTCTTTATTTTCGGAAACGGCAACGGTATGGGTGCGGCAGGCGATGACTCAATGTCATTCGGTGCGGCAGTTGAGCTTTCGGTAGCAATGCCGCTTTCATGGTTACCGCTCATCAGCGACTACACAAGAGAGGCGGAAAAGCCGTTCAAGGCAACTCTCGCAAGCACACTTGTTTATGGAGCGGTAAGCTGTTGGATGTACATAATCGGTATGAGTGCGTCTATCCTTACAGGCGAAAGCGATATTGCAAAAATCATGCTTAAATCAGGACTCAGCATTGCAGGTCTTATAATTGTAATTCTTTCAACAGTTACAACAACCTTCCTTGACGCTTACTCGGCAGGCATCTCAAGCGAATCAATCTTCTCAAAACTCAAAGGAAAATATGTTGCCGTTGCAGTAACAATAGTAGGTGTAATCGCCGCAATTGTTTATCCTATGGATGACATCACCGATTTTCTCTATCTCATCGGTTCGGTATTTGCTCCGATGATTGCCATTCAGATTGCAGACTTTTTCATTCTCAAAAAAGACAGAGCAAACAAAGCCGTTGACATCTGCAACATCATAGTATGGCTTGCAGGCTTTGCGGCATATCGCTTCTTGCTGAATGTTGATACCATAGTCGGCAACACTCTGCCCGATATGGTTTTCACAATCATCCTCTGCGTCATAGTTACCAAAATCGCAGATAAAATCACCTCAAAATCCAAGAAAGCATAATCGCTTACAACAAAGTCAAATCCCCGTCAGATTTCTCCGACGGGGATTTTTACATTTAATTTTCGTTATTATATTTTAAAATATCATCATAAGCAATCAGGCTGACATTTTTGAGTTCATTTGCCTTATCAATGCAACCCTTTGTAAAACCGGACTTTGAAAAAATATAAAAATGCTTTTTGCTGAAATTAAAAAGCTTACTGCGTTCAACAAGCGTTTCAAGAACACCGAGGTCAACACTTTCATTACGCCACTTACATTCACCAAAAAGAGCCGTATTTTTATCTGCCGAGCCTATTATATCAATTTCTTCCTGTTGTCTTGTTTTTGGATTTGTTCCCCACCATCTGCCGATATCCGTAAAATCAATTTTGGAATCACCGTTCAGCAACCTTTTCCACAAATACTGCTTGCAGATTTCTTCAAACACAGCACCCATATAATCCGACAAATACGGTGCAATTCGACTGTACGCAAGTTCAACCGCACCTCTTGAAATTATCGAAGAATTTTCCGGCACAAAACGATACCAAAATCTGAACATATTATCCTCAATAGAATAAATTGTTTTCTTCGTGGATTTTTCACCGTACGGCACTTCTTTTCTCACAATTCCGAGAGCAACAAGATTCTTGACATAAGCAACACAAGTGCTTGAGGTTTCTCCAACCTTTGTTGAAATCTCCGATATTTTTGATGCACCCGTAGCAATTGCCGTAATCACGGCATTATAAATAGCCGGCTCTCTTACCTCTTGTTTCAAAAGATTGTTAGGCTCTTCATACAGAGCCGATACAGGATTCAGAAAAATATTTTTTATATTATCCTCTATTGAAATTTTGTTGTTAATCTGCAAAAGATATTGCGGTGTACCTCCCACAAGCCCATAGGCAAGTGCCTTATCTTCGGGTGACATTCCGTTAAAATACTCACAAGCCTCGCAAAATTCAAACGGCAAAATCTTAAACTGAGCCGTTCTTCTGCCATACAAGGGTGCTTTGTATGCAAGCACATGGTCCTCCATATATGACATTGACGAACCGCAGAGAATAAGAAACAACTTTGAACTGTCTTTATATTTGTCAATTAACATTTGCAGTGTTGATGCAAGACTTCTTGACGCTCTTGCTACATACGGATATTCGTCAAGGCAAAGGACGATTCTTTTGTTCTCTGACAATTTAAAAACATATTCAAGTGCCGACTGAAAGTTTGAAAAAGCAGTATCCGTTTTCATTCCTGTTGAAAATTCAAGAATGCACTCGCTCAAATTTTCAAGATTTTGCTTTGCATTTGTTTCAACTCCTGTGAAACAAATTGCGTTTTTATCCTTGACAAACTCGTTTATGATAGCCGTTTTTCCTACACGGCGGCGACCGTATATGACGGCAAATTCAAATTTTCCGCTGTTATACAATCTGTTAAGCTGTAAAAGCTCATTCTTTCTGCCTATAAACAAAATTCTCACCTCTGACCGTTTGCAAATTACTCATCTACGATTTAGTTATTTACGATTAACTAAATTATAAACCACTGTTTTTGCTAAGTCAAGATTATTTTGCAATTTAGGTGGTTACGATTAACTAAATCGTGATAAAGTTATATTTTTTATATTTTGTAAAAATATGTCACCAAAGAAAATTTCGGTATAAAAAACTGTATGAATCAAACAATATTACTGCAAATAATTTGCTGAATATGTATCAGACAAAGGGCAAAATTGTCCGAAGGGAGTTTTTAATATGAAAGCAACAGGAATCGTCAGAAGAATCGATGATCTCGGAAGAGTGGTTATACCGAAAGAAATCAGGCGGACGCTTCGTATTCGTGAGGGAGATCCGCTCGAAATTTATACCGCAACGGACGGCGAGGTTATTTTTAAAAAATATTCGCCTGTCGGAGAGCTTGCTGAGTTTGCGTCACAATATGCAGATGTGCTTGCCAAAATCAGCTCAATGCCGACAATCATAACAGACCGTGACCATGTAATCGCCGCCGCAGGAGTTTCAAAGCGTGAATTTCTTGAGCGCAGGGTAACAACCGTACTTGAGGGATATATGGAAAATCGCAAAACCTATTCGGCAACACAGCAGACGCTCGGCGATATTCAGCCGATTGAGGGCATTGAACACTATGCATCGGTAATCTATCCGATTATCGCCGCCGGAGATGTTTCTGGTGCGGTAGTTATGCTCACAGGCGAACAGACCAAAATCCCGACAAATGCCGAAATCAAGCTTGCACAAACAGCCGCCGCATTCCTCGGCAAGCAAATGGAAGAATGATTTTTTAAAATAGGTAATAATAAAAAATGCGGTCGGGAAGACAGGTGTAAAACAATACACCGAATTTTCCCGACCGTATTTGTATAATTATGCATTTACTTGTAGCAGAGAACACGGTTTGCCGCTACTGTTTTTTATAAAGTTTGAATTTTCAAACCATTATCACACCACATCAATCTGGCACATTTTCATTGTTGCGAGGGCGGAATTATGGGTTTCGGGGGTTACACCGGCACAGCAAGCCGAATCAACGCTGATTTCAGCGTTCGGGAAAAGTGCCTTTAGAATCAACGCATTTGACACAACGCATATATCGGTGCAAAGTCCTACAAGCTCGATTTTTTCAAAGCAGAATTTATCCCAATGAGTATAGCCGAATGACGGCTTGTCAATATGGATTGCATCGGGAACATCAAGTCCGTCTGCAATCTGCCAGCCGTGAGTATTTTTTACGCAATGCACAACGGGCAGTTTTTTGCCCTCGGGAGTGTTTAGGTAATCTTCACCGTGAGTATCCCTTGTAAAAATAATTTCATCACCGTTTGAACGGTATTCTTCAATCTTTTTGCGTACATTAGGCACAATTTTCACAGCCTCATCAGTACCGAGACTGCCGTCAATAAAATCATTCTGCATATCTATTACAATCAAAGTTTTCTTCATACAAATCACTCCGTTTTTAATTTTGAACTGTACATATCAAATATATCAGCTGACTTTGCCGCTGTCAATTTATTTGCAAAAATTTGTTTTGTAACTTGATTTTCGTTGTCGGCTCAATTAAAATAGTGTTTAGAAAAACTGCAAGGAGAACGCTTATGGGACATATGTATTTTGTCAGACACGGACAGACCGTGTGGAATGTTGAAAATAAAATCTGCGGTTCAACGGATATTGACCTCACGGAAAAAGGTCATGAACAGGCTGTTGAAACGGGCAAGAAAATTCTTTCAGAGAATATAAAAGCAGATATCATCCTCTATTCTCCGCTTATGAGAGCCGAAAAAACCGCAAAGCACATTTCGGAAATCACGGGAATTCCTGCAAAAGCAGAGCCGAGATTAACCGAGCAAAACTTTGGAAAATATGAGGGAACGCCAAGAGACGGTGAAGAATTTCGCATTGCCAAAAGAGATTTCGTCAGCCGTTATGACGGCGGAGAGTCTATGCTGCACCTTGCACAAAGAATTTACAATCTGCTTGATGATGTGAAAGCAAGCGGAAAGGTTTGTGTTTTAGTTGCTCACAACGGCATTGCAAGAGTTGTCAACTCATATTTTAACGATATGACAAATGAGGAGTATGCAGATTTCGGTGTTAAAAACTGTGAAATTCTGCGTTACGATTTTTAAGTATTTCTAAATATCCGCATAAAATCAAGGAGTACCACGCATTGTGACACTCATATTTTAGTGTTGTTATGAATATTGACGACAGAGACAGAGGAAGAAAAGGCATAGAAGAAATGCTTGTGAGAATGTCAAAAATGACTGATATGCCCGACAATCCCAAGAAAAACAAAACACAAATATAAAACATAGGCAAGGAAAAATTAGGACGCTCCAAACGGAACATCCTTTTACATTTATATATAGCTATTTATGAGTTGCTTTGATACTGCTGGAGAAAAGCCTGAAACGCTAGCCGCGATGCAAATCGAAATCCGTTTGTGAACGCTTGTAGCTCATTCCGGTCGTAATTTCTACATCCGTTTGTTAATTTGTTCGAACAGAGCCTTTTGTTGTTCTGTGAGAGTGGCTCTGAGCTTTGTTTCAAGCCGCACAACGGTTACAAACGATCCGCCTTTGTCTGTGCCGTTTGCTATGTTCTGCGCTGTTTATTTAAAGAATGAGCGCCTTAATGCAATCTTAATACAGAGTGCCGAATCATTACACCGTTTTTTTATATTTCACGGTATACTCTTTGTAAACAAGTAGAAACAGGAGAAGTATATATGCCTAAAATTACACATAGAAAAAAGCGGCTGTCATCCTTTAAGCTGATCGTTTTGGGCTTTGCCGGCGTCATAGTGCTTGGAGCGCTGATATTGATGCTGCCGTTTTCATCGACTGCCGGAGTTGTTACGCCGTTTCACGAGGCGCTGTTCACATCGACCTCCGCCGTTTGCGTTACGGGGCTGGTCGTGCAGGATACGGGCAGTTATTGGTCCGCTTTCGGGCAGACGGTAATACTGCTGCTGATTCAGATAGGCGGGCTCGGTGTTGTGACAGTTGCGGCACTTTTCGCTATGCTGTCCGGCAGAAAAATATCGCTGATGCAGCGCAGTACCATGCAGGATGCCATCTCTGCCCCTAAGGTCGGCGGGATCGTCCGCCTGACTCGTTTTATTGTGCGGGGAACTTTTTTGATCGAGCTTATCGGGATGATCGTCATGCTGCCGACATTTTGCGGAAACTACGGTTTTAAGGGAATTTGGATGGCGGCGTTTCATTCGGTTTCCGCCTTTTGCAACGCCGGTTTTGACATACTCGGCACCGCCGAAAACAAATACCCGTCACTTACGGGATACATAGGAAATCCGGCGATAAACATTGCAATTATGCTTTTAATTATTGTGGGCGGTATTGGATTTTTGACCTGGGACGATATTTACACAAACAAGTGGCATTTCAAAAAATACCGTATGCAAAGTAAGGTCATATTGGTAACAACGGCAATCCTCATTATCGTTCCCGCAGTATTCTTTTTCTTCTGCGATTTTACGGGGCTGCCGCTCGCCGAAAGGATTCTTGCGTCGCTTTTTCAGTCTGTCACACCGAGAACCGCCGGTTTCAATACTGCTGATCTTCCCGCTATGACCGGTTCTTCCAAGGCAATTATGACCATGCTCATGCTCGTCGGCGGCTCGCCCGGCTCCACGGCAGGCGGTATGAAAACGACCACGCTTGCCGTTCTGATTCTGAGTGCATTTTCCGTCTGTCGCAAAAAGGACGATGCCGAAGTCTGCGGCAGGCGCATTGACGGTTCGGCAGTGAAAAACGCCGCAGCCGTTGCCGTAATGTATTTCCTGCTGTTTTTTGTCGGCGGCATTGTTATCAGCACGGCAGAAGGTCTGCCGCTTAGCACCTGCCTTTACGAAACGGCGTCCGCTGTCGGAACGGTCGGGCTTACCCTTGGAATCACACCGCAGCTCGGTGTTCTTTCTCAGCTTATTTTGATCGTCTTGATGTATCTCGGCAGAGTCGGCGGACTTACCCTGATTTACGCGGCGGTTTCCAACAAAAATCATAGTGGAGCAAAGTTGCCGCTCGAAAAAATCACAGTCGGATAAAGGAGTTACTATATTATGAAAAACATATTGTTAATAGGTCTCGGCAGATTCGGTAGGCATATTGCTTTGCAGCTGAATAAGCTCGGACACGAGGTGATGGCGGTAGACATCAACGAAGAAAGAGTCAATGAAAGTCTGACGATTGTCACCAATGCACAGATCGGCGACAGCACAAACACGGAGTTTTTAAGGTCGCTCGGCATCGGAAACTTTGATGTGTGCATCGTCACCATCGGCGGAAATTTTCAAAACTCGCTGGAAACCACTTCTTTGCTGAAAGAACTCGGCGCAAAATTAGTTGTATCCCGTGCCGAGCGTGATGTGCAGGAAAAATTCCTTCTGCGGAACGGAGCGGACGAGGTCATTTACCCGGAAAAACAGGTAGCAAATTGGGCTGCTATTCGGTACACCGCCGACCACATTCGGGATTACATTGAGGTTGATGAGGGTCATGCCATTTTTGAGGTAGAGGTGCCGGAGGGATGGATCGGCAAAACCGTCGGAGAACTGGATATCCGCAGAAAATACAGCATCAATATTATGGCAACCAAGGAGAACGGAAAAATCAATATGGCAGTTTCACCGGAAACCGTTCTTACGGACAAGATCACTCTTTTGGTTCTCGGTGCTTACAAAGAACTGCAAAAGTGTTTTCGCATTTAACAGAGGTGAATGAGGATGGCTGAGCTATTGCTGATTGTCAGCCTGCTTGCCGTATTTGTTTTCGGGTTTTATCTTATGAGCAGGCTGGATCGATTTCTTGAAGAAAACAGAAAGGCACTGCTAAAGGAAAACGAATCCTGCGAGCCTTCCAAAGTCCTGCTGCCGCATGGACTGTCCGAAAGTGAAATATTATGTGAGATCCGCCGTTTTCGTGAAACGCACGGAAATGTCGATATTATTCTTTCCGATGGGCAGAAGAATGATTTTTAGGTTGCGGTAGATTTTTTTACAGTTTTACTGTATAATAATAAATAAA